>SXGQ01392368.1_pt1 | contig 18308 bp, 8 predicted proteins | sample 3178371 | NCBI WGS metagenome assembly SXGQ01 (sample SAMN11356859, study PRJNA531348) | freshwater metagenome | isolation source: freshwater sample F1-20 | place: China: Fuxian Lake, Yuxi | collected 2017-12-25 | reverse complement strand
TATTTTAACAAAACGACTCGATACGGTAACGGATTATCTACAAAAATTCAACACAAACACAGTGAAAGTAACGGGTAGTGCGATGTTCAGTAGTGTTAACGCAGCGACAATGCGGAATGTTCCTATAAATAACAGGGGGGGGTCGATTGTAGGAAGTCGTACAGAAACTACACGAAATATCTTTTGTAGCTCAATGAAGACAGATAGGATTTCTACAGGGGGGAGTGTAGTAAGATTTTCTGGCTCAAATATCTTCCATTTGCCCACAACACATATAAGTAGCTTGAAAGTGGGCTCTATAACAACTAGCTCTATAAATGTGCCGAAAATCGTAACAGGCTCTTCAGCGTTGTATAGCACAGTAAATCTATCTTCGGCCTGGATGCTCACATCTACATTCCAGATGAATAGCTCGGACCCGTTCAATACCACCACGGGGCTTGGAACATATTTTGACCCAGTATCCTTTATCGCCTCAAAATCACAGACAGCCTATTATACGATTTTTGACCCGACCGCACAGAATCAAATATATCTTTCTACCCCCTATGTGAATACCATTCTGGGCACAGGTATACGCGGAATAAACTCTACAACCACACAGAGTGCCAGATATTCTCGCCTCGGATTTACCACGGCAAATCCTGCGACAGATACTTCAGGAAATATATACGTGGCGTCGACTGACGCAGGATGGCGCGTACAGCGGATTAATGCCTCTGGCGATGTAACAACTATCGCAGGACAATACCAATATTTCTATGGAGATGGAGGTTTTCCACTCAACGCGGCGCTCAGCCCTCGTCTCGCAGTTTCTCTGAAAGCCCCTGGAGAACTTCTGATTACAGACATAAGTAATGAGCGTATTCGCTATGTCACAACGGACCCTATTATTATGACGATAGCCGGCACAGGGAACTCCGCCTACGCCGTCGACGGTGGACTCGCCTATTTAGCCTCATTTTCTACCCCTACAGCGACGGCTACTGACACATTGAATCGCATTTTCGTGGCTGATACGGCAAGCCAAGTGATTCGTCGTATAGCTGGTTCAACTATATCCCTTATAGCAGGAACACCTGGTGTCGCTGGCCAAACCGGCGACGGTGGCTCTGCCTTATCCGCTAAATTAAACCGCCCATATGGCCTCGTTGCGAAAGGCAACAACGACCTACTTTTCACAGATATCAGTAATAGTGTAATACGCGTTATAACATCTGGCCTCAATATAAATCTCGTGGCTGGAAACTATACGAGGGGCTTTAGTGGCGACGGCGGCCTCGCAACTTCTGCGACACTCTCTTATCCGAGAGGTGTGACGGTGGATTCGCAAAATAATATCTATTTTTGTGACACGGGTAATGCGCGTATTCGGCGCATTGACGCGACCACACAGATTATAACTACTGTCGCAGGAAATGGTGTTAATGCCTATGGAGGTGATGGAGGGGCCGCCCTACTTGCGAGTTTCTCTACCCCTACTGGAATAGCCGCAGACTCCGCGAATAATCTCTATGTGGCAGATACAGATAATCAGTGTATTCGCTATATTAATCTGAGTACGAATATTGTCACGACAGTCGCAGGTAGGCCGCGTCAAAGAGGCTATGGTGGCGACAAGAGTTTCGCCACATTCGCCCTTTTGAACTCACCGAGTCATATTGTCTTTGACCCTACCTCCGCCTATTATTATTTCGCAGATGATGGCAACGCTCGTATTCGTTATGTAAACTCTGCCACACGCATTATATTTACGGCCGCAGGAAATGGAAGTCCCGCTTCCGCTGGCGATGGAGGGCCGGCCATAAACGCCGTGTTCACCAATATAACCTCTGTAGCTACCGATAGAAATAACAATATATTTATCGCCGACGCGACGGCAAATAATATTCGACGAATCGACCCTACCAATAGTACGATATATGCCTACGCAGGAACAGGCGTAGGAGGCTTCAGTGGCGATGGAGGGCTCGCCCCGAATGCCGCGATTTCTTCGCCTCAGACAATCGCCTTCGATACACTAAATAACATGTATTTCACGGACAAGAATAATCAGCGTGTGCGTCGTGTGAATAAGGCGACAAGCACGGTGGAAACCATCGCGGGCACGGGAGTCGCGGGCTATAACGGCGACAGCATTTCTTCGACGGCTGCGCAGCTAAACTTCCCATCAGCTCTGGCGATTGATTCGCAAGGTGAGCTATATGTCGGTGACAATAGTAACTACCGCATTCGTAAAATCAATACGAACGGATATATTACCACTTTCGCAGGCTGCGGCATACAAGGAACACCTCAACCCGGCGATACACTTGTTAGCACCACGCTCAGCCCAATAGATTCTCTCGCCATAAAGAATAGCACAATCTATTTCACAGACACAGCCACGAGCGCCGTCTGGCAAATAATAAATACTCTGGAGCCCTTATCGGCTATAAGCACGCCGGCATATTTGGGCGACGCGGCCCCTATTTCGACCGCGTACTTCAATAACCCTACAGGGCTTGCAGTAGACAATAGTGGAGACCTCCTCATATGTGATACAGGAAACTTTCGCCTGCGTAGAACATACACCTTTGGATACCCCTTGAACCCCCTATACGTGAATATGTCATTCGGCTATACGAACTATTTCGTATCGAGTGGCACAGCGACCATATCATTGAACGGAAACCCGCTCACCACATTCTATGCCTCTACCATGCTGGACTCCACATTTTCTATAACAGATACGAACATCTTGAACTACCCCCTACAGGGTAGTAATCCTGTTTACGGCAACCAGCAGCCCTATATACAGATTACACAGCAAGGTGCGAATGGCTATACAAAACTCGATGGAACTATGTTCGTAAACCAAACTCCTGGTCAGGGCCTCTTAAGAAACATGGTCGACAGCGAGGCAGGTATCATTATGAACTCAGGAATACTTCAGTTCCCTCATCAAAACCATGGTATTACGATAGAAAACAGTTATAATGATGCCTCGCTTAGAACGGTCAACTACACAGGAAGTCTTGTGAATGCGTCCGATCCTGCCTTGAAAGAAAATATAGTGGGCGCCACTCTACCTGTGTGCTATACAACACTGGCATCATTGCCTCTCCGTCGCTATAACTATGTAGATCCATACATGTCTACATTCCATTTGGCAGATAAGAATCGCCTCGGATTTCTCACAAGTGAGGTGCGCCCTTTTTTCCCCAACTCTCTTCAAGCCATCCCTATGGAGCACGCATGGGCACCCAGCACAATCAATATGTTGGATATCGCCCAGATTAAATACACACACTACGGAGTCACACAACAACTTATAGCAACTGTTTCAACATTAGAGGCAGAAACTACAGCCCTCTCTAGGGTTCGAGAAAAGTTGCGTGATAAGGTGGCCCAAAGAAACAGTATTCATTGATAGAAGCGGGCCATGGCCTCACAGATATATAGCCCATACAAGTCAGATTCGGGAACTGAATCAGATTCCGAATCTAGCTCGGGCACAGGCTCAGGCACAGAAACATCATTCGACTCGGATTCCACATCGAGTGATTACGCCAAACGAGTTTACGCCCCGTCTATTCCCAACTTTCGCGCGTTAGCACAGGGACTTACTTTAGAGAAAATCGGCGGACCTGCGTTCGATACATCAGGTGCGCAACTCGATATCTCTCCCGCCGGATTTTCCATGTCCAAGGGTTATCCCACATTCAAGAACTATGAGATTGCTAAAGACCCATCGGGTGCCGAGCTCAAAAGTGCAGCGCAGAGTGTTACAAATATCATCATGCTGGACAGTCGCGACAGAGATAGGACAGTTTTTCCGCAACCGACCAATGTGACTCTCCGACTTCCTCGCGTGTATTCCAAAGTAACTAGTTTTCAGCTCGTTCAACTAAAGTTGCTATCTGCTTTCTTCTATTTCCGTAATAATAAGAATAATACGGATATATCTATTCTCGAGCTCAATCGTACTGTAACGGACACCTTTGGAAACACTACGCCGAATATAATTAAAACATTCATTCGCGAGGGCACATATGATATCAACTCTCTTCTTACCGAGATTTCCACGCGACTCAATGTGACCCCAGTATTTTATGATTTCCCGAATGGGTTCCAGGATTTCGCGCCCCGTTTTGCGGCCACGGGGGATTTCAGTATCGGATTCAACTTCCCAGGAGATAACTTCTATGATAGTCTACTCGACCAGTATATTCAAAATCCTACCATGGCGCTTATCATATCGAAATATTTCCAGGGCCAGTACGCCGGCCTATCCAGCTATACTACAGAGCAGATAAAAATCGCATATTACTATCCGGTCGTTAAAGAGATTCTTCTAGATAATAGGTATCCACTATCACTCAATCTGAATATAACAACATCTGCGCCATATCTTCTTCCAGGCGAGACAGTGAAGAGTCGTTGTATATATACATTTCAAGGCATTAATGACCCAGTTGTTCAAGAAGTTATTGCCCTAAATATTAATACACTCGACCAATATCGTCAACGGCACACATTCCGTTATGCCTTAATCAATAAATATAATGTAACATATGAAACACAGTCAAATCGCGTGACGTTTGCGAGCCCTACGCTAAATACGAGTCTTGTGAACCTTATTAACTACAAGCAGGCACAGAGTTTCACGGAGCAGCTCAATCTGAATGGCATTACACAGGATACATATAATATATTTAATACGAGTAATACTGTGCTGCTAGCCGTATTGAACGACATGTTCTATACGATTCAAAGATGGCTCACCGTATATTTCGGCGTGAATTTCAACACATATAGTCTGGACTATGTTGCCAACCCTGCCAATCTGATTCCTCTGCGTGACGCCTATCAGGCAGTGGGTATCAGCTCCAACTTCGACTCGAATGTGATTTCCAGAAACCTGCCCGTAATTGATACGAGTATTATAGCACCCCTACAACAATCTGCGAAACCATATTGGAATCGCCTGAAGTCCCTGCCCCAGGCGACGATACCCTTCCCCTATAATCTGGAAACGGGGAATGTAAGTACTAGCTCGAACTATCCCTACAGTATTTTAACAGAAGAGCAGGACCGTTATCATAAATTTGTGGATTCCAATGGATACATGTATGCGAATCAACTCACGCGTTATTCGGATATTGTCTTGCCTATTGAGCCCAGCAAGTATACTGTATTTAGATTCAAGAGTCCAGTGCGCCAGACCCTACAAGTGGAGACTCTTCCTCGTCCTACGCAGTATAGATATCCCGCCTATAATACGCTGAACTATGATTTGAGCGCGCAAACCCTGTTCGACAACAGCTATTGTTTTATAGAAAACGCGCAGAACTATAAAATGGACGTTACGTCGAACTTCGTAGCGAACTCGCTGACGGCTATTCCAGGATTTTCCACATTTCACACTGTATCTTCTTTTGGAAACTCATACGTCAGTTCACTCGCTTTATGGGGAAGTACATTCGAAAAAGTACAAGTGGGAGATACACGCGGATTTTTCCAGCTACACACACCTCTCCCTCCAGGCTACGTTTCCACGGCTGCGGCGGGGTATCGCTATCCTCTTTCCGTTACTTTAGCCGCATCCAATACGGCATTTGTCACTCCCATGAATATGTATTTGTATCATGACCGCGGGGCATTTATGGCGGATATTTCAGGAAATCGCAATGAACAAGTCATTAACTATCTCACGGCAATCAGCACGACCACACAACAGTCTACCGCTACACTCACATTCCCCGTATACGCTGACCAAACATACTATGTCTTAGCCCGCTCTCAGGATACGGCCATTGCCACACAATACTATCAAGTTGTTCCGTGGTTTCCTAGTGGGTCCAACTATACTACCCTCACAAGCTCTTTGACGAACTTCGACCCTTTCGCAGACCCAACTACTCCACAGGCTCTTTCCAACTTCAACTATGCCGTCAACGCAGACCCTGCCTATATACGTCTTCCTATTCAGCCCGCTATTCAGACATCTACATTTACGGATGCCCTCTTTTCTAATCTAACCTTCTCTGCGCCTCCTATAGGGTACGACGCGAATGGTGTAAGCACGGACCTCACAGATTATTGCGGATTCTTCAACGCACAGCCCAGCTCCAATGGACTCCCTATAACGTCTTTGCGTGTAGACCCCATTACAGGATATTTCTTTCAAGTGGATAAGGGTTATGACCCTGTTCTTCAAGAGTATATAACTATCAATAGCGGCAACTCCCTCCTACAGCCACAGGGTGCCGGCGTTTACAACCCTGGCCAAGTAGCGCAGCGCGAAACGGCCATTACACATTGGTATGGAACGACTTATATACCCAACTCGGAAAATCAGGCCCCCATGACATCCAACTTGATTGCGAGCTCTAATGACATAGCCCCCTTCATACGAACAACTACGAATACGCCTCTGGCGAACTATATCTATGGAGGCTCAAATACGGCGATACAATTCGGCGACGGCATTTTCGGAATATCTTTTACACCTGAGCAGGGTGTATGGGACATTCAGCGCATGATGTTTAAGAGTGTATATACAACTGGCGACCCTGAAACGGACGAAAATCTCGGAATAAAATACCTCGGTATATATTTCTCCGCGATTACGACAAATCGCTTCGTACACGAAATACCCTTGTCTGAGGCGATTGCCGTTCTGAAATTTTCAAAGTCCGTTACATATAACTCGAGTAATCAGAATCTCGGATTTGACGCCGCGGGAGGCACGTATTATGAGTTTGTGCGTGATACCACCTTTCCAACAGGGTCTAACTCGTATTTATACGGCTATTCGCAGATTCGTAGAAAGATTAATACAGATATCAACTCCATATATTCATTCATCCCCTTCAACGCTTCCCAGCAGTTCATGACATTCCAGGGCATCGTAGGCTCGCCAGTGCCTTACCCCTATTTCTCGGATGTCTCCGCTGGCACCGCGTACTACGATGGTAGCACGACGCCTACTGGCGCAGGTATTGTGATTCCTACTACAAAGGCTAGCCCTGATGCTGCGCGCGGTCCTCCCACTGGATATGACCAAACACAGTCGAAATACGAGCAGTCCATGCCTTTTGGAACAAATCTGCTACAGTATATTATACCGTATCCATTCGCGCTTCTTTCGAATACGATGAAGCCGTTCGAGCCCTTTCCCTACGCGCCATCCCTCGTCATCGCGGATGTTTCTGGCTTTATCATGACGCAGGACTCCTATTACAGAATATTCCAATATTCTTCCGATACGGACAACAACTCTATGAAGGAGAAATACGAGTTCACCTTGGATCAAGTATATCCTCCCACGAATCCGGCCATAAACTTTGTAGGCGTGGCAGCGAACGAATCGGAATATGCCTTTTTCGCCTATTCGAATGTATCCCCCTATTCTGCCATTACGAGCAAACTACTGATACGAACCATGGACCCATTTGACGGCTCTGTGCAGAGCACATATGAATATATAAATCTCCCTGGATTTGACCCGACTATACAACAGATTACGAATGTATCGTATAACAACTTCGGAGGATTTACATTGGCGTTGAAAGAGGGCTCAAACTACACGGCCATTTGTAAACACAATGCCACGACGTCCACTATGACTGTTGTGACACCCACGGATATGGTAGGATTCAACTCGAACATTGACCGATTCGTCGTGCGGCAAACTCCAAAGGAGAGGTTTGGGAGTTTCTATATATTCCCCTATAGAACGGCACTCGCGGGCGCGATTCCACAAGGAAGTACAGACTATGTTCTTGTGACCCCATCGAATATTTTGACCACGGCGAATCCCTTTTATAAGTATTATGCCTTCACGGGCGGACAAGACGTATGGGCTGCGAGTAATGCGCCCTGCCAGATTGAAGTAGTAAATCTCGTGACAACGAGCAACTTGAGTGTATTCAAAGAGCCTATTATTTCACGCCAGCCGTTCAAAGACTATATTTATATGTTGTCCGACTATGACGCCACTCGTTTTTACCAGGTCACGGGTTTCACTGCGTCGAATCAGGCGCAGTTCACTTCCAATGCTACCATCACTACGTCGAGATATCAGTTCCCGGTGAATACGAGCAACTTTACTCAGGGCGCGAATGGCGCGAAGTGGTCCTTGGTAGGCAACGTGCTCTATGGAAATCGTAATGACGTGGTGGACAGTCCTCGTAAGATTTATCAGGCGTGGCAGTTATTCTATCCTGTTCAGCGCATCGTCTTCAAACAGATTTCGAAGAACTTTAGTTTCATGAATAACTATACTGGTTTGGAATACCCCGAATATCCGCACACGGCGATTATAGGATATAACTCGCAATCGGCGATGTTAACCGATATTTGTGGGCAATGGGGCCTCGAATCTTCCAGTAACTTTGAGGTGGCCGATTTCGCTCTTCGTGGACAGACATTCAACTCTTTCCTATTTACCTTCCCCCTACAGGCATCTACTGGCGCAAATCCCTATTACTACTTGGCTATTCGTAACTACAGCCCTACAGAGAAATCACAGGTGTTGCTGCGAACATCGCTGACAAACCGCTATGATTTCGGCTATATTTCCATGACAGATCTCAGCAATGAAGTGATTGTAGCACAGAGTAGCTCAAATCTCTTCAATCCAGATTATTATGCCTCGCTAAATGCCTTCAACTCGAACTTTGTGATTGGGTCGAACGGAAGAGTATTCGGCGCGAACATTGTACAAGGTTATGCGGGGTCCAATCTGTCCAATGTAACTGGCTTCGGAGATTTCTATGGGCGATTCGTGGCTCTATATAATCAATACAACGCACAAGTAGAGCTTGTTCAAAGTATCAACTCGAATGTAAAATCGTATGTGACAAACTTCATTCAGACAGATTTACAATATATTCTGCCGGCAAGCTCGCTCAATAGGCAGCGTTTTACAGACCCACTCACATACACTATTTTATGGAAGTCATCCTTATTTCCGGCTTATGCGAAACTTATTGAAGAATGGGGTATGGGATGGAATCTGGGATTCACCAAGGCCGATACACCCTATGAATCTGTACATCGTGGCGATTCCTTCTTCAAGATTTTGGACGATTTCATTAATCTACAAATGAACAGGGAGTTCGACATGAATCGTATGGATACGGGCGCTAAAGAGAATCTCGCGGCCACGTTGGAGCCCACTGGAATTACAAAGGCGTTCCATGGAAAACTGCTGCTAGCCCCTTTTGGAAGTTACGCGCAGACGCTTGTGAGCAATCCTATTAGTTTTGCCCCACCTCTTGGGCGCCTTGACAAACTCACATTTACGTGGGTAGATGTGACGGGAGCCACGATTGATAACGCAGATTGTGAATGGAACGCTGTTATACAGATAGGTGAGACAAAGAATATGACGGAGATGACTCCACCGCCGCTTATTGATCCAACGATTAGAGCTGCGAAAAACTAGTGTTCAAATAGAGAATGGATTCATTGCCTGCTAGAGAAATACCAAGAGAGAAGGGTTCGCCTGTTTTAGAGTTACCTATAAAACAAGAGGGTCCGGCTGAGTTTTATCCACCTGTGTGTTTACAAACGCATTGGGACCCTACTTCGATTCTCCGCTGGACTCTTCCTGAGGGCTATGTTCCTCAGACTACTGACCCTCGGCCCTGGACGCGCATTTGTATGGAGTATACGACGGCCGGTGAGCAGGACGACGCGCCTGCCGTGAATCCCAATATAGTAATGCCCACGGGAGGGAAGTTCTACCCTGCCTCCCGCTATATCGAGGCCATCGACAGTGAATCGCAACTCCGTGTCCTTGATAGACCTCTCGGAACTTGCGAAGGAGACCAGTGGATGCCTACGCTGCGCAGTGACATGTACAACTCGCGCATCCTCGTTCCTGAGCGTAAGACTCCTCAGAAATCAGGCGTCATTGAGGAGCTCGCATATCCTAGAGCACTTCTCCGGTCGGGACCTTATGACTGTAGGGCGGAGAATGATTTATATGCGATGAAAATGAGCTCGGATTACATGTTCAACAATGCCACGAAACAGGACCGCTACAAGGCTATGAAGAAGCCTGTGAAGCCGGCGCCTCCTAGTGGTTCATTGAAGGCCGCGCCTGAGCAGCTTCGCCCAGACCTTCTTCTCAATGCTGGGCCACCCAGACCTGTGGCCGCAAGCCCCATAGCAGTTGTATCAGGGAGCAGCGGTGGTGCCTATTCAAATCCGAATGATTTGAACTTCGCCTTGGCACAGAACGAGAAGATGCGCGCGGATAAGTATCTTGTGGGTGGGGCGGCTGCCCTGTATAGTCAGCCTACTCCGAACAATCCGCAGACGTCCTATGCGCAAACGGCCAATAACCAGCGGGCAGACTTGGTGGTGAATGCCACAGCCCCTACGAGGATGATTACGACACCCTATGCGGAGAACTCACCGTATGCGGCTTTTTAGGTAATAAATCACAGAGCATCACTGTCATGCGTTTATATGAAATATAAACATATGACGTTGTATCTATAGAGATGGGTGAATTCGACCCTGCGCAGCGTTTAATAGAACTTTTGGGCAGCACCCCAAAACATCCTTGGCCAGCTCTTATTCCGCAAGTTCTTGTATGGTGTTTTCGGCGATTTTGTATTGAAAAAATCGTTTCATCTGGTGGAAACTTAGTAGATTCTTTGTGGGATGACCATTTGGAGCTAGTCCATATGTATTGTCCGAAGGGGCTTGAGGCGGCTAGTACGGAATGGTTTACACCCGAGAACATTGAAACATTATACAACCCCTTGGATGAATATAATGACTATTTCGTGGAATTTATACACGAGCTCGATTCTGCCATTTCGAATGAAGATTACGAGCGTCAAGACGTGTTGTCTGGATTCTTGGACGCCGATATATGTAATATATTCAAAGAGTGGTTGGGAGATAGTCCTTTCATAATATTTCCTATGTCGCCAGAGAAAGAAGACGAATTTACAGATTCACAATTCAAGGCGTTAATACGGGCATTAATGAACCACACGACTGTAGAGCCTGTTGAGCATGCCCCAGAGCCTGTGGATGATGCTGCGCCGGTTGTAGAGCCCGTTGATGCTGCGCGAGTGGATGCCGCGCCGCCGCCATCACAGCGTTACATTATACCACAGCCATCCCTCCTATGGCATTTCGTGCCACCGCCTTTAATGCCCGACTCGCTTCAGCCTTATGAGCCGAAGCCTACAGTTTATGAACAACCCCATTTTCCGCCTATGCCTCGAAGCCCTAGCCCAAGTCTCAGCCCCAGCCCCAGATTTATCACCCTACCCGATAAAGAGCCGTCGTCCCCCACTGAAGCGCCTGTTATACGCAGTGTTGCCAAGGCAATAGCCTATCGTAGAACAAAACGTCAGCGTCGCCACCATAACACCCGTGGAAAAACACGCCGATTACAACCCGCTGCTTAAACTAAGAAGGCGCCCGGTATGTTAGAGATTTTGTTTCTCGTGGCACTCGTATTTTTGATATCCGTTTTGTTTTACAAACAACGTCGTCCAACAATGGAAATATTACAGGCCGAAGAATCACAAATTGACCAACTGTCAGATCTTTTAGAAGAGCAGCAACCCCTTATTATAAGAGGTATAACCCCCCCACGAGGTTTAACAAAAGACGCGTTACATAAGATTCCACGCCTCGCAGATTTTTCTGTCGGTGGCCAACCTTTGAGAGACATTATTCAAACACCCATTATGCTGAAATCGGCAGGCGGGGTGCCAGTCTTATCCAGAGACGGGCGCGAGCTTCTCGCAAAAGAGTTATCTATAAATGTATGGGCCGAGCACACATGGCTCCCCAAATTCTCGCAAACTACGTGGCTCGGATGGATGGTTGGTTGTGTTCAAACAGAAGTTGTTCTGGGGGGTATGGGAATGTGGAAAACATGTGCGAAGTATACGGCTATAATGCCCACCGAAGGAACCTATGTGGTGAGCATTCTTTCGAAAGAATCCGAATCATTTCTCCCGGCGAAATGGAACTATAGGTATCCCGGGTCGCTATCTCCGAATGACACACCTCTTGTTTCTGACCTCAAATATATGGATATCATTGTTCGCCCTGGAACGATGATTTGTTTCCCGCCGCATCATATTATTAGCATACAGCCCAAGGACGACGAGTTTTCCGCGGCGGCGATTGTCGAATATCACGAGCCCGTTACTCTTCTGGCCAAGTCATTTTCATAAAATTGAGTAGGGTTATGAAGAAGCGGTTATTACAGGTGAAATTCATGATTATAAATAATGCGCCTCCCGCATCGGATAGTGAAGATGATTCTGTATCCGATTCACTAAAAGAGCTGAAAGAGAATACGCGACAACTGGATACCATGACAAAGAAGCTCGACGCACACATAGCGGATTTGTATCATCGTATCAAGGTGGAAGATATTGATTGGATGCACGAGCCGCTGCGCCCTAGGGCACACATTCAAAAGTGGTGTGCTCTACATGGGCTTCCCGCTACACCTACTATAGATGAATTCACAGAAAAGTGTTTCGAGGCTGCGAAATCGATGGACCTAGATTCGCGTGTAATCACCTTCCATAAAGATGACGCAGCTATTCTTTGGGGTGGTCGTAGACGCCTCGACGTGTTTGATATTGTTCAGCGCATTCCTACCCTATTTGAATAACGCGCTGTGAGTAAAATTGCCTTGGACTCTGTTACCGTATTTTTTACAGCAACATGGACCAACCTAAGATAGAATCGTTCTTCAAAGCCGCAGCGATAAGCCACTCACCACCTCCAGCCGAGCTATATGGTCTGAATCAGGCACAGAAGGCAGCATTTGATGCGATTATAGCAGGTAAATCTATCTTCTTGACTGGACCCGGTGGCACAGGCAAATCATTCCTATTGGAGAATCTCCACTCTTATTTCAAGAAACGTGACAAGAAAAAGTTGGCCATTACGGCCATGACGGGATGTGCGGCGGTGCTCATAGGGCCTTTCGCAAAGACCCTCCATTCATGGGCTGGCATTGGTCTCGGACGCGGAGATGTCGATAAAATGGCGGATATGGTGGCGGCCGATAAGCGCAAGGGACCTCGCTGGCGTCAGACGAAATGCCTGGTGATTGATGAAGTGAGTATGATGACTCCTGCGCTCCTTGCCCTACTCGACGCTGTGGGGCGCAAGGCTAGGAAATGTCCTGAGAAGCCGTTTGGGGGTCTACAACTCGTCTTTGTAGGGGATTTCTACCAACTCCCTCCTGTGAGTCGTGAGGGGCCCAGTGGTTTCGCGTTCGAGTCCCCTCTATGGAAAGAGGTCGTCCAAGAAACACATATCCTTACGGAGATTTCGCGCCAAAAGGAGCCGGTGTTCCAGAATATTCTGAATGAAGCGCGTGCTGGAGAGTTGACGCCCGAATCCTATGCGGTCCTAGAATCGCGCAAAACGATGGATTGGAAGCGCCTAGAAATCAAGCCGACTCTAATATTCGCGAAGAATACGGATGTTTCCGCCATCAATGAGACGAAGTTGGCCAAGTTACCCGGTGAAGAGCGTGTCTTTGATGCGCAAACGGATGTCCCTGACGGACTCGCGCCAGATATCATAAAGATGCTTGTAGAAAAGCTTGATAGGGATGCGCCTTATGAAGCAAAGCTACGCTTAAAAGAGCGTGCGCAAGTGATGCTCCTGAAACAACTCTATGAAGAAGTGGAGAACAAGGATGGCAAGAAGAGTATGTCACCGATTCATGGCCTTGTAAATGGGTCGCGTGGTGTAGTTACTGGCTTTGCCGCAGATGGAAACCCGGTAGTGAAGTTTCTCAATGGAAAAGTGCTGATAGTGAAGCCTGCGGCATGGTCATCAGACGACGAGCCAGGAGCGCTAAAACGTGTCCAGATTCCGTTGCGTGTGGCTTATGCGATTACCATTCACAAGGCACAGGGGGCTTCGCTGGATTCTGCGCTAGTAGATGTGGGGCCTAGTACATTCGAATATGGGCAGGCCTATGTCGCCCTGTCCCGAGTGAGGAGCTTGGAATCGCTCTTTGTATTTGAAATCGCACCCAAGGCCTTTCGCGCACACCCCGCGGTGAAGGCGTTTTACGCCGGCCTAAAGTAAAAAATTGACGCGTCGCGTTCCACGGTGGCTCGTATACATGAACATGTTCCCTTTGAAGGTTATTCGCCCAGGTCTTCTTGAGATTGTGGGGCATGCTCCTGGATCTTCTACTTACTATGTCCCGATTCGCTCGATTCGCTCCTTTGCGGTTCACGAGAATCCTGTATGTATCGAGCTTCATCTGGGAACGGTTCCTTCGAGTGGAAGTATCCACACGAAAGTGCTGTTCTGTACGAAGGAGCAGCTTCTTGATGTTGTAGAGTTTCTCACTACGTGTATTTCCAGCGTCGGTGTTCTTGGGACCTACGCCTCTTTGGAGAATATGAAGGGGCGCATTATGAATCTGGAGCGTCTTTATGATGAGCAAAACAAAGAAATCGACAAGAGTATTTACAGTGATTCTGGAATCGCTGAACACAGTGATTCTGGAATCGCTGAACACAGTGATTCTGGGATGCCTGACGGGAGTGATATTACGGAAAAGCCCGCCTATACAGGCAACAATCTCTTGAGCTTCTATGCTACTCTTCTTATCGGCACCTTTACGTTAGCATACTTTATCGCCCGGTTCATGTGGATTTCAGAGAAGATGAAAGTCTCCGCGCATTGAGCCGCGTCCGCGAGCGAAAAATTGTATCACTCAACCTCACATTTATTTTTTTACAAAAAGCACATGTCGACCATTTCTTTCTCCCTTCCAACTACAGATTCGCAGCCCCGGATGTCGGACAACATCGATATTGTGAGCGAAACCACCCAGCCTGCTGTCAAGCAAACAAAGAGCGGAAAAACTCCTTCGGGGAGTCCCGCATTAAAGGCCCGTAGGAAATCATCTTCCGCAGCGGGAGCGGCACAAGCCGAGCCTCCTCTTTTGGCACTTGCGGAGATCGCCCCGGCTGCGGAAGTTGCCGTCCCCGAGCCAATGTTACAGGAAAACAAGGACCGTTTCGTGCTCTTCCCCCTACAGCACCCTGACTTGTGGAAGGTCTATAAGAATCATTGCGCCGTTATTTGGTTCGCTGAAGAGGTGGATTTGAGCAAGGATATGGCGCATTGGGAGAAGTTGTCGGATGGAGAGCGGCATTTTATTAAGCACATTCTCGGATTCTTCGCAGGATCTGATGGGATTGTTATGGAGAATCTGGCAACGCGATTCACGCGTGAAGTACAGTGGCCTGAGGCGAAGTTCTTCTACGCCATACAGAATCAGATGGAGGCGATTCACAGCGAGACGTATTCGTTGCTGATTGACACTTATATCCATGACCCGAAGGAGAAGCATGATATTCTTCATGCGATTGAGACGATTCCCTGCGTAAAGAAAAAGGCGGATTGGGCTCTGAACTGGATTGACTCGAAAGAGGCCGATTTTGCCACACGCCTACTGGCGTTTGCGACTGTGGAAGGCATCTTCTTTAGCGGCGCCTTTTGCGCCATCTTCTGGTTGAAACAGCGCGGGGTTATGCCCGGCTTGACTCTGTCGAATGAATTCATCGCACGCGATGAAGGGATTCATACGGATTTCGCCTGTCTACTATATTCCAAGTTGCTGAATCGCTTGCCGAAGCAAAAGGCGCATAAGATTATTCGCGAGGCGGTGAAGATTGAGAAGCAGTTCATTACCAAGGCGTTACCGTGTGAGCTGATTGGCATGAACGCGAAACTCATGGCGCAGTATATTGAGTTCGTGGCGGACCGTCTATGTCTACAACTCGGCTATCCGAAGATTTATAGCGCTGTGAACCCCTTTGATTTCATGGAGCGCATTTCTCTGGAGAACAAGGACAACTTCTTTGAGAAGCGTGTATCCACTTATGCGAAAGCCGGTGTTGGAAAGAAGGTGGGAGATATGTCGTTTGAAATGGGAGCTTCGTTCTAAATAGGAACAAACCCGTATTATTTTTAAGGCTATAATAGAGATGTCGAATACCAGAAGAAATATACTTAGGCTTGGCTCGCCTCGTAGAAGCGCAAGTCGTAGAAATCCCCCTACAGAATCCGAGAACATGTGCTCCAAAAGTTTAGATGAAATTTTGAATATATTTCTGGCTGTTGGGAAGGATGGAATCAACCACCCCCTATCCGATTCACAAGTGGTAGAACATGCGGAGGGGATATGTCGTATGCTAAACTTGTTTACAATGGACGAACTCGCCAGATTGAAGAAAGAGAACGAACAGGTGTTCACCGTCTTTCAGGTTGCCTTTCTCTATTTGGGTCAAACGTCACCGACATTTGTGGAGGTCTGTAGGCGTAAGCTAAAGCCTGCTGTGAATAAGCTAATGAATAGCTCTAAAAAGCCAATAAAAAACGCGAATCAAATGGGTGGCGCTGGTGGCGACGACGTTCCCTGGTTTTTAAAGGCGAAATATGTCGGCTATTTAGTTCTTGTTATATGGCTTTTAATGTCCGCAGACGCGGTTATGTATCCGAGCAGCGTCGGCGTTGTCGCTGTTCTTAAGGCATATATGATGTCTCTTACGGGCATGGATAGGGTTCAAGGTCTCATGAAAGGCCTATTAGGTAATAAAGAACAGGAATATCCTGTAGCGTATGCGGAAGGGCTAGGTGTCAAGCAAATGGGTGTGGGCATCCACGCCGCGAGTAAGGCAGCTCTAGCCCTCCAGGCTGCAGCAGAAGAAAATCAAGAGAACCTAGCGAATCTTTTAAGGGATGCTAGCATGGCACATGTGCATGCCACTACGGAGATGAAAGCTGCGGCAGCGTGTGCGGAGTCAGGCACATGTGAATCGCCTGCTGTTACGGCAATTGGGCTCGCAGTAACCCCTTTAGTAAAGGCAGAAGAGGCTAGACCCTACCTTACCCACGAAGAATTAAAACTAAATGAGAAACTCGCGATAGTTGCGGCGGAACTAGAGAGAGAAAATGCGAAATTTTCTATATGGGATAGAAATGAGGGCGCAATACAAGAACTTTCTGAGAACTATGCGAAAATAGAAGCAGAAATCGCGGCATTAGTGAAACTACAGGGGGCTCTCCCCAAGTTTCCTAAGTTAAGTAATCCTGCGAATGTAGCACGCAGCTTAGGGAGTGTTTCCACGAATCTTCTTCGGCAGCTGACACCATCTTCGGGTGTCCTGCCCGCGCGTGTTATGCAACTGGCAAATAACGGGCCGAAATCGCCATTTGTGTTCGAAGGGGAGGCCATGTCGCAGCCTGCGTTTTCTTTAGTCAAGAACAACTTAGGAGAGGACTTACCGGCAGAAATTGTAGCGGAGAATATTGTTCCTAAAGCTGTAGCTTATAGAGCCCCGAAGGTGGTATCAGAGGCTGCGATGCTAAAAGCTGGTATTAATCACCTTCAGGTGAGTATAGGAGCCCTCGCAAAAAAGCATCCTGGGCAACTCGTGACATTGACTGATTTACAGCGTTTGGCGGGTGCGAGCAACATTTTAACCGCAGCTCAAATGTCTGTGGGAACAAAGACAACATATGATCCGAAGGCTGTTTTGGCCCTTGTTGACGCGGCTCTTCCAGAGGGGGTGGCGGAAGGACCCGATTATAGCAGAAATCTTATGGTTTATATGGCCACAGAGGCCGCCGCAAATCAAGCACATCAAAATGCGAAAATAAAGGCGGGCGTGATAAGCAAACAAATGGCTAAAGTTGTTGATGCCTCTCTTAAGGATGAAATGGACACAATATTAGAGAAACTCGTTACGCAGCTAGTTGAACTTGGATTTTCTGGAGAAAGAGACGATGCGGTACGAGTTGTGAAAAAGGCCATAGATACATCTAGAATATTTGGGGTGTTGCCGAATATTAAAACAACCTATTATGCGAGCAGTGTGTTACAGTGTAATACAGGCAAGTGTGAAATGAAGCCCTATAGTGAGCTTCGTAGTCAAGCAGAGCTCAAAAGGGAACTAGAGTCGCTCCCGTATAAAGAGCGGTTTATGCGTGTAAAATACAACATTTTATTGTCGCTTATCCCCTTGATAGGCGTCGGCGGAGTTGTAATCATTATTCAGGCGCTGTTTAGAAGTGCTATAAGCGTCGCTGACATAGGAGTTTTGCTTAAACGTCTGGTATTTGGGAGTGATGAGGCACGGATCGCAGTCAACGCGCTTGCGAAACTAAAAGGAGAACAGGCGCTTGAAATAGAGCGTAAAAAGCATGAACGGGAGATGCAGGCATTCGCGCTGGCTGCTGCTGAGCCCGCCGCGCTGGCTGCTGCTGAGCCCGCCGCGCCG
>SXGQ01636516.1_pt1 | contig 18316 bp, 18 predicted proteins | sample 3178371 | NCBI WGS metagenome assembly SXGQ01 (sample SAMN11356859, study PRJNA531348) | freshwater metagenome | isolation source: freshwater sample F1-20 | place: China: Fuxian Lake, Yuxi | collected 2017-12-25 | reverse complement strand
GGCCTGATTATCTCCGGCGGCGCCTCGGCGGGGGAGAGCGACCTCAAGGAAGCGATCAAGACGTCGGTGATCAACAAGCGGGCCGGCGGCATGGGCCTGATCTCGGGCCGCAAGGCATTCCAGCGCCCCATGGCCGATGGCGTCGGCTTGCTGAACGCGATCCAGGACGTCTATCTCAACCAGGGCATCACCATCGCGTGAGACTGATGTGGGGGCAACCCTTCAGGGTTGCCCTGATTGCCGTCGCCCCATGGATCCTGATCGCCGGCGCGTCGCAGCTCACCCGCGCCGGCTACTCCGTTGACGAAGAGTTCACCGTCTTCGCCGTCCGTGGCATCCAGAACGGCGGCCTGCCCCACCTGCCCTCAGCGCTTCTCTACGACCGCGGCCTCGCCTACGCCTACGCCAGCTGGTTGGCCGGTTGGCTCACCGGAACGGAGCTTCCCGCCTATCGCGCACTGAGCCTGCTGAGCGCGCTGGCGTCGGTGCTTCTCGTATTCGCCATCGTCCGCCGCGTCGCGACCGATCACGCCGCACTGCTGGCGGCCACGCTCGTCGCGGCCGCGCTGCCGTTCTGGGCGACGGCCACCACCGGCCGCTTCTATGCGCCATTCCTGGCCTCGTACCTGGGCGTGCTCTTCGTGTTGACCGGTCGGGGCGTGCCGCTCGGTGTCCTGGCAGGCGTGGCGATGGTGGGACGCCTGACACATGAACTGGCTTTCACCCTGGTTGCGGTGCCCATGCTGTGCCTGGTCTTCGATGACCGGGGCCAGCGTCGACGCTGGCTTGCCGCAGCTGCTGCCATCGTCTTCGGGCTGATGGCCGCTCAAGGTTTGCTGTTCGGCCTACATGCGTTGGAACCAGTCAGCGGCGAGACCATGGTGCGGCGGTTCTTCCTGTGGCAGGTGCTGAACCTGTTCGAGGTTCCGGGCGATCGACAGTACGGCCTGGTGCTGACGCTGATGGTGGTCGCGTGGGTGCTGGCGCCAGCTCGGGCCGCCATCACTACCGTCGTCGCGTTATCAGCTACGGCCATGGTGGTGGCATTCTCGCTGGCGCGCGCGTCGAACCTGGGTTCCCTGGACGCTGCCACCGTGGTGCGCGTGCTCTCCGGCGGCGCCGCGTACCCGCTGGACATGTTGCGTCACCTCGCGGCGGCGCACCCGGTGTTGACGACGCTGACACTGGCGTCGCTGGTCGGGCGCCTCCTGGGCGCGGGCGGCGAGTGGCGGCTGCACGAGCGAGGGGCGCACCTGTTGTGGTTGTTCTGGGTCCTGTGGTTCGGCGTGATCGATTCCGGCATCACCACCAACTACCTGCTGCTGCCGGTCGTGCTGATGCTCGCCGCCGTTGCCATCGACGTTGACGCGATCCTTGGTCGCCTGCTCCCTCACCGTGCCGCTTCTTTCGCGGTGGTCGTCCTCGTCGCGATGGCCCTCGGGCTGGATCAATGGCGGGGCGCGGGCTCCATTCGCGATCGCCTCGAGGCCGCGCGACCCACCATCACCATTCCTGGCATCGACGACGTCCGGGCCGGCCTGTTGCCGGCGGATCGGGTCGCCTGCACCGACGAACTGGCGTGCCTGTTACTAGTCGGCCGGATCGACCGGTGGCTCGCGCTCGACGACTTCATCCGCGATCGCTTTCTGGTGACGCGGCCGGATGGCACGTCAGCGGGCGTCTACACGGGCGCACCGGCCGTGTTCCGTCCCGGCGACTTGTTCACACCGAATGCCGACGGCACCCTGCCCAATCGCGTGCTGATCGTGGATGTCTTCAAGGAGTATCCAATCGGTGACTCGCGCTCGTGGGTGCCAAGCGCCATCGAGCTCGACGGATTACAGGTAATCCCACTGCTCGAAGCGCCGCAGGGGCGAGTGCTCCAGATTTCGCCCCAGGAAAGACACGCCGGTCGACTACCCTAGCCAGGCGAGGTGAAGCGTGGCCATGCGTGGACGTTGGGTTAGAGTAGACGGCCACCACCAACATGGATTCTCGCGTCACGATCCACATGGCGGCCAGCCTCGACGGCTTCATCGCCCGAAGAGACGGCCGCGTCGACTGGATGGAGACCTCGGACACGTTCGAGGGCGGGGACAGCATGACCCCGGAGCTCGTCGCGGCGTTCCTCGCGACCATCGACTGCTACGTCATGGGCTCGCGCACCTACGAGACCGCCCTGGACTTCGCGGCGAAGGGGCAGGGCTGGGCCTACGGCGACAAGCCAACCGTTGTGCTCACCAGTCGCGAACTGCCACGGACGCGGGAGACCGTCGAGTTCTACTCGGGTGACCTTGCCAAGCTGGTGAACCAGCGGTTGAAGCCGGCCTTCCGCAGCATCTGGTTTGTCGGCGGTGGCACCGTGTGCGGTGAATGCCTTCGCCGTGGATTGGCTGACGAAGTCCGCTATTCGATCCTGCCGGTTCTGATCGGCGATGGCGTCTCGTTCTTCGATCGGCTCGGCCAGGACGTGGCGCTGCACCTGGTCGAGGTGAAGGGCTACCAGAGCGGCATGGTCGCGCTGCGCTACGACGTGAGAGGTTGACCACAGGATGCGTCACGCCCCGCTGCTTTGGGTAATCGCCTTGACCCTGTCCGCGTGCTCGGCGGCCGGCAGCCAGGCGACTGAGGCCGGCGTGCTGTCGGCGTCGCTGCGGGCCGGCCTGCAGAACGAGCGATTCCAGATGGTCACCTCCATCCGGGGCTTGCCACTCGGCGTCCGCGACGAGCTGCAGAAGTTGTTCGGCAGCCACACGCTCGACATCGCCGACCCGGGAGCCGCGCTCGAGCCGACGGGCCTAGCCAACGTGCTGCCGGTCCGGCGGCTGGTCGCGGCGGCCTGCTCGACCAACTACTGCCTGGTGTACTACGAGCGCCTCGGCGATAACCCGACCTGGCGTGTGGCGCTGTTTCACTGGACGCCAGACGTCACGCGGTTCGAGTGGGGCGCCACGGCACCGGGCGATCTGGCCACTGACGATGAGGTGCGGAAGGCCATTCTTGCGGGACGAATAACGAGCCCGGCCAACCACTGGTAGCGGCCTTCGGCGAATCACCACGCCGCGCCGGGCTCCTGGCGTGGACCCAATCTCGCCCGTGCGAGGGGTCTGACCCCGACCGGGCTATGCGGAGGGGTCTGACCCCTTCGCGGCCAAATAGTCGCGCAGCGCTTCATTTGTGCTGCGGAAGGCGAGGTCATCCCACGGAATTGCATCGAGGTCGAACTCCCTCGCTTCGATCCCCTCGTCATCGACGGCGAGGTCGCCCGACATCTTCGTGGCGGCATAGACGATGATCACCGGCGCCCGGCCGGCGTACGAGTAGATGTTGACGAGGTGGTCGAGCCGGACGTCGAGCCCGACCTCTTCGCGCGCCTCGCGAATGGCGGCCAGGGTGATCTCCTCGCCCCGGTCCACATAGCCGCCCGGAAACACCCACTTGCCATACCCGGGTTCGATGGCGCGCCTGACCAGCACGATCTGCCGGCCCTCGTTGACGCGGATGATCGTGCCCACGGCGATCTTGGGATCCAGGTAGAACACGAACCCGCAGGCCTGGCTGGTGCAGACCAGCCGCTTGGGCTCGGTCACCTTCAGCACGCGAGGTTCGAGCGGGCTGCCGCAGACCGGGCAGAACTGGTACGGCGGGTTAAGGTCGTGCGAGTGCCCCAAGTCCCTCAGTATAGAATTCTTACATGTCGATCCTTAAAGTGGCCCGGATGGGCCATCCCGTCCTGCGCGCCGTGGCCCGCACCGTCGACAAGGCCGAGATCAAGAACCCGTCGACCCAGGATTTCATCGACAGCATGATCGACACCATGTACGAGTATGCCGGGGTCGGCCTGGCGGCCCCCCAGGTGCACGAGAGCCTGCGCCTGTTCGTGGCCATGCTCGACTCCGACGGCCAGGGCGACGGCGATGCCGTGGTGCTGATCAATCCCGAGATCACGGTGATGGGCGATGCGACGGTCGAGGGCTGGGAGGGCTGCCTGAGCATTCCCGAAATTCGCGGCCGCGTGCCCCGAGCCCAGCACATCAAGGTGTCAGCACTCGATCGCAATGCCAAGCGCTTCGAACTCGACCTCAAGGATTTTCCGGCGCGGGTCGTCCAGCACGAGACCGATCACCTCGACGGCGTGCTGTTCTTCGACCGCATGAAGTCGCTCGCGACCCTCACCTATCTCGAGGAGTACTCGCGCTACCACGCCCGTCGCGACCAAGACGACGACGAGGACGACGAGGGTTGAGGGGCGCGGCGCCTTCTGCCCGCCGGGCGCATCCCGGCGGATCGCTGCGGATAATGGCACTCGGCTCGGCCGCCGGAAACCGCCCGCGAACGCGTATAATTGCGGCACTTCCCACCATCGCGTAGCGCGCTCCGGTGGGCAGGCCCTTTTTCGATGCCAGCTATTGCGCTCGAGACCGCTCCGCCCAGGGTCACGTTGTTGTCGTCGCCGTCCGTGCCGTACGACGGCGCGATTGCCGCGGCGCGGACGTGCTATTCGCCGCGCGTCATCGAACGCAGTGAGATCACCGATAAACAGCGGGATTCGATCGGTCCGCTCACGTTCGAAGGCGGCCATCACACGGTCTTCCAGCACGCCCACTTCGAGTTTGGCCTCGAGAACATCTCGCGCCAGCTGGTGTGGAGCGTCCTCCACTCGTACCCCTTCTACAACTCGGAACAGTCCAGCCAGCGCTACGTGAAGCTCAACGAGCCGCGCGCGTTCGTGCCGCCCATCACCGGCGAGGCGCTGGACGTGTACGAACAGGCCGTGCTGCGGGCGTGGGACTCGTACGCGAAGCTGTCGGCACTGCTCAAGGATGATGCCTGGGCCATCCTGAAAGAACTGCGCTACGTCAGGCCGACCAACTCCCCGGCCCGGCTCAAGGCCGTGGAGCGCGAAGCCGAGAAGAAGGCGATCGAAACCGCGCGCTACGTGATTCCGATCGGCGCCTTCACCTCGATGGTCCACACCGTGTCGGGCATCGTCTTGCACCGGCTGCACCGCATGCTGAACGCTGGTGACGTGCCGTACGAAGCGGCGATGGTGATTGGCGCCATGGTCGACCTCGTGAAGGAAGTCGACCCGATGTTCTTCGAGAAGATCGGCCTCGACACCTTCGCGCGCGAGGCGATGCCCGAATTGCAGTTCCCGAACACGCGCGCGTCGGGCGACGCTTTCGCCGCCGAGTTCGATCGCCGCCTGCAGGGCCGGGTCTCGCGGCTGCGCGACTGGTCGGCCGGCGCCGAGCGCGTGGTGGCCGACGCCGTGCGCGCGACCTTCGGCATCACCACCGTCGAGATGGGCGACGAGGAGGCGATCGACCGGGTGATGAACCCGGCGCGCAACCCCTACCGGGTGGACATGCTCGACGTCGCGTATCACTCGCCGATGATGCGCACCCTCCATCACGCCAGCTACGTGTTCGAGAAGAAACTGAGCCACACCGCCGATTCGCAGGACCAGCGCCACCGCATGGTGCCGGCGTCGCGGCCCATGATGACGCTGGCCGACACGACGCAGCCCGACTACATCACGCCGCGGCTGATCCGGCAGAACCCCGAGGCGCTGGCGGTTTACGAACAGGCCATGGCCGAGGCGTGGGCCGCCAAGAACCGGCTGCTCGCACTGGGCGTGCCGCTGGAGTACGCGCTCTACGTCGTGCCCAACGCCAAGGCGCTGCGGCTGGTCGAGTCGGGATCGTTCATCGCCCTGCAGCACAAGTGGACGCTGCGCACCTGCTTCAACGCCCAGGAAGAGATCTACCTGGCGTCGATGGACGAGATCAGCCAGGTCAAGGCCATCCATCCGCAGCTGGGCCGCTACCTGGGACCGCCGTGCGTGTTGCGCAACAAGATCGTGTCGCCGCGGTGCACCGAGGGCTCTCACTTCTGCGGCGTGCCGGTCTGGAATTCGTTCCCGAACGCCGAACGCCGCCTCTAGGGCCGTGCAGATCCTGCCCTGGATCGCGCACGGCTACACCGCCTCCGGCGCGGTGATTGCGCTGCTCGCCACCGGCCTGACCTTCGCGCACAACTTCCGCGGCGCCTTCCTCTACCTGATCGTCGCGATCTTCGTCGATGCCACCGACGGCGTGCTGGCGCGCGCGCTGAAGGTCAAGGAGCGGCTGCCTCACTACGACGGCGCCCGCCTCGACGACATCGTCGACTACCTGACCTATGTCTTCGTGCCGGTGCTGATCGTGTGGCAGGCCGGGTTGGTGCCGGTGCCGTTTCCGGTCTGCGCCGCCATGCTGCTGTCGAGCGCCTACGGGTTTGGACAGGCCGACGCGAAGATCAAGAGCACCGATCACTTCTTCACCGGCTTCCCGTCCTACTGGAACATCGCCGTCGCCTTCTTGTATGTGTGGCAGCTCGCGCCAGCCGTCAACGCGATCATCCTGGTCGTGCTGGCGGTGCTGGTGTTCGTGCCGATCCGCTACGTGTATCCCTCCCGCACGACCACGCTGCGGGTGCCGACGTTGTTGCTCGGCGTGTCCTGGGCGCCGATCTTTACCTGGATGATCTGGCGCCTGCCGGCGACGGACGGACCATGGATTGCGTTGTCGCTGATCTTTCCGGTGTACTACTTCGGCCTCTCGGCCTGGCTCCACGGCAGAACCCGTGAACCTCTGAACCCGTGAACCCCTGAACCTCTGGACCTGCTGTGTCGCCCCTCGTAATCATCTTCGTCACCGTCTTCATCGACCTGCTCGGCTTCGGGATCATCATCCCGCTGCTGCCGTTCTACGCCGAGTCGTACGGGGCATCGGCGCTGACCATCGGGTTTCTCGGCACCAGCTTCTCGCTGATGCAGTTCGTGTTCTCGCCGATCTGGGGCCGCTGGTCCGACCAGATCGGGCGCAAGCCGATCATCCTGCTGGGCCTGATGGGGTCGTGCCTGTCGTACCTGACCCTCGCGCTCGCGACCTCGCTGACGCTGATCTTCGTCGCCCGGCTCATCGGCGGCATTGCCGGCGCCAACATTCCCACCGCGCAGGCCTATATCGCCGACGTGACCACCCCCGAGAACCGGGCGAAGGGCATGGGCATGGTCGGCGCGGCGTTCGGGTTGGGCTTCATCTTCGGGCCGGCGATTGGCGGGTTGCTGAGCCGCTTTGGCCCGGAAGCGCCGATGTGGTTCGCCTCGGCGCTGTGCCTGGCCAACTTCATCGGCGCCTGGTTCCTGCTGCCCGAGTCGCGGCGGGTCTCGTCGGCCACCCGTACGCTGGGTCGCATGGCAGCCTTCAGGCATGCCCTGACCAAGCCCGCGTTGGTCCTGCTGCTGTCGCTCTTCTTCATCGTGACCGCGGCGTTTTCGAGCTTCGAGGCGACGTTCGCGTTGTTCAGTGCGGCCCGGTTTGGGTTTACGTCAACGTCGATCGGCTTCCTGTTCGCCTTCATCGGGCTGGTGCTGGCCACCATCCAGGGCGTGCTGGTGCACAAGGTGGTCAAGCGCGTCGGCGAGGCGCGGCTGGTGCCGGCGGCGATCTTCTGTATCGCGCTCGGCATTGGCATGGTGCCGTTCGCGTGGAGCGTGCCGACGCTGCTCGTGGCGCTCGGCGTGCTGGCGGTCGGCATGGGCTTCAACAACCCGTCGCTCACGTCGATGGTGTCGCGGCTTTCCGACGCCGACGACCAGGGCGGCATTCTCGGACTCGCGTCCTCCCTCGCCAGTCTCGGCCGTGTGATCGGCCCGGCCTGGGGCGGTTTCCTCTACGATTCCTATGGCATGACAACGCCGTACCTGAGCGCGTCGGGGTTGATGTTCATCGCGTTCGTGGTGTCGTTTGTCGGGCTGTCGCGGTTGCGCCATGAAACCCAGGCTCCTGCACGCGCGTAATCCCGGGCCGTACACCGGCGACGGCAACTGGACCTACCTGATTCCGGGGGCGCGTCCCGTGCTGATCGATGCCGGGGTCGGCGAGCCGGCGCATCTCGACGCGATCGCCGCCGAGGCCGCGGGCGGACTGGCCGAGGTCCTGGTGACCCACGCGCATTCAGATCACGCCGCCGGGGCGCCGGCCATTCAATTGCGATGGCCATCCGCGCGCCTCTCGAAGATGCCATGGCCGGAACGTGATGGCGAAGTGGCGTGGACCCCGATGGCTGACGGCGATACGGTGATGACCGGCGCCGGCCCGTTGGCAGTGCTGCACACGCCCGGTCACTCTCCGGATCACCTCGCGCTCTGGCACGCGGAGTCGCGGACGGTGTTCGTCGGCGACCTCATGCAGATGGGAACCACCGTCTTCATTCCGGCGTCCTCCGGCGGCAACCTGGCCGACTACCTCGCGTCGCTGAACCGGCTGCTGCGGCTCGCGCCCGTTCGCGCCTGGCCGGCGCACGGGCCGGCGATCGAGGATCCGCTGGCGCTCATTCATTACTACCTGGATCATCGCCGCCAGCGCGAAGCGCAGGTGCTGACTGCGCTGGCCGACGGCCTGGCCACGGTCGAGGCCATCACCGAACGCATCTACACAAGCCTCGCCCCCGCCCTGACGCCCATGGCGCGCGAGAGCGTGCTGGCGCATCTCGTGAAGCTCGAAGGCGAGGGCCGGGCCCTGCGCGGCGAGGGCCGCTGGTCCATCATGCGGTAGCGGTTCGTTCCACATCGGCCCGCAGATCGGGCCGCAGGTTCTGCGAGCAAAGGAAGCAGAAGATAGTTGTCCGGCATGGAGTGGTATCATCCGCGCGGCCTGGATCGCTGGTCCAATTTCTGGCCGGCTTCGGCTGCTCCTTCACTGCGTGGGTTGCAGCCAAGGAGCAGAGGAAATAGCCTCGGACTCGCAGCCTGGATACAGTTAGGCCGTATGACTGGTGGGTGGATGACGTTGACCTCGACCCGTGGCGTGGGCGGGGGCGCGGCGCCGGCGTTCCTGGCGAACACAGGGATGCCGCTGCTGTTCGGGGCATGCGGCTTCGTCGTGGGAATCGTCGAAGCCGCGCGGGGCCGCAGTCTGAGGAGATCAAATGAACTGGGCAGCAATTGGTGCCGTGAGCGACATGTTAGGGGCGGCCGCGGTTGTCCTGTCCCTCATCTACGTCGCCGCCCAGGTGCGGCACAACACCACCGCACTGAGCAGGGCCGCGTCCGCCGACGCGATCGCCGGCATAAGGAACTGGAACGAGACCCTCATCGGCGACCCGGTCATGGCGCGGATCTTCAGCCGGGGGGTCGAGGACATGAACGCCCTGGATGAAGATGGCCGGACACGATTCATCATCTTGATGCTGAATTTCCTCAAGACCTTCGAGGACATGCATTACCAGTTCTCCAAGGGGGCGATGGAACCAGAAGTGTGGCAGGGGTGGGAAGAGTTGGGCCGGATCTACTTCACCCGCCCGGGCATCCGCCAGTACTGGGGAGAGCGGCGGCAAGTCTTCAGCCCGGTCTTCCAGGACTGGATGGAAGGCCTCAAGCCCCCAACCGTCCGCCACGTCGGACAGATGGCCGTGGAGGGGGTTGGACGTCCGCCGGCTTCGTCCTGACGCGGCTCTTCCTGTCCGTGTGGTCGTCAGGCCTCGAGCCGAGGACGACGCACTCGCAGTGCGTGCGTGGCACGAGTCACGACGCGCGGGCTTAGGGAAAGAGTGTGGCCAAGCCGTCGAGGCCCTCATCTCCAGAGATGAAGCCCTTCAAGAACCAGGCGGCGTTTGCCGCTTGGCTGAACCTGTTCGCACTGACGTTCCGGACCAACAACATGAAGACCCCGGCCGGCCGCGCGAAGAAGATCGCGGACCTGGTCGCCACGCTCGCTCGCGGCGAGACGATCGTACCCGAGCAGCTATGATGCCTTCACCGCGATGAACCCAGCCAGCCCGTCCTTTCTCCACCAGGTCCCGTTCTTCAGCGCCCTGTCCGCCGAGGCGTGCGCACTCCTCGAACGCCGCATGCGGCGGCGCGACTTCCTGCCGCAGTCGACCATCGTCCGAGAGGGCAGCGCCGATGGCGCGGCGTACTTTGTCCTGTCGGGCCGGGTCGTGGTCCGGCGGCGCGACCCGGACACCGGCGTCGACTTCGTGCTCGCTGAGCTCGGGCCCGGACAGATGTTTGGCGAAATGGCCCTGCTCACCGGCCAGCCCCGCACCGCCTCCGTGCTGGCCCTCGACGAGACGACCTGTGTTGTGCTCGAGCACGCGGACTTCGAACAGGTCCTGGCGGCCCATCCCGAACTGGCCGCCGCGATGATGCGGATGCTCGCAGAACGTCTGATCGACGCCAACCGGCACGCGGGGGTGGATTTCGTCAACCTCGCCAAGATGCAGATCGACCCGCGCGTGGTGACGCTGCTGCCGCAGGCGATGATCAACGCCCACAAGGCCGTGCCCATCGCCTTCGCGAACAACCGGCTGACGCTCGCGATGACCAACCCCAACAACCTGGTGGCGTTCGATGATGTGCGGCGGGCGATCAAGGGCGTGATGATCGAGCCGGCCATTGTCACGGAAGACGACTTCAAGCGCTTCATGGCAAGTACGTATCCTCAACTGGTGGCGAAGACCGAGGCCACCGCGCCGCGCGCCGCCACGCCGTCGCCGACCGCGGGGATCGACCTGTTGCAGGCGGATCTCATCCGCGAGCTGCAACTGGCGGCCGACGCCGAGGTCGTGACCGCCGACACCAAGCAGGACCTGATGAGCGCGTCGGAGGATGCCCCGATCGTCCGGCTCGTGAACTCGATTCTCGGGCTGGCCATTAAACAAGGCGCCAGCGACATTCACGTGGAGCCGATGGAAGGCGACGTCACCGTGCGTTTCCGGATCGATGGGGTCCTGCAGGTGGTGCAGAAGCTGCCGAAGCGCGTGCAGATGGGCGTGATCTCGCGATTCAAGATCCTGAGCCGGCTCGACATCGCCGAGAAACGGCTGCCCCAGGATGGCCGCATCAGCGTGACGATGGAGGGCAAGCCGATCGACTTTCGCGTCTCGACCGTGCCTGGCAAGTGGGGTGAGAAGGTCTGCATGCGCCTGCTCGACAAGTCGAACACGGCGTTAGGTCTCGACACGCTGATCACCCACGCCCCGGTGCTGGCGCTCGTGCGGGAGCTGATCCAGCAGCCCTACGGCATCATCTACGTGACCGGGCCCACCGGCTCGGGCAAGACGACCACGCTCTACTCGGCGTTGGCGGAGATCAACGATCCCGGTGTCAATATTTCAACCGCCGAAGATCCGGTGGAATACGACCTGCCGGGCGTGACCCAGATCCAGGCGGCCCCTGACATCGGCCTGACGTTCGCAGCCGTCCTGCGCGCGTTTCTTCGACAGGATCCCGACGTGCTGCTCGTGGGCGAAACCCGCGACAAGGAGACGGCGCACACCGCGGTTGAAGCCGCCCTGACCGGGCACCTGGTGTTCACGACGCTCCACACCAACAGCGCCGCCGTGGCATTTACCCGGTTGCAGGAAATGGGGATCGAGCCCTTCCTGGTGTCATCGTCGACCATCGGCGTGATCGCGCAGCGGCTGGCCCGCCGTCTGTGTCAGCAGTGCAAGGAGCCCGTGCCGGCCGACGCCAACGCCATCCGCTACTTCGACCTGCCGCCGAACACGACGCTGTACATCGCGAAAGGGTGCGCGATCTGCGGCGGCAAGGGCGTGAAGGGCCGGATCGGCATCTACGAAGTGATGCGAATGACCGCGCCGCTCAGGGCGATGGTGGGCGCGGGCGCCCGGGCCGAGGAGATTCATGCCGCGGCGGTCGAGCAGGGCATGATCGACTTGAAACACTACGCCACGCTGCTGCTGACTGCGGGGCTGGCGACGGTCGAGGACGTGATGAGCGTCGTCAGTGTCGAGGCCTGACGCGGTGACGCATGTCGTTCTCGTTTATCCCGACATCCACTGGAACACCGGCAACGCCGGCCGCACCTGCCTGGCGGCGGGTGCGCGCCTGCACCTGATCGAGCCACTGGGCTTCTCGCTCGACGACAGCCGTGTCAAGCGGGCCGGCCTCGACTACTGGGCACACGTGGACCTGCACGTGTGGCCGAACTGGGAGACCTTCGAGGCGCAGTTGCCGTCGCTCGGCGAGCCATATTTCTTCTCGACCAAGGCGACGCGCTCGTTGTGGGACGCGCCGCTCGGCGCACCGGAAGGCGTCGTGCTCGTGTTTGGCAGCGAGACTGCCGGCCTGCCCGCCGAGCTGCACGAGAAGTATCGCGATCGCTTTGTCGCCATGCCGATCCTGTCGACCCGTGTCCGCTCGTTGAACCTGTCGAACAGCGTCGCGATTGCCGCCTACGAAGTGCTGCGGCAGCGCCGCGCGCGCCTCCCGATTCGCTAGCCGGACGATATACTGGGTCTCCAATGACTCGAACGGTGGGCCTCGCCGGGGTGGGCTACGTCCTCCTCTACGGCGTGCTGTCGGTCCTGACCGGCCAGCGGGTCGTGGCCCTTGGCGATCTGGCCCAACTGATTCCGCCGCTCGCGTTCGCGGCTGTGACGTTCCAGCTGGCGAGGCGCTGCCGCGGCCAGGTGCGCATCTTCTGGCATCTGAATGCCGTTCACGGCCTGGTGTGGGCCACCGGCCAGGCGGTGTGGACCTATTACGACCTGGTGCACGGCGGGGTGCCGGTGATCTCGCCGACCGATCCGTTGTTCTTCGTGTCGAGCATTCCGCTGGCCGCCGCGCTCTACGGCCGTCCCGAACGCGATCGGCCGCGCTGGCTGTTCGACATCGTCCTGCTCGACCTCGTGCTGATCGCGCTGTTCTCGGCGTTTGTCTACCTCTACTTCGTCGTTTCAATCGCGATTACCGGCGGCAACGAACAGCTGTATCACGCCAATCTCACGCAACTGTTGAACGCCCGCAACCTCGCGCTGGCGCTCTGGGCGGTCTGGGTGTGGCGAACCGCGCCGTCGCCGGCGTGGCGCCGGGTGCTCGGCATCTACGCCGCGGGGCTGTCGCTGGCGTTTGCCGGCGGCATTGTCTCCGACGTGATCGACCGGGATAGCCGCTACTTCTCGGGCGCGCTCTGGGACGTATTGTGGATGCTGCCCTATGTGTTCATGGCCCTGGCGGCGGCGGTGGCCCATGACGAGAAGCTGTTCGAGCCGGCCGAAGAAGCGCCCGCCCAGGCGCGGCTGCCGGTGGTCTCGCTGATGGCCACCACGCTGCTCGTCGCCACTCCCGCCGTCGACGAGATCGCCCGCCGCCTGTTCGACGTGTCGGCGGCGACCGGCATGCTGCGGACGCGGCTGGCGCTGTCGATGATGATCCCCTTCGGCCTGGTCGTGGTGGTGCGCGAGTTTCTCTCCCGCCGCGCCCTGCTGCGCGCCGGCCAGGAACTGGTCTCGACCCGCGAACAACTGGCGCAGAGAGAAAAGCTGGCCGCGGTCGGCCAACTCGTGTCGGGCGTGGCCCACGAACTGAACAACCCGCTGCAGGGCGTGCTGGGCTACGCCGAGCTGATGCTGGCGACGCGGTCTTCGCCACGCGACACGGAAGAGCTCACCGCCATTCGCGACAGCGCCAATCGGGCCGCCGGCATCGTCCGCAACCTGATGACCTTTGCCGGCCGCACCTCGTCCGCGCGCGGCTGGCAGCCGATCAACCGGGTGGTCAGGGATGCCGTCGCCGTCCGCGAACCTCACCTCCAGACCAGCGGCATCGAGCGGCGGCTCGAGGTGGCCGCTCGGCTGCCGCTCGTCTACGTGGACCACGCCCGCCTCGAGGACGTGCTGGTCAACCTGATCCAGAACGCCGAGGCGGCCATCGCGTCGCGGCGGGATGGCACGGCGCCGGCCTCGGGCGTGCCGCGGCAGGCGCCCGGCGAGATTGTGATCACCACGCGCTGGCAGGGAGAGCCCGATCGCATTCTGGTCGAGGTGGCCGACAACGGCAGCGGCCTGCGCGAGGAGGACCTGCCGCGGGTCTTCGACCCGTTCTTCACGACCCGCGACGTGGGGCAGGGCACCGGCCTCGGCGTGTCGGTGTGTTACGGCATCGTCCGCGAGCATGGCGGTCAGATCACGGTGCGCAACGCTGAGTTGGGCGGAGCCGTCTTCACGATCGAGCTGCCGGTGATGGCCGAGTCGCTGGCGACGGCCGCCCACCCGCGTCCGGTGGTGTCATCGCCATCGTTCGCCCTGGCGCAGCCGCCTGATGACGACCTGGTTCGCGACCCCAGGAAGCGCAAGGCGCTGGTGGTCGATGACGAGGAATCGAACGCGGCGCTGGTGCGGCGCGTGCTCGCCGGCGCCGGTTACGACATCGAAAGCACGACCCTGTCGCGCCGGGCGCTGGTGATGATCGAGCGGACCGCGTACGACTCGGTGATCTGCGACGTCAAGATGCCCGAGCTGAGCGGCCAGGAGCTGTACGGCCGGGTCTGCCAGATTCGTCCCGAGATGGCGCGGCGGTTCATCTTCATCACCGGCGATATCGATGGCGAAGACACGCGCGAGTTTCTCGACCAGTCGCGCTGCAGCTACTTCATGAAGCCCTTCAACCTCGAACGCCTGACGGCCGCGGTGGACATGCTGACAGGCGCCCGGACTCCGGATACCATCGGGTAAAGCATCGGAACAGGCATCGGATCAGACATGGATAAGATTGTCGACTTCATCAACGTGAACCGCGACCGCTACATCGACGAGATGAAGCGGTACCTCGCCATCCCCAGCATCAGCGCGCTGCCCGAACACAAGGGCGACGTGCGCGCCTGCGCCGAATGGACCGCCGACGAGATGCGGCGCATCGGCCTGCAGAACGTGCGCCTCGAAGAGACGCCCGGCCACCCGTGCGTCTACGGCGAGTGGCTCGGGGCGCCCGGGGCGCCCACCATCCTGTTCTACGGCCACTACGACGTCCAGCCGGTGGATCCCGTCAACCTGTGGACGTCGCCGCCGTTCGAGGCCACCGTCCGCGACGGCGAGATCTACGCGCGCGGCTCCGCCGACGACAAGGGCCAGGTCTTCATGCACTTCAAGGCCGTCGAGGCGCACCTGAAGCAACACGGCAGCCTGCCCGTGAACATGAAGTTCCTGATCGAAGGCGAAGAGGAAGTCGGCAGCGCCAACCTCGACAACTTCATCCGCGCGCACAAGGACCTGCTGAAGGCCGACGTCGTGGTGATCTCGGACTCGCCGATGTTCGACCGTGGCATTCCCTCGATTTGTTACGGCCTGCGCGGCCTGTCGTACTTCCAGATCGACCTGCGCGGCAGCAAGTCGGACCTGCACTCCGGTTCCTTCGGCGGCGCGGTCGCCAACCCCGCCATGGTGCTGGCGCAAATGCTGGCGCAGATGAAGGACAAGGGCGGCCGCATCAAGATCGACGGCTTCTATGACGATGTGGTCGAGTTGAGGCAGGAGGAGCGCGACGAGTGGGCGCGGCTGCCGTTCAACGAGAAGAAATACAAGCAGGACCTGGGCGCCCCGAAACTGTTCGGCGAGACCGGCTTCACCACGCTCGAACGCACGTGGGCGCGGCCGACGTTTGAAGTGAATGGCCTGCTGTCTGGCTTCACCGGCGAGGGCGCCAAGACCGTGCTGCCGGCCGTGGCCATGGCCAAGGTCAGCATGCGGCTGGTGCCGAACCAGGATCCCCAGAAGATTGGCGACCTGTTCGAGGCGTACGTGAAGAAGGTGGCGCCGAAGACGGTGGAACTGAAGATTACCCGCATGCACGGCGGCAAGCCGTGGATGACGGCGTTCGACAACCCGTTCGTGCAGGCGGCCGGCCGCGCCATCGAGCAGGGCTTCGGCCAGCGGCCGGTGTTCAACCGCGAGGGCGGATCGATCCCGGTGGTGTCGACCTTCCAGGAAGAGCTTGGCTTGCCGTGCGTGCTGTTCGGGATCGGCCTGCCCGACGAGAACGCCCACGCCCCCGACGAGAAACTCGACCTCGGCAACTTCCACAACGGCGTGATTGCTTCGGCCTACTTGTACAAGGAGATAGGCCTTCTGAGGTCTTGAGGACCTCAGGACCCCAGCACCTACTAATTCAGCTGCGCGACCCGGCGGCGGAGCGTCTTCACGTGCTCCCAGACCTGCTCGGTCTCCTTGCGGTCGTCGCTGTTGTCCTGCTCCGACAGGCGCGCCAGCTTGAGGTATTCCTCGAAATCGCGCAACGCGTGCGAGAAGTCGTTCATGTTGTAGGCGAGCAGTCCCCGGTCCTTGAGGTCCGCCAGTGACGAGGGCTGCAGCGCCAGCAGCACGTCGGTGGTCGCCCGCGCCTGCGGGAACGAGTGCATCTTCACGTAGAGCCGCTTCAAGTTGTTCAGCATCCGCACCAGCACCTGGCGGCGCGTGGCCCGGGCCAACAGCGACGGCTCGAACGCCGAGCCCTCGCCGACGCGGCTCAGCAACTGGCGGCAATCGGCCTCGTTCAGGATGGCGCCGCCGTGGAACGGATCGACGATCAGGCCGTCGCCGGGATTGCCGCTGTGCAGGTCGTGCAACACGCGCACCAGGAAGTGGCCCGGGAAGTTGATGCCCTCGGCGCGCAGCCCGGCTCGCCGTGCCACTTCGATGTAGACCAAGGCCATGGTGATCGGAATGCCCTTCTTCCGATCCATTACTTCGTTCAGGCAGCTGTTGCGCGGGTCGTCGTACTGCTCGCGGTTGCCGGTGAAGCCGAGTTCGCCGAAGAGATAGCGGTTGACCGCGTCGATGCGGGCGGCGATCGGCACATCGTGTCCCGGATCCCTGGCCACGAAGTGAAACGCCGCATCGCCCATCACGTTCAGCCGATCGAGGTACGGGCCGGCATCGAGTTTCGGATACTCGATGCGCGCGACCAGGAACGCCGGCGCCGCCAGGTCCTGGCCGGGGCGGTCGGCCGCTTCGGTGATCAGGTCGGCGAGCGAGGCTCCGGGTTCAATCGGCACAGAGCGCATCCAGATCGGCAATGGTCAGGGCATGCAGGCCGGGCACCACGAGTTCAGCGTCGCCGCGCAGTTCCGCCTCGGAATAGGTGTTGGTCACCGCCACGCAGCGCAGATCGGCGCCGCGGGCCGAGACCAGGCCCCATTTCGAGTCTTCAATGGCCACCGATCGCCACGGCACCAGGTCCAGGCCCGAGTGCTGGCGCAGCTGGGCAAATGCGGTGAGGTACGGCTCGGGGTTGGGCTTGCTGCGCTCGGTCTGATCGGCGCCGACCACGACCGCAAACAGCGATCGCAACCCCGCGCGCTCGAGCACGTGATCGAGTTCGTGGGTGAGGGCGCCCGAGGCCACCGCGATCGGCACCACCGCGGCAGCCGCGCGAATGAAGTCCGCCGCGCCGGGAAACAACATTTCGCCGGCGGCGGCCAGCGCTTCGTAGCGTTCGCCCTTGCGCTCGATCAACGACCGCACGCGGCCGTCATCCATCGGCACGCCCTGGTCTTTCCCCAATGCCTTGAACACCCCGACATCGTCGTAGCCGAGGTACTTCGCGTAGTAGTCCTCGTTCGAGATCGTGAGGCCTTCGGGCGCGAGAATGTCCTGGTACGACTTGAGGTGCAGCCGCTCGCTATCGGCAATCACGCCGTCGAAATCGAAGACGATGGCCTGGAGCGCGCCCGCGTTGGTCACGGAATGCTCGATTCGCCCTTGGCCAGCTTCTCACCGGCACGGATGGGCACCTCGAGCCGGTTTTCCTTGGGCGGATACGGGCAGTCGAACTCTTCGTTGTAGTAGCAGTAGGGGTGGTAGGCGACGTTGAAGTCGACGACGTAGATGCCGGTGGGCGTCGGGTCGAGCTCCATGTAGCGGCCTGCGGAGTAGGTTTCAACGCCGTTGGTCGGGTCCGAGAACGGCACGAACAGGCGCGTGACTCGCGGCTGATCCAGTTCGTGGAATGCGGTGAGGCTCATCTTCTGGCCCTTGACCATGAACCGCAGCGTCCCGATCCGCTCGATGTCGCGAATCTTGCCGGTGGAGGTCGGCACCTTCAGCCGGGTGCGCTCGCCCGCCGGATCGAGCGATGCCGGCACCGCATACATCTCGTCGATGGGAAAGTACGCCAGGGGGACGAGCGCCGCCATCTTGTCGGGCGGCACGGGGTTGCCGGGCTGGGCCTTGAACGCTTCGTCCTTGGCGGCGCGTTGTGCCGCAATCGTCGACGAATAGTCTTCGGGTTGCCCGCACGCCGCCCCGGCCGCCATTGCCGCAACCGCCACCACCGCTCGAAGTGCCCGCCTCACATGCCAACTATAACCCTGAGGTATCCTGAAGAGCTATGTTACGAGCCGGAATCGTCGGTCTACCCAATGTCGGCAAGTCCACCTTGTTCAACGCGGTCACCCGCACCCGCAAGGCCGAGGCGGCCATCTATCCCTTTTGCACCATCGACCCCAACGTTGGCATCGTCACCGTGCCG
>SXGQ01027033.1_pt1 | contig 18317 bp, 12 predicted proteins | sample 3178371 | NCBI WGS metagenome assembly SXGQ01 (sample SAMN11356859, study PRJNA531348) | freshwater metagenome | isolation source: freshwater sample F1-20 | place: China: Fuxian Lake, Yuxi | collected 2017-12-25 | reverse complement strand
TAATATATTATAATAATGTCTTTATCTGAAGACTCAGAAACAGAGTCAGAAACAGAGTCAGAGATATTCTTCTCTAGAAAAAGGACGCTTATTGATGTTCAGGATATTAATTCTCCTACTAGTGGGAAACCTTCAGAAAAAAAAGTTCCACGCGCTTCATCATATAGATATTCACAAACATCTGACCACAAACCTGTTTTTATGGAGTTCTATCTAAAAGTAAAAGGAATAACAGAGAGATTAGTAGCATTAACTTATAATATGAGTTTTGCTAGTGATTTAGGTATTGCTAGGGGAAGTGAAGCAAAATTTGTACAGCGAGCTATAAACGCAGATTCAAAAAATCCAAGATCATATTGGATAAATGCATCAAACTTAGTAAAACATTTTGTTGATGAAAAAAATCCAACAATAATGTACTTTCAAGAAATGAATGATAGAGAAAAGATCACAAGAGACCCTAAATTTAAAGGCGGATATCAAGCATTATTAGAACTTCTTGCTCAGCAACCAATTATATACAGTGTCGAAAACCCTTGTCTTCCACAAGGTTCATATTATAAACAAGGTACATATCTAGGTAAAAATAATAAAAACTATGGTTTTGTAGCTTATTCAATAAAAAAACAAGATAATACTTTTCCAACAGTACTTACAATATGGAATACAGACACTTTAGGAGGCTTTGGTCAATTTTATGGCAACGATTTAGGACTACATAAAAATTATAACTTTAGTACTGGCAATATTGGTAGAAATTTTTCTTGTGTTAAGACAGTAAATGGTGTAATCTTAATTAACTTACATGGACCAAATGTGGAAGATTATATGCCTATTACAGATGAAAAACTTGTACCTGCAATACAAGATTACATGCAGCAAGCAAATAGCGCAATCGTATTTGATAATAAAATGTTAGTTGTTATAGGAGGAGACACAAATGATGTACAAGATAAAGCAACAAACATAGAGTTTGACTCAAATATTTACAACTATAAAAGTCCAGCACCAAAATCATGTTGCGCTGAATTTTTTGATATTCGAGGAACAAATGATACATTAGATAAAGAGTACAGAAATGCTGGTGATAAATTTTGGGTTATTAACCCTGAATCCTTTAATCCAAGTTACCGAAATGAACTATATGAACCAACTAATGGATCATCCGTTATATATGGGGGTCGTAGACAATCTCGTAATCTAAAAAAAAAATCATTAAAACAAAGAAAAACCATTAAAAAAAGACATTATAAGCTAAATAAAAAAAAAGCATTAAAGAAAAGACGCAGTTTTCGACGAAAAACAATAAAACACACTTATTAACAATAATGTTAATTTATAATACATTATAAAACCAGTCGCTAAAATAAAACTTATCATAAGGTGTCGAGCCGTTTTTTAGTAAATCATTTAGATTTGCTTGTCTATCATAACCATTAGAACCACCATCAAGTCTATAAAATAATAGATGATTAGTCAAGTCACAACTTAACACATTAATATATCCCATGCCGGCATATTTATATCCAATATCAAAAACATTACTTTGCCCCTTAGTACAAATCACTTTATAGCGTTCTAGTGCTTCGTCTAAACTCATAATAGTCCATGGTCCATAATAAATTTCTTTTTTTTGATGGCCCAAAATTTCATATAGTAATTTAATATTTCTATTTAACCCTTCAGGTATTTGTGCATTAACAAATAAATTATTATATTGTTGAAATGGTTGAACATTATTATCATTTCTAAAAAATGGTTCGTTTGATGATAAATAATCATTGCTGGAAATAGTTGCTTTGCTTAACGCATTAAGCATTTTATTAATAAGTTGCGATTTGTTATTAATAAAAGTAGACATTAACTAATATTATTTTATACTATATAAATACTAAAAAATAATAAACACTTTATTCAATTTTTTTTAATAATAATAGTTTGTGTTCTAATTGCTTAGTGAATTTAAATTTTTCACTATTTTTTCTGCGTCTTTGTAAATTACATTTTAAACAACAAATTATCGTATTAGCATTGCTATGTTCATCATAATTATTTATTCTATCAAGAGTCCATTGATAATTATCTCTCACATTTTTAAATAATATTAGTGTTTTGCTATTGCAATAATAACATCTCATATTGTAAGCGACCAATTTTTCTATAATATTTTCTAATGTTATAAAATTATCATAGTCATCGTATGCTTTTTTTTTGTCTTGTTGTTTATATGAGTCCAATTTATTTTTTAATGCTTGAATAAAATATTTTTTCTCGTCAAACATAGTGCCATTGAGTAATTTATGTAAACATAATAATTGCTCTTCATAATTATCATATATATGAATTATACTATCACTTAAATCTGTAATACTAGTTTTTGAATCAGCAGTTTTTGAATGAGCAATAGTTGTTTTAATTTTATCTAATAATTGTAAATAAGATTTTTTTTCACTTATTGTATTATTATTAACAATAGTTTTATTTTCTGTTTTAACACTATCTTCGACAATTTCTGTTTCAACACTTTCTTGAAGACTTTCTTGAACACTTTCTAAAATATTCTCTATTTTTTTATAATTTGATTTTTTTGACAATTTACATAAAATTATTTTGTTCATCAACTATGTATATGTTATTATTATTTTATATTTTATTTTTAATATATTAATATATGATTATTATATAAAATTATAAATATAATAAATATAATAAAATATAATGCTAGCATTAAAAGAAGAAATAAATAATGAAGTCAACAATGAAGTCAACAATGAAGTCAATAATGAAGTCAACAATGAAGTCAACAATGAAGTCAACAATGAAGTCAATAATGAAGTCAACAATGAAGTCAATGATGAAGTCAACAATGAAGTCAATGATGAAGTCAACAATGAAGTCAACAATGAAACAAGTAATACATTAGACGAAATTATACAAGGAAAATCTAATTCAAAAAATAACTTATCTGACAAAAACAAAAAAGAAAAAACGGATTATTGTAAAGAATTAAAAAACATAGCTTATAAAACTATGTTGCTTAATGGGCATGAAATAGTTCCTGATATAAATAATACAAATAATAATACTTTATCAAAATACTTAGAAGATGAAACATGTGCAAATCAAAAAGAGAATTGGAGCAAACTAGACAAAACTCAAAAAGTAAAAAAATTAATAACTCATGTAGAATTATTAGAAAAGAAATTTACATTAAATGAGGACGAAGTAAGTAAATGTAAAAAATATTTATTAAAATGTTTGGAACGCAAAGCATTAACCAAGGTAAAAGATGTTCATTATGATAAAGAAAAAGGAATTATTACTAATATTCCAAATTTATATTTTGATAGTAGTAATAGAGTTTTTTCTTTAAAAAAGGATGAAAAACATATATCAACAGTAAAATGCCTACCACAAGAAAATAAATCAAAAGCAAGAACTATAAAAATACTTGAATAATGAAATTTTAAATAATGAAATTTTAAATAATGAAATTTTAAATAATGAAATTTTAAATAATGAAATTTTAAATAATGAAATTTTAAATAATGAAATTTTAAATAATAAAAATTGATATAACTTATTATTAAACTATTTAATAATAATTTAATAATAGTATTAATAATAAATAATGAACCCTAGAAAATATATCAACTATTTTAATTACTTAATAAAAAAATTCAATATTGAATCCTTATTAGATTTAAAAAACAAAGAAATAGTATCTAATTATTCACAGTTTTTAGTAAGTACTATTGACTATATGTTAGACTACATTAATTCTGAATTATTACAATTAATGTATTGTGATTTATACGACGAAATATATATAACTATTTATGATCTATTAATTGTTCAATATATTGAAAGTGACATATTAAGTAAATTATTTAATATTGGTGTCACTGAAGCAAATAAATTATTATGTTTAACTATTAAATTGTGCCAAAATATAGTGTTCAAATTCTATATACCAAAAAGGTCATATAAAAAAACACATATAAAAAAATTTACTCCAAATAAAGAGTCTTCTAACTTTATTAAAATTAAAGCACAACTTACATATTTAAAAACTATTCCACAACCAGAACAAAGAAGCAATGAATGGTATATTTTTAGAAATTCGGCACTGACAGCATCTAATATATATAAAATTTTTATAAGTGATTATAGCCAATCACAATTAATTATTGAAAAATCAGAAGCATTAAATGTGAATAAATTTAAAAATACAAATTTAAGTTCTCCAATGCATCACGGACAAAAATATGAACCAATTTCTATTTTATATTATGAATTTATTAATAATACACGTGTTTCAGAATTTGGGTGTATTAAACATAACAAATATAGTTATATTGCTGCGTCCCCAGATGGAATCGTATGTGATGAATCTAGTCCACTTTATGGTAGAATGCTTGAAATAAAAAATGTAGTTTCAAGAGAAATTGATGGTGTTCCAAAAATGGAATATTGGATACAAATGCAATTACAAATGGAAGTGTGTAATTTAAATGAATGCGACTTTTTAGAAACTAAATTTACAGAATATTCAACACAAGAAGATTATTTAGATGATGTTTCCAATGCTTATCGTGGTTTTATTATGCAATTTTGTGATGCAAATGGCGATGTATATTATGAATATCCTCCATTTGCTATGAGCAAGATTGATACTAAAGAATATAATACTTGGACTCAGGCACAACTTGAAAAAAATAGTAATAAAACATATGTAAGAAATATTTATTGGAAATTAGAAGTCATTAGTTGTGTTTTAGTATTGAGAAATAAATTATGGTTTAAAAATGTTCAACCTTATATTGAAATATTTTGGACTAATTTAATTGAAGAAAAAGAATCAGGAAGTTATGTTGAGCGTATTAGTAAAAAACAGAAAATGAAATATGAAGAAGACAAAGAAAAAAGTGATTTTCCAAAAGTTGGATGCTTAATTAAAGTGTAAAATGTAAAATGTAAAAGGTAAAATGTAAAAGGTAAAATGTAAAAGGTAAAATATAATATATTATTTTTATTTAAAATTAATTTATAAATATTATTAGTTATAAATTAATTATGAGAAATAATAAATCTAATGATTTAGATATGTATGTACTTAAACGTAATGGAAAGAGAGAGGCAATTTCTTTTGACAAAATTTTAAAACGTATTAAATCGTTAGGTAAGCATTTTAATTTACAGCATATTATTTATGCTCAATTAGCAATAAAAGTAATTGATCAATTGTATGATAATATTCAAACTACCAAAATTGATGAACTAACTGCCGAACAATGTGCTTCAATGTCATCTATTCATCCAGATTATACAAAATTAGCAAGTGCTATTGTTATATCTAATTTACATAAAAATACAAGCAATTGCTATTATGAAACTACAAAAAAATTATATGACTATAGAGATAGCAACAATAATAGTTTTAGATTAATTAAAACTTCTATAATGGAAATTATAGAAGCAAACAAAGATTGCATTAATGCGATGATTGATTATGAACGAGACTATTTTTTTGATTATTTTGGGTTCAAAACATTAGAGCGTGCTTATTTAATGCGTTGTAATAAAGTAATAGTAGAACGCCCGCAACATTTAATTATGCGTGTTGCCATTACTATTCATGGTTTTAATATGGAAAAAGTAAAAGAAACATATGACTTAATGTCGCAAAAATATTTTATTCATGCTACTCCAACACTATTTAATGCTGGAACTCCACGACCACAATTAAGTTCTTGTTATTTACTTGGAATGGAAGATGACTCAATTGAAGGCATTTTTAATACGCTAAAAGAATGCGCGCAAATTTCTAAATGGGCAGGTGGTATTGGACTGCATGCTCATAATATTCGGGCAAATGGTTCTTATATTAGAGGAACAAATGGCACATCAAACGGACTTATACCGATGTTGGGTGTATTTAATAAAACGGCGCGCTATGTTGATCAAGGTGGAAAACGCAATGGAAGTTTCGCTATTTATATTGAACCACATCATCCTGATGTTGAAGATTTTTTAGATTTAAAAAAAAATCATGGAGATGAAGAAAGTAAATGCCGAGATTTATTTTATGCCCTATGGATAAGCGACCTTTTTATGGAGCGAGTTATGGGTAATAAAATTTGGAGTTTATTTTGTCCAGACAAATGCCCTGGTCTAAGCGATTGTCATAGTGATGCTTACAGAGAATTGTATTTAAAATATGAAAACGAAGGCAAGTTTAACAAACAAATCAACGCACGTGATTTATGGATTAAAATTTTAGATTCGCAAGTAGAAACAGGTACGCCATATATTTTATATAAAGACGCAGCCAATAATAAATCTAATCAAAAAAATCTTGGAACTATTAAAAGTTCTAATTTATGTGTTGCTCCAGAAACACTTATTTTAACAAGTGACGGATATCTAAGAATTGATACTTTGGTAAATGAAGAAATTGAAGTTTGGAATGGTGAATGCTTTAGTAAAACAACAATATATCAAACAAGTGCGTCGAGCGAATTAATAGAAGTTCATACTAGTGATGGATGTGTATTAACATGTACTAAATACCACAAATTTTATATTAAAGACGAAAGTCTAAATACAACAAAAATAGTTGAAGCACAAGACCTAAAAAATGGTATGGCTATTATTGAAACCAAATTTCCTATTATTAGCCATTCTAATATACTATTAGATGCCTATAATATTGGATTTAATACATGTGGACAATTTGTTCCTATTAATTATTCATTAAATTCAAAAATACAATGGTTTTCTGGATTTGTAGATAGTGTTGGAATATTAACCTGTAATAAAATTGTTATTAATAATAAGAGCAAAGAATTTGTGATGAATATTAAATATATGTTACAAACATGTGGACTAAATATAAGTGTAAATTATACTGAGCATTATAGTTATTTTATTAGTCTTAATTATTCAAAAGTTCAGGTTTTAAATAAAATTGGATTAATTAGTAAAAAATGCAAATTATTAGTACATGAAAGTTCTATTGCTATTCAAGACACTAATGTATATATTACAAATGTAGTAGATAATAAGAGGATTGACAAAACATATTGCTTTAATGAACCAGAAAAACACGCTGGTATTTTTAATGGTTTAATTACTTCTCAATGCACAGAAATTATTGAATATTCAGATTCAAAAGAAACCGCAGTATGTAATTTAGCATCATTAGGATTGTCTATGTTTGTAAAAGAAGACAAAACGTTTGATTATGACAAATTATATCAAGTAACACAAGTTGTGACAAATAATTTAAATAATGTAATCGATATTAATTATTATCCCACACCTAAAACTAGGAGGTCAAATTTTAAACATCGTCCAATTGGAATCGGTGTTCAAGGATTAGCAGATGTTTTTTTTAAGATGGACTTGGCATTTATTTCAGACCAAGCAAAAGAAATAAATATTAAAATTTTTGAAACAATATATTATGCTTCTTTAGAAAAAAGCATGTTGTTAGCAAAAGAACGTTATGAAGTAATCAAATTTTTAAAAGAGCAATATGATTTAAATAATTGGACTTTTATTTCAGACGAAGATGAATGTAGAGAATACAAGATTTATAATGTCACAGATGCTTCTATTCATGTTTCTATAGAAAATGATAAATTAATTGAAACGGCTTTAAAAACAGTTACTCCAATTAAAGCAGAAATTGAAAATCTTAATTCAAAATTTGTAGGAGCATATAGTTCTTTTAAAGGTTCGCCAGCAAGTTTTGGACAACTTCAATTTGATTTATGGAATATTACTCCTACTCCAGGACGCTATGACTGGACTACTTTAAAAGAAAATATTATGACTTATGGAATTCGTAATAGTTTGCTAGTTGCCCCTATGCCAACAGCAAGCACAAGTCAAATTTTAGGCAATAATGAATGTTTTGAACCAATCACTAGTAATATTTATAGTAGAAAAACTTTGGCAGGTGATTTTGTATTAGTAAATAAATATTTAGTAGAAGAGTTATTGAAATTAGGATTATGGAATGAAGAATTGAAAAATAGCATTATTGCTAATAAAGGCAGTATTAGTCATATTCAAAATTTATCACCACATATAAAAGAAAAATACAAAATTGTATGGGAAATGCCTATGAAAGAAATTATTAATATGTCTAGGGATAGAGGTGCGTTTATTTGTCAGTCACAAAGTTTGAATTTATGGATTGAAGACCCCGATTCAAAAATATTGACAAACATGCATTTTTATAGTTGGAAAGCAGGTCTTAAAACTGGAATTTATTATTTACGCAGAAAAGCAAGACATCAAGCACAACAATTTACAATTGAACCTAAGAAAAAGAGCGATAACAATGAAGATGAAGAAGAAGAAGATAAAAAAGATTGTTTAATGTGTAGCGGTTAAATTTTTACTTTAATCTTCATAATCTTTCTCAAAATCTTTGCTATATAAACTACCATCTACATAATATGGTTCTTCTTGTTTAATAACAAATCGTTTAATTGGTATATGAGAGTACAACTCTGTTTTAAAAACTATTCGTCGTCCTGAAAGAACTTCCTTACATTCATGAAATATATTTGTCTGAAAGGCAATAAATGTCCATTCAGTATTTTCACTGCTATTGAATTTAAATTTACCGCGGTCTAATATTAGTTCGCCTCCTGTATGTGCAAACTCACCTATAGCAGGCGGAAATACAAGTAATGTTCCATAGTGTGTGGGCTTTATTTGCTTGTCTTGGTGTTCTTTGAAGAACCCACCTGCTTTATATTCAATAATATTATATTTTAATAAACCAAACCATTTTGCTTCATTATTAAGATTTTTTAGATTATGTATAATGCTATCTTTTTCTAAATCAAATTCTACAAAAGAAGTATAATGAACACTATTACGCACATCTATATGTAACGCTTGTGAACCATTTGGCATGCCGACTGTAGATTTAATACCTTCTTGTGTGGCAAGAAGTTCTTCAAGACTTCCATAACGCCGTCGCCCCTTTTTATTTAAAGAGCATTTATATGTTACGCTAGGAAAACTAAATTTAATAACAGATTCCATTTATAAAAAAATAGTATTTCATAATAGATTATTTCAATTTTATATTTTATTATACTTCAATAAAATATAAAATACTATAATGATTTGACTACTCGTTTAGACGAGCGTTTAGATTTTTTTTTTGTTTGGGACCGCGTTATTTTTGTGTTTTCAACTATTATTAACCATTGCGGATCATACTTATATATAACTTTTATAGTGTTATTTAAAGACATTAAGCCTTGATTTATTGAGTTTATAATAGTTTCATTTATACTAATTTTATAATAATGTAATTTGACCATTAATTTATTTAATTTATGTACATAATATTCTATTACCATTAGGGGTGTAATAGTAATGTCTTCTGGTATTTCAAAAGCACACTCGTCATTTGACCATAGTTCATTAAATGTCACTAATTCATCTTCACCTTCAACTTCTACTTCTTCTATTAAATCTTCGTCTATTGTAATATCTAATATTGATGTTACTCGTTCAAACTTAGTAGTTCCAAGTGATGTTCTAATAAATAAATCTCTTGCTATTTTTAAAGTATCTTGAATGCACCACGCTGCTTTATAACACGGCAATAAAACATTATTAATAAGAGCATTAATTTTTACTGCTTTTGCTGGAGAACCTCCACTATATAATTTAAATTTGCTCATTAAAAAATCATAATCTATTACAAAAAAAGTATCACTAAGCAAATAGCTTTTAAAACCATTTATTCCAATTAGTTCCATAATAATGTCTCTAGATCTACGTTCAGATTGCTCTACAAAATCTCTCATAATTGTTCTAATAAAATCCAATGCTTCGGCATATTCCATATTGTCTTTTTCAATATAAATAGGAGCTATTAGTGTTGGTTCATAGATACCAGAATACATTAATGGATAATTATATCTGTGACGCAATGCTGAATATGGATCGCGTGGTGGTCTAGGTTTTGCCTTATTTAAAGGATATATTAAAATAGGAGGTTGTCTTAAAGACATACTATATAATATAAAGTTATAATAAATACTAAATATTATATAAAAACCAAATTAAAAACTAAATTTGTAAAAATGTATAGTTTATGCTAGGTTTATGGCAAATCAGGAATACTAATTCTAAAAACAGGTCTATTCACATCAAATGCAGTAGTTTGTGGAGCAACTCCACATATTAAATCTTTACCATATAAATTGTCTAGTTTATTATCTATATATAACAAATCTTCATTTATGGCATCTAATAGTTCTCGCACAATACTAATTCTATAAGTGGCTAAATATTCAAGCATCCTATTTAATTCTAAAATATAGTATGTTAATACGTCATATACATGAACGTTCGTTACTTCAGGACTATTGAGCGGTTTATCTTCAGATTCTTCGTGATAATCATGCGCAAAATCGAATAATTCATTTTTATATTTTTGTTTTCCTACTTCAGTATGATGCCAAACATCTCTAAAGCGTTCAATTTCTCCTCTCATATTAGGTTCGCCGTGTTCAATAGGAAAATCATAAATGCTAGGAGAAAAGCGTGGGTCTGGTTGACGACCCCTAAGAGTGCTATAATAAGTAATCATTATTTTTGTAGTGTGCTTTATTGCCCAATATGCTTTATACGCATTTATAAGAGGGTCAAAAATTGTATTTTTGATTTTTTTTGTTATAAACGCATTAAACGATTTAAATTTTTTTGTTTTGCTTGGAAAAACATTTGCGATTCCTTTAGTATACTTAGAAGTTCCACTATAACTTCCACGATTTGTTAATTTAGATCCAGTTATTTCTAAAGCATTACTTAAAAAATCAAAATCAATTATAAAAAATTTGTTTGTTGTTAATACTTGCTGTAATTCATAATCTGGTATTCGCGATAAAATATAGTCATGTTTTCTTCGTTTTTTAGTTAACTTTAACAAATTAGCAAATAATGTTTTTAAAAAGTGCTTAGGATATTCTTGAAGTTCGGCATCTTTTTTTAAACTATATATGCTATCTACTAGGTCTGTTTCTCTAAGCGTACCCATTACTTTTACTATTGGATAATTATATTCATAACCTCTAGGAACACCTTGTTGAAATGGATAATTATAAATAGGCAATGGTGTTATTTGAAATAGTTGTTTTGGTTCTTCTGCCAATTCTTTTATTGCCAATTCTTGCTGTGTTATAGCATTTTCAATACCTTGCTTAGGTAAATTGGAAAGTATATTTTTTAGCGTGGCTTGTTTTTGTGTATTACTAAGATTGCCTAATTTTTGTTTAAGCAAAAAAGGAACTATGTCTGCTTTACCACGTGCTTTAGTTTTTGCTTTTTTTCGCGTTAAATGTTTCTTTTTCTTAGGCATATTAATATAAGTAAATATTATATTATACTAATATAAGTAAATATTATAATATTAATGTTATAGTAATGTTTATTAGAAAATTTATATAGATTTTGCTCGTATAGTAGCATCAGGTATTGCAGTGTTAGATCTTAATCTTAAAGAATTGGTTCTATAAAAAGAAAAAGGCACAGAAACAATTTCAAAAACAGCAAAATTTATATCATCAAAACCGGTATAACTTAATGGCGGATTTTCATCATCAAAGCACCCATATAATTCTGCCATTCTATGTTTTATATAGTGTAAATGTTTATTTACACTAGTTATTAGCGATTCAACAATACTAATTTTATATTTTGCTAAATGGTCTAGTTCTTTATTTAATATTAAAATATAATACTCTAATACTTCAAAAGGATTAATATTTGTTCTTTCAGGTGTCGCGCTTGACCAAGGAAACTCTTGTTCAGTTACATTGTCTCTAAATCGTATGCGTTTATGTTTAGCTCTTCCTACTACTGTATCATGCCATACTTCTCGAAATGGTTTAGTTTCTCCATTTATGTTTGTGTCAGTAACGCGGTGACCAATATTCCGACCTCTACAATACATGAGTGAATATCCAGGCTGTCTTCCATGAAGGGTTTTTATATGGTCTATTATTATTTTAATAGTATGTTTTATAGCCCAATAAGCTTGGTAACTAGCTAAAAGATGGTCAAATATAATATCTGTAATTTTTTTTGAAATATACGCACTATATGATTTATATTTTTTCGTTTTACTTCTATTATCCTGTAATCGTGGTTTGTTTTTGTGTCTATATGTTCCGCTATAAGTTGTGCGACTTGTTAATTTTGTACTAGTTAAGTTAAATTTTTTTATCAAAAAATCTACATCTATTATAAAAAACTTGTTTGTTGTTAATATAAGTTGTAGCTCGTGGTTAGGAATTCTTGATAAAATATAATTGTCATCACTAGTGGCTCTTCTTTTTTTGCTAAATGCCAAAAAATTGCCCAATAATATTTTTATAAAGTTAGACGGGTATTCTTTAATTTCTGCCTCATTTTTTAACCCATAAATTGTGTCTATTAAATATGTTTCTTCTAACTCTGGCATTTTTGCTATTAATGGATATTGTAATTCATAACCTCTTCTTGACATGCCAGGTGCTCCTGATCCTGGTTGAAATGGATAAGAATAATTTGCCCTCGACCAAGTAGGAAATTGAAATGGAACAGGATTTTTTATAATGTCTTCAGTTATAGCCTCATTAACACCTTGTATTGGTAAATGTGATAATATAGAGTCTACAAGACCACTATTATAATATTCTTGCCCATAAGTTGCATTATGAACCTGACTTAGCTTTTGTTTAAGTAAAAAAGGAATTTCATTGGCTCCTCGAGCTTGTGCTTTTGTTTTTTTCCGTGTTAAATGTTTTTTTGGCTTAGGCATATATATATAAATATTAAAAAAAATTTTGAGTATTATTAAACAAGATTACAATCTAAATCTAAATAAACTCCTTCCAAAAATCTTTTTTGAAATACTTTAATATTTTCCTATTTATTTCTGCCTTACTTACTGATGTTGCTAATATAATATCCTTAAACTTAGTAGAGTTTAAAACTTTTGCTATATTTTATGATTTTATAGAAGATAAATTATTAATAAGTTCTTCTTCTTTATTTGTAAAGATAATATCTTTAATATTAACAATAGATAATCTATTTATATTTTTATGATTATTTAAACCTGTTAATTCTCTATAGCTATTGATAATTAATTGATAAATATTTGAATTTAACAAATTTATTAAATCTTCTCCGTGTTGTAAATTATTAACATACATAAATAACGACGCATCACTACATCCACATTCTTTATCATATGTTGCTTTTATATATCCAGGCATACTAATAATTATTTTATCTTTGTTCATACATTCTTGTTCCCAATCAGTATGTCTAATATCAACAACTTTGTGCCTAACACTATATTTTCCTGTTTCATTATATCTTTTAATTTGTGCCGAACTATCTAAATCTCTTACTCTTTGAAAATGTAATTTATCATTATTGGCATTTTCAATTTTATTAATTATTGAAATCATTTCATTGGTAAAGATTTTTGGTACAACCAATAATTTTCTAAAATTATTATTACTAATTTGTGATTTGTAAATTTTTTTCTTATAATTACATATGCATTCAAAATTTGTGTCTTCAACTATTTTTTTTATAAGATAATATGAAAACGTTGATGCCACACTAAAATATTTAGCACATTCTTCTATATTTACATGTAAAAGTGTATACTTTTGCATTACACCATTCAATATATTACCGCTCTGTTTATTTGAACCTCCCGTCATCCAACTACAAGGGGTAATAAATAACAAATATCCATTGTCTTTAATTATATTCATAGAATAATTTATAAATTCAGACCATAAACTTGAACCGCCAACACGACCATTATTATTATTAAAATTTTTTTGATATGGAGGATTTCCAATAACAGCATCAAATCCACTAATATTCCATTCTTTTTTAATATCAAGTTTTAATGTGTCGCCAGTATATGCGTTAAAACTATAATCTATATCTAATTCGTCTAATCCACAATAACTTTGCACATGACATTTCAATAATTCTGTTGTAATAAATACATTTAGTGTTGTTAAATCAGCATAATAAATGCACTCTGTCATAATTACTTTACATCTCTCAATTTCGTCTAAATATTTTGATTCAAGACCTTTATAAAATCTATCAAAAATACCTAATACAAAATTGCCTTTTCCACAACAAGGTTCAAATACTTTGTTAGGACTACTCCAAAACTCTTTTGGGATTGTATCTAACATTTCATCTACTAATTTAACAGGAGTTGGAACTTCAGCATTGGTTTTTTGTTCATTTGCTGTTGGTATAAAATGGTTAGCAATAAGCTGTCGCAATTTATCTGGACTACATTTTCTATAAATCTCTCGAATACTGTCAACAATATAACTATTAGTTGTTATAATTTTATTCATTATACTTACAAACATAATATAATTATTAATTTCAATTTTCTTATTTTTTAAAATACTAATGACTAAATCTTTTGTTTTTTCATTAATAAATATATCTACAAAATCATATATTTTATATGACTTTGATAATAATGCTAATAAAGGAAATAAGAACCCTTTACACATTTCATATGTTTTATTAATCAAAACTTCAATAATTTCTTTATCTTCTTTATCCTCTTTATCTTCTTTATCCTCTCTTGATTCAATATTTGGACCATCAATTTCTTTTTTTTCTTTATCTCCCTTAGGACAATCCTTATTAAGACCTTCAAGTTCTTCGTTAATCGCTCGCTTTTCACTAGTCTTATTTTTAAAATCCTCTTTTATAATATTACGCAAGTCATCGTCACATTTTAGTTCATCCAAAATGTGCGTATCATCAATTTCTTTCATCATATTTTCGGCTTCTTTTTGATAATAAGACATAATATCGACTGCTTTCATAGCCCCATTATTAATTTCTTGAGGATTAAATAAGAATATGTTATGTTCTAATAAATAATATAATATTTCAGCGTTTGTTTTTGTTGTTTTTGTATTAGTTCTATGTTTATGAACTATACTAAGCAAATATAAGTAAGTCCTTTGAATATTCATATCAACATTTATTCCAATAGTTTTACCATCCGCTTCTGTTAATGCTCGTGAATAACGTTGCTTTTGGTTGTCTAAATTGTGTCCATCATCTAATGAAAACGTGACATCACAATATTTATAAGTAATACCAACACCGCCTTTATTTCCTAATAATAAAATAGTTCCCTTTTTTTTCTCTTTTTTAGTATTGTTCATAATTGTATCTAAATAGTTATTATAATCTTCTTTAGTAGCTCCTGAATCTTCAGTTGCATTTGAAAATTCAATATTATAATCTCTCCATAAATTGTGTTCTTTAAGGAACTTAATTAATGCTTTTTGTAATAATCCGATTGTACTGTTTCCAGTATGAGTAGGCAAATACATAATAAATAGTAGCGGATTAGTAATTGTTGATTTCCTTGACCCACGACTTGTTTGCATAAGTTCAATTTGTTTCATAATTGAATTTCTCATTTTATTTGATGAAATTAAATAATCAAAATAATCTTTCAATATTTCTATTCCATCGCTTGTTTTACATATTTCAAATTCGTCTGTATATTCAACTTGATTTTTTTTATTAATAGTTTCTCTTAATGCTAATAATGAAGCACAACTAAAACCATAGTTAGTTCCATGTCTAATATTATAACTAATTATTTCATTAACCAGTTCTTGTGGAATAGAATGCTTCATTAGCACTTGAGTAGGATGTTTAGAATAATCTTTGTTTAAAGTCTCATTTACTAAGCATGATATAAATGTATTTCCATGACGAGCAACCATAGTACTAATAATATTATTTCTAGTTTCTTCACTCATGTTTGTATTCATTAGCTCTTTCATATATGCTTCGTCTTCCATCTCCCATTCATATACTTGTGAATTAGGAATTTTATAATATTGTTTTGTTTTATTAGCTGTTCCCGACGCAAATATATTTATTTTAATGTTTTTGCAAATTTCTTCAACATCACTATTTACATCTAAAATGTCTGCTTTTGTTTTATCTGTTGATGACCCTTGATGTGACTCATCCGTAATAATAACATCAAAACCCATTTTTTTTAATAACTCTTTCTTCTTTTTGTCATGTGTTTTATTTTTGCCATCCGCTTTAAGATATTGAACGCTACAAAATACAATACCATTAAATGTTTCATCAATGCTAACAAAATCTTTTTGTAGCTTATAATTAATATTTTTGAATTCAATCCATTTTTCTAAATCATCTACAAAACTATTTATAGTTGCCGGAACAGACGTCATAATAAGAATTTTTTTGTAGCCGTTCTCTAATAAATATTTACTTATTAATAATAATGAAATACTTTTACCGCTTCTTGGTTTATGAGCCACACAAAACATTTTTTTAATATTTTGTTCAAATGATTTAATAAATTTTAACAATGTAACTTGCTGATGTAATTTCTTTATTAATTGTTGTCTTGGTGACATTAAATATTCAGCATTAATGTATTCAATAAAGTCATTAATACTTAATACATTATTTGAAAATCTTTCAATAAATACACTTAATGCTCTAATAATATCTTGTTCATCAAATAGTAATCCATTTTCAATAATTTTATCATGTAACTGCTTATCAATATTTAGCTCATTATGGTATTTATGATTAATAGCAATATTTTTATTTTTAACAAATAGACCAATCTTGTAGTCTTCTGTTATTTTTTGCTTTGTTATTGTATTATCTATTTTTGATACATCAGTTTCACTATATTTGTTTCTATATTTAATTGAAAATGGAATCATTATAGAACCTTGTTTGATAGTTAAATCGACAATATTGTTGCCACCACCTTCAATTAGTATATTTAACAATGAATTAACATTTTTAACTTGAATTAAATTTTGTAATTGTCCTTCAAGTATTTCACTATAATTGATATTTTGAACACACCTCATAATAATAAGAATTTGACAAAGACTTTCAAAAATCCATCCTTGTCTTCGTTCATCTATTACTTCTTTATTTTCCATCATAATTAAATCATACATTTCTTTGCCTGTTAAATTAATATTTGCCAACATATTTGACAATATATCTTTTCTATATTTTTGATTATTAAAATTACTATTCATTTTAATTCGAGATTGATTATATAATCACTCTATTTAAAGCAGTATTAGATTTCAATTTTTTTTTATAAATTTATTAATGTTAAAAAATAGTTTTATACAGATTTTATACGCCTTGAACTTCGTCTTGAACGTGATTTTTTCAATGTATAAGAATTTCCTCTATTAGCATACTTCATAGTTATATTTACTACTCGTTCTTTAAATTTTAAGTTTGCTCGATTTATTGTAGAAGGGGTTGGATTTATTAAATATCCATTTATAACTGTTAATCTCTCATTTAAATCTTTGACTACTTCGGTGTTTAATATAATTTTATGTCCTCGTAATGTATTTAAACTTATATTTAATGCCTTAATATAAATTTTTAATATTTTAATTGGTTTATTTTGCCCACTGATTTCGGGTGGTAAATAGTTAATATGGTGTGCACGATTTGCATAAGCATGTGAAAGTGTAAGGACTTTATTTTTATCTACTGCGCGCTTTATATAATTAATATACTCTTCTATTGACTCCAACATGGTATCAATCACACCAAAATATAAAATTGCTGGTATTAAATCTTCCTCAATAAATCTATTAATCCACTCTCTTTTTGATTGTGCGTCCCCTTCTTTCAATTTTTTGGCAGTTAGTCCAAACTTTTTTACTAAATAACTATAATCTTTAATAAATAAATCAGGATTATATAAATTATTATAATGCCTTGCTATTGTTCCTTCTATTCTAAGATCGACCACATGATTTCCAATAGCAAGGTCTATAAATCCAACATAAGGAGGCAGAGCCTCACGTTCAAATATACTTTTTAAAAACGCAATTTCATAATCTCTGTCTTCCATTGTTTCTTTTATAGAATATATTTCTTTTACTAACTGAGGCGGTAGTGTCTTTGCTATTGGATGCTCCAATTCATATTTTACATAAGAATTTTGTTGTGATTTGAACTGTGAGTGTGTTGCTTTACTTTTTAATATTCTTCTGATTAATGCTGCTTTTGTTTTTCGTGTAAATGTGCTTGAGCTTCTACGATATGTCTTGAGTGAATATAAATAGTCGTCCATTTTCTTTAAATTATCATAGCTCATTGCTTCTAATTCTTCTCTTGTTACCATATCTTGATTAAAAGATGATGCCATTATATATAGTATTATATATTAT
>SXGQ01307972.1_pt1 | contig 18318 bp, 17 predicted proteins | sample 3178371 | NCBI WGS metagenome assembly SXGQ01 (sample SAMN11356859, study PRJNA531348) | freshwater metagenome | isolation source: freshwater sample F1-20 | place: China: Fuxian Lake, Yuxi | collected 2017-12-25 | reverse complement strand
CGATCATAAACTTTTTGTAGGGATTCAAATAGGCGATCTTGCCGGCCAGCTAAATCATCTTGGCCTGGATAATTAGTACCATCGGCAAACCAAAGTTTTAGATCCTTAGCCCCGGTAATGTCCATAATATCTACACACTCAAGTAGATGATCAACCGCTTTTTGTCGGATCTTCTTATCAAAGTGACATACAGAACCAAATTTATAATCATCATCTTGGAAGGTATTTGAATTTATTGTGCCCAGGTAGACACCATTATCTTTTGCATGCTTTGCTAACTTTGCGTAATCATCAACCTTGTCCCAAGGAATATGCATGGCAACTGCCGGAGCCGCTCCAGTGTACTTATGTACTTGCGCCGCATCTGAAATCTTTTCATACGGGTCTCGTGGCACACCAGGTTGAGCAAAGACTTTAAAGCGCGTACCGGAGTTTCCATACGCCCAAGATGGAGTCTCAATATAAAAGCGCTTAAGTACTTCCTTTGCCTCTTTTGCTGATGCCATTTTTTTACTCTCCCTTTTGCTAACTAAAAAATATACTGAATTGATTCTAGTACTCAAGTAAATCTGAGTCTAATGACTGAAAAGTATCTAAAAAAAATGGTGTGTCAGTTAAAAGCTTATCTCCAATTGATATATGCAGCGATATCAGGACTTCTACCTAACGATATATTACTAAATAACTTTTTAATACTAGAGTCATCCGCGGTATATTCAGTCGCAATTTTTTCTAAAGATAAGGCATCCGTTTTCATCAAATCCAATGTTTTCACAATCCGATCTGCGACCCAACCTGAAACAAAGTGCACAGTTAATTCTTGCTTTTGTAAATGAGCCATATCGGACCAAACTTTTAATCCATCAGGAGTATGGCCACTGAAAACAATTTGACCAATACCTGTTCGTGAATTTCCGAAAGCTGTGGCAGCCCACGTTGCAGGAAGTGCGCGGTAGTATTGTTCAAAAGCTTGTGCGTTTTGAACCGTGTCAATTACCGCGGTTGGTCCAAATAAATCTAGCTCTTTTTGAGAGATAGAATTTGAATTTGCAGTGCTAATGCCCAGTAAACTTATCTTCTCTAATCTTGTGTCATGTTTTCCAATCAAAAGAGGTACGTACCCCAGTGCCCGAGCACTAAGCGCAGCACTTGCTCCAATTACGCCATCTCCAACGACCAGAACTGGATCTCCAGATTTGCCAATAATTCGAGAGGCTGCGTTAAACCCCACCTGAGCTACAACGCCAAAGGCTGAACGCGCTGGAGGAATATCCGTCGCATCAAAAACTTCATTACTTTCACAGATTCCAAAACTGGTATGCGCACCCCAGCCCGCAGCGACATCCATATAATTAATGCATGTTGTTGCAAATACTTGCTGTCCCACCTTTACATTTGCAACGTTGGCTCCAATAGCTTCAACAACACCACTGCGTTGATAACCAGGAACCAATGGGAAACCAAAATCACCCCACTCAAAACGACCTGTGATTACCCACTTATCTGTGCCTGTACTAACCCCTGAAAAAAACGTCTTGATGGCAACTTGATTCTCACCGAGCGTAGGAATAATTATGTTTTTTAGGGCTGATTTGCTAGCGGACGAGACAACAACCGCCTTAGAACTTAGCAAGAATTCCTCCATCTGGAATTAGTGCTGAACCTGTAATAAAACTTGCTCCTTTTGAAAGCGCAAATGCAATTACATCTGCAACTTCCTCAGGTTGGGCTATTCGACCTATTGCATTATCGCTAGATGGAAAACCTAATTCAGCCAAAGTTTTTCCTTCGCGCTCTGCGTGCTGGCGCAGCATTGGAGTATCTGTGGCGCCAGGAATAATACATACCACCCTTATATTATCTGGAGCCAGGTCCAGGGCCATAGTTTTTGTAAGAGTTAAAACTCCCCCTTTAGCAGCAGCGTAAGGTGCAACACCGGTGGAAGTTGCATAGGCATGAATAGATGAAATGTTGACTACTGCACCACCGCCGGCACTCCGAATTAATGGCAATGAATATTTAGACATCAAATAAAGACTCGTCAAATTAATCGAAATAATTCGTTGCCAATCCTCATAGCTAGTTTTTTCTACACTCATATTAAATGCCCCAACTGCGGCATTATTTACTAAACCTTTCAATTTAGTAGATTTACTTTTTACTTGGGAAATTACCGCTTGGCAATCCATTTCATCTGTAATATCCGCTGAAATAGCTTGAATTAAGTTGCCTTGGCCGTGAATAGATTGCATCGTCTTCATAAGTGCTTCAGAATTCTTATCCACTGCAAAAACAAAAATACCCTGCTTGACTAAATTTTCAACAGTTGCCGCTCCAATTCCGCCGGCTGCTCCTGTTACGATTACCGCATCACCCTTTGATGCAAATGAGTTATTTCTCAAGCAACTACTCCATCTTTAAAACGCTCAAAATTCTTTGGATCGTAAAGTGGAATCACAATTTGAGACTTAAGTGCACGAGCATGAGCCAACATACATTCATAGATATTTTCTGAAATTCCTATTGGGTGATTATTTACTACGTTTTCCAGCACAAAAAAAGTGTCGCTAAGTACCGCGGTGCCGTTTTTAGTATCAACTTCTACGGCGATTGAAGCTCGGTGATGCCCACCTGACCACCATACCCTTAATCCAGGGGCAATTGTTTCCTCATCCTCGAGTAAAATTACCTGATCCCAGCGTTCGCCAACCAATTCGGCAAGAATGTGCGGCGGGATACTGGTATCTCTACCATCATGTGGATGCTTATGAGTCGAATGAAAATGAATCCAACCTTTTTTCGATATATGAATTTTGGCATTAGGGAAAGCTAATACATTACTTACAGAATACAGTTGAAGCGGAGTCAAAAAGATATGAGTTATATCCTCGGGTTTAACACCTTGCTTAACTAATTGATCAAGTATGAACTCTCCTTCTTTTCGTTGAAATTTTACCCGTTCACCCAAAAAGGCAACCCACCCTTCATTCATGGGCCCTAGATCTTTTGCAGGTCCAGTATTTACTAAAGCTGTAATGCCATTTCCTTGAATTAGTCCAACCTGAAATTGTAACCTGAACCAATTATCCCATTGGCCCATCCAAAATAGTTCTGGTCCAGGAACTTCACTGCTACCCATAGATAATAAAGTTAACTTAAATTGCATTTTCACTCCTTAAATTACTAGACGTTTTGTAGCGCTTTATTTAAATCGGCTCTAACTTGATTCATGTGCATTCGCATTGCTGCCTTGGCCAGTGCAGGATCACCTGCTTCGACTGCTCGCATTATCTCTTCGTGCCAATATAAAGCATTTTCAACAGCTTCAGGTAATCTTGCAGCCTCAATTCTAATTTTTACTGAAAGATTAGCCATCATATTGTGCATGTTATTGAGGATAGGATTTTGGGTAGCCCGAGAGAGTTCTGCATGCCAAGATACATCAATATCTGCAACAGACTTTGAATCGTAAATACAATTAATTTGTTGATCCAAAATTCTTCGGAGCACTGTAATGTTTTGCTGATTCGCGTTCTGTGCTGCAAGAGCTGCTATTTCTGGCTCCAACATCTCTCTGGTAGTTTGTAGGTGGTCATATAAAGATTTGTCAGAATTTATCACTACCCAAACGGGATCTAATATATTCCAGTGATGGGTTTGGGCAACTACGGTTCCCATTCCTTGACTAACCCTTATAAAACCTTTTGATTCGAGGCTTCTAATTGCTTCTCTAACGACTCCTCGAGTTACATTATAAGAAGTGCACAGTGCCGATTCAGAGGGAACATCTGACCCCTCGCTAAGTACACCAGAACCAATCTGTAAGAGTATATCTTCAATGATCTGATCACTTAACTTTCTATTCGACACTGCGCACTTCCTTCATTTCAACAGATAATTACAAGAACGTAATCAACTTTAAAATTATTCAATACTAGAAGTTGAACTTGTCAATATTCTTCGCATCGAACTCTTGAGGAGGACCAGCAATAATTACCGCGTCCTTACCCATTGTCCAACTTTCTGGACCAACACCCTTAATATTGAACTTAACTCCAGCTTTAGGAGTCAACTTCTTGGCCTTCATAGACACAATTAAGTTTGCTGCAATTTGGCCTTGCAGACCTGGATCCCAAAGAGAGAATGACTTCACCGTTCCATCTTTGATGTATTGACGCATTTGGTTTGGCGTACCCAGTCCAGTTACTTGAACTTTACCCTTTAAAGGAGAAGTTGAAAGTACCTGAGCAGCGGCGGCGATGCCAACAGTTGTAGGTGCATTAATCGCCTTTAGATTTGGATACTTAGCCAAAAGTGCTGAAGCTTCTGTTGCACTTTTTTCAGGAGCATCGTCACCGTAAACAGTTGCAACCAACTTTAGACCTGGCTGCCCTCCACCATCAATATAAGTCTTTGCTCCTGCTAGCCATGCGTTTTGGTCAGGTGCAGTAGAAGTCGCTGAGAGAAATGCCCATTCACCAGGCCCACCCATAACCTTTGCTGTTTGATCAACAAGGTATTTTCCTAGAACACTAAAATCGGTAGGCGTGATTGATGCTTGGCGACATGATGCATTGGTATCACCATTCACAGTCAACACAATTATTCCTGCTCTCATGGCACGCTTGAGAGTTGGGCAAAGCGCATTTGCATCATTTGGTGAAATGGCAATTGCGGTGACCCTTTGCTGGATCGCTGCCTCAATAAATGGGATTTGATCAGTAGCACCCGCTTGAGCAGGAGCCACAACCTTCACCGTCATGTTTAGTTTTTTAGCAGCTTTATTAAATCCGCCAACTATTGCATCAAAATATGGGTTACCTAAATTCTTCGGAATATAGGTAACTTTGTACTTAGGTGCAGCAGATGCTGAACTTGTCATAAAAGAAGCACTTATTCCAGTCAGGATGAGTGACAAACTCAGGACTGGGATCAGCGCTTTACGTGATTTACTCATTTAACTCCCTCATTCCAGGTACTAACAAAAATGAATTTCATTTTTGCTTATTAACCAGGCCCTCTTTTAAATGCTGCCTGGTTAAATCTCTTTGATCTCTGTCTTTTTTCAATGAATGTACTTCTGACAGTAGGTACTAGCACAGTTAGAATCAAAAGCACTCCAATCGCTGCATCTTGCACCTGACCATTGACGTCCTGAATAACCAAAGCTTCCCGAACAGCCATGATTGCAAAAAGTGCAACTACAGTGCCAGAAACGGCACCACGACCACCAAAAATATCTGTACCCCCGAGGACGACCGCAGTGATTGCTAGTAGCTCAAGACCAAGCCCTACATTGGAAATTGTGGAGCCTAATCTAGATGTAATCATTACTGCACAGATGCCAGCCATTGCTCCGCTCAATGCAAATGCAAGCAATCGGACACGGTTGACATTAATCCCAGAGAAGCTGGCGGTGGAGGGATTGCTTCCTGTCATAAAGTTTTTTATTCCATAATTAGAGCGATGGAGGATATAGTAAAAAAATAAAGACGCAGCTATGAAAAGAGCTAGAGGGGCAGGAAGTCCTGGATTGCCGCCAATTATCAATCTTTGATCAAAACCAACAAAATTCTCTGGATAGTCTGAAACAACACCATCTCCAAGCATAACTTGTGCAAGCCCACGATATAGGGCGAGAGTTGCAAGCGTTACTACTAAACTTGGAAGACCAAATTTAATCACAATTAGACCGTTAATCAGACCAAGAATTAATCCCGTAAAAATTGACGCAACGCAGCACCAGAAAATAGGGACATTTTTTTCAAACAATTTTGCAAGTACTGCAGCACTGGCAGCTAGTATAGATGCAACCGAAAGATCGATATCTCCGTTGATTATTACAAATGTTAAGGCTAATGCCAGAAGTCCAATTTCAATATATCGGCCAGTATTAAAAACTATTGACGAAGGGTCTAAGAAATACTCTGAACCTAATGAGCCATAAATCATGGCGATAATTAGAATTAGAATTGGGCCCACTAAATATCCGGGTACTTTTAATCGCACGGTCTGCTTACTAGAGCGTGACATTATTTGACCACCCTTTGATTTCTTATTGCTAGTAAGAATTTCTCCTCCTGGCGCTTTCGAACTAAATTATCAACAGTTACAGCGGCCAAAATAAGAAAGCCGGTAGCGCATGCCTTCCAGAAAGGTGATACACCAACGACCGTTAAGCCGTTCGATAATATTCCAATCAAAATGCAGCCAAGTGCAGTACCCAGGGCCGTTCCAGAACCACCAAATATGTTGGTTCCACCGATTACCACCGCAGAAATAACCTCAAATTCAAGGCCACGTCCAACATCTGCAGGATTGATAGTTGCGTATCGAGCGGTATAGAGAACACCGCCAAGCCCTGCAAGAACTCCAACAAATACGAATACAAATATTGTTAGCTTGTTGAATGAAAGGCCGCGAGAAACTGCACCCTCTGGGTTACTTCCAACAGCATAGATTCGTTTTCCGAAGAGAGTCTTTGATGAGATATACCAAACAAGGGTAATTGAACTGAAAGCAAAAATTAGTAACCAGGGAATTCCAAATGGTGAAGAGGTAGAGAGAGCAATAATTCCTGGAGGCACATCATTCGGATCTATTTGTACATTATCGGATACTAGAAATACCACTCCACGAAAAACTGCAAGTGTCCCTAGTGTTGCAATTATTGCCGGAATCTTGCCATAACTTACGAGCAAGCCATTTAGCAATCCACAAATACCACCTACAACCATCGAAATTATAATTAATCCCACAATTGGAAAATCTTGATTTTCACGAGCAATCATTCCCATAACCATGGCTGATACGCCCAAAGTACTACCTACGCTTAAATCAATGTTTCTAGTAACAATGACTAAGGTCTGACCTGCACCGACAACCATGAGAATGCCAACCGAAGAAAGAATTGCGCTTAAATTGTCTGAGCGGAAAAAGCGCGGCTCAAGTGATCCAAATATAAGTAATAAAATCAAAATGAAAACAAAAATTCCAAATTCACGCTTTTTAAAAAGAAAGTTTACCTTTGGATTTAGATTAAGTTGCATAATCAGTTCACTCTACCGGTAGAAGTAATTCCAGACGCTAAGCGAAGAACTGCTTCCTCTGAAATATCCGACCCAGAGAGTTCCCCAGCAACTTGCCCATTTCTCATCACTAATATTCGATGTGAAAGCTCAATTAATTCACGCATATCACTGCTTACCATAATGATTGACATCCCTTGTTGAGCTGAATCGATTAGAAATTGATGAATTTCGGATTTTGAACCCACATCCACACCGCGAGATGGTTCATCAATTAGAAGAATTTTGACTTCTTGCTTTAACCACTTTGCCAAACTAACTTTCTGCTGATTCCCGCCACTTAATTCTCGAGCTAATTGTGAGGCACTTAAAAGCTTAATGCGAAACTTATCAATCAACTCTCGACCAATTTTATTTTCTTTTCCAAAGTTTCTTTTTCCACCACTTGACGTAAGATTTAAGTTTGTGATAACTAAATTTTCAATTATTGATCGGTTTAGAAATAAGCCGTTGTGAGCACGATCCTCTGGTACCAGAGCAATCCCAGCGGATATTGCTTGATTAACTTTTTTTATTTTTCCTTGATTTATTGAGACTACCTCTCCTTGTGTACGTTTCCGCAACCCAAAAATAGCCTCTAATAGCTCACTTCGACCAGCACCAACAAGACCACCAATTCCTAAAATTTCCCCACTCTTTACATCAAATGAAATATTGTCAACATAGCCAGGACTAACCAAATTTTTGATCTCTAATGAGGTTTGACCACTAGATATTCTTGAATTTCTTGAAGAGATATTGATGCTACGACCAACCATCAACCTTATTAATTCATCTTCAGTGGTCTCAGAAGTCTTCTTTACAGCAACCACTTCTCCATCTTTAAGTATCGTAATTCGTGTGGAAATCTCGAGAACCTCTTCTAGTCGGTGACCAATAAAGATAATTGCAACACCTCTATCATTTAAATCACGAAGAGTTTTAAACATTCTTTTCACTTCTGCAGGTGTTAAGGACGCAGTTGGTTCATCTACAATAAGCAACTTTAATTTCTTTCGAAGGGCGGAAACCACATCCACCATTTGTTGGTCCGCTACAGATAACGACTTGACCGGTGCATGAACACTAAATGTACAACCAAGTTGAGCCAGTAGTTGCTTGGTTTGCTCTTCAGCCTTCTTCCAATTAAATCTCCTGCTTATTCCAACTTTAGCTTCATAGTCCACGCACACATTTTCTAATACTGATAAATCTGGAAACAGCCTAGGCTCTTGGTGGATTAGAGCGATACCTGAATTTTGGATCTCCCGAATATTTGAATATGTTCGGTCGTTACCACTAAATTTAATATTTCCCACATCTACTGGAACAAGCCCAGAAATTATTTTTACCAGGGTGCTTTTACCAGCACCATTTTCTCCAACGATTGCGTGTATTTCATTTTGATCTAGTTCAAAATCTACGTTGTTTAAAACAGCAGAATCGCCATACCATTTGGATAAGGACTTGCACTCAAGAACTTTCACTGTGAATCCTCTCGCTCTGCCCGATTGACTGGTATAACTTCTATCTTATGAGCAAAGGAAACTCACTTGTAAGACAATTGTCAAGGTCTATAAAAGATAACTTCAAAATTATTCAAAAGATGGTAGATTTGTTTAGCAAATTAAATTGACTTGTAAGAGGAGTTTAGCCATGAAAGTTCTAATAACTGATAATGATTTAGGCGATGGAGCCCTTGAAACTAGTCTTTTGGAAGAGCATTTGAATGCGGATGTTTTAATTGCAAAGTGCAAAAGTGAAGATGACGTTATCAAATCGTTATCTGATTTTAATCCTGATGCAGTTATTGTTCAATGGGCTCCGGTTAAGGCCAAGGCTATTTCGCTAATGGAAAATGTCAAGATAATTTCGCGTATCGGTATCGGAATGGACATGATTGACTTGGAGGCTGCCGCTAAAGCTGGTATTCCGGTGAAGAACGTGCCCCACTATTGCACCGAAGAAGTCGCCACGCATGCGGTTTCTCTGGGGCTAGCACTATGGCGTAAATTACCCCAACTTGATTCTGAGATGCGTTCTGGCAAATGGGAGGCAGGATCACATGCAAGTTCAATAAAGAAAGTTTCAGAATCCACAATAGGTTTGATTGGAAGTGGGCGTATTGGTTCACTAGTAGGAAAATATTTCTCGGGGTTCGGGGCGAAAGTAATTGTCTTTGATCCTTACGCAAAAGTTCACGGGTTTGAGAGTGTAGATCTTGCGAGTATCGCAGGGAAATCAGATCTAATATCGCTGCACTGTCCACTAACTCGAGAGAATAAGTCTTTGATAAATGATGAGTTCTTAGCTTCTACGTATAAGAGACCTATTTTAATAAACACAAGTCGCGGCGGACTCATTGATCCTTCAGCAGTAGATAGGGCATTGAAAAGCGGTGTTCTATCCGGAGCTGGCTTGGACGTTTATGAGGTCGAACCGCTCCCTATGGATGACATTCTTCGCACCTCTCCGAATGCACTTCTTACCCCTCACTCATCTTGGTGTTCAATTCAAGCGTTGCCTGAACTGCGTAAAGAGGCTGTGATGAATGTAATCAACTTCTATAAGAATGCGGTGCAATAGATTATATGAGCCATAAAAGTTTAGTTCTTACAAACTTCAATAAATTTGAAGTCAAAGAACGTACTCTTGCAGAATTAACAGGTGATAATGCAATTGTAAGAATCCTTGCTACTGCTATCTGTGGCTCTGACATTCATGGATCGAATGGATCCACAGGTCGCAGATTTCTGGACCAAGTCATGGGGCATGAAACCTGTGGCGTAGTTGAAAAAGTTTCTGATCAGCTAAGTGCAGAATTAATTGATAAAAGAGTAGTCATCAACCCATTGATTTCATGCCAACAATGTGAACTCTGCTTGGCTGGAAAAGAATACGTCTGTATATCGCGCAAAGTTCTAGGTGTGACAAAGGGGGTTGACGGTGCTTTTGCTCAATATGTAATCGTGCCGGTAAGAAATTTAGCTTTAATAAGTGAAGAGGTTTCACCAATTCTTGCAACCGCGGTCGAACCTTTAGCAGTTGGCTTTCACGCTGTAATTCGGGCAGATGTCAGACCAAATGAAAGGATCTTAATTATTGGGGGCGGTCCGATTGGCCAAGCCATTGGACTTGCCTGCGCCCGAATCGGAGTAAGTAATGTTTTATTCAGCGAGACTTCTGAATCGAAGCGAAAGTTTATTTCTAATTTTGGCTTCAAAGGTGTCTCACCGAAAGAGCTCCAAAGTATCTACGAAACTAGCGCTAAGCCGTCGGTTGTATTCGATGCGGTAGGTAGCGCCAATAGTTTTGGTGATGCGTTTAAGAACTCCGATGTGGCAGCGAGAATTGTCCTGGTCGGCATGGATACTCCAGATTTAACAATTCCAAGCTATGAGGTAAGCGCTGGCGAAAGATCAATTCTTGGGAGCTACTGCTATACAAATGAAGAGTTTGCAGATACCGCCAAATGGTTGGACAATAATTATAAACTGGTTGAGCCTTTTGTCTCTGATGTTACGCCTATGAGCAAAGCACCCGAGATGTTTAAGAAATTATACGACGGCAAGTTTGATTACAACAGGGTTGTGATTAGACAAGATGAATAAAATTTCAGGTGTGTTTCCAGTTTTAGCAGTTCCATTTAACAATAATGGAAGTTTAGATCTGGATTCAATTCCAAAACTTGTAGAACTCTGTATCAATAACAAGGTAGACGGCGTTGTTATATTTGGATTAGCTAGTGAACTGTATAAACTTAATGATAGTGAGCGAATTCAAATCCTAGAAAAAGTTATTTCATCTGTAAATTCGAGAGTTCCTGTAATTGTTGGCACGGAACACAGTGGGACCTTGGCCGCAGTTTCAAGAAGTATTGAAGCTGAAAAACTTGGGGCCAGCGCACTTATGCTCTATCCACCAACATTTATAAAACCAGATGATGACAATGTTCTCTCATACTTTAAAGCAGTTAGTTCAGCAGTCGAGATTCCAATCATTATCCAAGATGCACCGGCCTGGACCGGCGTGCCACTTCCAATCTCACTGTTATCTAGAATAATTAAACAGCAACCAAATGTTTGTTACATCAAACTCGAATCCCCTCCCATTGGGGAAAAAGCAAAGTTACTCAAGTCTGAGGGCTTCAAAATTATTGCTGGATATGGTGCAATTCATTTGATGGAGGATTTGACTGCAGGGATAGATGGTTTTATGCCAGGGTGCGGTTTTCCTGGAGTATTTGTTGAAATCAATGACTTATTCAAATCTGGGAATATACAAAAAGCTAGGACGCTTTATCAGCTTGTTCTGCCGCTTTTAACATTTCAACTAACTAGTCTCGACACATTTATCGAAATCCAAAAACTCTTACTCAAACACCTACAGATATTCTCAACCGCATACTGTCGTGAGCCGCATGTACCATTAAGTTCTGACCGAATTGATTACCTAAATCTTCTACTAGCGCAAATTGGGCTAAAAGAACTAGGGGTGCGAAAGTTTGATGAGCGCAAAACCTAGAATCGCCGTAGTTGGCACTGGTTGGTGGTCAACCGAGTTTCATATACCTTCATTAATGAAATATTCAGATTGTGAGGTAGTTGCGTTAATTGACCCTAATGCCGAAAAATTAAAAAAAGCCCAGGATATGTTTGGAATACCATCTTGTTATGCCACCGTAACTGAAGCTCTGGCTGAGATGAAGCTAGATGGTGCGATTATCGCGACACCTTCTGCGCTGCATTACCCTGTAACAAAGGAGTTGTTAGGAAATGGCGTTCATGTAATGGTTGAAAAACCATTTACAATATTGGCCTCAGAGGCCTATGATTTAGTAAACTTGGCAAAATCTAAATCTCTTCATCTAACAGTTGGGTATACATTTCAGCACACAAACGCGGCAAAGGCGCTTAAGCAGGCCTTAGATAATCGAGAAATTGGTGAAATTCTTCTAGTCAATGGCCTATTTGCGAGCATGGCTGAGGCATATTACCGCGGCGTCCCGGAACAATATAAAGACATTTTTAACTGGGCAATAACTGGTCCAGATCCGCAGACATTTTCTGACCCAAAACTTGCAGGTGGCGGACAAGGCCAAACTCAAGTCTCACATGCGATTGGAATGATCCTGTATGCAATCAATCAAAGAGCTACACAAGTCGCAGCATTTATGGAAAATCGGGATTTAAACGTAGATCTAGTTGATGCAATGGCATTTACTTGCGAAGCAAATACTATTGGGAATATAGGTTCAACTGGGAATCTTCGCGATGGTGATAAGCACCAGCAAGAGTTTAGATATTATGGAACTAATGGTTACATTCTCCATGACATGAGAAATGGTCAGTTGCTTATTCGAAATGACAAAGGTAATCAATATGAAATTTCTGGAAATGATATTGGTGATATCTATCCAGCGCTTGAAACCTCACGTCATCTAGTCGATCTAATCACCGGAAAAGTCAAGATTAATTTGGCACCGGGGTTACAGGCTGCATGGGCAGTTGAATTCTTAGAAGCCGCATACGAATCTGCATCAACAAATAGCATTGTCAAGGTAAGACCAATTACAAGATCGGAGAAATCAATTGAGTGAAATCGTGAGAGTTAGATCTAGAGTAATTGGATATTCACAGGCTCCCTCAACTCTTCGTCGAAATCTAATTACAAATGCTTCAGTTTTCGAAGATTTTCATACTAAAGAAGGTGGCTGGTTTGGGCCGGGTTTCTGCACGGTTGTCGAAATTGAGACTGAGAAGGGCGTAATCGGAACCGCAACTGCAGGCGCTTTTAATGGTGCTGCTAAGGGAATAATAGATATGTATATTTTGGATCTCTTAAAGGGTCAAGATATTGAGAATCATGAAGGAAATTGGCAACGCATTTATCGCACTCTAATTCGTTTCGGAAGAAGCGGCGCTGCCGTATCTGCACTTTCTGCGATTGACATTGCAATGTGGGATGCCCACGCGAAAGAGCTCGGAGTCCCAGTAACCGAACTACTAGGTGGTAAAGTTCAAAGCAGAGTTCCTTGTTATGTAAGCCGGCTTTACGCAATGGAAGATCTAGATGAACTTGCAGATGAGGCACGTAGTTATGTAAAACAAGGATTCACGAGACTTAAACAACGCTTTGGATTTGGCCCACAGGATGGCTATGAAGGAATGCGTCGAAATGTGGAGTTAGTTCGAGCAGTTCGAAATGCAGTTGGACCAGATATCGAGCTTGCAGCAGATGCATATATGGGCTGGGACTATGGGTATGCAGTAGAAATGTATAAGCGTCTTCGCGAATTTAACTTGTCCTGGATTGAAGAGGCGCTAATGCCTCAGTTAGTCGATCGTTATGCAGAACTACGCAAGGCCACTCCCGGACAACGCTGGAGTCATGGTGAACATAGTTACACAAAATGGGACTTTGAAGAGTTGATCCGAAAATCGGCATCAGACATACTACAACCAGATTTCAATCGAGCTGGTGGCCTAACTGAGGCACGCAAGATCTGTGCACTCGCGGAGACTGCTGGACTTCCAGTATTTCCTCACTCCAACGAGGCACATAACACTGCAATAATTTTTTCTCAGAGTGCAGCAGTTTGCCCAGTTGTTGAGTACTTCCCAAATGTACTTCCAGATACCGGTAACGAACTATTCTGGAATTTATTTACTGGATATCCAGAGGCTAATGATGGATATCTTGCAATATCAATGAAGCCTGGGCTTGGCGTCGAACTAAATCAAGAACTAGCTTCTCAACTTGTTGTTGTAGATGACCACTGGAAAGAGATTTAGCACGAGTTGCTAAAGGACATGAAAATATAAATGGCGCTAGCACTAGTTACTGGAGCCTCCAAAGGAATTGGCCGCGAAATAGCTGTCGCTCTGGCAGATGCGGGTCACAAGGTTATTGCAGTGTCTCGAACCACAACGGCGCAATACGAAAATATTGAAAACATCTGTGGGGATGTAAGTAATGTTAGCTTTGTTGACTCATTACAGAAGCAGGTGGCTAAAGATTACGGCAACGTTCAAATCCTAGTTAATGCTGCAGGGATATTTGGTCCCATAGATTTGATCAAGGACTCTGATCCTAAACATTGGGTTGAAACTATATTTATTGATGCCCTTGCTCCCTATTTCACATCACGAGCTTTCTTACCTGGAATGCTGGGCGCTAACTGGGGACGCATTATTAACTTGAGTTCTGCCGCTTCGCTACATCCTCCCGGAAAGTTGAATAGTGCTTATGCAACAGCAAAGGTTGCTCTTAATCAATTCACCAGACATTTGGCTGCAGAAATTAGCGGTAGTGGTGTAACAGCGAATGTAGTTCACCCAGGAGATGTTCGCAGCAACATGTGGGCAGATATCAGAGCGAAGGCGGAAAAACTTGGTGAATCTGGATCAGATTTCAAATCATGGGTTGATTGGGTTGAGAAAACCGGGGGAGACGACCCAAAGAAAGCGGGTCGGTTGATTCTAAAATTGGTAAGCAACGAGAGTTCGGGAGTTAATGGTCGTTTCTGCTGGATTGAAAACCCGTTGCAAGCGCCAATTCCAAGTTGGGATGATCCCACTGATGAACGACCCTGGATTTAATATGGTTTCATAGAAAAAAGTAGTGATCAGTGGTATTTTGACAGGAATTACCTTCAAACAAATTCAAGAACGGAGATTCAAATGGAGCGAGTCGTGTTTTTACAATGGATCAAGGATGGTTGCCAAGAGGCTTATGTGAAGGCGCATAGCCCAGAAAATCTTTGGCCATCAATAATCGCAGAATGCCAAGCGGCTGGGATGCATAACTACACCGGCTATATAGGTGGTCCCGATAATCGAATGGTCGTTGGCTACTTTGAAGTCGAGAGCGTTGAAAAAATGAACGAATATCTTTCAAAGAGTGAAGTGAACACGGCATGGTCCAAAATAATAACACCATTGATGGAAACTGGTGGCGATGTGGCAAATGGCTCTATGGAGTTCATGCGCCCAATCTGGCGAATTGAATAAAATTCGCCAATGACCAAAAAATAAGACTTTAGTGCCCACTTTTATTTATCCATTCACGTTTGGTGACCGTGCACAATCAAATCTACTTGGAGGAAAAGGCGCAAACCTTGCCGAAATGGTAAAGATTGGCTTACCAGTTCCTCCTGGGTTCACAATTACAACAGATGCGTGTAGAGAGTTCTTAACAAATGGGAAGATTCCAAGTGAACTACCTATGCAATTGGAAGTAGCTTTGACTAATTTAGAGAAAGAACTTGGAAAGGTGTTTGGCAACCCAGCAAAACCGCTTTTGGTTTCAGTCCGCTCTGGTGCAAAGTTTTCAATGCCAGGAATGATGGAGACTGTTTTAAATGTTGGAATGACGCCTGAAGTTGCACAAGCAATGGGAGAACAATCAGATAATCCAAAATTTGCATGGGATTGCTATCGCCGCTTTGTAGATATGTATGGTCGTATTGTTTGTAATGTTCCAAGTGAGGAGTTCCACAAGATTACGGTGCGAGTCTTGACACAGTTTAAAGCTAGCTCAATTGGCGATTTAGAAGTTGACGGTCTTATAGCCCTAGCTAAAAGTTATATTAAGGAGACCGAAGCGATGACTGGTAAAGATTTTCCAACTGATCCACGTGAACATCTAGCAAAATCCGTTGAAGCTGTGTTTAATTCTTGGAACTCTGAACGCGCTCAGTTATATAGGCAGCGTGAACGAATTCCATCTGATTTAGGGACTGCAGTAAATGTGCAATCAATGGTCTTTGGAAATCTCGACGACAAATCAGGCACAGGTGTTGCATTCACGCGAGATCCAGCAACTGGTGAGAGTGGAAGTTATGGCGACTATTTACCTCGAGCTCAAGGTGAAGATGTCGTTGCGGGTATCCGAAACACCATGTCTTTGGTTGATTTAGCAAGCGAGATCCCACACATTGCAACCGAGCTTGAGGATATTATGGCCAAATTGGAGAAGCATTATCGCGATCTCTGCGACATTGAGTTTACCATCGAAAAGGGCAAGCTCTGGATTCTCCAAACTCGTGTTGGCAAACGAACTGCAGAAGCGGCATTTCGAATTGCTGTGCAGCTGGTCGAAGAAGGAAAGATCACTATTGATGAAGCCTTGATTCGAGTCACCGGAGATCAACTTGTTCAACTTATGTTCCCGCAATTTAATTTGTGTGGCCAGGTAAATGAGATTGCTCGCGGCATTCCGGCATCACCGGGCGCCGCAGTTGGCGAAGTTGTCTTTGATTCAAAGAAAGCATACGAATCATCAAAAAGTGGTCGTAAAGTTATTTTGGTTCGACGCGAAACTAGCCCAGATGACCTAGGGGGAATGGTTGCTGCACAAGGAATTTTGACTAGTCGTGGCGGAAAGACATCACACGCTGCAGTTGTTGCGCGCGGAATGGGAAAGACTGCAGTCTGCGGAGCTGAAAGTATTACTGTCGATGAAGCCGGTGGTTTCTTTACCGTTGGCGACAAGAGCGTGTATGCCGGCGAAGTTATTTCAATCGATGGTTCAAGTGGAGCGATTTATTTTGGTGAACTTCCTGTTATTGCCTCTCCTGTAACAACTTATCTAGAAGGACTGCTCGATTCAAAGAGCGATGAGGCACCTGCAGTTGTTAAGGCTGTCGATAGATTGTTGACTTACGCTGACTCAATTCGTCGATTAAATGTTCGAGCAAATGCAGATACGCCTGAAGATGCTCTAAAAGCACGCATCCTGGGTGGTGAAGGTGTTGGCCTGTGCCGCACCGAGCACATGTTTTTGGGGCCACGCCGCTCTTACGTCGAACGTCTGGTATTGGCTGAAAACGAAGATGTTCAGCGCGGGGTTATTGGCGAAATGGAAATTTTGCAACGATCAGATTTCCTTGAAATTCTGTTAGCTATGTCAGGTTTGCCCGTAACTGTTCGATTACTTGACCCACCTTTGCATGAGTTTTTACCTCCACTTGCTGAGCTCATGGCAAAAATGGCCCGATCAGAAGCATTGAATCAAAAGGTGCCTTCACACGATGCTGCCGTCTATGCAGCGGTTAAGCGGATGCATGAAGCAAATCCCATGTTAGGTTTTCGAGGAGTTAGACTTGGCATTTTGATTCCTGAACTCTATAAAATGCAGGTGCGTGCACTTGTCAATGCTACGTTAGATGCTCGCAAACTTGGTCATGATCCAAAGCCTGAAGTCATGATTCCACTCGTGGCAACCCAGCGCGAACTACTTTACTTGCGCGAGACTTTAGAACAAGAAATAAGGGGAATGCTTGAGGGTACTAGCGAAAATGAGAATTTTCCAATCGGTACCATGATTGAAACACCTAGAGCAGCAATTACAGCCGAACGCCTTATTGCTCATGCAGACTTTTTCTCCTTTGGTACTAATGACTTAACGCAACTCACTTGGGCATTTAGCCGCGATGATGTCGAATCATCATTCCTACCTAGATATTTGGATCTAGAGCTAGTTCCATTTAACCCATTCGAATCCCTTGATCAGGCTGGTGTTGGAATCTTAATAAAGACAGCAACGGATCAAGCTAGGTCAATTCGCAAAAACTTCAAAATTGGAATCTGCGGTGAACACGGCGGAGACCCATCTAGTATTCACTTCTTTGATAAAATTGGACTAGATTACGTCTCTTGTTCGCCATTAAGAATTCCAATTGCTCGTTTAGAATCCGGAAGAGCTGTAGCAATTAAATTAAATGGTAAATTAGATTACGACACTTCGGCTGAATAACCTACGTTCTGTCTAAAAATTGGCACTGAATCATAATCAGCCAATTTTTATCTAATTCACCTATAAAGTACAAAGGGTAGTAACCTTCTGACACTATGCGCCAGGTTTTAATCTTAAATCCAGCAGATAACATTGCAATCTGCTTAACCGATATGCAAGCTGGCCAAGAGTTAGCTCAAGATAATTTGAAGTTAACCTTCAAACAATCAATTCCCAGAGGCCATAAGGTGGCAACTAGCGATATTAAAAAAGGTGATGGGATTATTAAGTATGGCGAGCGCATGGGACATGCCACAAAAGATATTACTCGCGGTGAACATGTTCATACCCACAATGTCTTAGGCGATCGCCTATCTACTGAGAGTGCCTAACAGATGAGTATTACTGGTTTTGCCCACAAAGGTCGTGGGGTGGGAGTGCGCGATCACCAATTAATTTTGCCATCGGTAGTTTGCTCAACTCATGTCAGCCGAAAGATTGCAAATGCAGATGG
>SXGQ01535953.1_pt1 | contig 18319 bp, 15 predicted proteins | sample 3178371 | NCBI WGS metagenome assembly SXGQ01 (sample SAMN11356859, study PRJNA531348) | freshwater metagenome | isolation source: freshwater sample F1-20 | place: China: Fuxian Lake, Yuxi | collected 2017-12-25 | reverse complement strand
CCCTCGAGGAAGTGGTGCGCATCCGCACCGACGAGCGCGGCGAGAAGGCCGTCTGAGGCCCGCGCGCGTGCGCCAGACCAGCCGGGACCCTACGGGGTCCCGGCTGTTTCGTTTCTTCCCTCGGAAATAAGGCTTCCCCGGGCGCCCCGGGATCCTGTTACAGTCCCCGCGACTCTCCCATGGCCAAATCCCTGTTCGAAAAAGTCTGGGCCGCCCACGCGGTGCGCACCCTTGCCAACGGCCAGACCCAGCTGCTTATCGGCACCCACCTCATCCACGAGGTCACCAGCCCCCAGGCCTTCGGGATGCTGCGCGACCTCGGCCTCAAGGTCGTGATGCCGCACCGGACCTTCGCCACGGTCGACCACATCGTGCCCACCGACCAGCTGGTCGAGCCCTACCGCGACCCGCTCGCGCAGGCGATGATGGAGGAGCTGCGCCGCAACTGCGCCGAGTCCGGGATCACCTTCTTTGACCGCGCCACCGGCAAGCAGGGCATCGTCCATATCGTCGGTCCCGAGCAGGGCATCACCCAGCCCGGCACCACCATCGCCTGCGGCGTCTCCCACCCGAGCACGCACGGCGCGTTCGGCGCTGTCGCCTTCGGCATCGGCACCACCCAGATCCGCGACGTCCTGGCCACCCAGACGATGGCCCTCGGCAAGCTGAAGGTCCGGCGGATCAACGTCCGCGGCCGCCTGCGGCCGGGCGTCTACGCGAAGGACGTCATCCTGCACATCATCCGCGTCCTCGGCGTCAACGGCGGCACCGGCTACGCCTACGAGTACGGCGGCGAGGTCTTCGATCGCTTCTCGATGGAGGAGCGGATGACGGTATGCAATATGTCGATCGAGGGCGGCGCCCGGGCCGGGTACGTGAATCCGGATCAGACGACCTTCGACTACCTCCGCGGCCGACCGTACTCCCCCCAGGGCGCGGCGTGGGACGCTGCCGTCGAGCGCTGGCGTGGCTCCGCCAGCGACCCGGGCTGCCCGTACGACGACGTCGTGACGATCGAGGCGGCGGACATCGCCCCGACAGTCACCTGGGGCATCAACCCCGGCCAGGGCATCGCGATCACCGAATCCATCCCCGACCCGGCCCGCGCGACCGCCGCGGACGAGCGGGCCTCCATCGAGGAGGCGCTCGCCTACATGAAGCTCCGGCCCGGCGCCGCGATCAAGGGCACCCGCATCGACGTCGCGTTCATCGGTTCCTGCACCAACGGCCGCCTGAGCGACTTCCGCGAGGTCGCGCGCCACGTTCGTGGGCGCCGCGTCGCCCCCGGCGTCAAGGCGATCGCCGTCCCCGGTTCCCAGATCGTCGCCCTGCAGTGCGAGAAGGAGGGCATCGACCAGGTGCTCCGTGACGCCGGCTTCGAGTGGCGTGGCGCCGGGTGCTCGCTGTGCCTCGCGAAGAACCCGGACAAGCTCATCGGCGACCAGCTCGGCGCCCGTTCCTCCAACCGCAACTTCAAGGGCCGGCAGGGCTCGCCCACCGGGCGCACGCTGCTGATGAGCCCCCTGATGGTCGCCGCCGCCGCCGTCACCGGATCCGTCGCGGATGCCCGCGAGGTCTTCGCGGTCAACTCCTGACCCTACCGCTTATGGCCCTCGAGAAGATCACCGCCGTCACCGGCTGCGCCGTGTGCGTGCCGGGCAATGACATCGACACCGACCGCATCATCCCCGCGCGCTTTATGAAGTGCGTGACGTTCGACGGGCTGGGGGAGTTCCTCTTTCACGACGTGCGGAAGAACGCCGAGGGGGCGGACCTGCCGCATCCGCTGAACGACCCGCGTTTCCGCGGCGCGACGATCCTCCTCTCGGGCGCGAACTTCGGCTGCGGCTCCTCCCGCGAGCACGCGCCGCAGGCGATCCAGAAGCACGGCTTCCGCGCCGTGGTCGCGGAGAGCTTCGCGGAGATCTTCTTCGGCAACTGCACGACGCTTGGCATCCCCTGCGCCGCCGCCGCCCGCGCGGACATCGCCCGGCTGGCCGCCGCCATCGAGGCGGATCCCGCGCTGGCGCTCACGCTGGATGTCTCCGCCAGCGAGATCCGCTTTGGCGGGCAGTCGATCCGCGCCGAGGTCCGCCCCGCCGCCCGCGACGCCCTTATCCACGGGCGCTGGGACGCGATCGGGGAACTCCTCGAGGGTCTCCCCACGGTGCAGGCGCTGGCCGCCCGAACGCCTTACCTCGCGGCCTGAGCGGTTTCAGGGAAAGGCTTCCCGGAGGTAGGCCACCACGTCGCGGATGGACTGCGCGGGGAGGACGTTGCCCCAAGGTGGCATCGGGTTCACTGCCGGAGGCTGCGGCAGGCGTCCTTCGGTGACGATTTGCACGAGCTCGTCGTCCGACCGCGTGCGCAGCCCGGCCGGCCCAGTGTAATCCGGCGTGCCCGCCGACCCAGAACCGGTACCGTCCGCACCGTGGCAGGTCTTGCAGTGCAGGCGGTAGAGTTCTGCCCCGGCCCGCGAATCGCCCGCTCGCAGCGGCGGCGCCGCCGCGGCCAGAAGTCGGGACGGCCCCGCGACGTTGGTGCCATCCGTGAGACGGTTGAGGGTGTAATAGGAGACGCGGTTGAGCAGCGGCTGCCCACCGATGCTGCTCACCTCGGCAGCGACGGTCAGCTCATGGACGAATCCAGGCTGCACTTCGGCGAGCGTTAGGTGCAGTCGCCGTCCGTCCGGCTCGAGCCGTACCGCGGATACCGGCACTTCCGTTTCCTCCTGGCGCAGCGAGCCGTCTAGAGGATGATGATCGTAGCGGAAGCGTTTGACTCGATAGTGCCGCGCCTCGGCCGCCCTCGCGCCCATTGGGACGGTGAAGGTCAGGACGAAGCCCTCGGGCGAGAGTTTTTGGCTCAGGATCTCAACGGGGGTAGTGCCGTCCCAAACGATGCGCTGCAGCCCCTCACTTCCGCCGGTCGGCATCCAGCCGCGAACCGTCTGGCCGAGGTAGAGCGCGCCATCCGGACCGAACGCGTGGCGCATTCCGCCCATCCGCAGGCCCTGGCCGCGAAGAAACGGGAACGCCGTCCCCTGGTAGGCCCCGCCAACCTTCTCCAGATCGATGCGCATCAGGACGGCGGAGACATCGCCGAGGAAGACCTGGCCCGTGAACGGCCCGAAGCGTCCGCCCGTCTGGTCCCAAACGGGTTGGCCGGGGGAGGTGCCCATCAGGCCTCGCGGGAGGTAAACCGCCGGCGGCCGGCGCAGGCGGGAGACTTCGGCTTCGGACAGGCGCTGGTCGCGCAGCTCGGGATGCCACTTCAGACTGTCCGGATGCCCGTGGAACGCCCCGCGCTCCACGTGGATCAGGACTGACGTAGGCACCCACGCACCGGCGCAGTCGCTGATGAACAGCTCGTCCGCCGGGCTCAGTCCAATGCCGAGGGGCTGGCGGAAGCCGGAGGCGTACGGTTGGAATCCACCATCCGCACCAATTTGGAACGCCCAGCCCTGGAATTCCGCCACCGAGCGATGGCCGTCCGGCACCGCCCCTGGTCCCGACCAAGGAATATACTGTTCGGTCCGCAACGTTCCCCGGGTCCATGGTAGTTCGACCCCGCGCCCGAAGGAGCAGAGGCCCGAGGATACATAGAAGTTGCCCGCGCGGTCCCGCACGAGTCCGTAGGAGAACTCGTGGTAACTGCCGGTGATGCCCCAGTGGTCGGCCATCGTCGTCCGGACCTCCGCGACGCCATCCCCGTCGAGATCGCGCAGCCGCGTGAGCTCGGGCCGCTGGATCACGAAGACATCCGTCTCGTCGGCTGCCACGACGCCGAAGGGCTCGTGTAGCCCTTCCGCCAGCCGCCGCCACTGCCCAACGCCGGCGGGTCGGATCCACACCTCCCCGCGGCGGTTCGTCACCACGAGGCTGCCCTTTGGCGTGAAGGCCACGCCAGAAACCTCGGGGATCATCGTTCGCGGCAGAGCCACGGACTCGACCCGGTAGGGGGTGCGCCGCAAGGCGGGCAGCTGGATATCCCGGGTCACGACGGCGCCGGCGGTGATCTCGACGCGGAAAGTCGCCTCCTCGTGGTCGGGAGCAGTCACCCAGACGTGATAGGTGCCGGGCGGCAGGGAAACCTGGAACGCGCCGTCGTTCCCAGCGCGTTGGATCACTTGGCTATTTTCGCGCCCCACCAGCGCGGCGCCCTCGACGCGCACCTGAGCAAACCGCGCGGGACCTCCCTCCTGGCTCTCAATTCGGCCGGAGAAGCGGGCCGGGGCGGGAACCGCCGCCAGAGCGAGATCGGCGATCAGCAGCGCAAGCAGCCTGAGCATAAGCGATCTCATCGTTCCGCCTCTCGATCTGCGCGGAGTAACCGTACCGAGAACTCGCCCCCCGACTCCCCGGTGAACCCGGCGTGCTCCGTCTCGTGTCGCGCACCCATCACGTCGATGCGGACCCCGATCTGGGGCGCGAGCCGCAGCCAGAGAGGATGCTTGCCCGGCCCCACCCGGAAATCGCGGGTCAGGCCCCGGCCCTCCGGCAGGGCCGTCAGGCGTTCCGTCACCGTCCGTCCAGCGATCTCATAGTGAAACTCGGGCGTGTTGCCGCGCGCAGTATGGCCGCGGAATCGCCACGAAGCGCCCGATCCCCCCGGTACGGTGCGCCACGCGGGCTCCGCAGCTTCCCGGTACCAGATCGGACCATCGAGCCGGGCGGGTGCACCCTGCTTCGTCAGCCAGCGCGGCCGCAGGTCCGCGAATTCGCCGGCCCAGAGGTAGTTGACGCTCCCGCGGACCGGGTCGAGGCAGATGCCCACGCCTTCGGGAAATGTGAGCGCGAAGGATCCGGGGTGGGCGTCGGGTAGCACGGTCCGGTGGGCCTGGGGCGCCGCCCCGGGCACCGCTTTTCCTGCCGCCCACCAAACCGCCTGCGTGAGGAGCCGGCGGGCCGCTGCCTCGCGCAAGGTCGCCGGGTTCAGCGCGGCGAGGTGCACGGTCCGGTGGGTGGCGCCCTTACGAATCCACGCGAGCGGAGCGGTTTCCTCGCCCGCGGTCGCCTCCTGCAGTACGAAGGTATCTGCGGCGAGTCCGACCCATCGCCGTAGAGGAGCCGGAGCCGGCGGCTCGGTGACACCGGTGGTGATGGGATGTCCGTAATCGCTCAGCGTCGTTGGTGCGGCGCCCTGAGCTAAACTCCCGCCCAGCGTCGCGCCCAGCAGGGCGGCCAATTCGGTTTCGGCGCCCGGCCAGGCGGTAGGTTCTGCCCCAATGACCACGAGCGACCGCGGGCTACTAAGAAAGCTCGCGAACGCGGTGGCTCCGGCGGAGCCCCGGGCGCCCGGTCCTTGCAAGACCACCGCCACTTCAGCCTCCGGTGCGTTGGCGATTACTGTGAAAGGCGCGAGGGACTCCGTGAGTGCGGCCAGTGTGTCGCGGGAGGCCGTGGTTTCGCCGAAGAGCGCGATCCGTGGCGGCCCAGGCTTAGTCGCGCCGGCGGCTGCCCCGGCGGGGCAGCCGCCGAGGATTGCGGCGAGGCCCCCCCAACCGAGAATCCGGTGGGCCCGGGCGCGGTGGCGTTGCAGGGGGCGTGGTCGCATCAGGCGCCTCTCAAGGCCGGGGTGGGGCCGGCGACGGCTCCAAGATCAGGCGACCGAAGCGGTCCGGGGTGTGGAAGGAAGGTTTCGGCGTGAGGGCCTGTGCCCATTGGCTATACTGTGGGTTCGTGCGGCCGCCGTGGCGGTTAAGGTTCATCCTCAGCACCGTGCCCGGGCGGGGCGGCGTCGCGGGGGCGTGGGCGGAGAAGTTTCGCCAGGGAATCGCTACCTCCACCCGCCAGATCCGATCGACGTCGGTGTCATTGTTAAGAGTGCCCTCGTAGGTGCCTGCGAGCCGTACACCTTCGGCGTCCCAGCGCGGCGCGCGCGGGCGATTTGGGCCGTGCGGGCGGAAATTATCAAGGAGGCCGCCAATGACGTTAAACTCGAGGTTGAAGTAGACATCGGGTTGGGCGGGATCGGGCATCAGCATCAGCTCGACGCAGTCATCCTCCGGAATGCGCCCGTCGCGCTCAGTGTGGCGGGCGGTGATATGCCGATCGTCGCATTCGAAAGCGAGGTAGAGATGGGTGTCGTCCCAGAGCAGGCGCGCCCGGGTCTGTTCGCGGTCGCCGGCCTGGAACCAGGTGAAGACAAAATCGCCAGCGAGCGGTGCGGCAATCCAGGCAGGATCATCGAGGCGCCCATCGATGCGCGGGGGCGTAGCCGTCCGGGGCGCGCGGTACTCGGGCAGGGGAGGGGTCTCGGCGGCCGAAGCCGACGCTGCAAGGAGGGTCAGGATCACCAAAGTTGGGCGCATGGGGAATTGCCGCAGCCGGGGATGGGTGGAACCCCGCGTGGGGCGTCGATGTAGATCCGGGATCCCCGCGGGTTAAAGGTTTTTCCTAGCGATCCGGAGCTGCCGGAATGGGGCTGTCATGCGCGCACTCTTCGGCCGTCTTTGCCTCCTCCTCTCCTTTCTTCTGGGTCCGAGCGTAAGTCTGCGCGCTCAGCTGACATTTGAATTCAATTACTCGCTGGATAGCGGCTTCTTCAGTGGCGCTAACGCGGATCGACGCGTTCATCTGGAAGCGGTGGGCAGCTACGTGAGCCAGTTCCTCACCGCAACAACGCTCGCGGCCATCACGGCGGGCGGAGGCAATACGTGGACCGCGCAGTTCGCCTCACCTTCCAACCCGTCGACGACCCATTCCGTGACCGACCTAGCCGTTGCCGCCAACACGGTGGTGGTCTATGTGGGAGGCGCCGGGTTGGGGGGCTCGGTGCTAGCCCAAGCGAACCTTCCGGGAATTAGCGTCAGCGGAAACGAGAGCTGGTCGAATAACACGGTATTCAAACGGACAGAAGGCCATAGCGTTTACACGAGGGCGAGCGTCGCGGCACTCTCTTTCAACTCCTCCACTAATTGGTTTTTCGACTCCACCCCGCTCGCTAACAAAAACTTCGGGGGCCAGTTCGACTTTTTCTCCGTCGCCGCGCACGAGCTGCTACATGTTCTCGGTTTCGGCGACACCCGCAGCGGATCGGGGTGGGATCGAAACCTGTTCAATGGTGCCTTCGCCGGGGGCAAAAGCCTGGAGGAAAAATCGAATACCCCCTTCGGCGTGCCGCTCAACTCGGCCCGCGATCACTGGGCGGCGAGCACCCTAAGCTTCTCCACGCGAGATGGGGAGGTTCAAGAAGCGCTAATGGACCCCGACATCGCTTCCGGAGTGCGCAAGTACATCACGACGCTCGATCTCCGGGCGATGCAGGACATCGGCTACCCGGCGAATTTTACGGCGGTGCCCGAGCCGGCGGCCTTTGGCATCGGCGCGGGGGTGATCAGCCTCGTTTGGGCCTGGCGCCGGCGTCGGATTCAGAGCTGAGAGCAGGCGGCCGGAACCAAAAAGCGCGCCGTGTTACGCGAGGTGTTGTTGGCCCAGCGGGGATCTTCCTTCATCTTCACCCAGCGAGGGTCAGGGCCAAACTTCTTCCACGCCGCGAGGTGCGCCTCGAGCGTTGGTCCTGAGGTGAAGTAGCGCAGGTGCGGCAGGTTCGGGCCGGCGAGCGCCTGACCGAAGAAGACCGGGCTCATCCCGAGATCGCGCATCAGCTGCGTCTCGCCCTCATCGAACATCGCCATTTTGTTCAGGGCCTTGAGCTCGCTGTGGCTCTCGTAGTCGCGCATCTCGAAAACGCGCCCCGGCGCCTTGGCCTTCGAGAAGGCGGGCACCTCGAGGCGGGGCATGCTGACGAAGGCGCGGAGCAGCCAGGTGTCGATGCGCTCGAAGGCCGGCTTTGCCTTCTCCACCTGGAGGTAGGTGGCCCCCGCGGCCTGCAGCTGCGGGTCGGTGACGAGGTCCGCGCTCACCGCGTGGAAGGACTCAAGGGTGGCGTGCGGGATCAGGACCCAGAGCGGGCTGTCCGCGACCGGCTCTGAGGTGCCCTTGGGCTTGTCGACCTTGATCTCGGTGAAGACGCCGACGGGGCCGACGTTGCGGCGGGAGAGCGCGGGCAGGAGCGCGTTGCCGAGGTAAGCCTCGACGGGAGCGCGCGGCGCGCTGGCCTTCAGGCGGGTATCAGCCTTCAAGTGGTAGCAGCGGAGCTCGTAGTACTCTCGTCCGGCGGCCGCGGCGGCGCGGGCGGGACGGGTCGAAGCGGCAAAGGCGGCGGCAGTGGCCATCGAGGAGGTCAGGAAGGTTCGGCGGGAGGAGGGCATAGGGGTTCGCGAGAGCGTCGCGCGCGGGAGGGGCCCTGGCAATCCCGGATCGCGTGGAGAATTGCATCGCGCGGGGGCGCCGGAGCGTTTTTCACTCGGGTGCTTACCCTTTATGTCCTCCCCGCTCTCGATCGCGTTCATCGGCATCGGTGTGATGGGCCGCAGCATGGCCGGCCATCTCCTTCGCGCTGGCCACCGGCTCCACGTCCATAATCGCACCCCCGCCAAGGCGGCGGAACTGCTAGCCGCGGGTGCGACCTGGCACGACACCGCGGGTGCGGCGGCGGCCGCCGCGGACGCGGTCATTACGATGCTCGGTTTTCCCTCGGACGTAGAGGCCAGCTACCTCGGTGCCGGCGGAATTGTCGAGCGCGCGCGTCCGGGGACCCTGCTCATCGACATGACCACCTCCAGTCCCGTGTTGGCGCGCCGGATCGCGGCGGCGGCAGCCGCCCGCGGGCTTGCCGCCCTCGATGCCCCAGTCTCCGGTGGTGACCTCGGCGCGCGTGAGGCGCGGCTCGTCATCATGGTGGGCGGCGAGGAGGAGGCCTTCGTCCGGGCGCGGCCGCTCTTCGACCTAATGGGCAAGAACATCGCCCGTCACGGCGCGGCTGGAGCGGGCCAGTATTGCAAGATGGCGAACCAAATTGCCGTCGCGGTAGGAATGGTCGCCTGGGTCGAGGCGCTGGCCTACGCGCGTCGCGCTGGCCTCGATCCGGCGGCGGTCCACGCCAGCATCAGTGGTGGTGCGGCGGGCAGCTGGGCGCTGACTAACCTCGCGCCGCGCGCCTTGGCCGGCAATTACGCCCCGGGCTTCTACGTGAAGCACATCCTCAAGGATATGCGCATCGCCCTCGACAGCGCGGCGGAGCTCCAGCTCGACCTGCCCGGGCTCGCCGTAGCCCGGCGGCTCTACGACGAGGTCGCCGCGCGCGGGCTCGACGAGTGCGGCACCCAGGCGCTCTACCAGCTCTACACCTCCCGCTGAACGATGAGACTCTCGCCTGACTTCCGCCGCCGCGCCCTCGCCGGGGAGTGGCTCACCGGCACCTTCCTCAACCTCGGTTCCCCGCTGACCGTCGAGATCGCCGGCTTAGCGGGCTTTGACTGGCTGCTCATTGACCACGAGCACGGACCGGGCGGCGAGGACCTTCTCCTGCACCAGCTGCACGCGGCGGCGGCCACGCCGGCGTTTCCGGTGGTGCGGATCGCCCAGAACGAGCCCGCCCGCTTCAAGCGGGTGCTCGATGCGGGGGCCAGCGGGGTGATGGTGCCCTATGTGAACACGGCCGCCGAGGCGCGCGCGGCCGTTTCCGCGATGCGTTACCCGCCCCACGGCTGCCGGGGCGTCGCCAAGTTCAATCGAGGGGCCGGCTTCGGCGGTGATTTCGAGGACTACTACCTTCACGCCCACGAGCGCCTGCTCGGCGTCATCCAGATCGAGACGCCCGAGGCTGTTGCGAACGCCGAGGCCATTGCCGCCGTCGACGGAGCGGACGTGCTCTTCGTCGGACCCACGGACCTCTCTTACAACATGGGGATCCGCGATCAGCTGGAGCACCCCGATTTCACCGCGGCCTTGCGCCGCGTTGCCACCGCCGCCCGCCGCCACGGCAAGGCCGCCGGGATTTTGGTGCACCAGCCGGCCCTTGTGCCGAAGGTGCGGGAACTGGGTTATACCTTCACCGCGCTGGGCAGCGACGGCGGCGCCGCGCGCGCCGGCCTATTGGGATTCCTCGCGGGCCTGCGGGCCACCTGATCCGACAATGCGTATCACCGAGATGCACATTACCCCCATTGCGCTGGGGGATCCGCCGCTCCTCAACGCAGCGGGCCTGCACGCACCCTACTGCCTCCGGACGGTGATAGAGCTGCGTACCGCGGATGGGCTGAGCGGCCTTGCCGAGGTTCCGGGCAGTGTCGCGGTCGACCAAGCACTGGCGGCCATGCGTGAGACCGTCATCGGCAGCGATCCACGTAACTGGCAGGCGCTCCGCCAGCGGCTCGCCGACCGGGGGGCGCCCGAGGCTTCCGCGGCCCGCGGGGACAAGCCCTGGGACGGTCGTACGCGAGTGCAGGTCTTTAGCGCCCTTGATGTGGCCTGTCTCGACCTGCAGGGGCAAGCGTATGGCGTGCCGGTCGCCCAGTTGCTCGGCGGTGTGGTGCGCGAGCGCGTGCCCTACTCGGCTTACCTTTTCTATAAGTACGAGGGTGCGGGCGGGGAGCTCGGGTTCGGCACCGATCCCGCGGCCAAGGGTTGGGACGCGGCCCGGCAGCGGGCGGCGCTCGATCCGGACGGCATCGTGGCGCAGGCCGAGGCGATGGTCGCCGCCTTCGGGTTCGCGTCCATTAAGCTCAAGGGTGGCGTCTTCGAACCCGCGCAGGAGGTGGCTGCGATGCAAGCTCTACGCCGCCGCTTCGGCGCGGGCGTGCCTCTGCGCCTTGATCCGAACGCGCTCTGGACGGTCCCGACGTCCGTCCGCTGGGGCCGTGAGCTGGTGGGTGTTCTCGAATACCTCGAGGACCCGTGCCGCGGGCAGGAAGCGATGGCCGAGGTGCGGCGCGCCCTACGCCTGCCGCTCGCCACGAACATGTGCACGACCTCGTTCGATGACCTGCCGGGCAGCGTACGGCTGGGTTCGGAGGATATCATCCTCACGGACCACCACTACTGGGGCGGCCTGCGCGCCTCAATGGAGCTCGCCGCGCACTGCCGCACCTTCGGCCGCGGGGTCTCGATGCACTCCAACAATCATGCCGGCATTTCCCTCGCCGCGATGACCCATCTTGGCGCGGCGATGCCCAACCTGTCCTACGCTCTCGACACGCACTACCCGTGGCAGTGGGAAGACATCATCATCGGCGGGCGTCTCCCGATCGAGGACGGCTGCGTCGCCGTCCCGCGCGAACCGGGCCTTGGGGTACGTTTGGACCGAACCGCTCTGGCGCGCGCCCACGCCGCCTACGTCCGCTGCGGGCTGCGCGAGCGCAACGACGAGATCGAGATGCGCAAGAAGGTGCCCGGATGGACGTTTCAGGCGACCCGCTGGTGACGATGAGCACCTTGCCGCAGCGCTTCGCTGGGCGCACCGCGCTCGTGACCGGGGGCGGTTCCGGCATCGGCCGGGCCATCGCGCTCCGCCTTGCCGCAGAGGGTGCCACGGTCTGGATCCTCGAGGCGCGGCCAGATGGTGCCGCCGCCGTTGCCCAGGAAATCCGCACGGCCGGGGGGCGCGCGGAGACCTTGACCGCCGACGTGACCGACACCGCCGCGATGGCTTCCGCCTTCGCCACGCTGCCGCGCCTCGACGTACTCGTGAACAATGCGGGCATCAGCCACGTCGGCGATGTGCTCGGTACGAAGCCCGAGGACCTCGACCGTCTCTACGCCGTGAACGTGAAGGGCGTCTACCACGGACTGCACTTTGGCCTACCGCGCCTCTTGGAGGCAGGGGGCGGCGTGATCTGCAATCTTGCATCGGTCGTCTCCAAGATCGCCCTGCCCCAACGCTTCGCCTACGGGATGACTAAGGGCGCGGTGTTGGCGATGACCCTCTCGGTGGCCCGCGATTACGTGGACCGCGGCATCCGCGCCAACTGCGTCTGCCCGGCGCGGGTGCACACGCCGTTCGTCGACGGATTTGTCGCCAAGCACTATCCCGGAGAAGAGGCCGCCACTCTGGCGCGATTGGCGGCGGCGCAGCCGCTTGGGCGCATGGGGCAGCCCGAAGAGGTCGCGGCGCTCGTGGCTTTCCTTTGTTCGCCGGAGGCGGCCTTCATCACGGGATCCGCTTACGACATCGACGGAGGCGTGACGCTGCTACGGTAACAGCAGAGTAGCAGCCTGCGGGTGCCGGGGGTCCAATTCGAGGACGCGACGAGCGGCCGCGGCGGCACCGGCGCGGTCGCCCTGCTGTCGGAGAATCGTCGCTCGTGCGTATGGGTAATCCGGAACCCGGGGCGCGAGCTGCTCGGCGGTCGCAAGGGCCGCCATCGCCTCAGCGCTACGGGCGGTCTGATGCAGGAGAAGGCCGAGGTTGTACCAAGCGCGGTCGAAGCGCGGATTGCGCCGCACCGCCTCGCGCAACGCGAGTTCGGCGTCCGGCAGCTGGCGGGCGCCAGCGTAGGCGAGCGCCGCGTTGAACGCGGCATCCGCGTCCGTGGGATTGAGCTGCGCGGCCCGCCAGAGGGAGGCCGCGGCCTCGCCCGGACGACCAAGCTCGTTGAGTACGATGCCTAGCGTATCGTGCAGGCCAGGGGAATTCGGGTCCCAGGCGACCGCCTGCCGCAGGGAGGCCTCGGCCTCGGCGGTGCGGCCGCGGTTGAAGAAATCCTGCCCCAGCCGCATCCGGCCGGCCGGCTGGTCGGCGCTGGCCGCGAGGTAGGTGTCGAGTTCCTGCCGGAGGCGTGAGCCCGGGGGCAGCTCCGGCGAGAGGGGCCAGGCGGCATCCAGGCGGACGAGGCGGACCGGATCATTCAGCATCGGGCGCAGCACCTCGTTCTGGCCCGGGACCCCGGAGAGGACCTGGACCGCGGCGGAGCGGACCATCGGGTCGGCGTGGGTGAGGTGTTCCTTGGCCACGGCGGGTACGCGCGGATCGCGGGTCGCCTGCGCTCGCGTCAGCAGCAGGAGCGTGGCGCGCCAGGCCGGCACGTCCTCGTTCGCGATAAATTCGAGGAGGCGGTCGAGCGATCCCGGCTGGCCGGCCTGCGCCGCGGCGACCACGCGGGTGCGCTGCCGCTGGCGGTTCTCGAGCTTCGGCCCGTACCACTTCTCGGCGTGCTCGATGGCCCAGTCGACCGAGCGGTCAGTATGGCACCGGTTGCAGGCGTTCGGGATGCCCAGCTCCTTGGTCAGCAGCGGGTCCGGCTTGGTGAAGCCGTGGTCGTGCCGCGGGTCGCGCTGCATATAGGTCGTGCGCGGCATATGGCACTCGACGCAGCGGCCCCCGGTGCTGCCGGGCAGGTGATGCGAGTGGGCCACGGGGTTGATGATGGGTGCGTTGCCGCGCGGCGAGGGGCCGTGACACTGGAGACAGAGGGAATTGTCCTGCACCGGCAGGATGGTCTTGCCGCTGTGGGCGTCGTGGCAATCGAGGCAGGTGACGCCCGCCTTGCCGCCCATCCGGCTGGTGAGGAGCGAGGTGTAGTTGAAGTCCTCGTCGCGCACCTGGCCGTCGGGGTAAAAGACGTTCGCCTCCGTCGGTAAGGTAAGGCGGTAGTGGTCGTGGTAGGAACCTCCTGGTTCGAGCCGACCGGTCAGAAGTTCGTTGCGCGCGTGGCAGGGGGCGCAGGTCTCCTGCGCGCGCTGGAGCTCAGCGGCGGTGGCACCCGTTCCGCGTCCGCCCGGGGGAGAGGGCCGCGGACGGAAGTGCGACTCGGGCAGGTCCCCGTGGCACTGGTAGCAGCCGATCCCCTGCTCGCGGTAAGTGGTCCGGTAGGTGTCTGTAGTAAGATCGTAGTTCTTCCGGTAATCCGTGAGGTGGCAGTGGGCGCACATCGAGTTCCAGTTCATTCCCCGGCCGCGCCAGTGGCCCCACTCCCCGGGCCGGCGGCGCTCGTCGCCAAAGACGTTGAACCACTCCTTGCGGTGCGGATCCCACGCCAGCTCCGCGGCCTGGTAGGCGCCGCGCTCGCCTGGTACCACGTACTGCAGCAGGGGGGTATGGCCGATGACGAAGTCGGCCGCGTAGGTGTAGCCGGGATCCCCGTCCCCCCGGCGCTCGGTGAAGGTGGGTTTGCCGTCCTGCCAGCGGATCTCGTAGTCCACGCCGTGGAGGTTGAAGCGCTGGGGGGTGCCGACCGCGGCGGCGTCCGCCGGCGCATCCACCGCCCTGTGCGCGAGGGCGTGATGGGAACCGGCCCAGTCGCGGTAGAGGTCCTCGTGGCACGAGCGGCAGTCGGCGGACTTCGCCGGGATCGTCGCGACGGCGGCCGCGGGGGCGGTGGCGGCGGAGGGCTGCGGCTTGCCGCAGCCGCCGGTGGCGCCGGCGAAGAGGCCGGCGAGCGCCGCCACCCCGATCAGGGCGAGGCAGGTGCGAAGACGGGCGTTGAGGGGACGGTCGGCCACGGCGAGGCGGGAGGAAAGGCGTCGACCCCGCGGGAAGCAAGCGAACCCGGCGGGCGCGGCTATGGGTTCGCCAACCAGACGCCACCTGCCAACCTCCACCTCCATGGAACTCGACCTCGCCGCCCTCCCGCCGCGCGAAGCGCACGCGTGGATGATCGCCACAATCCTGCCCCGGCCGATCGCCTGGATCTCGACGGTCTCACGGGACGGCCGGTCAAACCTCGCCCCGTTCTCCTATTTTCAGGCCATCTCCGCGCGGCCGCCGCTGCTAATGTTCGTTGCCGCGAACACCCGGGACGGCACCCCGAAGGACACGCTGCGCAACGTGCGCGAGGTCCCCGAGTTCATCGTGCACCTGGTGCCCTTCGCGCAGGCGGAGGCGATGAACGCCACGGCCGCACCCTTGCCCCACGGGGAGAGCGAGTTTGACCGCTTCGGGGTGGCGGCCACGTCGGCGGCCCGCGTGCGGCCGCCGCGGGTGGCGGCCGCGCCCGTTGCATTTGAATGCGCGGTCGAGCGTGAACTCCCCTTCGGGGAGGGTCCGGGAGCGGCCACGGTGGTCTTTGGCCGCATCCTCCACACGCACGTTCGCGACGACGTGCTGGGAACCGACGGACGGCCGGATCCGGCGCGACTCGATCTGATCGGCCGCCTCGGCGGCGAGGCCTACGCGCGGACGCGGGAAATCTTCACCGTTCGTCGTCCCGAAGGCGCGCCCTAGGGCAAGTCGCGTCGGGTCACTCCCGCCGCGCCACCCAGAAGCGGCATTCGTCGGAAAAGTCCTGGACGGCCCGCGTCTCGGCGGCGACGGCGCTGCGCGTCGCGTCGAAAGTGTGGGTCCAGCCCGTCGCGGCCAGATCGGCCAGCACCTCAGCGCGGTCGGGCAGGTGCATGAAGGTCCGCCCGTTCTCGTCGGAGAAATAACGGTCGCCGAACTCCACGAGGCGCGGGTCCTGCTCGCCGCGCGCCCAGCGTTCGGCCTCTAGCCGCCAGAGCGCGCGTTCGACCCGGGAACTGTTCCGGTCGTGGGTGGTGAAGAGCAGGGTGGCGCCGTCGACACAGGCCGCGTGGAGCCCGGCGAGGGCGCGGCGGCGGTTTTCCCGGCCCGGGATCTGCATCAGCCCGTTGAACGGGAACAGCGCGCCGGCCGCGGGCGCGACGCCATTGGCGGCGAGGGCGGGCCCGAGGCGTGTGGCGTCCGCCTCGAGGAACCGGATCGCCTCCGCGCCCCGCTCCGCCGCGAGGCTGCGCGCCTGATCGAGGAGTTCCGCCGCAAAATCGAACGCGGTGAGGCGATGGTATCCCAGGGTCCAGAGGCCCAGCGTCACGCGCCCCGCCCCGCAGCCCGCCTCGATGAGGTGGGCTGCCCGGTCCGGGAAGAACCGTTCGATCAGCAGGCGCTCCGAGGCCCAGAGCCCGAGCCCGTGGGCAGCGCGGGTGTAGTGCAACACCGCGAGGAGGTCATTGAAGTCCGCGCGGACGATGTCGGCGCTGATCCGGGCCACGGCGGGACTCAGCGGCGGCGCCAGGCCGCGAGGAACATCCCGTTCGCCTCCAGCTCATGAGGCCAGAGGGTGACGCTAACCGGCCCTTCTGACAGGCCGAATAGAGGGGTAGGCTCCAGTTCCGGATGCGCGGCACCGAAAGCGGCCGCCAGCTCGGTGGTCTCACGGCGCGTGAGCGTGCAGACCGCATAAACCAGTCGACCGCCCGCGCGTAGGGCGGGCACCACGTGCTCCAGCAGGGCGCGCTGGATTACAGCCAGCTCCGCAATATCGCCGGGACTGGTCGTCCAGCGAGCGTGGGGATTGCGCTGCCAAGTGCCCACGCCGCTGCAAGGTGCGTCGAGCAAAATGCCATCGAACTTGGTCTTGGTTGGTAGCCGCGGGCCGCCGTCCCACGCCGCGAGGCGAAAATTGAAGACGCCCGCCCGGGCGGCGCGGCGGCGCAAGGTCGCAAGGCGTCGAGCATTGCGGTCAGTCGCCCAGAGCAGGCCCTTATTCTGCATCAGGTCTGAGAGGTGCAGTAACTTGCCGCCCTCGCCGGCGCACACGTCCCACCACGTTTCCCCAGCGCGTGGTGCGCAGGCATGGCCGACGAGTTGAGACGAGAGGTCCTGGATCTCGAACGCGCCCCGATGGAAGGCCGGCGTCACGAACAGGTCCTGCTTGCCGGCATAACGGAGGGCGTCCGGCGCGCGGTCCGAGGCGCGACAATCACCCAATTCCCGGGAGAGGCGCGCGGCGGTGCCCGGCCGCGCCCGCAGCCAGAGCGCCGGTTCACGCTGGAGTTGGCGCAGAAACTCAGCTGGAACGTCCATCTCCTCCCGCAGCCACGGCGGCACCGCGCGGGCGGCGAGCGCCTCCGCCTTCACCGCGCGCGGATCCGCATCGAAGCGCGCCTGGAGGTCTAGGGCGGCGGCGACCTGGCGCTGGAGGGAATCGCGGGCATTCAGCCATTCGCGCCAGCGAAAGGCGGCGAACACGGCGCGGCTGATCGCACGCCGCTCCCGGCCGCCAAGCCGGTCGGAGTCCGCGAGGTGGCGGCGCAACACCGCGTCCGCCGGGAGTTCGCCGGTGACTCCGGCTAGGACGCGCGCGGCGTGGTTCAGGATGGCAGATTCGTGCATCAAAAATTCAGCGTGGGGTCCGGTCACGACCGACGCTTCCAGCGGCGGTCCTCCTTCAGCTCCAAGCGGCGGGTCTCTACCAACACGCCGGCGACGGCAGGGTGAACGCGCAGCTGCTGGAAGGACGCCGCGTTAATCTTCCAAGTGAGCGCCGGACTGGCCTCCGCCACCGGAGTGAAGCGATCAGAGAAGGCGAAGGCGAACTCCACGCGGGTGTCGCCGACCTCGCGGTCAATCGTCGCGCGCAATTGGGTGAGGAATTCTGGGGTTGCCGCGGCCTCCGGGCGGAGCAGCCACGTGACCTTGCTCACCAGCGCCGCAATTTGGCCGTCGAGCGGGTAGCACTCCTTGACGTTGAGGCGTGCGCCCTCGGCGTTGACGAGCACGTTACCCTGCACGAGCACGAGCGCGTTCTCGCCCAGGCTCTGTCCATACGCGGCATAGCCGTCGGCGAAGAGGTTCAGCGCCAGGGTGGCTCGGCGGGTGGCGAGGGTGAAGGCGACCCACGGGCGGTTGTCCTTCTTCGCGAGCTTTTTGACTAGGCTGCCGGCGATGCCGCAGAGGCGAAACTCGGTACGGTCTGGCTGCTGGAGTAGTGCCTCCGGCACAAAGGTATCGATCGCCTCAGTAAGGCCCGCGTAGGCCTCAAGCGGGTGGCCGGAGACGTAGAAGCCGAGTAGCTCCTTTTCGAAGGCGAGCTTTTCCGCCGGCGGGAAATCTTCGGCCGGTGCCCGGGGCTTGACGGCGCTGCGTCCCGGCGTGGGTGCGGCGGGAGCAGGCTCCCCTCCGAGAAGATCGAGAAAGCTGTGCTGGCCGGCCGCGCGGTCGCGGGCGGCTGCGGCCGCGGCGGCCAGCGCGCCGTCGATCCCCTCGAAGAGGGCTCGCCGCGGGGCGCCGGAATAGTCGAAGGCCCCTGTCTTCACGAGGTGTTCGAGCACGCGCTTGTTGATCGCCCGCCCGTCGATCCGGCGCGCGAAATCTTCGAAGTCCCGGTAAGGTCCCCGCGCCTCGCGCTCGGCGATGATCTGCTGCGCGGCCAGCTCGCCCACGCCCTTGATCGCTCCCAGCCCAAAGCGGATGCGCCCGCTGACGGGCGTGAAGGTTTCGCGCGACTCGTTGACGTCCGGCCCAAGCACGGTGATGCCCATCGCCCCGGCCTCCGCGACGAAGTGGGCCACCTTGTCCGCGTTACCCAGCTCCGCCGTCAGGACCGCCGCCATAAAGGCCACCGGGTGGTTAGCCTTCAGGTAAGCAGTCTGGTAGCTGACGAGCGCGTACGCGGCCGAGTGCGACTTGTTGAAGCCGTAACTGGCGAACTTATTGAGCAGGTCAAAAATCTCGTTCGCCTTGCGCTCGTCGATGCGGTTCACCCGCCCGGCCCCCTCGACGAATTTGAGGCGCTCCT
>SXGQ01733235.1_pt1 | contig 18322 bp, 14 predicted proteins | sample 3178371 | NCBI WGS metagenome assembly SXGQ01 (sample SAMN11356859, study PRJNA531348) | freshwater metagenome | isolation source: freshwater sample F1-20 | place: China: Fuxian Lake, Yuxi | collected 2017-12-25 | reverse complement strand
TCGCGCAAAAGGAGAATCGTTAAAAAAATTCGTGAAATTTGTCGATACGCAGCTAAATACACCCGATAGAAAGCAATTGTTTTTAGACGAGGTTATGGACTATTCGCCAGAATTACAGGTCTTGTCAAAAAAGACTGGAGACGCTTCACAATCGTTATCATGTTGTAATAAACAATTCAAATTACAGCGTTTTAAAAATAATAGCGTTGGTCTTGCCGAAGGCGTTATTAATTTTGTTTCGAATGGTAATCACGCATTTGTATCCTTCGATAGAATCGCGTGGGCATCTGCTTTAAACTACAACTGTCCGATTGTTATAGCAAACACACAAGAAGGATTTACTGTCTATATTCGCAAGGACTTATTAGATGTCCATAAGCAAATTAACGGTTTTTTTAGTCAGACGGATGAAGAATATACAATTCTAGCCCCACTCAAAGAAGGTCCTGATTTTATACTTGTAACCCAATATAGTTCGCTACCCGAGTTAATAAGTGCCGCTACGGCAGGTTTTCAACAAGCATGTCGCAACTTAAATGTTGATATTAACCCGAACGACGATGCGACGTATCAAAAATTTTTAACCGCGCATTTTTTAGAGTTAAACACATTAAATTTGTTTTTAAATATAGACAAAACGGTTTTACACTTTGCGCCAGAAATGTATAACGAGAAGGTAAGAGAGCTGTATAAAAAGAATATGGACTTGCTTCAAAAGAGTTGTAAAGATGGGTTCCCATTGGACCCTACAACATCCATTGCTACACTAGATAGTCTTGACAGCAAAACCGGTGTAGTCGATATAATAACAACATTGTCTACAAATGTATCCAAAATAATCGGTCTATTGAAGATAGCGTATGACAGAATAGAACCAGGTGAAAAGACAATGCCCATCCCAGAGGATAAAAAGGACCAGTATAAACAGGTCTTGATCGCACTAAAATATTTACAAGCTATTATTACTGGCCTTAGTGAAATTCAAAAACTGCTAGACCTAAATATTACGTCGATGGAAGCACTAAATAGTTATCAAACACAAATTGGCGAATTAACAAATATGACACCGGTAGATAGTCTAAGACTTTTGCCCAAGGGGGTTGCTAGTAATATACAAACTTGTACCCCGTATAAATATTGTATTGTCAATAGCAAGCCCGTGCGAACAACCGATATATTATTTGAAAGGAGCACGTCTGTTTTTGGAACAACTACCGTTATTTTACAAATCTTTAATACATTAAACAATGGGACATTTGGTCAAATGCGAGATTTATTTATGAATAAATTATACGTGTTGCTTGACGCATTAATTGAGACAGCAAATGCGACTAATAACAAATCGTTTGAAGCTATTGTAGGCGCAGCAAAAAATTATATGGAGAATAATTTAATAGGGCGTCCTACTGGTGTCATGTCCATTGATGATATAATTTCTCAGCTATTATCGGCACCTGCTGCGGTAGTAAAAGCGGCACCTGCTGCGGTAGAACCAGAACCAGAACCTGTGGCACAAGAAGAGACACAAGCTATAAAATTAGATAGAATGCGAGAATTATTTAAACAAAAAGATTTACTTATTCCGGAAGGGGTTATATCTGATGTGAAATTTTTAGACCGAATAAATGCGATACGCGACGCGACTAGTGAAATTGACGCAACATTTACGGCGATATTAAACAGCGAGGAAGTAGACCCCAGAATTACGGCCATGATGAAAAGCGCATATGAAACAGACACGTTTGTGAAAGGGTTCATTGGTATACTTATTTTTATGGCCTATACAAAGTATCAAGAAAAGCAGACAGTTCCTGTTATATTAAGCAAACGCGCGGGGACTACTCAAGATATGATGGTAAAACGTTTGTTCTCATTGATCTATAAAGATTTAGACACTGGAGTCGTCGAGGAAAGTGATGCGACGATATGTCTAAAGGAGATTATATCAATGGTGCCTGGGTTTACTTTGGATGAGTATACCAGAGCTGGTGATAAAACACAGTACATTTTATCTAAACTCAAAACTAATACGCGTTACCAAAAGCGACTCGTTGATAGTGACATTATACCCAAGATTGAAATGGTAATTAATTATTATAAAAATAATAAGGATATAGCACCCATAGTAGCTCAGCAAGAAGACCCGGTTTTTATTGTAGAATCTTTTAGAAAAATATTAGCGATGAATGTGGTATCTTTTGGTGATAAGCCGTTAGCAGGTGAATTTAGCGGAATAAATGGAAATGAAATAAATGTAAATATGGCGCTGTTGTATTTTATTGAAAATAAAATTGCCAATATGAATAAAACCCCGCTTCCTCATCCAGAATTTGTTGGGTTATTCTCTCAATTATTCAAAGTAACTGGATTCTTGAGCTCTGAAGGTGCCGCGGCATCAAGTGGGATGGATGGTGGTGGTGATGATGACGATAATGATGACATTTTGAGTGTTATGCAAAACTTATTTGTATCTGATACCCCCGAGTCTACCGAACTGTTTAATAAATATAGAAGAAACTCGTATTTGTTATTGAATATGCCTACAACATATGAAATTCTAACGAATAGCTTTGGTTCATATCCTCCTGAAATAAGGCTTTACTTACAAAATTTAACAAAAAAATATGCTGAAGAACAAGCTGGCAAGGAACAGCAACAAAAGTTTACAGAAATTTTTGGAAGCAAAAAAGCACCAGTTACTGGACAAGCATCTACTCCGTATGACATGGGTAGAGGCGTTGCTAGCCCACCAACTGTCGCGGTAGAAGTCGGCGGTAGAACACGCAAGAATAGAAGAAAGATAATGCCAAAAAGAAAAAGTAGGAGAGATAAAAAGAGCAGACGTGGCAGAAACAAAACAAAAAAAATAAAGCGGGGGCGCCAGATACGTAATAAACATAGCAGACGCTTCAAAACGCAGTAATCGGCAAATCGTCTCTAACAAAGTGGGCCGCCCCGTCTGCCGTCCATTGGACGACCATGGTAATTATTTCTACTCCAGCTTCAAGTGCCTCCTTGACCGCCGCCCTATATTCAGGGTCGATAATTGAAGGCTGAAAACATTCAACGTCGGTTCGTTGTATTACATAACACATAATACAACGAGTTTTGGATTCTCGTTTGATTAAAGTAAGCTCGCGAATATGCTTCAGGGCGCGCGGGCTCACCGGCATAGTGCTTTTTTTTCGGTAACCGTCCGGGAAATAGGCAACCTTAGAATTTATGTCACGCTCATCGTAACATTTATTTTTGCGATCTCTGGCAGTGATGTCTTCATAATCTGCGAGGGGCACGTTTTTCACTTCCATAATAAATGGCACCCCATTACCGTCGATACCCGTGAAATCAAAGCGCGAATCCACTTTACCCTCTACACATATAGTGGTCTCTCTTTTGTATCCCCGGACATTCTGTAGCCGACATAATAGATTATTTTTAAGTGCGGATTCAGCCAATTCTTCTGCCAACTTGGGATGTATTCCGACGACTATTTCGGCACCACGTTCGCGGATAACCGCTAAATAAACTTTATATTCGCAACTAATTTTATCGGTTTTTTTATTTGTTTTAGGCACAGGCGCCATTAATATTTCCGCGCCGCGATCTGCTAACCCACAACAACCAAGCGAGGCTGTATGACCTAGAATTGTTGTATTTAACGTGGGTAAGAGAATGTCGGCGACATAGGGTGTTTTTATTGTTTTCGATGGGCGATTAACAATGGTTCCATCAACCAGTCCATCGATTTTAAGCATAAGTGCTGACATTTTGATTTGTTGTTTGCTTATTTAGTATTTGTAAAATAAATAATCAATTTTATTTATAAAAAGTATTGGTATAATAATATATTAATAATATAAGTATGTCTAATGTACCAAATGAATTAATTATCACTATTAATACAAGTATTCCCGGGTATCAGAAAATAAAATATACTCCTTCCATGACAATCAAAGACATTAGTAGCGAGGATAGAACAGTATGTTTTGACCCATTAATGAAACTTAGTAGCTCAGTTATAAATAAGATCCCGCCCGACTTAAGAAAAAAACAATTTTTCAAAAGGGGATTATTCCAGTCGCTTCTTAATTACACAGATGGACCTAGGGTCGAAAATTTAACACAGGCAGAAAGAAAAGGTTATATAGACCATAACATTCATGTGACATTAGATACTATTTTTAATGATAATAGTGTAATATACATTGGAGGAAATCCCTATGTTATTGCGGATGTTCAATGGACGAATGGTGAAAGGAAAATTGGAACAAAGATTAAAAAGGAAGAGATTGATAAAAGTAAAATAACAGACCCGAATTTATATCAAGTAGCGGTAAGGGATGATATTATAAGTGGAGAACAGCAGTTAAAAAGTCTCCCCGAATCATTGATTTATGGAGAGAATTATACCAAGGATGCGTCTGATATCGCAATGGGCGTTCAAATGAAAAAAGCAAAAGAAGAGGAAGATAAGGCCAAAAAAGCAAAGGAAGAAGAGGAGGCGAAAAGGATGAAAGAAGCGGAGGAAAAAGCGAAGAAAGTAGAAGCGGAGAAAAAAGCAAAAGAGGAGGCAGCAAAAAAAGAGGAGGAACAGAGAAAAATAGAGGAAGCAGCAAGACAAACTCAATTAGTTCAAAGAAACAAGCCTAATCTACTAAGATTAGAAAATGGGGCGTCACAAGTAGAAGAACTGCCAGAACTGCCAGAACAGCCACCAAGGCCGCCAAAGCCTGTTTCACCTCCAATACTGCCTACAGAAAAACCGCCCGCATTAGTCATATCGCCCAAGACAAATATATATGTTAAAAGCGTGATTAAAAAACGTGGCTTTTATGATTTAATTAACACCGTATTTCAGAAAAGTATTCCGGCGGTTAAATCATTTATACAGTCATCTTTACGACGAACGACGGCAGTAAATGTCCAAGAGCGAGGTAAAAATTTAAGTGAAGTCGCGTATGCGGCAAGTGTAGATAGTATTAAAATAACCAGCAACGAGGGGATGGGCGATTGTTTCTTCATAGCTGTAGCAGATGCTATAAATAATCACAATTTCTACAATCAAGATGATAGAATCATCAGCGGTCCATCAGGGAAAAAATTTGGTTCGGGTGCTAATTTTTATACGCCGTTATATTTGAGAACGATAGTATATGATTTTTTACAATCGTGGCCTGAATTAGACAGCGCATTCGACAATATTGCTCCCATGTATGCGGACGAATTAAATAACAATTTTTCGCAACAACTAGGAGGGATTAAACAGGCATTAAGAGAGAACGGCGAGGCCGATGACATTACGCCAGAACAATATATAGAAATAGCAAATGGTTTGTATAAATCAGGCGATAATTTTTTAGTTAGTAGTGTAGCCAGAGTTCCTGTTAATATAGACGAATATGATAAACCATTCAAGGTGATACAAAAAGACAAGTTGAAAGAATATATACTAAGCAGTAATTATTGGGCGAACGAGGTGGCATTATACGCGTTATCTTCAAAATTAAAATTAAACGTTGTGCCCATTTCTATGGAGGAAGTTGGTAAAAAGCCCAATATGAATAACAATATTAGTATGACGTTTTGGAATTTTACACGGGAATATAATGCGTGGGATAAATATTTATTTTTGTTTTACCATGGCGCGCACTATGAGCTGATTCATTTTGAGTATACAGTAAAGACGCCGATATACAACAACGGCACCCTTGTTAGGACCAAAGACGAAATAAAGCATAAATATATGTTTAAAAGGGAAGATCCATCGGATTTGCCTCCTATCTACATGTTATTTATAATATTTGGGGCTGCTTATAACAAATTAACACCTGTGTCTAAACAAACCTTTACATTTTATAAGGAAATAATGGGTTCAATCGCAGAAACTATAAATACAATATGTAGTGCGAAAGGTGATAAGGATAACAGATTATTTTTCGAAAAATTTAAATCGTATTTTATAAATGATTATAAATGTCCGGCACCTATAAAGGGTGGAGCGCCACCTCCGTATCAAAATCCATATCAAAATCCGTATCAAAATCCGTATCAAAATCCGTATCAAAATCCATATCAAAATCCATATCAAAATCCATATCAAAATCCGTATCAAAATCCGTATCAAAATCCGTATCAAAATCCTTATCAAAATCCGTATCAACAACGGGCGATGAATATGTTTAAAAGGGACGGTGCGATTGACACGTCGAAACTAGCCTATTATATAACAATCGACATGGAACTCCATCCGGGCACGAGTATTAAACCAGAAGAAATGAAGACGTTAAAATGTCAGCAAAAATGGAACGCAATAAGAAAGGCGTATGCTAGTTTTGTCGGTAAGCCATATACCATTCCACCAGTTTATCAAACAGTAAAAAGCAAACCATCTGAAGCCGACAATCAAACTCGCAACAACAAAAAGGGCGGCAAAAACAAAACAAGAAAAATGCGTTGAGCGCATGGAACCGTTACTTTTCATCAGTGAAAAGGTATAAAATATTATCATAATATCAAATTATAATAATACATATTATTTGTCTTACGTATTATCTAGTCAAAATTATACTTATAAAAATCAAATTTGGCGAATGCGTCCTTCTGCGCTTTTTTAAGCTTCTCTCTTCTAGCCTTCTCCATGATAGCAAGAGCTGCGGAATATTCCGTTTCGTTTACAACGCCGTCGCTATTCGTGTCGATTAACTTATGTAGCACACGATACTTATGTGGAACGATACACAACGAGCTTTCTTCGTTGAAGATATAATCTGACAAAATTGTAAACACCGCAGTCAATCCAAGAGCGCTATATATGTCACGTGTACCCATCCAAGCCATGGAAAACACGAGTAGTTGTTTGCTGACTGTATATTTAAGATATTCTTCGGTTGATTTGCTAAATTGAATGGTAATAAATTTAGAACCAATGTTGAGAAGAATCATGACTACACCCGCAAAAAATTTACTATTATTCAAATACATAACGTGGTGATTAACATAAGATAGACCATTAAATAAGGGAGTAAATATTGTCGTCTTTCCTCCGTTTTGTAACGAGTTATTAATTGTTATTGTCGGACTAACTTGTTGAACAGAAGTCATTATTACTAAAATAACATATTATTATATTTTTACATAATACCAAATTTTCTAAATAAATTAGACATGTTAGACGATGTTTTGTTATAAAACCCCTCTCCAGCAATACGTGTATTTCGAACTATAGGTCTATAAAATGCTCGTATTTTTGGCGTAAAATTTTCTACTTGCGGCGAAGAGTTAATAAACGCAAAACTACCGATGATTAAAAATAAAAAACAAATATACAACAAATGTTTCATATAGATTCTATTGATAAAAAGTTTTATGCCGATGAAAACAATCCTCCCGATAATACAGATTTGTCTGCTGGCTCAACATCGTCAGACTGAGAACGAGCGTTTGAAAAAACAGGGACCTCATTGGATCGTTTTCCCCTTAACAATGTTCCCTCGCGTTCCGTTATGTTAAACCCTTCTCGTCCTCCAACAAAAGTTTCTCCCGTTGAAGTAGTATGGGGTGGAGTTGGGGTAGAAACCGCGCTGGATATTGTAGTTGTTACAGCGGAAGATTTCTGTTTTTTATCGTGAGCGGCATCATCCGCAGGCATTTTATCGGCATCTTTATTAGTAGCAGCATCTGTAGTAGTAGCATCTGTAGTAGTAGCATCTGTAGTAGTAGCATCTGTAGTAGTAGTTGTGTCTTTAGCAGCATCTGTAGCAGGCTGTGATGTAAAACCCTCAGACAATCCTAAATAGCTTTGGTTAAACATGATAATAACAAATAAGACCGCAATTACTCCTAAAATTTTATGAGTATAACTGATGCCCATGATTAAACAGATAAGAGCTGCTCTTCCTAAAGCAGTATCAATTAAAAAATTGAAGAAGCGCGACTGGCTTAAAATAATGACAAGAGTTAACGTGCTTATAGCTCCCAGAGTCGTTTTGCTATTAAACTTGAAGTCCATATAAATATTCTGATATAATTTATTTTACACTTTTGGTCATAAACACTAAATCTATTATATAAAAGTGGCGTATTCAAAAACAGTTCATATAAATTTACTTGTTGCTCGTGTTTAGATATAAGTAGTGTAAACAAATTTACAAAATTCGTCGTGCTAATATCAAAATATATATAAGGTTCAATTTCAGTCTGTTTTTCAAATTATTATCTAAATTTTTAATAAGAATGTCTTTAGCAATGTTTGCAGCTCCATTTAATGATAATATTGATGAATCTAATACTAACAATTCGGATAATATAATGAACAGAAAGCGTCGTGCGCATAGTAGAACGCAAAAGGTGTTTCCTAAAGAGGAATTTAATCAAAATAAGGTGAATTCAGTTTTAGAGAAGATTCACAATAATCCGGATGGCGATGATGACGATAAGGATAACTTTAGTCCCCCACCAAAACCAATCTCCATGGGCGGAGAGAAAACAGTCGCATTGCAACAGAAAGAACACATGTCAAACATGTCTTCCACAAATGACCTAATGTTTAGAACATTAGGAAGAGCGCCTCAACAGAACTACGAAAATACTGATAATTTAGACTTGAATGATTACAGCAATTATGGTAACAAAAAAACGAACGAAGAGTATTATAAAAAGGTGTTGCCTGGATACACGCCGGAAAAAAACATTGTGAACCGCCCCTATTACAATACTGCGAATTATGTTATGCCAGAAACACCAAGCCAAGACGTATTACTTCAAAAGTTGAACTACATGATAACCCTACTAGAAGAACAGCAAGACGAGAGGACAAATAACGTAACCGAAGAGGTTGTTTTATATTCCTTTTTAGGAATCTTCATTATTTTCATTGCTGACACATTTGTTCGAGCAGGAAAATATGTTAGATAAACAAAATACTTTATATGTATTTAGGTAATAAATAAATATATATAAACTATTTAAACCCTGCGCTATATATCCATATAGCAAATAATGGTAAAATACATTATAATTCACAATAAACACGAGGGGTGCTACGATTTTCAATGCTACGAGGATGAAGCAACTAGGATGAGACTAACATCCATTACGATTAACCCACCAAAAATTTTCATGTTTGACAACAAAGAACAAGCGCAGGATTTCTTTGAAGAGTATATAAATGATGTGGATGTTCTTGATATCAGATGTAAAAAGGGAGACGAGGTTGAACATTTGGAGTATTGTACCTGTGGAATAATTGAGTTGGACAATGAAGATAACCCGATTCTATTTTATAATAAGAAAAACCAGATTTTTTTGATGGAACATGGTCCGCAAGTGTTCTTGCCGAATCAGGAACTAAAAAATGACATTAAAAATCTAAACCTCACCAACTCGCTAATGCGCAAATGTAAAAAATTGAGCAGAGAGCAGCGCAGAAGATATATCGAGCTAGGGAAATATTGTGAAGAATGCACTACGAGTAAAAAGGCCGCAGGTGAGGAAAGTGATGGGGAGGAAAGTGATAAGAGTGGAAGCGACAGTGATGCCTAATTGACGATGAGCACCTTATTTGATTTAAACGTTGGATACGCAAAATTATAGAAAAAATATGCGGTTGGGCTTACTATTATTGGTTTTGTTTTTTGTTTAATATTATTAATTATGATATCATTGTCAGAAATATCTTCTATAGCCGAAAACCCGAAATTGTTTTCTGCGGATATTTTCCAAAAACTTATTTTAAACCCCTGTATAAAAACATCGTCATTAGTGTTGGATATAGACGCAAAGCAACTGAGCACCTCCATATTTTTTTCGACTTGGACACACGTTTTTCTGAAAAAATATGCGGAGATTATATGGTCGTCAACCATGATTACATAAATAAAAATATTCTTGGTCTTAATTAGTCCAATAATGTTTGTAACTTCGGTATTGATTGTAATATCAAATTTTTTACTATTTTCCTTTATAAAGTTGAACAAGAAATGGAAATTTTGCGGAGTGATCTCAAGCAACTTGTATTCTCCTGAAAGTTCGTGCGGTTTTGTCCATGTTGTAACAGGAAACCCATATGTCGAATAAACACACAACGGGACAATCCCTGTAAGCTCATCTTCTCTCTTGAATAGAGAGACAACAATATTTTTATTGAGGCGCCGTTGATTATAATGATGCGTTTGAATCAATTGTTGCGCAATGCCCTTTTTTCGGTTCAATTTATCAACGCATAAGTAATCGACATAATATGCGCTAAAATTCGCATCTTTATTTCCATTATTGATAACCACATACACCGGTCGAGATGTCATTGTACCCACAACGGATTTATCCGTGACGACGGTGCCTTTTTTTAAGTCAGTAACATAGGTATCCTCATTGTAAAAAGATACAAACGATGCCGCATTATGTCCTTCTAAATAAGGAACTATATTTTGCGTCTCTGGAGAGAATATATTGTCGTTGTTTTGAAGATATTGGGTTCTGATTAAATTTGTGAATCGCTGAATTTGTAATGATGACAACTCGGTAAATATTATCGTGTCGATATTTTTAAAGTTCGTATATTTATTTTTTTCGGGAAGGGAACTAATAATGATACCAGGCGGCTTCAACATGAATCCTAAATCGTATACATGAAACACTGGCTGAATGGCCCAAAACCCGAATTTCAATCTTATATAAATAAATACTATGGCTATAATTAATGTTGTGAAAAATAGTATGTAAGATAAATATTCTAACATACTATTCATTATGTTTTATTTTTGACGAAATAACTTATGCGCGTTTGTAATAATTGGTTATTTTATTAACACTCTTGGGCTGAGACGCAAATCTGTTTACGCTATTGTTATAAATATCGTGCGCAAATTCCCTGTTTTTAAAATCCCCGATGGTAACAGACTTTCCCTCCAAATCTTTATAATGCGAGAAAAAATATTTTATTTTATCTCTTGTAGCAGTATTAATGTCGTATATATTTTTATATGATGAATAACACGGGTCGACGTTTGTTGCGGGTGTCATTATCAATTTCGGGTCTAGACCCTTGTCATCCGATGTTTCTAACATGCCAATCAATCTACATTTTATATAGCTCCCAGGCACTAATTCATCGTCCATAATAACAATCACGTCTATCGGGTCACCATCTTCGCTTAGCGTGTTTGTGATGAACCCATAATTAAAAATATATTTGAATGGAGTATGCAGAACTCTATCGCACACCAAGGCATTTCGCACCTTGTCATATTCATACTTTACCGAACCATTCTTGGAGATTTCAATACATACTTCGATATTATAATCCTCGTCGGTTTTTACAGGAGGTCTGCTACAGAGTTTATAAAAGATATCCGAATCGATACCTTCCATGTGTCGTGATATTTATTCAACGGAATTTTTAAATCATTTTGTTGAATTATATACTTAATTCGGTTTTGTAAAAAGATATAAATATTGGTATTCATATGCACATTTTACCAAATCAATTTTTCCCTGAAGAATAAACCCTGCATCTTGTGCGGCATTCACAATAGTCGATGTATCTTCCATGTACAACATTTGCTGCTGTTTGCGAACTCTGCCATCCTCAAACTTAAATTTCTCGTCAAAGGTTGCGACATCATTGTCCTTTTCTAAATTGAAATTGGCTGTGTATTCAAAATCATTAAATACAATCTTGGTTTTCGTAATTCTTTCCTTGGCGTATTTCTGCGGGGAAACTACATATAACGGGTTTCCTGGCGGTAAAATCGGGTCAAATGACTCTCTATCTACTAGATGAACAATAAGGTAACCTCCGGGCATTAACCAATCAATACAATTGTCGAAAAAGTGACGTTTATCCTTAAAAAAGTAAACCGTGAAATATAAGCAGAGAATATGCGTTAATGAGTTCATCTTAAATAGTCCGTTATCTAAAGCATTGCCAACCTGAAAGTTTAGCGTCGGGTAATTTTCCTTGGCCTTTTCTATCATGGAGGGGGAAATATCAACACCAATAACTTTTAGCCCTTTGGAATTTAAATTTGCCACTTGATGGCCGGTTCCACAGCCGATATCTGCTATTATGCTGGCCTCTGTGGGGTTGCTCTTATTTATAATTTGTCCAACCTCATAATCATTTCTGATTCCATTGAACACAAGATAATCGTAAATCCCGACATAAAAATCGTCATAAACATCTTCGCCTTGTTTAAACAGAAATTTATCCGTTGTAACCATACCCTCCTTAACCGGCATTATTGCCTTAAAAAACACAATTAAAATTAGTAACACGGCAATCAAAACCAATATTTTCCCCGAATTAGATAGTTTGTTATAGAAATTTGCCATCGACTTTATTGTTTTCATCTATATGTATATTGTTGTTATTTTTTTTGTGTAGTTTTTAAATATATGGGTGATTCCGAAATTAATGATATTAGAAGTATGCGAGATTTCAAAGGTATATCATTTTCAAAATTTAAAAAAACAGATGTAAAAAAAGAATTGCTAAATAGTTTAATATCTTCCAAAATAGAACCAGCGTGTTATTGGAGCGCGGAGTTGATATGCGCCGGGCATTACGGAGATCTATGGGAGACGATTTTATATTTTTATACAAAACATGTTCATTTAGGCAATCCAAAAATAGCGGTTTATCTAGAACTAAGAGTGAATCATTTTAAGGAGATCATTAATAATGGTTATTCAGATAATGAATTACGTATGCGAAATAATGAGAAAATCCGGCGATTATTTTGCGAAGTGATGTGTGTATTATGCGATGCGAAAAGGAAGCATAGCTTCGATAGCATTAAAATTAAAAAGGAGGATTTTGATATGACGCAAATGCGATACAAATTTAAGGCCCCAAATAACAAATATGCGCAGTTAGTATTTTTGGAAGAAGATCCGAAAGAATTGTTTCCCGCTGTAAATGAACTCGCATACAATATTTCTGAAGAAGGCAAAAATATCATGACTGCGTGTTATTGGCTAGAATGGATTATGGAATTTGAAACAATATGTAAGGCTAAAAAGGAGAAAATCTTTTGCGAGCGGCGAAACTTTTCACAGGTAGACACTAAATCGCAAAAGGACGTAATTTGGATTATATGGGACTTATTTTTAAAGGAATCTGTGAAGCGGTCAAAGTTTATTAAAAAAACGATGGACGCGCTTCTCTCCCTGTTTACATTGAGATATTCGCCTGGTTGCCAGAAAAAGAGGAGAAATATCCTTTATTTTGCGATTTCATTATTGACCGAAAATAGTATTAGCACAGAAGAAATAATTCGGCCTTCGCAACAAGAGATCGTCGGGAACATTCTAAGAAAATCGAATATTGTTTATCAGCAAATTAAGAAAAATGAAGAATCGCCTGGAATGGAGTATTTATTCAAGGACGCAAAATCGTCAAATCTAGATAAGACCATTGAAAAACTGGAGACGATGAACTCGTTTGGCGAAAGTTTTATTCCCAGAGTATAAATTTTCGGTTATTTTATTTTATTGTATTTTTATTATTCAGTAATATTATAATAAATGGCGAAGACTCAAATGAAAAGAGGTGGAAAAGCTAGGGGCACGCGCAAAATGAGAATGTCTGGTAATTCTTCATTTGCTGCGTTTCAAAAAGAAATAACAGTTGTATTCTTGGAAATGTTGTTGATGGTGAAATTGTTTCATTGGAAAACAACTAGCTATGCTACCCACAAGGCTACAGACGATTTATACACAAAGTTAAACGGGAACATAGACGAGTTTGTTGAAGTTCTTTTGGGCAAGACTGGGATGAGAACAAATTTAATGGATAACAAAAACATCAGACTTGTTGATTTAAGTTCTGCCGAGTCATTAAAGAGAGAAGTCGAGGCATTTAAGGGTTATTTAGTCAGTTTAAATGATAACGCGGCGATGAAGAAAATGACCAACACAGATCTATATAATATTCGCGACACAATTTTAGGCGATATGAATCAATTCCTATATTTATTAACATTTAAATAAGATGCGCAATTATAATTAAAATTAATATATATATTTTTATTATAATGGATAACTCGAATAATTTATCAAGTTCAATATTACAATCAAGCGAAGTATCTCCCCCTAGTCTCACGATTGGTGATTCCGGAGACTCTTCGGGTTTTTTTGATAGTTTAAGTAATATAAATCTAACCACTTGGCTACTCATCATTTTAATTTTAGCATTTCTTGGGTTCAACATTTTTGTTTATTTAGCCAAAGGAACGCAAGATTTCACTAGTTTTTTCGCACCATTCATGCAAAAAATATTCGGAACAACCTTGTCGGTAACGGGGCAAACCGTAGATGTTGCTGCTGAAGGAGCCAAGGCGGTTGTAGGAGGTTCCGCAAACGTAATAAACACTGGACTTACAGCGGTTCAAGGTATTACTCCAAATGGCGCGCCAAGTAGTTTACAGACGCAATCTGTTCAGGGAACTATGCCGCAACCAGACGTAACAGCAAATAACACGCTTAACCGTGCGTTAAATACATCGCAACAAATGCGACAAGGTGGCGGAGCAAACGATGACTATGAAGCTCACGAGGCGTCAAGTTCTATAGGCAAAGCTGGTTGGTGCTTTGTCGGCGAAGATAGAGGATTTAGAACCTGCGCCGAGGTAGGCGTAAATGACGATTGCATGTCAGGTGACATATTCCCAAGCCAAGAATTGTGTATCAACCCGAATTTAAGGGCTTAAATTATAAGCAAAGTAAATTGAAAATATTTTGATTATAATAGGAATCATGTTCATTATTATAGCAATTATCCTGGCCACCAAATAGCAATAAAACCACTACCCCCTTTCCCGCCATAATTATTAGCGATGCTATCTGTGTAAGTGCTTGCGCCACCCCCACCTCCACCACCATAATTTATAGCATCTTGGCCTGAAGCACCAGACGCACTTTGTCCACCACCTCCCACACCATTTCCAGCTAATCCACCAAGATTGTAGCCACCCCCTCCACCCCCTCCGCTTACATATATAGTCTGGGATGACGGGGGTAAGAATGGTAAATTATACGTGTAAACAACTTCACTTCCACCTGATCCGGCTGGGCCAAGATTTGAACCGGCACCACCAATTTGACCATCATTCACGGGTGCCGGAGATCCCACGCCTCCAGGACCAGGTTTTAATACGTTTCCGCCTGTCGGCCCAACCGCACCTCCGCCACCGCCTCCTCCGTATCCATTATACGTGCCAATAATACTGCCAGTTTTTTGCCCATTCCCACCTGTTCCGCCACCGACTGTTGTAGTGCCCACGCCAAACCCCCCTCCTCCGCCGGATGAAGTAACAATAATAGACGAGTAACTTATAGAAGAATCCGCACCAGGATATCCGGCAGCATTACCACCGCCTTGATTAGCTGGTCTCACCGATCCACCAGCACCAACTTTAAGTGTTATCACTGTATTTATTGGAGGAGAAAATCCGGTAATATAGTTAATTCCACCGCCGCCGCCGCCGCCACCGCCATCATTATTATCGTACCCAGATGCTCCACCACCTCCACCACCAACCATCAAAATTGACACATCATTTATTCCTACACATATTGTAAATGTTCCAATGCCATATGCCTTAGTCTTTGTAGCTGGTAGAGTTGTTTGAATAATCAGTCCATAATATCCATTTGCGTAATATCTACTTAATGAAAGTGAAGTTTCCCCTACTATAGTTCCTTCTGGTATAACTGTTACTTCAAGAGTGTTAGACGGTGCCGACTCAACGTTTCTAGCAACTGCAGTAATATAAATCGTGTACACCCCTACCGTTTCGGTAAAACTATATGTAAAAACATTCGGAGGAGTAGTAGTGTATAATTTATTATTTACATATATGTGATATGCGGTTACAGGAAAGAAATAACACTGTATTGGTTGACTCCATATTAAGGAAATGGTTCCGCAGTTAATATCCGCCGCATATGTCAAAACTGGAACGTCGAGTGTAACCGCGCTAACAAATCCCTTGTATCCCTGGGGCCACTTGGTTCCACTGTTATTCATAAAATAACGTTGTCTAGGGAACCAAGTTTGAACCTTTGTATCCCAACATAGCGTCGCAGAACCAGGCACATTTGAAGCCGAAGCAGGATTACATATTACTGAAGATGTTGCGCCTGTTTGGAGTATTGCGCCAGTGCAAGGATTCGCATATGTTCCACATACTAAATTACCTCCATCTTGTATAGAAAGGCCTGTACAACCATCCGGGTTTGGAACGGCATATTGGAACGGACCAGAAATATTATTTGGCTGCCCAACAAGGTCATTTGGAAATGGAAGTATACTAGAATTTACTCGTAGCAGGCCGGTTGTATTTGGATTCGTATACGTTTCACTCTGGGTAGCAAATACTTTGGTTCTATTCGGTCCAAATCCTTTTGCCAATTGCGAATATTTCTGTTTTTTTGTTAATTGTGAGCTATTTCCCTTATACTGCAGAATGTTTCCCTTTTGTAATAACTTGTCCTCATAATTTGCTTGCGCTAAAGTAACGGTTTGTTTTGTAAGCGGTATATAAACAGACTGATAAACATTATTTGAAGCATCGGTAAAAGTACATTGACCCTGAACTCTAGACCACGCTCTCGGCGGACGAGGGTTATAATTATATGAATTTGACATCTTATATATAGATTATTTATTAATTTACAGTAAATAATCTATATTCTAAATTACTCTTTACTTACATATTTCCACCAGGACCAACTGGGTTATATCCGTCGCCTGCACCATAAAAGAACCATCTTAACGATAAATAGTCAAATAATTTATCATTCATTCCATTTGAGCCGACCATCTTGGTATTTGGACCAGCGCTTGCAAGTTGCTGAATAGCCGCAGTCCCTAAAGCATAATTGTAATACCATAAATTAGAAATATATCCATCAAATCCACCATTCATTGCCACATAAACATCGCCGTAGTTTTGTTTCGGCACACCAACCAAGTTAACACTTCGCGCAATGGTTCCATTCACATATACATCGAGCGTCGTATTTTGGCACCTTATGATAACGTTAACCCACTTATTTAGAGGAATATCAGGTATCAACAATTCTTCATTTATCACGTGAAAGGTATTCATCATCACGACAAGTGTATTCGTGTTCGGCGCAATATATAATCCGGGTGCGTTGTTTGGTTGAATTAGCCCATTCTCGGCTAAATTACTATTTCCCTTACTAAAAATGTGTTTATATGTTCCAGCATTTCCTGATTTATTTATACTGTCAATAAATAACCACACAGACCATGTGAACTCGATGCCATTGGTCGCATTAACAGATCTATAAATAGTAACCGCGCCGTTACTGCTGGGATCCTGCTCAAAAACAATCATTTGCGACGCATCAACCATACCATCTATAAGATGAGGGGACTCACTTGGCTTTAAAAAATAAGACATGACTGAAATACCGACTCTTAATAAGATAACAAAGGCAAAAATCACCAATAATAAGAATGCGAATTTGGCTATTAAACTATTAGACTCTAAAAATTCGCTAGTCCCAAAAGTTCCACTATTTGTCGAAAATGAATTAAAAGTACCATTGCTGCTCATTATATATATATTAAATAAATAAGAAAATTAAATAGTTGCGAACAATTAAATAGTTATACTACTTTGCGTATTTCCATTTTCTACTAAAGATACTTGAACTTGATAAGCACCAAACATATTTGTCCATGAAGAATATCCGCGAGAGTATATATTCCAAGCCTCCTGAGGATTAATAGAGTTGGGAATGTATTGTAATTTAGATGTCCAACCATCAAACCCGCCAGTAGGTGTCACGTAAATATTAGAATTATTGTTAATGTTTGCGACACCAGGTAACAAGCAGGTTCTGACAAGTTTTCCATCAATGTAAACATCCAATGTTCTTCCATACACACTCATGGTCAAATTCACCCACTTTTGAATGGGAACATTTGACACGGAACACGTATGAACAACTGTGGTTCCTCCGGGTGTGGTTGGTTGCTGGTCAACTCCTGGGAAACACCCTAAAGAAATGGAAATATTATTCTCAGCAGCACCCAAAACAACTGCCGGGCACGGGTCTAGGCCGCTTATACCTTCGACAGAACCGCTTCCTTGTCCGCTTGTAGCACCCATTCTGCCAAATATCACCTTAGGCTCACCATAACGATAATTCCAGTTATTCACGTAAAACCACACGGAATACGCGAAATTGCTGGCCGGCACATTACTTCCGTTTGTTGCTAAAGACGAAGCTGAAATTATAGAGGAGGTTTTACCATCCTGTATGCCTTGAAGCAGATATGGATCTG
>SXGQ01750695.1_pt1 | contig 18324 bp, 18 predicted proteins | sample 3178371 | NCBI WGS metagenome assembly SXGQ01 (sample SAMN11356859, study PRJNA531348) | freshwater metagenome | isolation source: freshwater sample F1-20 | place: China: Fuxian Lake, Yuxi | collected 2017-12-25 | reverse complement strand
TTGCGGCGGATCTCTTTAATGAAGTTCTCTGTAGATTGTTTTGGCTTCTGTTCCATGTCATTATTGGTTTAATTGTTAATGATGGAAACTCTCTACTAATTTAGACTACATTTTGTCCACTTTATGCTGACGATTTACAATTATAGGTTTTATCTGGCTGAATAACCTCATTGGTATCTAACTCAGCTATTCGTTTTCGGATGATTCTAAAAACTTCATGTTTTACACAAGCGGATAAATATGCATTTAGTGAAACAGTCACTGAAATTGTTGCTCGTTTGTTCCACAACTGAATAAATAAGTCTTGAATAATTTCCTCCGCAGCTTGCTTGTCTTTTAAAATGGAAAAGGCTGTTAGATAAAGGTTTTGCCAGTATTTTTTATATATACTCTCAAACGCTTGCGTATCATTTTCTCGCAAACGATTCAATAATTCAACGTCAATATGATTAATGTTTATAGTCATAAAGCAAGCAATCGATTATGAATATACGTCAATTAAATAATATATTAATCAATAAAGTTATACACCTAATTTAAATCTTTTTCATAAAATATTCAATTTTTGAATATAAAAATTAATTAGATTTACTAGGCTAAAAGCACAATATCTAATACGAAAAAAATGCAGCTTAAAACTTTACCCCAATTATTTATTTTCACAATTTGTTTATTTTTAACGAGTTGTAGTAATTTTTTTAGTGAAAAAAATGGCGGATTAATTTTACCAGATGGCTTTGAAGCATTCGTAGTAGTAGATAGCCTACCTGGCAGAGCGCGACACCTAGCAGTGAACGATAATGGGGATATCTATGTGAAAGGAAATCGTTTTGTGGAAGGTGGAATGAACTTTGTTTTAAGAGATGAAAATAAAGATGGTCGTGCTGACATCATCAAAAATTTCGGTCCAAAAATTAGAGAAGGTGCTTATGCAACAAGTATGCGTATTCATAATGGTTATTTATACACCAGTTCCGAAATGTTGGTATACCGATACAAACTTGACCCAAAAGTTATGCTCCCCATGGGGGAACCTGAATATATTGTGATTGATAGTGGTCGCAGAAGAGAACATGATGGAAAGCCATTGGCATTTGATGGCAAGGGGCATATTTTTGTACCCTTTGGCGCTCCTTCAGATGCTTGTCAAGTAGAAAACAGATTGCCTGGTTCACCGGGAATGAATCCCTGCCCTATTTTAGATTCAAATGCAGGCGTATGGATGTTTGACGAAAATAAATTAAATCAATTCCGAACTGTTGATGGCGTAAAAGTGGCGACAGGTTTAAGGAGCTTAGTGGCAATGACTTGGAACACGCAGGATAATTCATTGTATTGTGTGGGTCATGGCCGAGATGGTCTTGTAAATACTTGGCCGCAATATTATAATGCATGGCAAAGTGCCTTATTACCTTCTGAAGCTTTTTACAAATTAAAACCCGGGTCAAATGCAGGTTGGCCTTATTATTACTTTGATCAAATGAAAGGAAAAGTAATGCTAAATCCTGAATATGGTGGTAATGGTAAAATAGAAAATACAGATACAACCATTGAAACGCCTATTGTTGGTTTCCCTGGACATTTTGCACCTAATGATTTATTATTTTATACCGGAGATCAATTCCCTGCTCGTTATAAAAATGGCGCCTTTGTTGCATTTCATGGATCAACTATTCGAGCGCCTTATCCGCAAGCTGGATACATTATAGCATTTGTTCCTTTTGTTAATGGTAAACCACAAAAGTGGGAAGTGTTTGCAGATGGATTTACTGGAAGAGATACTTTAGTAAATACAAGCGATTCTAAATATCGTCCGATGGGATTAGCGCAAGGTCCAGATGGATCCTTGTATATTTCAGAATCTGAAAAAGGAAAAATTTGGAAAGTTAAATTCAACGGAAAAAAAGAGGACTTCACAGAAAAGAGTTTGGCGAAAATGAAAGAAAGAGAAAACAGAACCTATGTTAAAAATCCAGACATCGTTGTAGATAATTTAGAACGTAACAAAGTAGCCATTGGTGGAGAAAAACTATATCAATTGAATTGTTTGATGTGTCATCAAAAAAATGGGAAAGGCGATGGCGTCAGATTTCCTTCCATTGCCGCATCTGACTGGGTGAATGGCAATAAGGATACGCTTATTTCAGTTTTATTAAAAGGATTGGAAGGTCCAATAAAAATAAATGGGCAACCCTTTGTTGGCATGATGCCCAAGTTTTCGCAATTGCCTGATCGCGACATTGCTAGCATTTTAAGTTATATTAGAAAAAACTTTGGGAACAATAGCGATTCTGTCACAAAAACAGAAGTTGCAATTGTTCGTCAAAGATTAAGATTAATCAAGATGAAACAAATGCAACTTCAGGTGCTGAATGATAAGAAATAATTTATTTTATATAAATAGGGTTTGCAAGTCCGTTTAAATCATACAACACTTTGCCTCCCTTGATAGTAACCTCACATTCTAATTTTTCAGTGCCCTTTAATTTGAATCCGGTTTTATCATAAAATCCAAAGTTGCCTTTTCTGACATTAAAAATAGCAATATCCGCTTCGGAACCTTCAGATAAATTACCTAATAATGGACGGTTAATTACCTGTGCAGGTTTCCAAGTACTCGCCTTGATAACTTCCACCAATGACATGCCCATATTTAAAAATTTTGACATGACACTTAATTGATCCTTCATTGAAGTATTCATGCTACCCGTATGCAAATCAGTACTAATCGTGTTTGGATAAAGACCTGCTTTTAAGGCTGGTATTGCTTGTGAATAATTAAAACTTGAACCGCCATAACCCACATCAAAAATGATCCCTCTTTTTTGTGCCTCTAATACAAATGGCTTTAGGTTATTTTTTGCATCAACAATTTCTTCACGAGCACCACCTAAGGCAGCATAAGTATGGGTATAGATATCGCCTGGTCTTAAATGTTTAAAAAATAAATCTTGAATGGGTAAATTAGGCTTGGATCCACCAAAATCAATGATGACAGGTAGTTTTGCTAAATTTCCTGCTTCAACAACTCGGTCCGTTGGTGTCCAATCTTCCCCATTAAAATGGGCTAATTTAAACCCTACAATATAATCACTGTACTGTTTTGCAGCACTTGCAGCAAATTTAGCATTCATCTCAGCCAAATCCTGCTCGTAATTTCCACCGCGCATTCCTTCCCCAACAATATTTAAAAAAGACAACACCCTAGTTTGGGATATATCAATTACATTTTTCTTAAAAGTGGCAAAATTTTTCCAACCGGCACCACCGCAATCCACCACAGTTGTAACCCCGACTCTAAAAGTATAGCCGTCAGGCATTAAAGCACTTAAGCCATCGCTTAAATAATGATCGGGTTGCGTGCCCGCAAATACATGCGCATGCAAATCAATTAATCCAGGTGCTACTATTAATCCAGCAGCATCCACCACTTGTTTAGCGTCTTTCGTATTTAAATTTTTGTCAACTTTAAATATTTTACCTTGTTTAATGGCAATGTCCATGATACCATCAATGCCATTTTTCGCGTCAATAACATGCCCGCCCTTAACTAATACATCATAGATAGGAGCTGCATTCTGGGCAAATACACCTATGCTAAATACAAGTAAACCCAACAATAGTGCATACTGTTTTTTCATATAAATTAAATTTTAATAATAAAAAATAGATTTTTGATATAGGAAAGCTACACATTTTGAAAATCAAATCCATTGCTTGAATAAAATATTTTTAGAATACCGCTCATCCCAAATTTTACTATGTTAAAATCAATGGAAGCGGTCTATGGCTAGAACCTAATTAAAAAAAGTGTATAAAATGTCGCTGTCACATCACAAAATATGCGTTTTATTCATTAATTTTTGATTCAAAATATAAACGATTGCTATGAATTTTATTGCCACACTATTAGTAACCAACTTACTTAACTTATCACCTGCCGACACCAATCAATATCAATTAGTGGTAGGCTCCTACACTAAAAAAGGAAATCCAGGTATTGAAGTTTATTCCGTAAATGCAGTAACAGGTAAACCAAGTTTGTTGTATACCAAGGAAAATGCAAATGCCTCTTATTTAACCTTAGCGAATGAAGGTAAATTAATGTATGCCGTTTCTGAAGGATCAAAAGATGCCTCTTCTGTAAATTCATATAAGCTAAATAGCAATAATGAATTTGAAAAAATTAATAACTCCGCCATTAAGGGAGCTGGTCCATGCTTTATCACTTATCGTTCCGAAAGTAAAACTGTGTATACCGCTAATTACACTTCGGGAAGCTTGAGTGTTTTCAAAACAAGTGAGGACGGCGCATTACTTCCAATTGCACAAGAAATAAAATACAATGGATCAAGTATTGACAAAGCAAGACAAGAAGCTTCCCATGCCCATAATGTTGTTTTAAGTTTGGACCACTCCTATTTATTAGTGACTGATTTAGGGGGTGATAAAATTTATCAGCATAAAATTTATGCAGGTGGATTAGTCGACGAAAACTATACTGCCATTTCAATCACGCCAGGAAATGGGCCAAGACATTTTGTATTTGACGCCACTGGTAAACATGGTTATTTAATAAGTGAAATGTCGGGCACCGTAGATGTTTTTACAATAGATCAAAATAAGTTTAATAAAGTACAAAGTATTATTGCAGACACTTCAAGTACCAAAGCTTCAAAAGGAAGTGGCGATATACATATTTCTCCTAGTGGCAAATGGTTAATTTCCACCAATAGAGTGACGAGTAACGAATTGACCATTTTTAAAATAGGCGAAAACGGCTTGCTCACAAAAATGTACCACCAACCCGTAGCAGAAAAACCAAGAAATTTTAGCTTTACACCATTGGGGAATTTTGTTTTTGTTGCAAGTCAAAATGACGACAAGGTGCAAATATTTTCATTTGATGATGCTACTGGGAAATTAACCAACACCAATCAGGATATGAAAATTAATGCTCCTGTATGTTTGGTATTTTCAAGTGATCCTATGGAAGTAAATCCTGAAGAAAGAATAAAAAAATCAAATATCACTTTAATCCCTGTGGTTCCTCCTATTGCCAATTATTTGAAACAAGTTCAAGTAGGAAAATTGGTTTACTTATCAGGTCATGGCCCTGACAAACCAGGAGGTGGACAAATGTATGGCCATTTAGGAAAAGATGTGACCATTGAAGAAGGCGCAGCAGCTGCAAGACTTACAGGGATATCCATGTTATCTACATTAAAATCCTATATCGGTGATTTAAATAAAGTAAAGCGTATTGTGAAAGTGCTTGGATTGGTAAATTCTGATCCCACATTTGTACAACAGCCTGCTGTGATGAATGGATTTTCCAATTTAATGGTGGAAGTTTTTGGAGAAAGAGGAAAGCACGCACGCTCAGCGTTAGGTGTTGCTGCACTCCCTAATAATATTTCTGTTGAAATTGAAATGATTGTGGAACTTAAATAAATTAATAATATAAAATTTAAAAAAATGAAAACTCAAAATCGCCGCTCAATTTTTAAAAAAATGTTTGCTGGATTCTTAGGAATCACAGGTGCTAGTGTTGCAGCAAATGCGACACCAAATTTAGATGTAGATGCCAATGGAAAAGAAGTATTTAATGTTCAAATGGACCAAGATATTCCACTTTTTTCTGGTGCCACTAAATTTGCAGGGATGGTTTTTGTTGCAGGTAAAGGCGCACATTTTGAAGGTGACATTAAAGCACATACGGATCATGTATTAAAAGAATTAGAAAAAGAGTTGATCAAAGCGGGTTCCTCTATGGAAAAAGTTTTAAAAGTAAATGTATACTTAGCTGACCTAGGAGATTACAAACAAATGAATGAAGTTTTTAAAGGTCGCTTTGGTCCAAAGCCACCAGTAAGAACTACAGTAGCGACCTATGGTGGTGTTCCAGGAAACTCATTGGTTGAAATGGATTGTATTGCAATTGCAAACTAAAATTTAATACTAAATATCATGAAACGTAGAGACCTTTTAAAATATATTTCCATCACGCCAATTGCTGGTGCATCGATTGTAGGCGGATTTTCAACTGCCAATGCAGCACCAATGGCTACCCCATTAGCTGCAGCCATGAAGCGTGATTTGTTTTCCGAATTAGGCGTTAGAACATTCATCAATGCTGCTGGAACTTATACGGCAATGACCGCATCACTTATGCGCCCTGCAACAGTGGAGGCCATCAGACAAGCATCCCACAAATTTTGTATGCTAGATGAATTGCAAGACAAAGTAGGTGAAAGATTAGCTACAATTACAAGGGCCGAATCCGTCGTAGTGACCAGTGGTGCCTTTTCCGCTTTAACCTTAGGCATGGCAGGTATTTTAACTGGAATGGATCCGGCAAAAGTAAAAGCACTTCCTAAATTAGAAGGCACTGGCATGAAAACAGAAGTAATTTGTCAAAAAGCCCATGCCATTGGATACAATCAAGCATTAACGAATACTGGAGTAAAAATAGTAATGGTGGAAACCTTGGAGGAATTGAAAAATGCCATCAATAAAAATACAGCAGCGATGCACTTTTTACATGTGCAATCTGATAAAGGACAAATACAACATGAGGAATGGGTTGCAATTGGAAAAAAATATGGTATTCCGACCACCATTGATATTGCTGCAGATGTACCTCCAGTTAGTAACCTTTGGCGCTTTAATGAAATGGGCTTTGACTTTGTTGCCATCTCAGGTGGTAAAGCATTAAGAGGACCTCAAAGTGCTGGTTTATTAATGGGTAAGAAAGATTTAATTAAAGCAGCCCGTTTGTCCATGCCTCCGCGTGGGGAAACGATTGGTCGTGGTATGAAAGTGAACAAGGAAGAAATATTAGGTATGCTTGTTGCGGTGGAAGAATTTGTAAAAATTGATCATGATGCTGAAGCACTTATCTTTTTAGAGCGAATCAAAAAAATTCAAGCAGCAGCAGAATCAGTACCAGGTGTTACAACAACTATTTCAACACCCGTATTAGGAAACGTCACCCCTACTTTAAACATTTCATTTGATTATAGTAAGATTAGTAAAACAGGAGAACAACTACGTTTGGATTTACGTAACGGGAACCCTTCCATTGAATCCGTTGGCGGCAAAGATAATATTGGCATGACAGCTTGGTCATTACAAGAAGGCGAAGATAAACTTGTTGCTAAAAGATTAAAAGAAGTTTTACAAAGTGCTATTAAATAAATTAAAAGGAATTATGAAAAAAATAGGATTGCTATTATTATTGACAGGTTCATTTTATTTTACCCAAGCGCAATTGTTTCCTAAAACTGAATTAGAATATTTAACCTCGAATTGGAAGGGAGAAAGATTTGAAGATGGTCGCCCTAAAATAAGTGATGAATTAATTGCTAGAGCAAAAAAAATTGGTATTGAAGAAGCTTGGCAAGTACTTCATAACGAAGGCTACAATAATCAGTTTGAAGGGAATTGGAAAATGGTACATGACAATGTTCCTGTGGTTGGCCGAGCTGTAACTGCAAAGTACAGCCCTACCCGTCCGGATATTGAAGCACTTATTAAAGAGCGTGGTAAAAAAGAAGGTCGCACTGGCAATACCAATGCATGGCCAATTCAAATTTTACAAAAAGGAGATGTTTATGTTGCTGAAGCATTTGGCAAAATAGCGCAAGGGACATTAATAGGAGACAACTTAGGTGCATCTATCTTTAATAAAACGGGCAATGGCGTTATTTTTGACGGCGCTGCACGAGATTTATCAGGATTGTCGCAACTAAAAGGATTTAACGCCTATGTTCGTGACTTTCATCCCTCATTTTTAGAAGAAGTGGTTCTTATTGGACTCAATGGTCCTATAAAAATTGGTGGCGCCATTGTCATGCCAGGAGATTTGGTTTTATCTGAAAGAGAAGGCGTTTTATTTATACCTGCACATATGGCTGAAAAAGTAGTTGCTACTTCAGAATTTATTTCGGTACGTGATCGTTTTTCGAAAGATGTTTTGAAATCAGGCAAATACAATGCAGGTCAAATTGACAACCAATGGACAGAAGAAATTAAAACTTCCTTTTTAAATTGGATAAGCGCCCACCCTAACGAACCCATTATTACCAAAGAAGCGCTTGAAAAGTTTCTAGAAAAAAGAACCTGGTAAGTTAAATAAATTAAAAATATACAATGAAAAATTACAAACCATTCCTCTATTTATCTTTACTATTATTTGCACTGTCAGGTGTATTGTACTTATTACATGTAACTGATTTTTTAGGGCTCGTATTATCCTTGGCATTTTTATCTTTAAGCTTGGGTGTTAAATCAACAGAAAATTTGCAAGGATTAAGTTTTACCATGATTATATTTTCAGCAGTATCATTATCCATGTTTCACCCTGAATATTTTAGAGTATGGGGTGGATTTAAATTAGGCGGACTCATTGTACCATTAATTCAAATCATCATGTTTGGTATGGGAACTTCTATGAGCATGAATGATTTTGCTGCAGTAGTTAAAACACCAAAAGGAGTAATTATTGGCGTTTTTAGTCAATTTATAATTATGCCGACCTTAGGTTTTACCTTAGCAAGCCTCTCTAATTTTCCTCCTGAAATAGCTGCTGGAATTATATTAATTGGTTGTTCCCCTAGTGGTCTGGCTTCAAATGTAATGTCCTATTTAGCAAAAGCAAACCTGGCACTATCCATTACAATTACTTCAATCACTACATTATTGGCTCCTTTTGTTACTCCTTTATTAATGAAATTATTTGCAGGCGCATTGGTAGAAATTGATGTTTTAAAAATGATGTGGGATATTAATAAAATGATCATCATTCCAATTGGCGCTGGTTTAATTTTCAATAAATTATTAAAAGGAAAATCAAAATGGCTTGATGATGCCATGCCAATTGTTTCCATGATAGGTATCGCATGTATTATTACCATCATTACAGCTTCTGGCCGCGATAATTTATTAAAAATTGGACCATTATTAATAATCATAGTTTTAATTCATAATACATTTGGCTATTTGTTGGGTTATTGGAGTGCTCGATTATTTAAAATGCCTGAAAGAGACTGTCGCACTGTAGCTATTGAAGTGGGTATGCAAAATGGCGGATTGGCATCAGGACTTGCAGAAAAATTGGGAAAAGCAGCAACCATGGGATTGGCAGCGGCCGTATTTGGACCTTTTATGAATATTACAGGTTCCATTCTAGCCTCCTATTGGCATAAGAAAGAACCAAAGGATTAGTTCTTTATATACTACTTACAACAAGTCCCGCCCCGAATTCTCGGGGCGGGACTTGTTCATTTATGAAAATAGTAACCTCCAAATACTTTTAAAAAATAGCTCAAAAATAAAATACACGGGCTATGTTAGTTGCAAGTTGCTCCTTAGTTAAATTGTATTACCCCATATTTATCATACTCATGAAAGCTAGCATTCACAGGTGACCAAGCAAACTTGATCATTTTTCCTGCATCATAATCCAATCTGTAAAAGTTGGCGTTCCAACATACGCCTTTCTTTAACTCCGTATTTTGTAAAGGCCCAAAAAGGGAAATAGGAAAAAATAATTCTGCAGTCCATTTGTACATTTCATTGTTTTCTTGATGTACCTGCACTTTTTTAACCACTTTGCGCTTTCCATCATAATGCCATGGCGTCCATCCCATCGCTTTTTTATCTAAATGTGGCACTAATAAAACTAGTTCTGCGTTTAATGCATTCACTTCATATTCCAGATAAATGGGCATTTTAGGTTGCGGATGAAAAAATACTTCAAATACATCAGCAGTAAATAAATTATCAAAATCTTTTGTAAAAGTAGAGGTCACTTTTTTATCATTTCCTGTAAAAAATACATACACACCTGCATCCGAATATAGTACTTTAAACTTGGTATCATATCCACGAACTCCTGAATCCAATTGAATCAAGTTAACCCATGCAGCGGAGTCCCATTGCATATTAGTGCCAGCACCATCCAATACAAAATCGGCTGTCTTTTTAATCTTTAAAGTATCTGTAAAAGTGAATGCATGCGCTTGATTGATAAGCAAGATTGCAGAAAGAATAAAAAAGATTTTTTTCATGTAGGAACTATTTGAAATTATATAAATCAAAGTTTAGAAGTAACCATTACACTATTTCCCATAACCACTTATACAAAATGCAAAATTGAGCGCAATATTCAGCCCTTTACTCATCACATTCAACTATCGTTCCATAATCAACTAGTAATTCCTCCCCTTCTTTTATATCCACCAATGCCTCAAACTGTTCACCGTCATTTAAAGATAGTACATTAGGCGTTTCAGAATGATTTAAATAAATCACCAAATCAACCAACTTAAAGCCATATTCAGGAATAAAATAACTGTCTTCGTCAAACAGGCAATGATTTTCAATCAACTCCCTTGAATGCCTCGGCAAAGCATCCACTTCCTCCTTGCTAACTTTTATCCAATCCCCAAAGCCTTCTGAAAAAATATCTTTCGTTCCTTTGGGTATATCACGAATCGCAAAAACACCAATACCATGCAATGGTGAAGGTTTGATCATCACATAGGTTTGCAACTGCAACTGTTTTAATAATGCTTCCTTTTTCATTTAATTAACCTAACATTTTTTGACAAGCCAATAAAGATGATTCCCAACTTGGAATGTCAATATTAATTGCTGTTTCCATTTTTTGGGTATCCAGCACAGAATAAGCAGGTCTTTTAGCAGGTGTTGGAAATTGTGTGGTATTAATCGGATTTAGTTCGCAGCTTAGTCCTGCATTTTTTTTGATTTGCTGTGCAAATTCAAACCAACTAGTAACCCCTTTGTTCGCATAGTGATACACACCATGTATTTTTTTACCCCCACTAACCTCATTGATGATTTTTAATGTTGCAATTGCTAAATCTTTTGCATAGGTGGGACGACCAATTTGATCACTCACCACATTTAAAGTTGCTCTTTCCTTCATTAATCGAATCATGGTTTTTACAAAATTATTACCATGGCAACTAAATACCCATGAAGTACGAATTATAATTGTATTAGGGTTCACGGCTAAAGCCAAGCCCTCGCCTTGCGCTTTGGTGGTACCATAAAAATTGACCGGATCAATAATAGTATCTGTTAAATAAGGACTAGATGCATGACCGTTAAATACATAGTCGGTCGAGAATGTAATGAATGAAATATTATTTGCACCTGCAATGCGTGCTAATTCAGCAACTGCTGTTGCATTAATTAAATTAGCTACATCTTTTTCGGCTTCCGCTTTGTCCACTGCGGTATATGCAGCTGTATTAATAATTGCTTGTGGTGCCCATTGTTGTATCAATGATGCAAATAATTGTGGCTTTGATAAATCAAACATGCTTCTATCCGCAAAAATGAATTCATACATTGGATAACTAGCCGCTAATTGTGTTAACTCCCAACCCAATTGCCCATTGGCACCCGTTACTAATATTTTTTTTATACTCATTGCGTGGTTTAGGAAGTTATTTTGATACAAATTCTTTGGGCAACTTCGTCCATTCACTTGAAGGCAGTGACTTAAAATAATCGTAGGTTTTTTTGAGTCCTTCTGCGCGATCCACTTTGGGCTCCCATCCTAAAATAGTTTTCGCTTTGGTAATATCTGGTTGTCTTTGCTTAGGATCATCTACCGGCAATTCCTTGTAAACAATTTTCACAGTCGAACCCGTTAACTTCAAAACCTCTTCTGCAAAATCCTTTAAACTAATTTCATTTGGATTACCAATATTTACAGGTTGCGCGTAATCACTTAATAATAATCTATAAATACCTTCTACTAAATCATCCACATAACAAAAGCTTCTTGTTTGTGAACCATCTCCAAACACGGTCATATCCTCGCCTCTTAATGCTTGTCCTATGAAAGCAGGCAATGCACGACCATCATTCAATCGCATTCTTGGACCATAGGTATTAAAAATACGTATGATACGCGTTTCCACCTGATGGAATGTGTGATAGGCCATGGTGATGGATTCCATGTATCTTTTAGCTTCATCGTATACGCCTCTTGGACCCACTGGATTTACATTACCCCAATACTCCTCTGTTTGTGGATGTACCAAAGGGTCACCATATACTTCACTTGTACTTGCGACTAATATGCGTGCCTTTTTGTCCTTCGCCAAACCCAAACAATTATGTGTGCCTAATGCCCCCACTTTTAAGGTTTGAATGGGTATTTTTAAATAATCAATTGGACTTGCGGGTGACGCAAAATGTAATATATAATCAAGCGACCCTTCAATTTCAATGAACTTAGTGACATCATGTAATTTGAATTCAAAATTTTCATTCGTCATTAAGTGCTCAATATTTTTTATATCTCCCGTAATCAAATTATCCATAGCGATTACCTTATATCCTTCACGAATAAATCGATCAGATAAATGAGATCCTAAAAATCCTGCAGCACCGGTGATTAAAATTCTTTTTTGACTCATGATTATTTTTTTGCTACCTCATCCATTTTTTTATTTTTCTAAAATACTATCATTTACGCTTTTTTAAACTCCGATCTTCCAGGCTGTTTAAAATTACCGCACCCACTTAATTTTCAGATATCATCCTCCGCCCTGTTTCCAATTACAATCTTCCAATACTTTCATAATGATATCCCATTTCCTTCATTTTGGCCACATCAAATAAATTTCGGCCATCAAAAATTACTTTACTGGGTAGTTCTTTTTCGATGATTTCAAAATCGGGTGTTCTAAACTCACTCCACTCCGTTGCAATCACTAATAAATCAGCACCGGCTAGGGCTTCATATTGATTACTTGCATATTTAATTTTATCGCCTATTTTATTTTTCACATTGGGCATTGCTTCAGGATCATAGGCAGTGATGGTTGCACCGGCAGCAGTTAAAGCATTAATCATATCAATGGCTGGAGCATCTCTAATATCATCGGTATTTGGCTTAAATGCCAATCCCCACAAAGCAATTTTCTTGCCTTGCAAATCATTTTTAAAATACGTATTGATCTTATTCACCAAATGCAACTTTTGTAGTGCATTTACTTTTTCTACTGCCTTTAAAATTTCAAAGTCATAATTTACTTCATTCGATGACTTCACCAATGCTTGCACATCCTTAGGAAAACAACTTCCACCGTATCCAATACCTGGGAATAAGAAACGCTTCCCAATACGATCATCACTTCCTATGCCTCTTCGCACCATATCCACATCCGCACCCATGCGTTCACATAATTGTGCGATTTCATTCATGAATGAAATTTTTGTGGCTAAAAAACTATTCGCTGCATATTTGGTCAACTCTGAACTACGCTCATCCATAAAAATTAATGGATTCCCTTGTCTTACAAAAGGGGCATATAATTCAGTCATCACTTTTTTAGCTTGCTCTGACTTTGTTCCAATGACTACTCTGTCAGGTTTCATAAAATCTTCTACTGCCACCCCTTCTCTTAAAAATTCAGGATTACTAACTACATCAAATTCACCTCTATAATTTTTCGCAATCGCTTCCCTTACTTTATCTGCTGTACCTACTGGTACGGTACTCTTATTCACAACTACTTTGTAGCCTTTCATCAATTTACCCATTTGATCAGCCACCCCTAATACATATTTTAAATCAGCTGCCCCATCCGCACCTGGAGGTGTAGGTAATGCTAAAAATATTATTTCAGACGCCTCTAAAACTTCTTCTAAATTAGTGGTAAATACCAATCTACCTTCCTTCGTATTTCTTAAAAATATTTTTTCAAGCCCTGGCTCGTATATCGTTATTTGACCAGATGATAATTTATCCACCTTCGCCTTATCTATATCCACACAAGTAACCTTGTTCCCTGTTTCAGCAAAACAAGTCCCTGTTACCAATCCCACATAGCCTGTTCCTATTACTGTAATTTTCATTGATTCAAATTTTAAGCATTAAAAAAGGAGTTCACTCCTGATGCAATATGTTTTAATTGCGCCTCTTCCATTTCAGTGTGTATTGGAAGTGAGCACACAACTGGCGTTAAAGCATTAGTCACTGGCAAATGTAAATGTTCATTTTTTCCTTCGCCGAACATCTTTTGCAAATGCCCTGGCACTGGATAATAAATCATACATGGAATGTCAAGATCCCCCAAATGCTTTATAAACTTTTCGCGATCCACCCCAACTAATTGAATGGTATATTGATGGTACACATGCGTACTATATTTATTTACAGCTGGTGTTACGATTTGTTTAATATCTGCAAAAGCTTGATTGTAGAATTGCGCTACCTGGAAACGTGCATGGTTATAACTATCCAGTTTTTGTAATTTGATATTTAATATCGCAGCTTGTATGGAATCTAATCTTGAATTACACCCCACTACATCATGATAATATCTAGCCGATTGGCCATGATTGGCAATCATCGTCATTTTATCAGCCAAGGCTTTATCATTGGTAAACAAAGCACCCCCGTCACCAAATGCACCTAAATTTTTACTTGGATAAAACGAAGTGGCCCCTATATGACCCATAGTTCCTGTTTTTTTTGTTTCCCCATTTGGAAAAGTATAATCACAACCAATGGCTTGCGCATTATCTTCAATGACATACAAATTATTTTCTTTGGCAATTTGTAAAATTTCTGCCATCGGTGCAGCATGTCCATATAAGTGAACCGGAACTATCGCTTTTGTTTTTGGTGTAATTGCATTTTTTAATGAAGCAATATCCATGCAATAAGTTACAGGATCTACATCCACAAAAACTGGGGTTAACCCAAGTAAGGCTACTACTTCTGTGGTCGCTATATAAGTGAATGAAGGGGTGATTACTTCATCACCGGGTTGCAAGCCTAATGCCATCATCGCAATTTGTAAAGCATCGGTACCATTGGCACAAGGAATAACATGTGAAACTTGTAAATAAGAAGCTAAACTTTGACTAAAATCCTGTACTGCTTTTCCATTAATATAGGAAGCACTATCCAAAACTCCTTGAATAGATTCATCCACTTCCTTTTTTATAGCCAGATACTGATTTTTTGTATCTACCATCTGAATTTTACGCATCAATTCCGTTTTTGCAAAAATACTATAAAAAGGGTAAAAGGCCTACCCACTAGAATATCTAAATATTGTGTGTTTATTAGCAATAAATGTCCATTTATATGCCGAATTTTATTGATTTTTGCCTGACAGATACAGCCCATGGTCCTTTACAATCAATTTTTATTGCTCTACCACCTCCTGGCCAAATGCACGGCCCCCTTTAATGGCAAGGTCAGGCAATGGGTGCTGGGTCAAAAAGAGGTGTGGAATGAGATAACCGGCCTTGCTGAAAAAATTCAAAAGCCCATCATTTGGGTGCACTGTGCCTCCTATGGTGAGTTTGAACAAGGCTTACCCATCATTGAAAATATAAAGTCGCAATATCCAGGGTATCAGATATGGCTTACCTTTTTTTCACCTTCAGGATACCTACATCGTAAAAACGATCCTACTGTTGATTTTGTTACTTACCTACCCATGGATGGCGCAACTAATGCGAAATATTTTTTTGATCTAGTGCAACCCAAGTTGGTCATTTTTATCAAGTATGAATTTTGGTTTTATTATTTATCGGAAGCGAAAAAAAGAAACATCCCCACTTTATTAGTAGCTGCTATTTTCAGACCAACGCAAATATTTTTTAAATGGTACGGAAGTTTTTATAAAAAAATGCTTCCCTTATTTTATGCAATTTTAGTGCAAGATGAAAACTCAAGAAAATTAATTAGTCCAATTTTTTCAGAACAAAAAATCAGCATCACTGGAGATACCCGATTTGATCGTGTGTTGCGCACTTCTAAATCAAGCACCCATTTTGATTGGTTACAGAAATTGAATAATGCTAAAATAGTCATAGCTGGAAGCACATGGGAAAAAGACCATATTTTATTATCATGCTTAGCAGAAAAATATACCGACCTAAATTGGATAGTGGTCCCCCATCATGTGGATAGTACATCAATTCAAAAATGTGTAGCGCTTTTTAATAATGCCACCACTTTAACTTCATTTGTAGCAAGCCACCAAAAATTTAATAACGCAAAAGTAATCATTGTTGACCAAATAGGATTGTTACGTAATTTGTACCAACATGCGTTTATAACGTATATTGGTGGCGGATTTGGCGCCGAGGGCATACATAATGTACTTGAACCAGCAGCATTCGGGAAACCTGTTTTCTGGGGACCCAATGATGAAAAATATATTGAAGCGCGTGGACTTGTGAATGCGGGGGGTGGATTTAAAATACATGATGTAAACTCATTCAGTAAAACACTTGAACTATTATCAAGCCAAACTGAAAAATATACAAAGGCTTGCGAATCATCTGCAAATTTTATTTCTAAAAATGCAGGTGCTACCCAAAAAACAATGGAATTTATTTATGAAAATCGTCTTTTGATCAATTGATCAAATTGTTTTACTACATTGCTTTCCTCGTCCCAATTATTTTTTTCTCTCAATTCTCTTTTGATATAAAATTGTGCTTCTGGAAAAATTTTAAAAGCATTAATACTTTTAATACTAGCTTCAAATGACTTTTCATCTCCGCCAAATAATTCTTGAATAAATTGAAACTTATCATTAATGCCAATGGCTGATCGTAAATCCTTGATTGGCTCTAAAACAAGGTGATCCTTCACCTCTTTCACTTCCTTTATTTCAATTTTTTCAGAAGGAACCAAGATGGGCTCAGTTTTCACTTCCACAATGCTAGCAACCAAGTTTTCATCGATTACTTCCACAGGTGTTTCCAGCTCTTGGACAGTATTGGTGACAGGTGCAAGTTTCGGGGTTATCTGCGTTAGCATCACTACTTCATCCGATGGTGCAACCATGTTTGTTTCCTGGTATATGTTTTGAGGCAATGGCTTTACTACTACTGCCCCTCCCAATTCTGTCAATATTTGTTGTGCAGTCATTATTAAACGCGTTTTATCCTCATTTTGACGCAACTGCTCACTTAATTTTTCCACCAAAGCCTTTACGCTATCCATAGGAATGTTTACTTTTGGGGCAATACCTTTACCCTTATTATTAAAACGAAGAAACTAAATTAAATATTGTCTATGTTTATTGAGCAGAATATAACTGGCGAGCGCAGAGGATGGATCGAAGTGATTTGTGGCAGCATGTTTAGTGGCAAAACCGAAGAATTGATTCGGAGATTAAAAAGAGCCAAAATTGCTAATTTAAAAATTGAAATATACAAGCCAGCAACCGATACGCGTTACGATGTTACTAAAATTGTAAGTCACGATGCTAATGCGATCGCCTCTACCCAAGTAGCAAACTCATCAGAAATACTTGCACTTGCCGAAGATGCGCAAGTAGTAGGCATCGATGAGGCACAATTTTTTGATGAGGGCATTATTGCAGTTTGCGAGACTTTGGTCATGCAAGGGAAGAGAGTCATTGTTGCAGGATTAGATATGGATTATTTAGGTAAACCATTTGGCCCCATGCCTGCACTTTTATCCGTGGCTGATTTTATTACTAAGCTTCACGCTATTTGTGTACAATGTGGACATTTAGCAAATGTATCTTATCGAACAAGTGATGAAGAAGGAACGGTTGTATTAGGCGAAAAAAATAATTACGAACCAAGATGCCGAGTATGCGCCTCAAAGTAGTTTATACCTTATTGAAAAAAGATGCACTGCTTGAATTTAGACAGCAGTATACTTTTTTTGGCATACTATTATATATTGCTTCCACCACTTTTGTGATTTATTTAACCATGGGGCAACCAGATGATCATGTATGGAATGGATTATTTTGGGTGACACTTTTATTTATATGCATCAATACAGTTGCCCGTAGTTTTTTACAAGAAGGCCGAGGCAGGATGTTGTATTTTTATACCATTGCGAGTCCAGTACATTTTATATTTTCAAAATTAATTTATAACAGCTTGCTCATGATACTTATGAGTGGGCTTAGCTTATTATTGTTTACTGTATTACTGGGCAACCCATTACAACATGGCTGGTTGTTTTTTGGCATTAGTTGTTTGGGCGGGATAAGTTTAAGCTTGGTATTTAGCTTTTTAGCAGCCATTGCATCTAAAGCACAACAACCCTCCGCCATCATGGCGATACTTGGATTCCCATTGATTATTCCACAGTTAATGATATTAATGAAAATTGCAAATATTGCGTTTTCAGATATTGTACAAAACAGTTTACCTGAATTAGTTTTGATATTGATAGGATTTGATTTTATGATCATCGCACTATCCTATATCCTATTCCCCTTCTTGTGGAAAGAATAAATTTAAAATTATAAAATATAATTT
>SXGQ01419165.1_pt1 | contig 18334 bp, 26 predicted proteins | sample 3178371 | NCBI WGS metagenome assembly SXGQ01 (sample SAMN11356859, study PRJNA531348) | freshwater metagenome | isolation source: freshwater sample F1-20 | place: China: Fuxian Lake, Yuxi | collected 2017-12-25 | reverse complement strand
TTTTTATAACTATTTATTAAAATTTATTCTCAAACTGCGACTACATCAATATCGTCAGCCCCCGATTCGCGCTAAGAGGCTTTGTTGAACTCCTCAAATCGCTCGGCCAAAAGATCTGAATCTGGGAGTTGTTCTTTGCGGGGCGGGAGTTGTCTTAGTTTCTCGCCGTCCATTTCTTTTAAGGAGTGCTGAAGCGTGGGGCCGTCAAAGGTTTCTAATACTGATTGACGAATAGAAATCTTATAATCGGGCGAGATTCCCATCAGGTTGGCGTCAAAAGCACCGTGATGAATTTTACAAAGAGCGAGGCCATTGGTAACTATCGCTGCTCCGCCGTCAGCATCGCTCTTGATGTGAGCGGCGTCCAACAACTCAAGGAACGGCAGTCGACAAACAGCGCAGCGATATTCATACGCCAACGTGACTTGGGTGCGAAAAACTGGCTGATGGAGCCTTATTTTTACGAGTCTTTCGTTGTATTTCTTGGCAATTTCAATCACTTGGGCCGAGGAGTCAGCACCAGCATAAGACTGTTCGGCACCAAGACTGACTACAAATTGCTGCCGGTCGGGTTCTTCGGCAACTAGTCGAACCGGAAATATCGGTAAATAAACTTGAGTTTTTTTTCCCTCGTATCCGGCACCTAAAAACCAGATTAAATCTTCACCCCGTTGCATTGCGGTTCGCAAAGCAATGTTGTCGGCGTGGTTAGCGTCGGTACCTCGCCATTTATAACGCAGCATTCCGTCTGAACCCTCGGAGTCTTGATAGGGCCGCTTATTCTCATCAGAATAAAAGCCCGTCGAAAACGCAACTGCACTTGACATTTCCTTTGGCTTCCAAATTCCGGTATACGGACCTAGTAGACGAAATTCACGACCCTGAAAAATGAAATGACTGAGATCTTCTCGGCTCAACGCAGGTTTTATAAGTATTCGGGCCCGCAACCAAGCAAACGCCGACTCACGGAAAGCCCGCTCGTCGAGATCACTGAACACGGGCGAAGCTTAGGTCATTCGAGACGAGGACTGGGCTCCCCGGCACAGCGTTTACTCTTGATTTTCAGCCTGCCAACGGGCTATTTCTTCTTGTCTGCGTCGATAAGGTTCCGAACCTGGACTTCGAATCGCATCTACATAACCGCTGCCGAGCAGGGCCAAGAATTCCTCTTCTTCGTCTTCACTAATACCAACACTAAATTCAACATTAAACCCGTCGAGGCCTAATTTCGAGCCATCATCAGAGCCGCAAAGCCAAGAACCGTCGCCGCAGATAATCTCCGCTGCGTACGCCGCCAAATCCACTTCGCCGCTATGGCTGGATCCTAATGCTCCGGCGATTATTTCTAATTGACTCCCGGATACTTCATAGAAGTACTCTTCTGTTCCGCAATCGTCGAGATCAAATATTACCCGTACGCAGGTCGGCGTAACTAGATCAACTTTCTCAGTTGTATATCCACTCGAATGGCTAGACTCATTGATCTCGCTCCAAGAATAGATTTTTTCAGTCATTAGTTATTCCCTGCGGTCTGAAAGAGTGGAGAAATCCGCTTTCGGGGGGCTTTGACCTCGGTGCACGGCGTTGGCTCGTCTCCGAGGCTGAAACCGGACCACGCCCCGTCACCGCGCGCAACCCTTAAAACATAAGGTGAGGCGAGGATTACGGCTCCGTCAGTGAGCTCGATCTCTTGTCGCAGTTTCGCCGGCAAGTGGTACCACTGCGTAGTGCCGTCAGCGAAGTGAATGGTGCCGTCGTCGTCGACGGCCGTGACCGTGGCGGCGACACCGGGTCCTTCCTCCCACGACAACCGCCACTGAATGAAATGAACATAGTGGCCCGGGCCGTACGAGCCGCACTTGATCGTCGGATCTAAGCAGAACGCGTACCTGTTGTGTAGATACTCCATGGTGTACCTCCTTATCGTTCCCAGCGGTGGCACCGTACCTTTTGGCCGGTTGCCAGCCCGTCAACGAGCTGGGTCTCTCAGGACTTCTTGATAAAGCACTTGTCACATTACACGGCGGGGGGACATCGGTCAAGCGTTTTTCGAAACTGGCGAAAATATAAAGATGACGCCCGTGTCCCACCTCGCGCCTAGAACTATCTTCATGACCGACGACTCACTTGCGCCGCACTTACACATCGTTCGCGGCATTGCCCTCAGCGTGGTGCTAATCCCCGTTGCGTTGGTCGGCTTTGGCGTGGCGGTGCTGACAATCTTGCTGGCTTTGTTTGGTTGGGCGCCCGAGCAATTCAAAGATCTCTACTTTCTTAACCCCCTCTACGCCTTCGGGGGCGGGGGCTTTACTCCCGAACGCTTTTTTATATTTATGGGTGGGGCCATGGTCGGCACGGCGGCGCTGACCGGTATCAATTGGGCCTTTACCGGAGAAAAAGATACAACCGAAGGGCTCCCAGGATGAACGTTGTGATGGGTCGGCTGGCCGGAATGGTATTGGCGGGCGTTTTGCTGGCGGGCTGCTACGGCAACAATGTGCCGGTCACGGTTATCTTCAACCCGCCGGTGACTACTACCACCGCGCCGGCGCCGTTCGCTTGCGAGATAAACATCAGGCCAACTGGATTGTGGAATAGCGACCCGAAAGGCTACGAAGTCAGAGTTACCGCCAATAGAGCGCAAACGGTTTGGGTTTACGTTGGCTCCGGCTCGTGGAGCACGGTGTTGAGCGTCAACACCACGGCCAATCAAACCGCCCAAATCTTCGCCAACGCTCCCCGCTCGGTCGTATCGGCTCAGGTTTTGGTGGAGGGATTTGACCAATCAGGGATAATCAGTTCGCCCTACGCCAACTGCAGGCAATCGATTAACTGGTAAGTACGCCGATACCTACCAGTAGTGATTACCGTCGTCGGGGGTGACCAAGATGGGCATAACGAATTTTACCGCCAGCGGGCGACGACTATTCTCTCAGCCGGCGTGGTGGCCGTGGGCGATGTCGTCAGTGCGCAGATACGCCAACTTTTCCGTGTCGGCCCATTGCATAGCGATGAAGATTTCGGCGCTGGGGGTCAAAACCTCGGTTCCGCTCACACTTTGGGGCTGAGCCAGATCGACGCAAAGGTCAACGATCAGATAGGCCTGACCCTTGGCGTTGGAGAGAACGAACGACGGGGGCATCCAGGTTCCGGCCGAACTGTCTTGCGCCAAAATCAGACGGTTAACGCACGGCAACAAAGTTGGCACCGGCGAAACTAGGGCGGGGATCGTTCCATCACCTCGGTTGACCTGATAAAAATTGCTGTCCGATCCCGCCACGGGGACGACGCCGTTGATGAAAGATGTTCCGCCAAATGAGGTCAAGGATTTGTCGTCGTTGCTGGCTTCGGGATAAACGATCTTGTTACCGTCAGTGCCAATTCCGACTTCGGCACTGCGCCAAGCCACCGGAAAAGTGACCGGCGGCTTGATCTTGTTCGCCACATTCTCAATGTCAACCGCCGACTCGGCTTGAGTGAGAGCGACTTCGATGACATTGCTTAGCCCCGCTGAGCGGCGACGAACTGGGCGAGATTTTTATTGGGGTTCGGGATAGTGAACTTGCCGTTAGCGTCTCGCAGTTGGGGAACTAACTTGGCTAGGCCGGCAGTTGAGCAAAGATCGTTAGCGGCGCGGGCAGATGGGTTGGAGTCAGAAGCCGAACAACTGGTGGCCAGTAAGCCGAGCGCGATTAATGCTGCTAATAACGAACTTCGGACCGACGCCGCTTTCCCCTTTGTTTTACTAATAAAACTATCTGATGAGTTTATTCCGCATTGACGGCGAGGAACCATTGCGCCGAAGCCTCGGCCACGGTGTGATTAGATAGACGCTCGTACCCGCAAACGCAAGGAGATCAACCCATGAGAGGCCGAATGACTATTGCTCTTGTGGCTAGCGCATATTTGAGCGTCGCCAATGTCTCATCGGCGGGAGCGCACGCCATTATTCAACTAAACGGGGTGCCGGCGGTGGCGGGTAAGACCAGCGCCATGACACTAGAAATCCAACACGGCTGCATAACCGGCGGAGGCGGAACCGTTGGAGTAACGGCACAGTTGGGGAAAAACTTTGGCGTTGTTACTCCTCAAGTTGTAGACGGATGGACGGGATCAGCGGCTAAAAACGACTCGGGCACAATCGTTACCTGGGCTACAACTGGTGCGGCCCAGCCTTTTGACCAACCCCTGTTGTTGCCGCTGCAAGTGAAGTGGCCGAACAAATCTGGCGTCTACTCGATTACTGCGACCCAAACTTGCAGCGGGCCCAGCGAAGAAACGACTTGGAGTGAGCCAGTAAAACCGGCTACCGCTAATAGCCCGTCGCCCCCGCTAACTCCGCTGGCCACGGTGTGCGTTTTACCTAAGCGGCTAGCCAAATCATCATCACCCAGTGCGATCAAAGCTATTGATAAGTTGTGCGCGGTAGCGAGTTTGTCCCCGAACAAATAATCAACGACTAGGAGGAAGCCCATGGAGATTAACGGAATATCGGGTGGGGCAATTTTAATTGTCGCGATCTTGTTTGGCCTCGTGGGTTACGCCATGGGCAAACCCAAGGGCTATCCCGGGGTGGGGTTTTTCCTCGGACTATTGCTGGGCTGCATTGGGTTAGTGATCGTAGCGATAATGCGCCCCGCCAAGCGCAACTGACCAGTTCAAGCAATGGGCCCAACTCGGCCACTACTGCCTAGAGCAGTTGGGTTGGCAGCGATGCTGGCGCTAATGGCCGGCGGGATTTTTGTTTCTTCTGCCTACGGGGGGCCGGTAACCGGAAGCGGCTATTCGGTGGCGTCGGTTATGGATATGACTCCCCGCCAGCAATGGAACGCCAACTTCGGCTATTGCGGAGAAACTAGTTTCATACAAGCCGGTATGTACTACGGGCAATACACCTCGCAGTGGACTGCCCGCAACCTTGCCGCGCCCGGGGTACCCCAAACCAAACGCGTCAGCCAGTTATTGCTCAACGCAAACGATCTAAGGGCGGCGAAGAAGATGAAACTAAAAGCCACTAGTTTTAACCACCGTCGCCTGCGCACCACCCAGCAGTATTACGAGTGGGTTAAAGCCCAAGTCGAGCGAGGAAATCCGGTGATTATCGGGGTCTACGACAACAAGCGCGCCCTCGACGAGCCGCTACCGGGCGAGCCGGATTATGACCACATTGCTCCGGTGATGGCTATCGACGAAAAAACCATCACTATCAGCGATAACGGCTTGTACGAAGACCAACTCCAACGGCCCTATCTATTTACCTACTCGCGGGCCAGTTTCCCCAAAACTCGGTCTCAAGCCAACCGACAAGGCGGTGCGATTTACTCGCTGCGCGCTACTGCGCCTAACTTTGCCACCGCGGTAACGGGGGTGCGCGACCGAGACGGGGTCACTGCTGCGGTGCGCCTCACCTCCGACCTAAACGGCGAGGGTATTCAAGACCAGCCCAAACTAAAAGCGGCCCCACCCCCACTGCCCGTTACCCTTACCGCCACGGTCGCAATCGCCGACCAGAGCGTGGCCTACCGCGTTTATCTCTACTCAGATTTTGCCCGCGTGCCGACGAAAGATTTCAACGCGCAGGCCGCCAAGGCCGAGCGGTCGTGGACGATTCCGGCGGGAACGGGGTCAAAGTGGACGGTCAGTATCAACACCACGACCGACCAGACCAAAGTGTTTCGGGCGGTGCCGATCACCGCCCCCTAGGCCGGTGGCGCCTGCCCATAAAAGCATTATAAAACTTAGGCTTTAGCGGACAATGCCGGGGGACACTTTTCTGTAAGAACTCGGGGTTTGCGCGCTCTCTCCTTATGAACGGCTTCATCGAAAAGCCCAAAACAAGGAGGAACGCCATGAAAGTAACTAACAAGAAGTCTCTTAAAATCAAAGTAACCGGAGCAGTTGTTGCCCTAGCCCTGGGCTTGGGCGCCACCTTGTTGGTGGCCAAAGGTTCACTGACCGAGAGCCAAAACCCAGCCCAGCAAACAGCGAATCGGGGGATTGACTCGACCAATCTTGACCAGAGCGACTCAGGTCAAAAGGCCGGTGACGCAAAGGCCGGTGACGCAGGCGAGCAGTCAGGCGGAGTGAACGGCAACTGGTCTCCAGACGTAGCCATTGATCGACCGAACGGACTTCCGGGTGAGATTGGCTCGCCCTCTGCTCCTCGATCTGGGGCGAACGACCGGTGTCTGACCGCAGCTTGTCTGGGCCTTGGCCCCGTAGCAGCACCTAGAGCAGCCAATGTCGATTTAGTTGGTCCCAACTACTGGACGATTGACTTGTTTGATTGCGTTACTCACCGCGACGCTCTCCCCCCCGGTGCGGGCCCAGGACAAATCGGTAACCCTTGGTGGGTTCTTAAAATTTCGGTGCGCTCGGTTAGCGACCCCGCTGGCGTTCGTAGCGTTACCGTCAACGGCTTCGCGACTTCGCGAACCGACAATACTTACGTAGCAGAATTTGCCACCCGGAGTAATTTCGGCACCACCACCGTTGTCCTAACCGACAACTTGGGTAACAAAACCACGGTGGCCGGCCCTAGTTGGGACGAGTTCGACTGCGGAGAACTCTAAAGCGGCAGTGGGGTTAGGGCCGACACCAGAGCGGCGACTAGGCCTTCGATAGTCGACTCGCTCGCTTCGGCGCTAACCCTCAAGCCCTGTTCGACTGCGGTGGCTGAGGTGATTGGGCCGATCGAAATCACTTTCGGCGCCGGAGCGGCGAAGTCGGTCAGGGCGCCGAAACTAGACAAGAAGTTGGTCACGGTGGACGACGAGGTAAAGGTGATGGCGTCGGCTCCGTGGGTGCGTAAATCGGCGGCGGTAGCAGGCGATAGTTCCACCGGCACGGTGCGATAGGTGGGCAGCACATCGGCGTGATAACCCTTATTGGATAAACCTTCGGGGAGAACGTCGGGGGCGACTTCGGCCCGGGCGATTAGCACTCGGGCGCCCCCGAGAACACCGACTCGGCCCGGAGGCGGGAAAGCGTCTACGAGGGCTTCGGCCACAAAACGCTCGGGGACTAAATCGGGCACTACCCCGCGACTATTCAACGCGGCTGCGGTGCCTGGGCCGATGGCCGCCACCCGCACTCCCCCCAGGGCGCGCGCGTCAAGCCCGGCCGGGGTGAGCCCGCTTTCCCAAAATCCCACCACTGCGTTGGTGGAGGTAAAGACCACCCACTGATAATCGGCCAAGTCCGGTACGGTCACCGCGACGGGCTCAATGGTAATAGCCGGTATCTCAATCACCGTCGCGCCCAACTCGGTGAGCCGGACGGTCATCTCGCTGGCTTGCTCACGGGCGCGCGTGACTACGATGCGACGACCAAATAACGGGCGGTGCTCAAACCAACCGAAGTCGAGGGCGGCAACATCGCCCACGATGATGGCCGACGGAGCTTTCACCGCGCGTAAATCGCCGAGGGTCATGCGCACGCTGTGTTGGGTGGGCAAAGTTCCGCTGCGCACGGCGATGACCGGAGTCGAAGGCGAGCGCCCGCCCCGCACGAGGCGCGCGGCGATGTCGGGTAGACGAGCCGCGCCCATCAGAATCACGATGGTGCCCCCAACCGCGCCCAGCGCCTCCCAGTCGACATCGGTGTGGCCTTTGGCCGGATCTTCGTGGCCGGTGACCACGGTGAAATGGGTCGAAACGCCGCGATGAGTAACGGGGACTCCGGCGTAAGCGGCGGCGGCGATGGCGCTGGTGATACCGGGCACGATTTCGAAGTCAACTCCGGCGTTTGCCAGCGCCTCGGCTTCTTCGCCACCGCGCCCGAAAACAAAGGGGTCCCCGCCTTTTAGCCGTACTACTCGAGCGCCGGTGAGACCGTGCTCGACGAGCACCGCGTTGATTTGTTCTTGGGTCATCTCGACGTAGCCCGGGGCTTTGCCGACCGAGATGCGCACCGCGTGGGCGGGGGCCAACTCGAGCAGAACTGGGTTCGCCAGTCGGTCGTGGACCACCACTTCGGCTCGGGCCAATACCTCAGCCCCGCGACGGGTGAGCAAGCCCGGGTCGCCGGGGCCGGCGCCAACTAACCAGACGGTCACGCGAGCACTCCGGCAAACTGACTAAGCGCTCCGGCGAGAGTTTGGCCGGCGACGACCGCGCGTTCGTCGCGCCCAGTCTCGCGATACACCACGCGCCCGTCGTAGGAAGACAAGATGCCAGTGATCACTACATCAGCGCCTTCGATTTGTGCGTAAGCACCGATGGGGAGTGAGCAACCGCTACCGAGTTCGGCGAGAAAAGCCCGCTCGGCCACCACCGCCCGCTCAGCGGTGGGGTCGTTGATGGTTTGTAGTTGCGCGAGCGTGGCTTGGTCGTCGACTCGGCACTCCACCGCCAGCGCGCCCTGCGCGACTTGGGGCACCATCACCGCGGGGTCGAGGCGCTCGGCGATACGGTTCGATAAATCGAGCCGGTCGAGGGCGGCCGCGGCTACCACGATGGCGGAAAAGCCCGCGGCCCGCTCGAGTCGAGTGTGGATGTTGCCCCGCAATTCGGCGAAACCGAGATCGGGACGGAGATGGGCGAGTTGGGCGCGCCGGCGCACCGAACCGGTGGCGACGACAGCGCCGGTGGGCAGATCGGCCAGGGTTGACCCCACGAGGGCGTCACGGGGATCGGCCCGCTCGGGAATGGCGGCTAAAACGAGGCCGGGAAAGCTTTGTGCGGGAAGGTCTTTAGCCGAATGCACGGCCACATCGGCCTGGCCGGCGAGCACTGCGGCTTGTACTTCTTTGACGAAAACCCCAGTGCCGCCAATGGCGTGGAGGGGTTCGTCGGCGCGTTGGTCGCCGGTGGTTTCGATGATCACCAACTCCGCCCCGCGGTCGCCTAAGGAGTCTTGCAACCGAGCCACCACCCGTTCGGCTTGCCACCGAGCGAGAGCACTCCCTCGGGTCGCGACTCGCAGCGGCCCGGACATCACTCGGGCGATGAGGTGAAATCTTCGTCGAGGGCGAAGAGAGATACAAGCGCGTCGGCGTAGAGGTCGCCTTGATCGGTACCGCTCGCGTCTTTTAGCCGCATGGTCGGCTCGTGCAACAACTTATTGACCACGCGGTTGGTGATCTGGTCGACGAGAGCGGCGGCCTCGGGGTCGAGAGCAGAAAGGCGACTTTGGGCGCGGGCAATTTCCGCGGTGCGAATCTCTTCGGCCCGATCGCGCAGAGCCGAAATAGTGGGGGCGACTTCGCGGGCCAAAGTTTCTAACCGACAGCGCTCTAACTCTTCGGCGATGATAATCCGCACACTGCTCACTTCGCCCCGACGGGTTTCGAGCGACTGTTCACCGATGGCCTTGAGGTCGTCAATGTCGAGCAGCGTGACGCCAAACACCTGACCCACCCCAGGGTCGACGTCTCGGGGTACGGCCACGTCGACCACGAGTAGGGCCCGCCCGTCGCGCCGCTGGATTACCTCTTCCATACCCGCGCGCTCTATGAGCGTGCCCGGTGCGTCGGTCGAGGTGAGGAGAACATCGCAGGTAACGAGGGCGTCGAGCGCTTGGTCGAGGGCCACGGAAGTGCCACCGAAGCGTTGCGCCAAATCACGACCTCGGGCCAGGCTGCGATTAGCGACCACGATTTCGGCCACGCCCGCGCCCGAAAGCGCCACCGCCATGCCCTCGCTCACTTCTCCGGCTCCGATGAGCAACACTCGCCGACCTTCGAGCGAACCGAGCCGTTCGCCGGCCACCTGAACCGCAGCCGAAGATACCGAAACCGCGTGACGGGCAATGGCAGTTTCAGTTCGGGCTCGTTTTCCGACCTCGATGGCCTGGCGAAAAACCCGAGATACCAACGATCCGGCCGCGCCGGTTTCTTCGGCACTGAGCCACGCGGTGCGAACCTGGCCCAAGATCTGGCCCTCGCCGATGATCATCGAATCGAGCCCCGATGCCACCGCAAAGAGGTGGGCCACCGCGGCGTCATCGTGGAAGGTGTAGAGCTGATCGCCCAACTCGTCGACGTCGAGCCCCGAGTGCTCGGCTAAAAAGTGGCGCACATCGTCGATACCGTCGTGAAAGCGAGTAGTGCGGGCATAAATCTCAGTGCGATTGCAGGTAGAGAGCAAAACCACCTCGGCCAAGTGGGGACGGCTGATGAGATCATCGAGCGCCTTGGGCAGCGCCGACTGGGCCACCGTTATCTGCTCGAGCAGATCGACCGCGGCGGTGCGATGGTTTACTCCGACGACGACGAGAGACATCGCTCCAACAGCTCCTTGGCTTCATCGATCTGGCCGGCCCTTACTAGGTCAATCATTCCCGAGTCGAGCGCTTGACGCCAATCGACATCTTCGCTCGAAGTGCCCCCCGCCCGCAGAGTTTCTCGGGCCTCGGATAACAGCTCGAGTAGGTCGGCCCACTCGGGACCCATTTCGTTGGCCACATGAGATTTGAGGAAAGTGGCCAGAGCCGGGCTGCGACCACCGGTACCGACGGTGACCACGATGTCGCCTTGGCGCACTACCGACATGAGGGTGAAAGTGCAATGAGCGGGGTCGTCGGCCGCATTGACCCAAACCCGCCGAGCCTCGCCCGCTTGGGCCACCGCGCGATTGACTGCGGCGGTGCTGGTGGCGGTGGTGGCGAGCCAAGCGTCGTCAAGGTCAGACGGAGTGAACTCCCGTTGAGAAAGTTGCAGGCGACCTTCTTTAGCCCAATCAGCGATTTCGTCGACGACTTCGGGAGAAATCACGTGCACATCACCTCCCGCATCTAACAAGGCCTCAATCTTGCGGGCGGCGATGCGCCCGGCACCTACGACCACACAGCGGCGCCCCGCGATCAACAAGTTGACGGGATACCCAGTGAGATCGTTGCGTTCGCCGGCCACGAATGTCAGCCTACCGGCGCATTAGTAAGCGAACCGAATGGCTTGACGGGCCAAGGCCGGTCGCAGAGAAAAAAGTCAAGAGGGCGATAGCCTGAAACAATGGTGGCGGGGTTGGCATTTCTAGCGACGGCCATCGCCACCCTATTCGCCGAAGCCACTCTCGTGCGCTGGACCCGCAAACGCTCTCCCCATCTCGGGGCGTGGACAATCTCGCTCGCCCTGTTTGCCGTGGCCTCGGGGGCGTTGGCGGTGGGCGTATCTACCGGCTGGGACAAGGGAACCTTTAAAGTGTTCTTCCTCGCCGGAGCCATACTGACCGTTCCGTGGTTGGCCTTGGGGACGGTCGCACTTTTGCTTTCGCCTACTACCACTCGCCGAGTGCGCACTGCGGTGATCTTTTTCTCGGGCTTATCCGTAGGGGTGGTGCTCAGCGCGCCCATGATCGCGGTGAGCGGTACAGAAATACCGATTGGGAGCGATGTCTTGGGCGCGCTGCCAAGAGTGTTGGCCGCGATTGGTAGCGGAGTCGGGGCGATTGTGGTGATAGCGGGATCGGTAGTTTCAATATTTCGTTTCGCCCAAGATCGCACCAACCCTCATGCGGGGCGAATGGTTGGAGCCAATGTGCTCATCACGACTGGGGTGGTGGTTTTATCGAGCGGAGGGTTGCTTCAAGGATTGGTGGGCCACGACGAAGCGTTTGCCCTCACCCTCACTATTGGCATCGCAATTATTTACGCCGGGTTCTTAATCGCCGAAGGCCGCACCCGCCCAGAAGTTGGCTCGACGAGAGGGTTGGTCGACGAAAGCACAAGTTGGGCCGACTAAGGGCCGAGACGAAAGGCAAACTGCGCGGCCGAGGCGGCCAAGATCAGCACCAACAACACCACGATGGCGACAGTGATCTTGGGTCTCATTGACCAACACCTTCGGGAGTCACTCCGGGCGGAACCAGCACCACTGCGGCCCCGGGCGTGAGAGAATATTCATTAGCGGCCGAGGATTGATCGAGAGCCAAAGCGGCTAGGCCGTAGGAATCAATCAGGACAACGAGTTCTGAGGGTTTGGCCTCGGCGTAGGTGGTTACCCAGCGAGCCGATTTAGCCCGACCGCCGAGGTGAATCTCCACTAGCCCGCCGGGCGCGACGCCGCACTCGATGAGTTCTTCGGCCCCGAGGTTGAGTTGGCAGTTGCCGAAGCGATCGATCCACCACACTTGGGCGTCGATCACGCCGTCGTCGCGCACCACCGGAACCCCGAGCAGACCCGGAATCAGACTGGCGAGATCAACCCGTTCGCCCAAAGCGGTGAGCGGCGCGCCCATAGCCACGAGCGCGGCCACGGGAGCGAGAATGTCGCGCCCGGCGAAGGTGGGGCCGGGGGCGGGGATTTGGCAATCGGCGTTAGTGATGTCGACCACAAGGTCGGCGCCCCCCAACATGGCCGCCGCGGGAGCGAGAAGCCCATTGTCGGGCCCGAGCAAAGTGACTGCCCCCACTTGTACGCCGACTAAACGGCGATCAGTGCCCACACCCGGATCGACCACTGCGACTACTACCGCTTCGTCGGGTAGGTACTGAACCGAACGCACGAGAGCCAGCGCTCCGGCGCGCACATCGTGGGCGGGGATCTCGTGAGTGAGATCGATAATTGCTACCCCCGGGGCTTGGGCCACCCAGATTGAGTGGCAGACCCCGACGAACTCGTCGGCGAGGCCGTAGTCAGATAAAAACGCTATCGGTCGAGGCACTGGTGCGCGTTAGAAGCTAGATATGAGGGCGAACGAACGCCGCAAACTATCCGGCTTGGGTGAAGCGTGAAGCAAGGTAAGCGTCAACATCAATGTCGCGCACTCGAAACGAACGACCCACGCGCACGGCCTGGAGTTCGCCTCCCTTGATCAAGCGGTAGACCGTCATCGACGAGACCCGCAAAATCTCTGATACTTCTTGAACCGTCAAAAAACGGCCCTTAGTAAAGGACTGCGCCATGGCAGACCACCCCTCTTTCCCCTCCGCTGAGCCTATGAGCGTAGAGCCTGGAGGCCAGAGTTGTCTAGCGGGCTTTACGGTGGCCGAGGGGCCGGCGGTGGCCGAGGGGAAACCTATACGGTATGGGGAGTTTCAGCCCGGTAGGGGTTGAAGGGGCAGGCGGGGTTATCTCCGAGCGAAAACTAGGACGCGGGGTCGGAACCCATTTCGGCCGAGCGGGCTTCGGCCCCGGCGATGGTTTCGGCGATGAGGGCGGCGAAATCTTTCTCGGTGAGTACAGCGATGGCCGCCTCGGTGACACCCCCGGGAGAAGTCACTTGGGCCCGCAACCGCGCGGGGTCTTCACCGGCGCTCAACAAAGTGCTGGCTCCGAGCAAGGTTTGGCGCACGAGGGCGTCGGCCACATCGGCGGGCAATCCGGCGCGCACGCCCGCGGCGATCATGGCTTCGGCGAGCAAGAAAACGTAGGCTGGGCCCGAGCCCGAAAGCCCGGTCACCGCATCGAGTTGGTCTTCGGGGACGCGCACCACTAAACCCAAGGCCCGTAAAACCGTTTCCGCGCGGCCAAGGTGTTCTTCGGTGGCATGGCTCCCTCCCGATATGGCGGTGGCGGCCAAGCCAATAAGCGCGGGCGTGTTGGGCATGGCTCGTACTACCGGTCGGCCAGGGGCGGCCGCTTCGAGGGTGGCGATACGAACTCCGGCGGCGATAGAAATGACGAGCGTGTCGGAGCCGAGTGAGTCGGCCGCGCCAGTGAGGGTTTCCGCCACCAGTTTTGGCTTCACCGCCGCGACCACTACCTCGGCCCCCGCAACGGCACTCGCGGCGTCAGCGACAATGCGCACTCCAGAAATCAGATCTGCCAGTTCGGCGCGGCGGGGGGCGGAAATTTCGGCCACCGTTATGGTGGCGGCGGCAAAACCGGCCTCAAGTAGCCCGGCCGCTAGGGCTTCACCCATTCGCCCACCACCAAGAACGGCCAACTGCATAGTTTTGAGTATACCGGCTAAAACCCTTAGGGCGACTGGGTTAAGAGTCTGACTTACCGGCGAGACGATAGGCCATCTGCACGATGAGAGAAAACCACTGCTCGGTTATCTCATAAAGTACTCCGATAATGCGATCGAGTTCGCGCGCGCTCAAGTGTTCGAGCGCGATTCGACCGGTTAGGTAGGTATCGCCGTCGGGGCCGAGTGAAAAACTCGCGCCGTAGAGATTGTGATTGCGACTGAGCAAGAAGTGGTAGAGCTCAAGTTGATTGCGGCCGGAGTCGGGCAAGAAATAAAGTTCGTAGTGAAGCGAGCGCTGATGCAGATCAAAATAAATCGTGGCCGCGTCGCGACTGTCGCAACCGAAGCGCACATACCAGCGCGGGATTTCGGCGTCGTACTCCACCGTTTGGATTTGCGGTTGGTGGGCCACCACCTCTTCGAGATGAGTGCGGATTAGTTCGTGGGCGCGAGTCAGTTGCTCAGCGAGCGCGCGGGGATCGTTGTCGTCGATTAGCGACAAAACACTGGCTCGTAAGCACCGACGTCGGCGTAAATTCGCCGCAAGCGGGCCGCGGTCATGCTCCAGGCGTAACGACCAGAACGAGCGGCGGCCCGAGCACCGATTTCGGCGGCCAAAGCAGGGGCGGCCATTAGTTGCGCGATAGGAACGGCGAACTCTTCACCGCCGTGAGCGTCGACCAAAAAGCCCGTTACGCCGTCGTCTACCAGCGATTGCAGACCCCCGACATCGGTGGCCACGACCGGAAGGCCACACGCCGCGGCCTCCAGTGCCACCAGGCCAAACGACTCGGTACGCGAAGGCACCAAACACACATCGGCGGCCCGATACCAACTCGCAAGCGCGCCGTGGGGCTGGGGGCTGACCCACCGCACCCGATCGACTATCCCGAGTTGCTGAGCGAGGGCTTTGAGCCGAGCCATTTCGTCTTCGCCGTCGACCCCACTAGGGCCACCGACCACAACTAATAGCGCCCGCCGGTCGGGAAGTTCGGCCAACGCCCGCAAGGCCCGGTCGACTCCCTTGAGCGGTTGAATGCGGCCGACGAACAAAAGAATCGGTAGGCCGACATCAAGGCCGAGGCGTTGGCGATTGCGGTGGCGATCGCCGGGCGAAAACAACTCGTGGTCAACCCCCGGGGGAATCACTTCTACCTTGTCGGTGCGAGCATCGTAAGTGGTGAGCAACTCTTCGGCTTCGTCGGGAGCCGAGGCGATAATGCGATCCGCGCAGGCCACTATCTCACGCTCAGTACCCACTCGAGTGATGGGGTCGTCGTTTATACCCGCGGCCGCTTTGGTGGCGGCCAAAGTGTGGAAAGTAGTAACGAGCGGAAGACCAAGGTCGTGCTTAAGTTGGTGGCCCACCGCCCCCGAAAGCCAGTAGTGCGCGTGTAGGGCATCGAACGAACGGCCGCCGATGTAGTTGTTAGCAGCGTCAGTAAATTCGCCCAGCACTTCGGGGAGGGCGTACTTGGGCATCGCTCCTTGGCCGCCGGCGGCGAGATGAACCACCCGCACTCCGGGCTCAATTTCAACTACTCCGGGGGAGTGAACCCCTTCGGCTCGGGTGAGCACATCGCACTCCACTCCGGCGCGGGTAAGCGCAGAAGCCAACGAGGCGACATAAACATTCATCCCCCCGCCGTCGCCCGAACCGGGCTGATCGAGGGGAGAGGTGTGCACACTCAACATGGCAACTCGGCGAACCGACATCAGGTTTACATCTTACCGACCTTGGCGCATAAGCCCAAAGTCGATTATTGCCCACCACCGCTAACGGGAGGCAACACGGCAATTTCATCGTTTTCGTTTAGGTCGGTAGTCATACCCGTTAGCGGTTCGTCGCCGTTGATCCAAACCCTCGAGTTGGCTAGTACGGCGGCAAGGTCGGGGTAGGTTGCACACGATTGGTCAAGTGCACCGGCAAGGGTGTCGGCTTCCAATTCAACTTGCGAACATCCGGTAGCGTCGCGCGCCTGAGCGAAAAATAAAACTCGTACCGTGGGCACGACGGCTAAGGCGACGGTGAACGATCTATGCGCTCTATGTCTCGTTCGAGTTCGGCCATTTGTTCTTCCAGTGCTTTGAGCGCTACGAGATCGGGATCGACCTCGGTCGCGGGCTCGGGTTGATTAGGGGTGGGAGTGGCTTCGGGAGTTTCCATAAACATAAAGCGTAGGCCAGACGGCGATTATTGAGATGCACTCATAAAAAAATCGACCTTAGTGTTTCGGCGTAAGCGGTTGGCTAGAAATGCGTGGGCAACGGCGACGGCGACGAGAGTTGCCAGCCCAGAAATAACATTGATCTCGGGCACGACCCAAACGATAAAAGTGAGTATCGCCACCGTTGCGGCGGTCGCACTTCGCAAGTAAAAAAGCGGGCCGGTGGGATAACGCCGAGTGCAGACTCCTAAAAACGCCAGCGCCAAATAAAGGAGCGAGAGTAAAAACCCGATGGACAAAATAGCTTCGGCGGGGGGTCGGCCAAAGGGGTCAATCGAAACCAGTGTGGCCACCCCAATGGCAATGCCGGCGATGCTCATCTGCAGCAAGAGGTGCAGATTGACCCAGTAAGCAAATCGGCTGGGGGCGATTCCGGAGTCGGGAACGTCTTCAAAATAACTTGCCCAGATCGCAAATATCAAAATGAACTGAAGAACTAAAGCGGTTAAGTCGATAGTGGTATCGGCGGAGTTTCCGACCGATGTCGCAACCTTAATAAAATTCTCACCGCACATAATTATGGTAAGAGCACCAAAACGCTCAACTACATGGCGTTCGTCGAGGGGAGCAAACCGGCCGAAATAATTAGATTGCATAATTGTAGGAGCGATAATCGTTAATAATCCGATAATCCAAATAGTTTCTCGAATTCCATTCGGAGTAAAACCCGAGACAATAAAAATCACAACGGCGACCAGCGCGTAGATTGAGTAGTTACGCGCGTAGGAAGCCAGATCGTTTTTTTGACGCGAGGCCCGCCAGTACATAAGGGCGACTGTGGTCACTAGCCCCGCGTAAGTCAGCGAACGCAAAGTAAAATCACGAACAAGGCCTTCGCTTATTTCCACCGAAAAGACCGCGATGAGCACCATCTGGATGAGCACCAGCGCCCGCTGAGTGAAATCGTGGGTCTTAAATCGGTTGGTGAACATCGTGGTCGAAACCCAGATGCACCAGATCGCGATGAAACTAACTACCACTCGCCCGATGTCTCCCCAATCGTCGAGATGAGAAACAGTGGAGCTAAACACCAGTACTGCGGCGACGAAAACGAGGTCATAAAACAGTTCCAGCCAAGCCAATACTGGAATCGACGGATAAGTCGAGAGCGATTCGTTCTGGTCGGACGGGCTCATCTAGTCAGGCTACTTCTAGACCAAAAAGTTTGTTAGGAGGTCAGTTGCCCCGAGCTCGGTAACTGTGAGCCCTTTGGGTTAAACGATCGGCTTCGACCACGCTCACTTCTTCGGCCAAATTTTCTAGCACCGTAGCGGCTTCGGAGAACCTTCCAAGATCGGACAACATACTGGCCGCATCAACCCGTTCAGAAACGCTGAGCCCCGGGATTAGTAGACGCAGGCGCACGACCCACAGCACCGACGGGGCCGAACCCACGGCTAAATAAGCGGCAATAAGATTGGCCAGCACGCGAGCCAATAGCGCTCGGGTAGACACGGGCGAAAGATACTCAGAAGAAAACTTCGCTCCACCACGAACAGCGGCAAACTTTTGCTTTACCCCCTCAACGTCAAGAACGCGACCACCAGAAAACGGATCATAAAAATTACCTGCGCTATCACCGACTAAAAAATGGCCGGGCAGGCCAATGCCTACTAGTTCAATACCGGCCCGCCGGCCCACCTCCATCATCAAAATACTCAGAGTGATTGGTATCCCAAGCCCCCGATCAACGACTGCATCGAGGAACGAATTGCGAACATCGGAATAATTATCTTGGTTGCCAACAAATTTTCCCGAGCCGAACAATTGCTGGGCCAAAGCAGTCGCATTTACCGGAGCGGGCTGAGCTAACTCGTCGAGCCGGGCCAATACCGAGGCCTCGTCGACCCGGTGATCGTGGGCGGCGATGCTTAACGCGGCTAAATCCAACGGGATTTCTCCGTCGGGTCGGGTTATGAGTTCGCCGAACTGTTCGGTGGCTTCCACTGCGCTGACGGTACACTCAATTGCATGAGAACCGATCTCACCCAGCCGGCCGAAGACCGATTGCGGGGTAAAAACCAGCGATTTACTGGGACACGAGCCGCCCTAGTAGAGGCATTGGCCGCAGCCGGACGGCCGCTGACGATCCCGCAGATCCTCGAACTCAAGCCGGCTCTGGCCCAGAGCAGCGCCTACCGCAACTTGCAAATTTTGGAACGGGCCGGAGTGGTACAGCGCATAGTCACCACCGACGAACACGCCCGCTTTGAATTAGCCGACGAACTTACCGGCAACCATCATCATCACGTG
>SXGQ01542869.1_pt1 | contig 18336 bp, 18 predicted proteins | sample 3178371 | NCBI WGS metagenome assembly SXGQ01 (sample SAMN11356859, study PRJNA531348) | freshwater metagenome | isolation source: freshwater sample F1-20 | place: China: Fuxian Lake, Yuxi | collected 2017-12-25 | reverse complement strand
GGAGCCGTTGGATTCCATGATCTCGGAGACGAGACGGATGGAGTAAGGGAAGTCCTGCTCGGAAGGCAGCACGGAGAGCAACGAGCGCTCGGCGAGGTTGCCGTGGCCGGTTTCGCGGCGGCTGGTCATGCCGAAGCGACCCGTTTCACCCACGGAGAACGGCGGGAAGTTGTAGTGCAGGAGGAACGAGCGCTTGCTCGGGCCGCCCGTGATGGCGTCGACTTCCTGGGCGTCCTTGGAGGTGCCGAGGGTCGCGAGCACGAGGCCCTGCGTTTCGCCGCGCTGGAAGAGCGAGGAACCATGGACGCGCGGGAGCACGTCGACTTCGCAGGAGATCGCGCGGAGATCCTTCGGGGTGCGACCGTCGGCGCGCTCACCGCTCTGGATGATGGCGTTGCGGTAGACCTTTTCCTGGAGCTTTTCGAAAGCCATCTTGATCTGGCGGGCGTCGAAGACGTCGCCGAGTTCAGCCTTGCAGGCAGCCTTGGCCTTCTCGACCACGGCCTTGACGGCGTCGCCGCGCTCCTTCTTGGAAGCGAGGAAGATCGCCTTCTTGAGGAGGTCGCCTTCGTTCGCGACGCGTTCGCAGATCGCGAGAGCCTTGGCTTCGCAAACGACGAGCGGGAACTGGCGCTTGGTCTTGGAGTACATCGCGGCCAGCTTGCGCTGGGCGGCGATGATGGGCTGGATGGCCTTCTGGGAGTATTCGAGGGCGGCGATGAAGTCGGCTTCGGGGAGCTGGTCCGCGGAACCTTCGATCATCATCATGTCCTTCTCGTTGCCGACGTAGATCAGGTCGAGGTCGGACTGGTACTGCTCTTCGTGCGTGGGGTTGACCACGAACTGGCCGTTGACGCGGCCGAGGCGGATGCCGGCGATCGGGCCGTTCCAAGGGATGTCGGAGCAAAGGAGCGCGGCGGAAGCGCCGTTCACCATGAGCACGTCGGAGTCGTTGATCTGGTCCGCCGAGAGGAGGAGGCCGATCACCTGGACTTCATTGAGGAAGCCTTCGGGGAAGAGCGGACGCAGGGGGCGGTCGCAGAGACGGGAGGTGAGGATTTCCTTGTCGGACGGCTTACCTTCGCGACGGAAGTAACCACCGGGGAAGCGGCCCGCGGCGGCGAACTTCTCGCGGTAGTCGACGGTGAGGGGGAAGAAGTCCTGGTCGGGAGAACGCAGGTCTTCGGCGGCGGTGGCCGACACGAAGAGCGTCGTTTCGCCCTTGCTGATGGTGACGGCACCATTCGCCAAGCGGGCGATGGAACCGGTGCTGATGGTGATACCGAGTTCGTCGATGGTCACCGAGTGTTTCTGTTTCATTGTGTTTTTTGCGTTTTGCGCGTTGTGCCAGGCGGGATTGCCCGGCGGTTTTGGTTGGGGGGTGAAAAGCGGACGTCCCAGCGGCGGCTGGGACGTGCAAGCAAGACCGACCGCGGAAGCGGCGGGCTTACTTACGCAGGCTGAGCTTGCTGATCAGGGCGTTGTAACGGTCCAGATCGCTCGACTTCAGGTAGGCGAGGAGCTTGCGGCGACGGTTGGTCAGCATGATGAGACCGCGGCGCGAGTGGAAATCCTTACGGTGGGTACGGAGGTGTTCCGTGAGGTGGTTGATACGGCCGGAGAGGATGGCGACCTGGACTTCAGGCGAACCGGTATCCTTGGCATCCTGCTGGTGCTTCTTGATGATATCAGACTTATCGAACGACATGACTTTGGGTGGGTGTTTGGGTTGAGTTTGGCCGACTTGGGAGAAATTCCCGAGGACCCGCCGAACGGCCGGTGCCTCCGTCTGGAAGGAACTTTCGTTCCTCGGCCAGCGTGAGAAGGGGTCCACCCTTCTCCCTAACGAAGTGAAACCGAATTCGTGACAGGTCCCCCCCCTTGAGGCAAGCAGGAAACCGCCCCGGACAGGACTTATTCACACCCCCACCTGGGGTCAGTTTTCGGTGAAAATCAGGTCGTAGCCTAGGCAAGCAGCCAAAAGGAGGGCCACCTGACCCGGCTGAGTGGCGGAGCCCGGGGCGAGGGTCAGCTGGTAGTTATCCGCCGAGGTAAAGAACTCCTTGGCCAGACCTGCCCACTTCTTGTCCATGGTACCGATGATCTGACCGGAGCCATCGACAAGCTCGCGGGTCCAGCTCATCCACTTGCCGCTGAAACTACCCACCAGTCGCTCGTTGGCATCCTCGACGAGGAGCTCGCGCTTGAAGGAGATGAACTTCGTCCGGAGGAGGCCAACGAATCGGCCTTGGCCATCATAGACGCTCAGACGGGTGCGCCAAAAAGTGAAAGGCTTTTCGATGCGCAAGGCGACAGTCGTTCCGTCGGCTTCGTAGACCGTCACCTTGGTCGGCAAGATCTTCTTGTTGATCAGGAGCCGGAGCCAAGCGGCTTTGGGCTCTTCCTTGGCCAGGCCAAGCTGGGCGCCCGTGACGGGATCCAGGAGGTCGTAGGCATCCGTCAGCTTCATGAAACCGACGCGCTCCCGGATGAAGAAGGTCGAACGGCTCAGCAACGTCGGAAGGGGTGGCGGCATTTCTTGCATGACCCTTTCTCGGCAGAACCGCCCGTTCCGTCCAGCGAGAAACCGCTTCAGAACGCCACGTCGACTTCGTAGACATCTCCCGGCCGGCGCGCGATGGCCTCGATGCGGAAGCCATTGGGGTCGGGGATAATCTCCGCTAGGTCGAAGGAGCGGACGGACTTCGGCAAGCCCTCGAACACCAGCGTGAAGACGTAGGGCGTGGTGTAGTCGATCTTCGTCCAATGCGGGTAGAGCGAAATCTTCTCAAAAGACACCAGCCGACTGGTGTGGTTGGAGTCGCGATCGAGGAGGAAGGTGCTCTGCCAGACGCGCACCATTTCCGCGGTGTACGCGGGGACGCGGACGTGGACGACGACGGGCTCCCGCGGCTGGACCGAGGTTTCCTCCGCCGTCTCCGGCCTTACCGTGGTGGTGGTATCCGCTGCAGGGCTCATCCCCGCAACCTACGAACCCCCGGCCAGCAGGCAAGCGAGGGCTCACCTGATTAGCCCGTTGACTCCCTCCCCCTCTAAAAGCGGAATAGGTCCATGGATAACGGCTCAACGGATAAACCCGGTCTCACCGGGGCGGAACGCAGCAAGCTTCGCAGCCTTGCGCAGACGCTCGACCCCAAGGTCTTCGTGGGTAAGGCGGGCATCAACGAGGGCATCTCGAAACTGCTCCTGCAGGCGTTCAACAAGGCCGACCTCGTGAAGGTCCGCTTCACCGCCGAGCGCGATGCCATGGAAACCCAGATGCAGGAACTCGCCCGCCTGACGGGGAGCGAGGTCATCGGCAACGTTGGCCGCACGGCGACTTTCTTCAAGTTAGGTGAGGCCGCCGAAGACGACGGCGAATAAGCCATGGATGCCGCCAGGTTCCAGTCGCAGCACGACTCCCTGATCCAGGCCGCGGAACTGGCTTTGCGGACCTTGACCCCGGCCGCCGACGCGCGCCCGGCCCGCCTGCACGCGGCGATGCGCTACTCGCTCGAGGCGGGCGGCAAACGCTTGCGCCCAGTGCTCTGCCTCGCGGCCGCCCAAGCCTTCCGGCCCGCCGCCGACGCCCGCCACGCCGCGACCGCGCTGGAGTGCATCCATACCTACTCGCTCATCCATGACGACCTACCGTGCATGGATAACTCCGACCTCCGCCGAGGCCGGCCATCCTGCCACAAGGCTTTTGATGAGGCCACGGCCCTGCTCGCCGGCGACGCCCTCCTGCCCTTGGCCTTCGCCTTGCTGGCCCAAGGCCATGCCGACCGCCCCGAACTGTCGCGGCGGCTCGTCGCGGAGCTCGCGCACGCCGCGGGCTCGACCCTCTTGGTCGGCGGACAGACCGAAGACATGGGTGGGCTCGCCGCCGGGGCCGATGCCGACCGGCTCGAATTCATCCTGCTCGGCAAGACGGCCGCCATGCTCAGCGCGCCGCTGGCCATGGGCGCGCTCATCGGCGAAGCCAGCGAAGCCGATGTCGAGCATAGCCGCCTCGCCGGTCGCGCCGCCGGCATAGCCTTCCAGTTGGTCGACGATCTCCTCGATGGTTCCGCCAATGCCGCCCAACTCGGCAAGCCCGTCGGGGCCGACGCGCAAAACGGCAAGTTCACCTATCCGGGCCTGCATGGCATCCCGGCCACGCAAGCCCGCATCCGGCAACTGACGGCGGAGGCGGTCGACCATCTGTCCGCTTGTCGGGGCGACACGACCTTCCTCCGCGCGCTGATCACGCGGATGGCCAGCCGCGACCGCTAAGCGGCGCCTTAGTCGTCCGAACGCCCCGCGGTCGCAGGCAACTGCTCGGACAGCCAGGCATAGTAGGTGCCGAGCCATAGCCGCCAAGCGAGCGCATGGATGAAGGGCGGCACGATGAGCGCGGTGGCCGCGGCGATCTTCATCGCGGTGAGGCCGCTGACCCAACCTCGACTCAAGCAGAACAAAAGGACGGGGAGCACGCCAAACGCCGTGAGCCCGTAATTCCAGACGATCGCCCCGAGGAAGAAGCCTTCCTTCCGACGCAGCACCATACCGCAATGCCCACAGGCATCGGGGGTGTTCGAGAAGCGGCGCCAAAAGCCTTGCGGCTGCAGCGGCCGGACCGGCCGGCTGCAATTGGGACACAGCCCGCGGGCGCACCGAAGGAAGATGTCAGGACGAAAAGCCACCCACCCAGGCTATCCCCTACGCGCTCCATGTAAAGCAAAGGGCCGGCTTCCTTGCGGAAACCGGCCCTGGAAAGCGCATTAAGGTCGCTTATTCGGCGGCCGTCTCACCCACCTGGAAGCGGGTGAAGCGAACGATCGAAACCTCTTCGCCGACCTTCTTGGAGAGTTCGGCGAGGAGCTGGGAAACCTTCTTGTCCGGATCGCGGAAGAACGACTGTTCGAGGAGGCAAACGTCGGCGAAGTACTTGTCGACGCGACCCGAGATGATCTTCTCGATGTTCGAGAGCTGCGCCTTCTTGCGGGCTTCGGAAGCGACGAACTGCTTTTCCGCGACCACGATGCGCTTTTCGAGCTCAGCGATGGCTTCGGCGTTCTGGGCGGCCTGCTGTTCGACGAGCTGACCCTTGTAGTCTTCGATCACGCGCTTGCACTCTTCGATCGCCTTGTCGGCTTCCGACTTGGTGAACTCGAGGGCGATTTCGCGCTCCTTGGCGACGACATCAGCGGAAACTTCTTCGCGACGGACGAAGCGACCGTTGTTGGCAACGACCTGCATCGCCATCTGACGGGCGAAGTCGGCCACGTCGGCATGCGAAGCGCCCGCGGCGGACTTCGTCGAGAGCTCGATGAGGACGGCGATCTTGGCGCCCGTGTGGACGTAAGCGGAGACGCGACCGTTGCCGGAGGCGGCGAACTTCAGGACGCGGGAGACCTTGAGGTTCTCGCCGATCTTGGTGACCTGATCGTTCAGGAAGTCGTTCACCTTGCGGGAGGCGTCCGCGTGGTAAGGCTGGTCGAGCAGGTTGTCGACGCCGTTGCGGGAAGCTTGGCCGACGAGGTCCTTGGCGAGGGCGACGAAGGCCTCGTTCTTGGCGACGAAGTCCGTCTCGCAGTTCAGTTCGAGGAGCGTGGCGGACGTGCCGGACGCATCGACCTGGACGGCGATCATGCCTTCGCTGGCCTTGCGGTCAGCCTTCTTGTTGCGCGTCGCGATCCCCTTGATGCGGAGGATTTCGACGGCCTTTTCCATGTCGCCGTTGGCCTCGGTGAGGGCCTTCTTGCAATCCATGAGACCGGCACCAGTGCGCTGGCGCAGATCGTTGACCGTCTGAGCGGTGATAGCGGACATGGCGAGATTACTTGGTGGTCGTCTTACGCGGACGAACAGTCTTGGCGGCACCCTTGGCTTCTTCCCCTTCGGAGCCTTCGCTGGCCTTCATCAGCTCATCGGAGATGGTGACTTCGGGCTGGGCGTTCTCGGTGGACTCGCCACGGGAGAGAGGGGTCACGGTCTTGCGCGGGTTGGCGTCGACCTTACGGCGAGCCCGACCGTTCTGGACAGCCTGGGTGAGGACTTCGACCACGAGGCGGATGGACTTGGCGGCGTCGTCATTGCCCGGGATCGGGAACTTGAGGACCGACGGGTCGGAGTTGGAGTCGCAAAGGCCGATCACCGGAATCTTGAGGCGGTTGGCCTCGTTGACGGCGATGGCTTCGTGTTTGGTGTCGATGACGATCATCGCCGCCGGGAGTTCGCGGTATTCGAGGAGACCTTCGAAGTTGCGCTGCATGCGGGACATCTCGCGACGGACGGCGGCGCCTTCTTTCTTGTGCATCTTGGCGAGGGAACCGTCCTGCTCCATCTTGAGATAGGTGCGGTAGGACTCGAGCGACTTCTTGATGGTCGCGAAGTTGGTGAGCGTGCCACCGAGCCAGCGGTTCACGGCGAAGGGCATACCGGTCGCCTTGGCGGCGGCGCGGACGACTTCCTGGGCCTGCGGCTTGGTCGCGACGAAGAGCACTTCCTTGCCCTTGGCGGAGACTTCTTCGAGGTAAGCGGCGGCGGCGGCGAGGCACGCATGCGACTTCTCGAGGTCGATGATCGACACGCCGTTGCGGTGGTCGAAGATGAACGGACGGGACTTGGGATTCCAGCGACGGGTCTGGTGGCCGAAGTGCACGCCAGCGTCGAGGAGGTCTTTTACGGTGATGTTCATGGTATTTTTAGCTCCGTATCCTGCTTCTTGCCGAAGGAGAGGACGTTGGATCAGGTGTATTTGACTGCAGTTTTGGTTTGGATGTCGGAAGCAATCGGCGGTCGCTCCCAACGGTGGAAAGGGGTTTCAAACACCCCCACCCCCCTCTGGCAAGGGAAAAAGGGGTGTTTTGGGCTGACAATCCATGAGGGGGCGGCACGTTCCTAGGTTCATGCTTTGGGTCTATCGCATCCTCTTCCTCCCCCTCCTGCTGCTGGCTTCGCCTTATTACCTGTGGCGGATGCTCCGTCGCGGGGGCTACGGAGCGGGCTTTAGCCACCGGCTGGGCTTCCTGCCCACCCTCCCCGCCCACCCCAAGCGGGTCTGGATCCAGGCGGTCTCGGTTGGTGAAATCGAGGCGATCGGCCCCTTGCTCAAGGAACTGCGGGCTTCCGGCGAAGTCGAGTTGGTCCTGACCACGACGACCAGCACGGGTTATCGTTTGGCCCGTGAACGCCACGGCGATACCTGCGCGTTCATCGGCATCTTCCCCGTGGACTTCTGGCCCTGCAGCGCCTTGGCCTACCGTCGCCTGCAACCCACCGCCATCGTGCTGACGGAAGGCGAGCTCTGGCCCGAACACTTGGGCCAAGCCCGGGCCCGCGGCCTCCCCACGCTGCTGATCAACGCCCGTCTTTCCGATCGCTCCTTCGCGCGCCATCAAAAGTTCAACGCGGCGAGCCGCGGTTTGCTCGCGGGCTTCACGTGGATCGGCGCCGGCAGCGAGGAGGATGCGCGCCGCTTGATGTCCCTCGGCGCCGAACCCGCTCAGGTCGACGTCACCGGCAACCTGAAGTTTGACGTGGCCACCGAAGGCCCGCTCTCGCCCGGAGAACGGTTGGTGCTGCGCCAAGCGTTGGGCTTCGACGGCTTCGAACGCAGCCTGGTGCTGCTGGGCTCATCGACTTGGGAAGGCGAAGAGGCCCTGCTGCTCGACGTCGTGCAGGCGTTGCGCGGCGCAGGCGTCGACGCCCGCCTGTTGCTTGCCCCACGACACGCGGAACGCCGCGATGCGGTGATCCGTTTGCTCGCCGACAGCGGGCTCTCCTTCCACCAACGTTCGACGCAAGGCCCCACCGCGCCGTCCGGGACCGTCGTGCATCTTGCCGACACCACCGGTGAGCTCCGTCAATTGACGCGGGCCGCGGACCTCGCCTTCGCCGGCAAGAGCCTCGCTCCGCACGACGGCGGCCAGACGCCCGTCGAATGCGCCGCGGCGGGGGTTCCGGTGGTCTACGGACCGCACATGACCAACTTCAAAGCGATCTGCCAAGGACTGGAGAAGGTCGGCGCCGCCCATAAGGCCGCCGATGCCGCCGGCGTCCGCGCCGCCCTGCTCGCTTTAGCCCGCGACACAGCCAGCCGGGCGCGCATGGGCCAAGCCGGTCAAGAATGGCACGCGTCCAACCGCGGGGCTTCGCGCCGCACCGCCCAGGCCATCTTGGCTCAACTCCGGTAAGCTTCGCGCAGCTTGATCGCCTCGTCGCGCAAAGCGCCACCGAGGATGATCTGCCGCGCCAGCGCCGCACCGGCGGCCGGATCCCGCGCGACGTCAGCGACCCACAGGGCCGTGCCGGCGCTGAGGCACAAGGTGTCCAGCAAGCCATCGGAGACCCCACCGACGAGGAGGTCGGAGAACATCACGAGGTTCTCTTCCGGCGTGCCGCCACGGAGGTCGTCGATGGCGCACTGCTTGAAACCGAAATCGCCCGGCAACCACGTCGCATCGATGTGCGCCAATGCCCCGCAACCGCGGACGCGGACGGGACCGGCCGTCGTGACTTCATCCATGCCCCCGCCTACGGCGGTGTGCGTGACGAGGCCGCGCTTCACACCCAATTCGTGCAAGGCGGCCGCGATGGGTTCGACCCAACGGGCGTCGTAGACGCCGACCAACATGTGGGCGGGCTGCGCCGGATTGATGAGCGGGCCGAGGACGTTGAAGATCGTCTTCGTGCCGCTTTCGGCGATCTTCTTGCGTACGCCCAAGATGGCCTTGAAGGCGGGATGAAAAGCCGGCGCGTAAAGGTAGCAGAAGTTCGCGTCATGCAGCGCCTTGCGGAGCTGGTCGGCATCGGCTTCCAAGACGACGCCCAAGGCGGCCAGGAAATCCGCGCTGCCGGACTTCGACGTGATCGAACGGTTGCCGTGCTTGATGACGGGCACGCCCGCCGCCGCCACGATGAGCGAACTCGCCGAGGAAATATTGAAGCTGCCCGAACGGTCGCCGCCAGTGCCGACGATGTCGATGGCCCGGGCCGGCACGTCCCCGAAGTCGATGCGTCGTGCCAAGCCTCGGTAGGTTTGGGCAAAGGCCGCGACTTCCGTCGCCGTCTCGCCCCGCTGGGCCAAGGCCAACAGGAAGGCCTCCTTGGCGGCATCGGAGATACCTGCTTCGACCATCGCGGCCGCCGCCGTCGCCGCCTCGGCGGGCGTCAAGGAGCGTCCGGCCACCAGGGCTTGGGTGAGGTGAGGCAGGTCCATGGCACGATTAGCCACGGGAAAAGGGGGCGGGACAAGGGGAATTTATCCGACAAGGGGTTTGCATCCCCAAGTTTCCTCCCAATGATAAACCCATGCACGACGGCGACCAGCCTCAGGGCGACTTCGACGGTTCCGGCAATGCCTCTTGGGGCGAAGCCGACTGGGCGGGCTACCTGTTGCGCAATGACCATGAGGTCGGTCGCTTCTTGTCCTATTACAACGAGGTCAAACCCCTCCCCGATCGGCTCGACATCTCCGCGCGTCGCATGGGCTGGGAAAACGCGGACTGGGGTCCGGGCGACCCGCCGGACGACCCGGCAGACGACGACAATGACGGTCCCGACCTCCCCTACTGCATCCATCAGCACCCGGTCTACATCGTTTCGCGGGCGCTCGGCATCCAGCTGACGGTCTGCTTCCGGAAACTCTGCCAAGATTCCGGCCTCGCCATCAACGCGCTCACCGCGGCCGACCTGATGCACTCCTTCTGGGACGTCGAGCACCAGATGATCATGGCCATCAACGCCACCGATACCGGCGACATGTCGCTCGCCTTGGTCCACATGAAGCGCGGCCTCTCCGCCATCAACTATTCCATCGGCCTGCTGGCGCAGATTCCCGACGAAGCCCGCCTGAGTTCCGCCGAAGCCTCCGGCGAACTGGAAGCCACGCTCTTCGACCTCCGCGAAATCTGTCTCCGCGTGATGGCCGACTGTCGCTGGGACGGCTCGAAGAACTGAACTTCAGGCCTTGTTCTGGTCGCCCCGGCTCATGTGCTGGATCAGGCGGTCGCTGAACTCCTTGGCGGAGTCGTGCCCCATCCCGCGCAAGGCCTGCACCATCGCGGCCACCTCGACCAAGCGGGCCATGTCGCGACCCGGCCGGACCGGAATCGTCATGTGCGGGACCTTGCGGCCGAGTATCTCGAAGTTCTCGACCTCCAAGCCCGAGCGCTCCTCATCCATCCCCGGCTGCCAGAGCACGAAGGTGACGACGAGGTCCACGCGCTTTTCACGGCGGACGGAACGGACGCCGAAGATCGAGGCGATGTTGATGATGCCGATGCCGCGGCACTCCATGTAACCACGGTTGAGCTCCTTCGAAGTCCCCTGGAGTTCGCGGTCGCCGATCAGCGTGACGATGACGAAATCGTCCGCGACCAAGGAGTGGCCGCGTTCGATCAAGGCCAAGGCGCACTCGCTCTTGCCGACGCCGGAAGCGCCGCGCAGCAGGACCCCGACGCCGCGGATGTCGACCAACGTCGCGTGCAGGTTGGTGCGCGGGGCGAACTTCTCCTCCAAGAGCACCGTCGCTTCGGCGGAGAAGTCCTTCGACTTCAGCTGCGTGCGGATGATCGGCACATGGTGCTTGTCGGCCAAGCGTTTCAGCAAGGCGTCGACCTGGAGGCCGCGCGACACCACGACCGCCGGGACCTTCTTCGCGAAGACGTCGTCGAGGAGCTTCTCGCGCAGGCTGTCCGGCTGGTCGGCGAGGTAGGCCATTTCACCGGCGCCGAAAAGCTGGAGCCGACGATTGGCGAATTCCTTGAAGTAGCCGGTGACCGCCAAGGCCGGACGGTTGATGGACTTCTCGGAGATGACGTTGTCGAGACCGTCCGCGCCGGCGAGGAGCTCCATCTGCAGCATGTCGCGGAAGGAGTCGAAGAACTCCCGCACCGAAACGGATTCAGGGCGGGTTTCAGGAGCGAGGTCGGACATGGCGGATTAGAGTTTGAAGCCTTCGCCCAGGTAATGGCGGCGGCTCTCAGGGTCATTCACGATATCCTGGGGCGTGCCGGAGACAAGCACGCGTCCTTGGTGAATCAGGTAGGCCCGATCCACGATGGAGAGCATTTCCCGGACGTTATGGTCCGTGATCAGGACACCGATGCCCCGTTCCTTGAGGCGACGGACGATGGACTGGACTTCCGCCACGGAGATGGGGTCGACCCCGCTGAAAGGCTCATCCATGAGCAAGTGGCGCGGGCCCGTGGCCAAAGCCCGGGCAATCTCGAGGCGGCGACGCTCGCCGCCCGACAGCGTGAAGGCGGGCTGACGGGCCAACCGCTCCAAGCCCAGGTCGGCCAACTGCTGGGCCGTGCGGGCTTGGGCCTCACGTCCAGGCAGGCCCAAGGTTTCCACTACGGCCATGACGTTGTCCCACACCGAAAGCTTGCGGAAGATGGAGGCTTCTTGCGGGAGGTAACCGAGACCGGACTTCGCGCGCTGCCACATCGGCAAATCGGTGATGTTGCGGCCATCCAAGAACACCTTGCCGGCGGTCGCGGGGATCAGCCCCACGACCATGTAAAACGTCGTCGTCTTGCCGGCCCCGTTCGGGCCGAGCAAACCAACGATTTCACCGGCCTTGAGCTGCAGGCTCACGTTTTGCACGGCGACCTTGGGGCCGTAGTGCTTGGCGAGCGACTCGACGCGGACCACGCCCTTTTCGCTGGTGTCTGCCATGGTTAAATGAGGAAGCCCTCAGCGTCCTTTGTCGAGGCTTTTGACCTGCGGGAGGGTGAAGTCGGGGCCGAGGAAAATCTTCGGGCGGACGACCTGACCAGGTAGGTTCGGGTCCGGGGCTTGGTCCATGCGCCAGATACGCTTCTTCATGTCGTAAGTGATCTCCTTGGCCGGAATCCCTTCCCGGCCCTGGGGATCGCGAATGCGGGCGTCGCCGAAGAGCTTGGCTTCACCGACCTCCGGGCGGACCTCCAAGGTGCGGCCATAGGCCGTCGTGCCGCCGGCCAGGACATTGACGTTGCCGCGACCCACGATGAGGCGCGCGGCTTGCTTGCCCTTGGCGTCAGGCTCCGCCAGGCCTTCCAAGAGATCGCAGGTCGCATCCGTACCCTCCGTGCGCATCCCGACGGCCCCACGCAGGAAGAACTTGGTCATCTGCGGCGTGGCCAGGACCTCCTGGGCATCCGCGATGAACTCGGCGGACTTCCCGTTGCTGAAGTCCACCCCGAGGCGCGGACGCGTTTCGACGGACCCGCCGCTGAGGGTCAGCAAACGCGGACGCCCCGTGAGATTGTCCTTCTTGAGGATTTCTTCGATTTGCACGGCGGGGACGTAATCGATGCGCTCGGCGGCGCAGCGCAAGCCGGGCTGGCCGTAACGGACGGCCCCGGTGAGGAAGACTTTCTGGAGCACCAGCACGCTGGGCTTGCCTTCGACCAGCGGGGCCGTGGCGTAGGCCACCATGCGCTGCGACTCGGTCCGCACATCGCCCGCGGCGTAGCGCACGTTCCCGACGAGGTCGACCTCCATCGCTCCCGACTCATTGCTCACGAAAATACGGTCGGCCTGCGCCAAGCCGACCGGACCATCGACGTCGGCGGCGGGAAGCTTGACCGAAGCGCGCTCGTCTGACGAGGAAGTGACCGTGACCTGCTGGGTTTGAGCTTCGGAAAGGATGGTGGCGCCGGCGACCTCGAAGCCGCGGGGTTCGATCAAACGCGGACGACCATCCAAGCGCAATTCTCGACGGGTGCGATCCCAGCGAGCTTTGCCGGCCTTGAACAAGTTGCCATCGGCGGACCCTTGCACATCGCCTTCGCCGACCAGCACATCCCCTTGGAGTCCGGCGTCGGTGGCGATCAACCGCCGGGCGGAGACCTTCCCCTGTTCCGACGTGAACTCGGCCGCCCCATCGAGCTGCAGCACCCGCGTCTCCGCCTTCGGGTCACGCGTGATCAGCGCCGTCGTCCCGAAGGCCTCGGAGGCTTCGCGCCCAAGCCGGGTGGACTTGAGGTGCACCCGCTGCCCGTCGGCGGCCAGTAGGCGCGTCACGTTGGTCTTGGCGTCGTGCTCAAGCTGCTGGCCTTCGGCCTGCAAGCCCGGCTCGGTCAGCCGCACCGCGCCCGTCACCGTGAGGCGCTCGTTGGCTTGATCGAAGAACGCCGTGTTTCCGCGCAAGGTCTGCCCATTCAGCGTCCGCACGACCTCACCGCTGGCTTGGAGCGAACGGCAGGTCTTGTCGCCCTTCGGACCATCATCGAGCAGGCATTCGATACGCTGGCAGGTGAGCTTCTCGCCGAGACGCTCCAGCACCACCTTACCCACGAAGACCAGGAGCGTCCCGTCCGCACGCGGGGAAACCTCGAGGCGCTCGGCCCGAATCCGCAGACGCTTCGTCACGGGTTTGGCTAGGTCCAGTTCGGCGACGACGTCGGACTCGATCGTGAACCGATCGCCCTGCGGGTCGGAAAGCCAACTCCAGCCCATCCCCTTGAGGTCAAACGAAAGCGAACGGGCGCTGAAAGTCGCCGGCCCACGGGCCAACCGCTTGGCGGGAATCAGCGTCCCGTAGGGGCTCGAAAAAGAGAGCGCGACCTTCCCGTCCTTGAAGGACTTCCCTTCGAGTTTATTCAGGTCCCACGTGCCGGCTTCGGCCGTCGGCTTCATGGAGGCGGACCGCATTTCCCAGGCCTTCTCGGCCTTGGCGTCCTCCGCGTAACCCGCCACGACGGCGTTGGTCACTTCCTGGAAAGTGACTTCCTTTTGCTGAGCGCAAAGCCCCGCCGACAGGAGCAAAGTCAACCAGGTGGCACGCATGCGTAATGACACCCCAGCAAGGTCCTTAAATCAAGCGCTTATGCCTTGGGCGGGCGCGGAAACGGCGCCGCGGCGATCAAGGGCGACATGACGACGGAAGGCAGCAGCGTCCCGGCCGGCAACGGGAAGCCCGCCAAGAACTCCCCCGCCGGCAACATCTTGCCGCCGGGCCGTTGGAGATGCGTCAACAAACACGCCTGCGCGCCACAGGCGATCAGCACGCCGGATTTATCCGCCGACAAGACGGTGCCCGCGGGCGCCACCGGGTCGGCGGCGACGGCCTGGGCGGCACCGACCTTGATGATGACACCATTGCACTCGAACGTGCTGCCGGGCCATCCCTCCATCGCGGCGATGCGCCCCGCGAGCAGCCGGGCGGGTGCGCCGAAATCGAGCGCGGCATCCTGTCGGGTGAGTCGACGGGTGTAACTGGCGTGCGCTTCAGCCTGCGGCACCGGCACGGAGGTGCCCGCCAAGATGGCGGGTAAGGAGCGGGTCGCCAGTTCCCCGGCCAGGACTCCGAGGCGGGCGCGCAGCGCCGCCCGACCTTCATGGGGCGCAATCGGCAACGTGGCCGAGGCATGCAAGGGGCCGGCATCGAGCTTACGCACCACCTGTTGCAACGACACCCCCGTCGCCGCCAAGCCGGCGGCCAAAGCGCCCTCGACGGGCGTCGCACCGCGCAAGGCCGGCAACAAGGAGCCGTGGAAATTCACCAAACCCAACCGCGGGGCCTGCAGGAAATCATCCTTGAGGATCTGCCCATAAGCCATGACCACGCCGAGGGAGACATCCAAGGAACGCAAATGGGCGGCATCTTCCGCCGAGAGCTTCTCGGGTTGCAGCAGGGTCAGACCTTCCTGCCGGGCCCAGGCCGCCACGGGATTTGGACGGACCTCCTGACCACGGCCCGAGGGACGATCGGGCTGCGAATAAACGGCGACGACCTCGACCGCTGGGAGGGCTCGCGCGGCGACAAACGCCGCCAGCGCGATTTCATCCGAACCCAGCAGGACGAGGCGGTGCCGCATCGTTTATTTGCGGGCCTGACGGGCCGCGCGTCCCTTCAGTGAACGGGGCTTGTCCCAGCGCGTGAATGCTTTCTTGTTCGAGGCCTTCGAGCCACCCTTGCCGATCTTGCCGGAGTTGCTGCCGCGGATCTTGCCCTTGGCCGCAGCCCCCGCCGACTTGGCCGGACGAGCCTTGGCGCCGGGCGCCGGCTTGGCGATGTGCGCGGGCGCAGCCGAACCTTCGATGCTGGTGGCGCCGCCTTCGTGACGCGTGCCCGGAGGGGCGAAATACTTGCGGCCTTCCTGCTTGGGCTTACCGACCACGTCGATGAAGACGGGCACGCCCGAAAGTTCGAAACCTTCGTGGATGCCCTTCACCAAGAAACGCTGGTAAGCCTCTTCCAGGCGCTCTTCCGAATTGCAGAACATCCGGAAGCGGATCGGTCGGCGCGACACCTGCGTGACGTAGTAGCACTTGAAGCGGCGGCCCGAGACCATCCGCGGGGGACGCTTGACCATGAGGTCTTGGATGACGCGATTGATGCGACCCGTCGGGATGGTGGCGCCGGCGCGGATGTACACGCCTTCGGCGGCGTCGAGCAGGTCGTCGGCCCGGAGGCCCGTCTTCGCGGAGACGAAGCAGATGGGCGGATCCGGCAGGAAGAAGAGCTCGCGGCGGATGGCCGCGCGGAACTTCGCGCGGAATTCTTCCTCGTCCTCGAAGCCGCTGATGGCATCGGCCCGGAAAGCTTCCTTCGCCAAATCCCACTTGTTGACCACGACGACGAGACCGCAACCGATCAGGGCGAGCTCGCCGGCGAGCTGCTTATCGATGCGCGTCACGCCCTGCTGGGCATCCAGCACGAGGAAGACCACGTCGGTGTCGGCGAGGATCTCGTTGGCCCGGATCTGGGAAAAGAAGTCGAGCGTGTCGCGCTTGTTCGCGGTGCGGCGACCGGCCGTGTCCACGAGGACGAATTCCGTCTTGGAACCGTCGGACTTGGCGCGGGCCAGGCGCGAGCGCACGGGATCGCGCGTGGTGCCGGCGATTTCGCTGACGATGAGGCGCGAACCGCCGAGGAGGCGATTGCCCAAGGAACTCTTGCCGACGTTGGGACGACCGGCGAGCGCGAGGCGGATCGGGTGCGGCGTGGAAGTGACGGGCTCGACCGGAGCAGGCCCGAGCTTCCGGAGGATCAGCGCGCACAGTTCCGCCATGCCGCGGCCGTGTTCGGCCGAGACTAAGAAAGGATCGCCGAAGCCCAAGGCGTAGAACTCGCCCACCTGGCGGTCGCGCTCCTCGGTGTCGGCCTTGTTGGCGACCACGACGACGTTCTTGCCGGCCTGGCGAAGCTTCGCGGCCACTTCCATGTCGAGCGGCGCGCAGCCTTCGGAGGCATCCACGATCAGCAGCACGAGGCTGGCGGCGGCGAGGGCGAAATCGACCTGCTCTTCGACGGCCGCGGCGACGACCTTCGGCGTCAATTCGGCCTTATAGAGACCGATGCCGCCGGTATCCATCAAGGTGTAACGCCCTTCCGAGACATCGGCCGTGATCAAATCGCGGGTCACCCCGGGCTGGTCGTGCACGATCGAGATGCGCCGACCGACGATGCGGTTGAAAAGCCGGCTCTTGCCGACGTTGGGACGGCCCACGATGGCTACTGCCCGGGAAAGTGCTGTGTTCCGTTCCATGAACGAGGACAGTCACGACCTCCCGCCCCGCAGGCAAGCAAGGATGCTTACTTCCGGGCCGGCAAAGTGTCCAAGAAGCGGGCAATCCGCTCGCCGGCCTCGTGGATGCGCTCGTAGCTGGTCGAGAAAGAGGCGCGGCAGAAGCCCGCACCGGCGGCGCCGAAGGCCGTCCCCGGCACCATCGCCACCTTTTGGGCGGCCAAGAGCTGGGAAGCGAAGGTCATGGAATCCAACCCCGTGCCGGTGATGTTGGGGAAGGCGTAGAAGGCGCCGCGCGGCAGGTGGCACGGCAAGCCCAGTTCGTTGAAACGGCGGACGATGAAGTCGCGGCGCTCCCGGTACTTGTCGCGCATGTGGAGCATCGACTCACGGCCGTTCTTGAGGGCCTCGACGGCGGCTTCTTGGCTGATGATGGAGGCACACATGATGCCGTACTGGTGGATCTTCAGCATGCCGTCGATGACGCCGGCCGGACCGCAGGCGTAACCGATGCGGAAGCCGGTCATCGCGAAAGCCTTGGAGAAACCGTGCAGGAAGACCGTGCGTTCGCGCATGCCCGGCAGGGACGCGATGGACACGTGGTCGCCGTCGAAGGTCAGTTCGGAATAGATTTCGTCCGACGCCACGAGCAGGTCCTTCTCGATCGCGAACTTGGCGATCTCCTCGAGCTTCGCGCGGTTGGCGGTGCCGCCGGTCGGGTTCGTCGGGAAGTTCAGGACGAGCACCTTGCAGCCCGGCTGCCAAGCGGCGCGGAGGGCCGCGGGGTCGAGCGCGAACTGATCGCTCGAGACCGTGCGGATGGGCACGGGGGTCGCGTGGCAAAGCGTCACGCTCGGCGCGTAGGATACGTAGCAGGGCTCGTGGTAGAGGACCTTGTCGCCCGGATTGAGCGTGGCGCGGAGCAACGCGTCGAGGGCTTCGGACACGCCGACCGTGACGAGGATTTCGTCTTCCGGATTGTACTCGGGGCCGTAATTGCGGGCGACGTAGCGGGAGATCTCCTCGCGGAGGGCCAACGTGCCGCGGTTGTCGGTGTAGGACGTCCGGCCCTTCTCCAACGCGGCCATGGCGGCCTCGCGGATATGGAACGGGGTGACGAAGTCGGGCTCGCCGATGCCGAGCGAGACCGCATCCTTCATCTTCGACACGATGGCGAAGAAATCGCGGATGCCGGATTTGGGCAGCGTAGCGACGTGCTGCGCGACGAAGCGGGCGGAGTCATCCATGGGTCCGGGGCTCAGGGGCTGACGGAAGGCTGGTCGCGGCGCGTGCCTTCGTCGGTGATCACGAAGCCGTCCTTCTTGTAGGCGCGGAGGAAGAAATGCGTCGAGGTGCCCTGCACGCCTTCGATGCGGGCGAGGCGCTCATGCACGAAGCCGGCCACCTTGTAAAGGTTGTCGGCCGTGACGACGACGAGGAGGTCGTAGCCGCCCGACATCAGGTAGCAGCTCTCGACCTGCTCGAATTGGCTGATGCGTTCGGCGATGCCGTCGAAACCGCCCGTACCTTCGGTGCGGATCTTGATCTCGATGACGGCGCGCACGCGGCGTTCGGCTTCGTAGCTCGGGTTGAGCACGGCGCGCATGCCGAGCAAAATACCTTGGGCGCGCAAACCGGCGAGTTCGCGGTCCACGGCCTCGGCACCCAAGTTCAGGATCTTGCCGATTTGGGCGGTGTCGAGGGGCTCGCCCTCGAGGAGCAGCTTCAGTACGTTGTTCATGGTGGTGCGGTAATTAGGCCTTGGGCAAGGCGCGGCGGGCGCGGACGGCGGCGGCGAGTTGGTCGAGCACCGGACGGGTCTCCTCGAAGGAGATGCAGGCATCCGTGATGCTGCAGCCATAGGTGGAACCTTCGCGGCCCTTCC
>SXGQ01369481.1_pt1 | contig 18338 bp, 17 predicted proteins | sample 3178371 | NCBI WGS metagenome assembly SXGQ01 (sample SAMN11356859, study PRJNA531348) | freshwater metagenome | isolation source: freshwater sample F1-20 | place: China: Fuxian Lake, Yuxi | collected 2017-12-25 | reverse complement strand
GTGGCGGTAGGTGTTCTTGAACTTCTCGGGAATCAGCTGAATCTCGTCAGACATCACCGCATCGAGCGCGGGCTTGGCCAGCTCGGGCATGCGCACCCACCACTGAAGCGACAGGCGGGGCTCTACCACGGCGCCGGTGCGCTCGCTGGTGCCTACAGTCGACGCGTATTCTTCGGTTTTGGCTAGGAATCCGCGGGCCTTGAGGTCTTCGGCGACCTTCTTGCGGGCGGCAAAGCGCTCCATGCCGGCGTACTCGAGGCCGTGAACGCTCAGGGTTCCGTCTTCGTTCAGCACGTCGAGCACCTCGAGGCCGTGCTTTTGGCCGATGGCGTAGTCGTTCCAGTCGTGGGCCGGAGTCACCTTGAGGCAGCCGGTTCCGAAATCGGTCGTGACGTAGTCGTCGAGGATGATGGGCACCTCGCGTCCGCCAATCGGAACCCGAACGTGCATGCCGTGCAGCGCGGTGTAGCGCTCGTCTTTGGGGTTGACGGCCACGGCTACGTCGCCCATGATGGTTTCGGGGCGTGAGGTGGCGACGGTCAAAAAGGTTCCGGGTTTCTCAACCACCTCGTACTTCACGTAGTACAGCGTGGCGTTGAGGTCCTTGTGAATGACCTCTTCGTCCGACAGCGAGGTTTTGGCCTCGGGATCCCAGTGCACCATGCGGAGCCCGCGGTAGATGTAGCCCTTGGCGTGCAAATCGGCAAACACGTGGTAGACGCTGTCGCTGCGCACCTCATCCATAGTGAAGGCGTTGCGGTCCCAGTCGCAGCTCGCTCCGAGTTCCTTGAGTTGGTCGAGAATGATTCCGCCGTGCTTGTGCGTCCATCCCCAGGCGTGCTCCAAAAAGGCGTCGCGGCTGAGGTCCGACTTTTTAATTCCCTCGGCGCGGAGCTTCTGCACCACCTTGGCTTCGGTCGCAATCGAAGCGTGGTCGGTACCCGGCACCCAGCACGCATTGAATCCGCGCATGCGGGCCCGGCGGACCAAGACGTCTTGAATGGTGTTGTTGAGCATGTGCCCCATGTGCAGCACCCCCGTGACGTTGGGCGGCGGAATTACAATCGTGTAGGCCGGACGGTGGTCCGGAGTCGAAGCAAAAGCCTTGTGCTTGAGCCAAGTTTGGTACCAGCGTTGTTCAACCTGGCGGGGAGCATACTGCGAAGGAATTTCCATAGGGACCGCAAAGGTAACCTTGTGGCATTTTTTTTGCGTTCGTTCGGCTGCATCGGTTACATTTGCCCCTGCTTGATTCGTCAACACCAAAAATTTAAATACACAATGAAGCACTTTTTCACCGCCGCCGCCGTAGTTCTGGCCAGCACGTTTGCCTTTGGTCAAGACGCCAACGCTCCCCAAATCACGTTCAGTCAAGAGACTATTGATTACGGTACCGTTAAAAAAGCCGCCAACGGCGAGCGCGAGTTCGTGTTCAAAAACACCGGCAAAGAGCCCTTGATCATCACCAACTGCGTTGGCTCGTGCGGCTGCACGGTGCCGGTTTGGCCCAAAACCCCGATTGCTCCAGGCGAAAAAGCCTCAATCAAGGTGAAGTACGACACGCAGCGCGTCGGTGCCTTCCAAAAGACGGTTACCGTGACCAGCAACGCCGCTACGCCGACCAAGGTGTTGACCATTAAGGGCAACGTGGAAGACGCTCCGGCCCAGCCCACGACTCCGGTGAACACGACCGGCAGTTCTAAGGTGAGCAAGTAAGCTCGAGGTCCGCTAAAGTTTTCAACCCGCAGCCTGCCGCTGCGGGTTTTTTTGTGACCTTTGCCACCATTATGCCGAAGATTTCTTCTCGCGGGCAGCACATGCCTGAATCGCCGATTCGCAAGCTCGCTCCCCTCGCCGACGCCGCCGTGCAGCGCGGAACCAAGATTTACTACCTCAACATCGGTCAACCCGACATCGAGAGCCCTGCCGCGGCCCTCGAAGCCGTGAAAGGCAGCAACCTTAGGGTTCTTGAATACAGTCCGTCCCCAGGCTTTGCAAGCTACCGAAAGGGGCTCGCGAGCTACTACCAAGGCATCGGCTTGAACGTAGAGGCCAACGACGTAATCGTAACCACCGGAGGCTCTGAAGCGCTCTCGTTTGCCATGGGAAGCATGCTCGACCCGGGCGACGAGGTGATCATTCCCGAACCCTACTATGCGAACTACTTTGGATTTGCTCAAGCCCTCGGCGCCAAGGTAGTGTCGGTGCCCAGCAGCATCGAGTCAGGCTTTGCCCTTCCCCCTATTTCGGCGCTCGAAGCCGTGATCACTCCGCGCACCAAGGCCGTGCTGGTGTGCAATCCCGGAAACCCCACAGGCTACGTGTACCGACGCGACGAGCTCGAAGCGCTGCGCGACATGGCGCTGAAGCACGATTTGTTTGTGATTGCCGACGAGGTCTACCGCGAATTTGTGTACGACGGGGCCGAGGCCATTTCGGTGCTCTCGTTGGCCGGACTCGAGCAGCACGCCGTGCTCATCGACAGCGTGTCGAAGCGCTACAGCATGTGCGGCGCACGCATCGGCTGCATGGTCAGCAAGAACGCCGAGCTGATGGGCACCGCACTCAAGTTTGCACAGGCTCGGTTGTCGCCGCCAACCTACGAGCAAATTGCGGCCGAGGCGGCCTTGGCCACTCCCGCCAGCTACTTTGAAGCGGTCAACGCCGAGTACCGCGCCCGACGCGACACGCTGGTGAAGCGGCTGAACGCCATCCCCGGGGTGTTTTGCCCTACGCCGCGCGGAGCATTTTATGCCGTAGCCCAGCTTCCCGTGGACGACGCCGAAGCCTTTTGCCGCTGGATGCTCGAGGAATTCGCGCACCAAGGCGAAACGGTGATGATGGCCCCTGCCGCCGGATTTTACTCCGCGCGCTCGCTGGGCAAGCAGCAGGTGCGCCTCGCTTATGTGCTCAAGCAGAGCGACCTCGAACGCGCCATGGACGTGCTCGAGCTCGGTTTAGCCGCCTACCCAGGCCGAACTGCCTAGGCCGTGCGCATCGAACGCCACGCTTCGCTGAAGCCCTACAATACGTTTGGCCTGGACGTCACGGCCGAGCGCCTTTACCACTTGGAGTCTGAAATGGACCTCGTGGAGTACCTCGACGACCCCAAAGGATATGCTGCCCACGCGCTGCTGCTGGGCGGCGGATCCAACATGCTGCTGTCGGGCGACCTCAAGGGATCAGTTGCGCGGGTGGCGTGGACCGGCCGGCGTGTCGTAGAAGAAGGCGACGGCTATGTGGTCGTCGAGGCGGCTGCGGGCGAAAACTGGCACGAATTCGTGCAGTGGACGGTCGACCGCGGTTGGGGCGGACTGCAAAACATGTCGCTGATTCCGGGACTCGTCGGGACCGCTCCGGTCCAAAACGTGGGCGCCTACGGGGTAGAAACCAAAGACTGCCTCCATTCGCTGCGGTGGATGTGGTGGGAAGACGGCGTGGTCGAAGAATTCAGCAACGCCGAATGCGCGTTTGGGTACCGCGACAGCGTGTTCAAAGGCGCGCTCAAAGACCAAGGCGTGATCCTGTCGGTTCAGTTCCGGCTGACGACCCGAGACCACGAGCTGTTGACGCACTACGGGTCGGTGGCCGAAGAATTGGCCGCCGCCGGTCGCGAGCCCTCCCTGCGGAGCATTGCCGACGCCGTGATCGCCATCCGCCAGAGCAAGCTGCCGAATCCGGCGGAGCTGGGAAATTCTGGTTCGTTTTTCAAGAACCCGAGCGTCGAAGCACCAGTGGCCGCCGCGCTCGCCGCCGCCCACCCCAGCCTGCCACAGTATCCCCAGGCCGACGGTCGCGTGAAGCTCGCCGCAGGCTGGCTGATCGAGCACGCCGGCTGGAAGGGCAAGCGCCTGGGCAACGCCGGAATGCACGCCAAGCAAGCCCTGGTTCTAGTGAACTATGGCGGCGCAACTGCCGCAGAGCTGGTTCAGGTGGCCCAGCAGGTACAGGCCGACGTCCTCCGTGCATTTGGGGTCGCCCTCGAGATGGAAGTCAACCTGATTGCCGCGTCGCCCACGGCGTAAGCGACGCGGTCGCGTCGTACCTTTGCAGCGCTATGGAACTCCTTAAACTCACCCTCATCGTGGCCGGCCTGCTGGGCTTGGGCATGCTGGGTATGGCTATTAAAATCTGGGGCAAAAAAGACGGAAAATTCGAGGGCACCTGCGCCTCGCAAAGTCCGTTTTTAAACCAAGAAGGAGAAACCTGTTCGCTGTGCGGAAAAACGCCGAGCGAACAGTGCGCCAATCAGTAGGCCGACCGAGAATCAAATACGCGGTACCCGCCCTGAGCGTCGCTGTAAATTAAGACGGCGTCCCACTCGGGGTGTCGGGCGAGCCAGGACTTGGTCCATTCCAAACCCCGAATCATGGACATCGTGGCAAACGCGTCGGCCTCCACGCACGTAGGGCCAATGAGGGTTGCGCTGAGCAAATCGGTGCGCGCCGGCCATCCCGTTTGGGGGTTCAGGCTATGCCCGTATTTTTCACCCGTCCGCGGATCGGTTTGAAACTTGCGGTAGTTGCCCGAAGTAGCAAGCGCGCGGTCTTCAAGTTCCAAGGTGAGCTGCAGGTTGCGGTCGCCTGAGGTGAGGGGCTTTTCAATACCCACCGTGAAGGCGTCACCGTTGGGCTTGCGTCCAAAGGCGCGGACCTCTCCGCCCACCTCCACAAAGGCGGCCGTGGCCCCGTGGGCCCTAAGGGAATCGACAAGCAGGTCCACCGAATGGCCCTGCGCAAAAGCATTGACGTTCAAGGGTCGGGGAAGCCGCAGCCCCCCGCGGTCCGCGCGAATCGGAGCCTCCCAACGCACCCTTGCGAGCAGGGAATCGACGATCGCCGAGTCGCGACCAGACCCCTCGGCCGTAGGCAGGAGGTTGGCGCCCACCGAAAAGCCCCAGGCCTGAAGCACGGGTTCCAGCGCGGGCTCGACGACGGAGTCGGTTGCGGTCCGCAAGGCCTCGGCAACCAGCAAAAGGTCGCTAATGATCGCGGACGGCTGCACTTCGCCGCCGGCGTTCAGCACCGAAAGTTCAGACTGGGGGTCCCAAGCCGAGGCCGCCCGGTTGTAGGCGGCGAGCCATCGGGCGATGTCGTCTTGGGTGGCATCTAGGGAATCGCCGTAAGCGCGCACGATAAAAGTGGTACCCTGGGCTTCGCCCTCGGCAAACAGCTCGGTAGTTTCGGGCGCACAGGACGCCGTAACGACTGCGGTACAAGCCAAAAAAAAGCGCCCTAAGGCGCCCTTTTCGGGGAGATTAACCTCCAAAGTCATCGAATGCAACGTTTTCGGGGGGAACACCGAAGTCGTCGACCATCTTGAGGACGGCCGCGTTCATCATGGGCGGTCCGCAGAAGTAAAACTCAATGTCTTCGGGCGCGTCGTGCTTCGACAAGTAGTTGTCGATGAGCGCCTGGTGCACAAAGCCTACGAAGCCGTCGCCGTCGCTTTCCATGCTCGTCTTCGCCGTCCAGTTGTCTTCAGGAAGCGGCTCGCTGAGCACCAAGTGAAACTTGAAGTTCGGGAACTGCGCTTCAATCTGACGGAAGTCGTCGATGTAGAACAGCTCGCGGCGCGAACGACCGCCGTACCAGTACGACACCTTGCGGCCGGTCTTGAGCGTGTGGAACAGGTGGAACAGGTGCGAACGCATCGGTGCCATTCCGGCTCCGCCGCCAATGTAAATCATTTCGGCGTCGGTCTCCTTGATGTGGAATTCTCCGTAGGGACCCGAAACCATCACCTTGTCGCCCGGCTTGAGGTTGAAAATGTACGAAGAACACACGCCGGGGTTCACGTCCATCCATCCGCCTTTGGCGCGGTCCCACGGCGGAGTGGCAATGCGGATGTTGAGCATCACGATGTTGCCTTCGGCGGGGTGGTTGGCCATGGAGTAGGCGCGGAACAGGGGCTCCGGATTCTTCATCTTGAGGTCCCACAGCTTGAACTTATCCCACTCACCCTGGAACTCGTCGGCCTTTTTGCCGAGGCGCGGGTGGGCCGTGATGTCGATGTTCTTGTAATCTACTTCAATGGCCGGAACGTCAATCTGGATGTAGCCACCGGCCAAGAAGTCGAGGTTCTCTCCCTCGGGGAGCTTTACGACGAACTCTTTAATGAATGAGGCTACGTTGTAGTTCGAAACGACTTCGCACTCCCACTTCTTGATGCCAAAAATCTCTTCGGGCACGCGGATTTTCATGTCGTTCTTGATCTTCACCTGGCAACCCAAGCGCCAGTTGTCGGCGATTTGCTTGCGGTTGAAAAAGCCCGTCTCGGTCGGAAGGATTTCGCCTCCGCCCTCGAGGACTTGGCACTTGCACATACCGCAGGTTCCGCCTCCGCCGCAGGCCGAAGGCAAGAAAACTTTTTGGTTCCCCAAGGTGGTGAGCAACGAACTGCCCGATTCCACTTCAATGGTGTCGCCGTTAATGTCCAGCTTTACGGGACCTGAGGGCGCGAGGCGAGCCTTAGCCTGGAGCAGCAACGTAACCAGCAGAACGGTTACGAGGGTGAAGATGGCAATACTCCAGATGATGGTTGAGGTAAACATTTCGCTGATTAGATTTTAATACCCATAAAACTCATAAAGGCCATGCCCATCAGTCCAGTGATGATGAACGTGATGCCCAGTCCGCGCAGCGGAGCAGGCACGTGGCTGTACTTCAGTCGCTCGCGGATCGCAGCCAGAGCCACGATGGCCAGGGCCCAGCCCACGCCGGAACCTACGCCGAACACCGTGGCCTCGGCGAGGGTCTTGTAGCCGCGCTCCTGAACGAACAGGGCCGCACCCAAGATGCTGCAGTTCACGGCAATCAGGGGCAAAAAGATACCCAAGGCATTGTACAGGCTCGGTGAAAAGCGCTCCACAATCATTTCCAGAAGTTGGACAATGGCCGCAACCACCGCGATGAAAATGATGAAGCTCAAAAAGCTCAAATCGTAGTCGGCGAGGCTTGGATCCAACCACGCCAAAGCGCCCGGCTGAAGCAATTTCGTGTCGACCAAAAAGTTGACGGGAACCGTCACCAAAAGGGTAAAGGTTACGGCCACACCCAGTCCGAGGGCCGTCTTGACGGTCTTGGAAACGGCCAAGTACGAGCACATTCCCAAGAAGAATGCGAAGATCATATTCTCGATGAATATGCTCCGAATAAAGAGGTTAACGAGTTCCATTTTTCTTCGTTTTAATGCTTATACCGAGTTAGTCTTCAATGAGTTGGCGGAACTTCGCGCGCTGCACCCAGATCAGCACCGCCAGCACGATGAGCGCCATCGGAGGAAGGAGCATCATGCCGTTGTTGCTGTACCATCCGCCGTTGTGGAGGTACCAGGACTCGGGCACCACTTGGTAACCGTAGAGCTGACCCGAACCCAAGAGTTCGCGGAAGAATGCGACGATAATCAGGACGGCGGCATATCCTGCTCCGTTCCCGATTCCGTCCAAGAACGACTTCCAAGGGGTGTTGGCCAAGGCAAAGGCCTCGATCCGCCCCATCAGGATGCAGTTCGTGATAATGAGTCCGACAAATACCGAAAGCTGCTTGCTGACGTCGTAGACGTAGGCCTTGAGGATTTGGTCCACCACAATAACGAGGGCGGCCACTACGACGAGCTGAACGATGATGCGAATGCGGTTCGGAATGAAGTTGCGCATCATCGAGGTGATTAGGTTCGAGAAGGCCGTTACCACGAGCACGCTTACCCCCATTACGATGGCGGGCTCCAGTTTCACGGTGATAGCCAGAGAGGAGCATATGCCCAGTACTTGGACCGTTACCGGGTTAGAGCCGTTTAACGGGTCAGAGAGAAGCTTGACGTTCTTCTTCGAAAAGAGCGCTTCTTTGGGTTCAGTTTGGGTTGCTTGGCTCATAATGAAGAGATCAAGGTGTCGTTAGTTGCAGGTTGTGCGGGTACTTCAGCCGCGTTTCGCGTCAGCAGGTAGGCGATGTAGGGCTTCAAGCAGTCGTTGAGCATGTTCTCCACGCCCACTGAAGTGATGGTTCCGCCCGAAATGCCGTCCACTTGGTGGTCGCCCGAGGCATCGCCCTTGCGCACGGCGATTCCTTGGAACTGTCCGTTTTCGGCGAGCTTCTTGCCCGGGAACTGGTCGGTAAAGACGGGAGTAGAAATTTCTGCTCCGAGACCCGGAGTTTCGCCTTTGTGGCCAAAGGTGGCCCCCGTCACAGTGTAGCCGTCTGAGGCGATAGAAACGTAGCCCCAAATTGGGCCCCACAGTCCTTTGCCGCGCACGGGAATGATGTAAAAGGTCTGTCCGTCGCGCTCCGCGATGAAGAGCGGAACCTCGCGCTCGTCCGAGGGCTTCGCCACCGCGTCGGCCATGCTGATGGCAAAGGCCGCAACTTCGGGGCTGGCCACGGGCTGTCCGCCTTTGAGCACGATTTGCTCTTTGATGTACTCGTCAAAGGCCTCGCCAGCCTCCTCGCGCGAAACGTCTACGCCCAACGACTTGAGGATTTCTTGCTTTTTCTCAAGCTCGATGTTGGCATCTTGCGCAGGCTTGAGCGAAAGCGCGGCTACCGAAAGCATGACCGCCACCAAGACGACCATCACTACCGAAAAAAGGTAGGTGTAGGAATTGCTGTTTACATTCATGATTGCTGGAGTTTGAGGCGTTTCAAGCGCTTAGAAATATTGGCTTCCACGACGTAGTGGTCGATCAGCGGGGCAAACACGTTCATTAAAAGAATCGCGAGCATCACGCCCTCGGGGTATGCGGGGTTGAACACCCGAATGAGGATGCTGAGTACGCCGACCAAGAAGCCGTAGATCCATTTTCCGCGCTCCGTATGGGCTGCCGAAACGGGATCGGTCGCCATGAAGACGGCGCCGAAGGCGAATCCGCCAAACATCAAGTGCTGGTAGAACGGAAGCGACATGTAGCTCTGCATGGCGCCCGGTTCCATCGAGTCAGCCACGCCGTTAAATACCAAGCCCATCGCAAGTCCGCCGAGTACCGTGGAAAGCATAATCTTCCAGCTGCCCACGCCGGTGTAAATCAAGAATCCAGCGCCCAGCAAAATGGCAAAGGTGCTGGTCTCGCCGATGGATCCGGGAACGAAGCCCCAGAATGCATCCCACGCTGAGTAGCTGGTTTGTCCGGTCGTCGCAAGCTGGCCCAAAGCAGTCGCCCCGGAGTAGCCGTCGACGAGCTGCGCACCTTGCTCGGCCGTCGTGTTGATCCAAATTTTGTCTCCCGACATGTAGGTGGGGTACGCAAAAAAGGCGAAGGCCCGCGCGGTAAGGGCGGGATTGAGCACGTTCATGCCGGTTCCGCCGAAGACTTCCTTGCCAAAAAGCACGGCGAATGCGGTAGACACGGCCACCATCCACAAGGGAATGTCGATGGGCATGATCAACGGAATCAAAATACCCGAAACCAAGAATCCCTCGTTGACCGCGTGCTTGTTGCGGTAGGCGAAGTAGATTTCAATGGACAAACCTGCGATGTAGGTCACCGTAATCATCGGCAGGATGCGCAGGGCTCCAAAGAGGAAGTTCGATACCGTAAAGAATTGGGCCAGCAAGTCCCCTTCAACCAATAGGCCGAGGGCTTTGTAGTGCTGGTATCCAGCGTTGAACATGCCAAAGAGGAGCGCCGGAACCAAAGCAAAAATTACCGTGATCATCGTGCGCTTCATGTCGATGGCGTCGCGAACGTGGGCGCCGCTGTGGGCGTTGTGGTTCGGAACGAAGAACATCGTCTCCAAGGCATTGTGCAGCGGGTACAAGCCCTTCAGCTTGCCCGTCGTCACCGCAGGGCGGGTGGCGTCAAATAAATTTTGGAACAGTTTCATGGCTCGTGGATTAATTCATCTCGGTGTAGAGTAGATCGATCGCTTCTTCAGCTAGCTTTTGAAGCTCCTGCTTCGAGGGGCACACCACCTCGCAGAGGGCAAAGTCTTCGGGCACTACTTCGTAGGCTCCGAGCTGCTCCATTTTCTCAAGGTCTTTGGCCCACATTGCCTTGATCAGCGGCATGGGCAAAATGTCCAGCGGGAACACTTTATCGTAGACGCCGGTCACGACAAACGCGCGGTCTTCGCCGTGCTGCTTGGTGTTGAGGTCGTACTTCTTTGAAGGGGTCAGCCAGCTGAACAGCGTGCGGCTGATCGACCACTTGCCAAAGCTGGGGATCACCCAACCGAAGAAGTCGGTGCCTTGGCCTTCGGGGAGTACTGTGATCTGGCTCGCGTAGTAGCCCAGGTAGCCGGCTTTGCCGACGTTGGCTCCCGTGAGCACGCTTCCTGAAACCACGCGGTAGGCGCCCGTCTTCATCTCGGCACTCAAGAAGGTCTCGAGGTGCGCTCCCGCCACGGCGGTGATGGCGCGGGGCTTGGCGATGCCCGTTCCGCACAGCGAAACGACGCGCTCGAGCTTGAGGTTGCCGGTGCGCGCCAGGTGGCCGATTACGACGACGTCCTGGTAGTTGAGCGTCCATACGACCTCGCCTTTGTTGAGCGGACTAATGCGGTTGATGTGCACGCTTGTGGTTCCGGCAGGGTGCGGACCCTTGAACTGGTGAATTTCAACTCCGCTGGCCTTGGTAAGGGCTGCCGAGGTTTCGTTGGCCGAGATGGAAAGCACGGTGCGCGGACTCAGGAGGCTCACCACCTGAAGGCCCTTGGCGAAGTCTTCTTCGCGGCCCGCCAGAGCAACAGCCGGAGCTACCGCGAGGGGCTGCGTGGCCATCGCGTTGACAAACACCGCTTTGGGCTGGGAACTTGGGTTTGCGATGCGCCCGTAGGGACGTGCTTCGATCAAGGACCACGCTCCGGCGCTCAGCAACCACTGAATCGCGTCTTCGCGGTTCGCGGGGGTGCCGGCCGGTACCGAGCGGTAGCTGGTCTGGGCGTCTGCAAGGACGACCACCGCCAAAATTTTGCGCTTGTCGCCGCGCTCAATCCGCGCCACTTCGCCGCTGACGGGGGACGCAACGGCAATCTGAGGGTTGACTTTGTCGGTGAAGAGAATGTCGCCGGCGAGCACGCGGTCGCCTTCTTTTACCGCGAGTTTCGGGGCGAGGCCGCGGAAGTCGCTCGGGCGAACCGCGTAAACCGAGGCGCTGAGGTGGCCATCGACGATGGCTTCGGGAGCACCAAGGATCGGGAGGTCGAGACCGTTCCGAACAGAATGTACGTTGGGCATAACTGCAAAAATTTCGGCGCAAAGGTACATTAGACCCTGTGCAAAAAGGTGATTATTTAACATGTTTTTAGCACCTTTAAACCATGCAAATAACCCGTTGGGCATGGGCCCTGATGGCCTTCGCGATCGCTTCGAGCCGACTGCTTTGCCAAGCACCTGAAATAAAGAAAGATAGCCTCATTCACAGCGTGCTTTTGCACCCTGTGGACCGCGTCGACGCTCCGGCCGTGGTCGGCCTCGGTCAGCCCCGTGCGCTGCAGCTCCGCTTTGACGACTTCAGCCAATCGGTACTGCCCCTGCGCTACGTGTGGGTGCACTGCGACCGCAACTGGCAGCCCTCCCCCATTATTGCGTCTGAATTTTTGAGCGGATTTTGGGAAGGCCAAATCGCCGAAGGCCGCTTGGCATTCAACACCTACCAGGGCTACAGCCACTACGAAATGCAGCTGCCTGAAGAGAGCAGCATGCCCGTGCTGTCGGGGAACTACTACCTGCGGATTTTTGCCGACGACCAGCTGCTGCTTCAGCTCCCCGTGGTGTTTGCCGAGGGTCCGAGCGCGCTCCAGGTGGCCGTGCGCCGCCCGGTCGCAGCGAAGTGGACGGACCGCTATCAGGAGGTGGATGCGTGGTTTCCGTGGGACGCCAGCCGCACCCAAAACCCATTCAGCGACGTGCGCCTGGCCGTACTGCAGAACCGCGACTGGAACAGCTACCGACTGCTCGCCCCCCGTTTTGCCCAAGGAGACCGGCTGGACTTTGACTACAACGGCGGCGAAAACGCCTTTTTGGCCGGAAACATATTTCGCTTTGTCGACACCAAGGCCCTGCCCTCACCCTCTCTTCGCGTGACCCGGTACGAATTGGGAGATCGCTGGGTGGGCTTTGTGCGCCAGGACGTCGCGGCGGGATTGGGAGCCTACGTGCGCCAGGATGATGCGCGCGGAACGTTTGTTCCGCGGTCCGCCCGAGGCGACGCCCACACCCAAGCCGACTACGTGTGGCTGGATTTTGAACTCAAAGACTCGGAAGGTTGGGGCGGCCGGCGCATTGCGCTCGAAGGCGATTTCAACCAGTACCAACCCGGACCCGAACACGTGCTGCGCTTCGACGAAGGCCGCGGAGCCTACGTCGGGCGGATGCTGGTGAAGCAAGGGTATTTGGAGTACCGGTTTCGCGACCTCAATGCCGGAGCCGACGGGCTGGACTGGACCGAAGGCAGCCACAGCCGTTCCGCCAACCAGTACACCGCCGTCGTGTACGCGCGGCTTTGGGGCGAACGCTACGACCGCGCCGTGGCCGTGCGCACCGTCGACGTGACCGACGGGGCCCAACTGCGCATGGAGCTCGGGCAATAGGCCTACCTTTGCCGCGATGCAGCACCTGGGTACCGATTTAGCTCGCGCCGCGTCGGTACTGCGTTCCGGCGGACTTGTCGGCATGCCCACCGAAACGGTATACGGTTTGGCCGCGAACGCGCTCGACGAGGTGGCTGTGGCCCGCATTTTTGACGCCAAAAACAGGCCGCACTTCGACCCATTGATCGTGCACCTGGCCGACTGGAACGACGTCGACCGCGTGGCCGCCGACGTGCCGGCCGAAGCCCGTGCCCTGTGGGCCGCCCTGGGGCCTGCGGCGCTCACCTACGTGCTGCCGAAACGGCCTGAAGTGCCCGATTTGGTCACTTCGGGGCTCGATTCGGTGGCTGTTCGAATTCCCCAGCTCGAATTGGCCCGCCAACTCATCGCTTCAGCCGGAGTGCCGGTGGCCGCGCCCAGTGCGAATCCGTTTGGGTTTGTTTCGCCGACCACCGCCCAGCACGTCGCCGACCAGCTCGCCGATCAGGTGGACTACATTCTCGACGGCGGACCCTGTTCGGTGGGCGTCGAGTCGACCATCGTCTCGTGGCCTGAAGGTCGGGCGGTGGTGCTGCGCTTGGGCGGAATTCCCGTGGAGGTCCTCGCAGACGTTTTGGGCTACGTGCCTGAGGTGCAGCGCTCTTCGAGCCAGCCGAGCGCTCCGGGAATGCTGGAGTCGCACTACGCCCCGGGCAAGCCCGTGGTGCTGGTTCCCCAGGGATTTGACTGGGCAACCGCCCCGCGCTCGCCCGAGGTGCGCCTTCTAGCGTGGAGTTTGGGTTCGCACGGCCTTGAGGCCCTGACTACCTCGGGCAGTTGCCGGCAGGGTGCCCAGCGGCTGTTTGCCGCCCTTCGCGAGTTTGCCGCCAGCGACGAGCAGGTGCTGTGGATGGAGCTCGCCCCCGAAGAAGGCTTGGGTCGGGCGATTAACGACCGGCTGCGCCGCGCCGCCCACCGCGCTGAAGGCTGAAGTTTTGCCCGAGGTACACGCGGCGCACGACCTCGTCGGCGGCGAGTTCCTCTGCGGTTCCGCTTTTGATGATTTTGCCCTCAAACATGAGGTAGGTGCGGTCGGTGATGGCCAGGGTTTCGTGCACGTTGTGGTCGGTGATGAGCACGCCAATGCCCCGCTCGTCGGCCAAACGGGCCACGATGGCCTGAATGTCTTCAACTGCAATGGGGTCTACGCCCGCAAAGGGCTCGTCGAGTAAAATGAATTTGGGGTCAGAGGCGAGGCAGCGCGCGATCTCGGTGCGCCGGCGCTCCCCTCCCGAAAGCAGGTCGCCGCGGTTCTTGCGCACGTTGACGAGGCTGAATTCTTCAAGGAGTTCTTGGGTTCGGCGGACCACTTCGGCCCGTGGGAATCCGCGCCATTCCAAAACCGCCGCAAGGTTGTCTTCGACGCTCAGTTTGCGGAACACCGAGGCCTCCTGCGCGAGGTAGCCGATGCCGAGCTGCGCGCGGCGGTACATGGGAAGGTCGGTCACGTCGTGGCCGTCGAGGAGCACGCGCCCTTCGTCGGGGCGGACCAAGCCCACGACGCTGTAGAACGACGTGGTTTTGCCCGCTCCGTTGGGACCGAGCAGACCCACGATTTCTCCTTGGTTCACGGTGAAGCTGGCTCCGTCGACCACCTTACGGCCGCGGTAGGTTTTCACGAGGTGTTCGGCGTGCAGGGTTTTCATTGGTTGGAATCAACGCGGTTTTTGCGCTGAACGTGTGCCAAGCGGCTGAGTCCGATGCTCAGTTCGTACAGAAGGGCCACCGGCAACGAAACCACAATCTGGCTGAAGACGTCGGGCGGGGTGATGACGGCGGCCACAGCCAGGATACCAATCCAGGCGTGCCGACGGTAGGTGCGCATGCCCTCAGGCGAGGTGATTCCGAGGCGCGAAAGCAAGTAGACCGCGACGGGGAGTTCAAATAAAAGTCCGCTCGCGACCACCACGCTGGTGACCGTCGACAGGTAGGACGACATTTCAAAGAGGTTCTGGATTTCGCCGCTGACCGAATAGGTGGCGAGAAATTGCAAGCTCAGCGGCACGATGAGGTAGTAGCCAAAGAGGGCTCCGAGAAAAAAGAGCAGGGAAGCCGAGCCGATGAACAGGACCGATAGGCTCCGTTCGCGCGCCGTAAGGCCGGGACTGATGAAGCGCCACAGTTCAAAAAGCACCAACGGAAAGGCCACGATGAGGCCGACCACCAGCGAAAGCCACATGTGCAGGCTGAACTGCCCTGCCATCTGGGTATTGAGCAGTTCGAGTTCAAAGCCACCGATGCAGAGCGAAGGCAGATCCAAGTAGGTGCCCGCCTGGCAAAAGAGTTGGTAGGTGATGAACTGCGGTTCTTTGGGGGCGAGCAAAACCTGAGCAAAAATCCAGTCCATGAAGACGAAGGCCACCACCGCGCCCGCCAGGATGAAGCCCGACGCCCGCATGAGGTGGGTGCGCAGCGCCGCTAGGTGGGCCAAAAACGGCATGCTCGATCCTTCAGACATGCTGCAAAGGTAGGATTGGTCGTACCTTCAAGTTTTGGTGCAATTTTGCGCCGCTTTTTTCTCCGCCTATGGCCACGTTTGATACGGCAAAGAGCCGTGCCTTATTGAAGTCCTTTTTTGGTTTTGACGACTTTAGGGGCCGCCAGAGCGAGGTGGTTGCGTCGGTTATGGGCGGCCAGGACACGTTTGTCATGATGCCGACGGGCGGGGGCAAGTCGCTCTGCTACAAGCTGCCGGCATTGGACCTTCCGGGGGTTGCCGTGGTCGTTTCGCCCCTGATTGCGCTGATGAAAAACCAGGTGGACGCGCTGCGGAGTTTCGCCGATTCCGACGGAGTGGCCCATGTGTGGAATTCGTCGCTCACCAAGCGCGAAATGGTCGTAGTCCGCCAGGACCTTTCAACGGGCCGCACCAAGCTGCTGTACATGGCGCCCGAATCGCTGAACAAGCAAGAGAACATTGATTTTTTGCGCGAACTGAACGTTTCGTTTTATGCCATCGACGAGGCCCACTGCATTTCAGAATGGGGGCACGACTTCAGGCCCGAGTACCGCATGCTGCGCCAGGCGATGAACGCCATCGGCCGCCGCCCGATTTTGGCGCTGACGGCCACGGCCACGCCCAAGGTGATGTCTGACATCCTCAAGACCCTCGAGATTCCCGAGGCCACCGTGATCACCACCAGCTTTAACCGCCCCAATCTGGCGTATGAGGTCGAGGCGAAGACCGCCAACGTAGAGCGCGACGTGGTCCGCCTGCTGCGGGACTATGCCGGGCGTTCCGCCATTGTGTACTGCCTGAGCCGCCAAAAGGTCGAGGAGCTCGCCCAAGTGCTGCAGCTGAACGGGATTTCGGCCCTACCCTACCACGCCGGGCTCGACGCCGGGTCGCGAAGCCGCCACCAAGACGCATTTTTGAACGAAGAGGTCGACGTCATCGTGGCGACGGTCGCCTTTGGGATGGGAATTGATAAGCCCGACGTGCGCCTGGTCGTGCACCACGACATGCCGCGCAGCCTCGAGGGCTACTACCAAGAGACCGGTCGGGCCGGGCGCGACGGCGGCGAAGGGCGTTGCGTCACGTTTTATGCCGAGAAGGACTTGGAGAAAATGGACAAGTTCTTGTCGCGCAAGCCCGTGGCGGAACAAGAAATCGGACGCCAGCTCCTCTTAGATGCCCGGGCCTATGCCCTAACGTCAAGCTGCCGCCGCAAGTTCCTGCTTCACTACTTCGGCGAACCCTATGCCGAGCCGAACTGCGGGAACTGCGACAACTGCACGAGTCCGCAGGTCGGGCACGACGCCACCGAGCACGCCCGACTGGTTCTCGAAACGGTTGAGTTGGGCCGCGGACAGTTTCGCGCGCTCCAAGTGGTCAACACGCTCATCGCGAACGAAACGGCGATCCTCAAAACCCTGGGCGCTCGCGGATTGGCGACCTGGGGCAAGGGACAAAGCCATGCGGCCGGGTACTGGGACGATTTGATTCGGCAGTTGATGCTGGCGGGAATGCTCGAGAAGGACTTGGAGCGGTACGGCATTTTGTCGTTAACCGCCGCGGGCCGCGCCCTTCAAACGGGGTCCGGTTCGTTTGCCGCGGTTCCCTACCGAGCTTTTGATGAAGAAGACGTTGCGGTGGGCGGAACCGGGTCGCCGCGCCGGGCCGCCGCGCTCGACCCCGAGCTTTATGCCGTGCTCAAGGAGCTGAACCGCAAAATGGCGCGCACGCGAAGCATTCCGCCCTATGCCCTGTTCTCGGAGGCCTCACTGAACGAGATGGCCACGTCTTATCCGCTGAGCGTCGAAGAGCTTAAAACGATTCCGGGTGTGGGCGAGGCGAAGGCGAAGCGATTTGGCGCCGAGCTTGTCGCCGCAGTGCAGGAGCACGTGGACGCGCACGGCATCGAACGCCCCGGCGATTTTGCCATTCGCAGCGCCGGGCAAAAAGGAAACCTAAAGCTGTATGTGATTCAGTCGGTGGACCGCAAGCTGGGACTCGAAGAAATCGCGCAGAGCAAGCAAATTTCAGTCGACGAGCTGCTGTCGGAGATGGAGAACATTGTGCGCAGCGGAACCCGGCTGAACCTGGACTACTTGATCGAGGAGTACCTCGACGACGATTCGCTCGAAGAAATCACCGAGTACTTTGCCGACGAAAGCGAAGAGGGCGCACTGGACGAAGCCGTCCGCCACTTTGACCAAGAGTACGGAGCGCTCGAGCTGCGCCTCGCACGGCTGCGGTTTTTGTGCAGTGTGGTGTAGTTAATTCAACGGGGCGGCGCGCAGTTCGACGGGCAAGAGGTCTAACCCACTGACTCGTCGCACCGCCTTGGAATAGGCTGCGAGCAGTTGGTAGGTGGCTTCGCGGACGGAGCCGGTGTGTGCGTGTTCCGCAGGTTGAGTAGGTTGGGCCATAGGCAGCATTGAGGTTCTGCTACCTAACGCCCAAGCCGTTAATTTGGTATTTCGACCCGGAGCATTCGCCTCAAATTGGCGACGGCGTAGCGCATGCGCCCGAGGGCCGTGTTGATTCCGACGCCTGTTTCTTCGGCAATTTCTTTGAAGCTCAAGCCGGCATGCAGGCGAAGTTCGAGCACCAGCTTCTGGTCGGCCGGCAGGCGCTGCACCGCTTCGTGGGCGTCGAGCATCCACTGCTGGGCCACCGCCCGCTCTTCGACATTCAGGGCCTCGTCGGCCACGCCGTCGGTCGCTGATTCCATTTGGTCGTAGCGGGCCAGCGGACTGCGCTGCTGCCGCCTGAAGTAATCCATGGTGGCGTTGCGGGCCACGCGGTGGATCCACGCCCCAAACTTTCCGGCCTCGGTGTAGTCGCCGGCTTTGAGGGTGTGAATGAACTTGATCCAAACCTCCTGAAAGAGGTCGTCGGCGACGTCTTGGTCTTTGACTTTACTGAGGATGGCTGCGAAGACGGCGTCGCCGTGGCGGCGCATCAGAACTTCAAAAGCGCGTTCGTCGCCGGATGCATAGCGCTCTATGAGCTCGGCATCCTGAACTTGGGTGTACAGCATAGCTAGTTGGCATTAAGACAATTGGCGTAGCTGTGCTTCGATAGGCTGAGGGCTTTTTTGAGGTTCGCGGACCCTGATTAACGTACAGAATCCGTACCAAAAATAAGTTTTTTCTCGGAATGCAAAGCGGTAAATTTGCAACTTGCCCATGGAAGATTTAGAAGTACGCGTTGAAGGTGCCCGGGTGCACAACCTGAAAAACATCCACGTGTCTTTTCCGCACGGGCATTTGGTGGTCGTGACCGGCGTAAGCGGTTCAGGCAAATCGTCGCTCGCGTTCGACACCTTG
>SXGQ01359822.1_pt1 | contig 18339 bp, 13 predicted proteins | sample 3178371 | NCBI WGS metagenome assembly SXGQ01 (sample SAMN11356859, study PRJNA531348) | freshwater metagenome | isolation source: freshwater sample F1-20 | place: China: Fuxian Lake, Yuxi | collected 2017-12-25 | reverse complement strand
GTAGACTTCGCTCTCCCAGCAGCGGATCGCCCCGTCCTCGATCGAGAGGCTCTGGTCCGGGATGGCGAGACGGGTGTCGAGCTCGATGATCCTCCCGAAACCCCGGCAGCGCGGGCAGGCGCCGAGCGGGGAGTTGAAGGAGAACAAGGCCGGCGTCGCCGGACGGAAAACGCGCCCGGTGGCGGGCGAGTGCAGGCCGCGCGAGTGATGACCGGCAGGTATGAAGCGCCCCTCGCCGGCGTCGCGGAAAAGGTGCACCTCGCCCTTGCCGAAGTGCAGGGCGGTCTCGACCGCCTCGCGGAAACGTCCCTCCGCCTCGGCGTTGATGGTGAGACGGTCCTGCGCCACAAACAGACGCCCGGCGTCCGCCAGCGGCGCGGGATCAGCGCGCAGGGCTTCGATGCGGTGGGCCGACAGGAGCGAGGGAGCTCCCTCGTCGGGCGGCGTCTCCTCCACGAGCACGCGCACGTAGGACTGCCCGGCGAGGCTGGTCAGGATCTCCGGCCACGAAATCTTGTCCGGCCGGTCGACGCGGAACGCCACGACGACCGCGGCGCCGGGCTGTCCCGCGGCCGCCTTGCGCCAGATGGTCTCCGGCGTGTCGTCCTCCACGGGCTCGCCGGTCTCCGGATCGAAGCAGGTCGCGACCTGGCTGAACCACACCTTCGCGAAGTCGGTCAGCTCCGTCATGGTGCCCACGGTTGAGCGCGAGGTCTTCACCGTGTTGCGCTGCTCGATGGCGATGGAAGGGCGGATGTTCTCGACCGACTCGACGCGGGGCTTGTCGAGCAGATCGAGGAACTGCCGGGTGTAAGCGCTGAACGTCTCGACGTAGCGGCGCTGGCCCTCGGCGTGCAGGGTGTCGAACACCAGCGAGGATTTGCCGGAGCCGCTGAGGCCCGTGACGACGATGAACCGCCCGAGCGGCAGATCGAGGTCGAAGCCCTTCAGGTTGTTCTGGCGCACCCCGCGCAGGCGGATGCATTCCGGGCGGGCGGAGGCTTGGGATGCGGTCACCGCGTTACAAAGGTGACGTGAAGCAGGAATGCAACCGGCGCGGCCCGGGAAGGGATGGGACGCCACGCATAGTTAACGAAACGCCGAGTCGAACGTTGTTCCTCTGGTGGAGCTGTCCAATCCGGGGAACCGGAGCAAACGGAGGTAACGGAGCGCGGCGTGAAGCTGGACACGAGGGACGCAGGCTTACGGCGGACTCCTGATCTGTTAAGCCGTGGCTTGTGCTCACGGAACGCCCGGCGCGGCTCCGTCGTTAACGAAGGGACGTTCAGGATGTCTATGATTGGGATCGTGCGGCCTTTCCGAACGGCTTCGCGAGGGGGCAACCACGGATGAAGACGAAGGGGCACGAATCAGGGAGGGCCGCTGGCACGCTTTTCGCGAAGACCGTTGGTCCGGTGCCTTTGGGCCGGGAACGCCGAAACGAATTTCGTGAAGAAACACGCAAGGTGTAGCCGAGGGTGCCTACCCTCGGATCGTCGGAAATGGGTGCCGCCACTCGTTCCGCCAATCCCCCCTCACTCCCTCTCACCGTCCCTGATCCCTCCCGGCGCGGCGCAGCCCGGGCGATATTTCGTGGGCGGCGGAGCCGCGCCGCGTGTTCACCGCGCCGCCAGCGTTAGGCTCGCGCCGGCGTCGGCGATCGAACTCGTGACTTCGGGAGAGGGTGGGGTATCGGTGACGACGTTGATGCGCGGGCCGAAGGGGGCCGTGAGGCTGAGGGCCTTGCGGCCGAACTTCGAGGCATCGAGCGCGAAGATGGTGCGTTCCGCGGCGGCTATCATGCGGCGCTGCGCGGCGATGATCAGCGCGTGATGGTTCCAGACGCCGCGTTCCGTGATGCCGGTGCCGCCCAGAATCGCGACGTCGGCGTGGATCTGCTCCAGCGAGGACTCGCACAGGGGGCCGACAAGAGTGCCCAGACGACCGAGGATGCTGCCGCCGGTGATGATCGCCTCGTGGGCGCCGACCTCGCCGAAGAGGCTGGCGACCGGCAGCGAGTTGGTGATCACCTGCACCCGTTTGTGCACCAGCAGGCGGGCGACGGCGAGGGTGGTTGTGCCACCATCCAGAATCACGGTGGTGCCGGGACGCACCTGCTCGGCGATCAGGCTGGCGATGGCGAACTTGCGGTCGGCCTGCCGCTGGAGGCGGGCGACGAAGTCGTTCTCCACCGCGAGGGCGTCCGTTTCGACGAGCGACGCCCCGCCGTGATGGCGGCGGACGATGCCGCGGGCCTCGAGCTGGTCGAGGGCGCGGCGCACGGTGGAGAGGGAGCCGCCGAATCGTCCGGCCAGCGAATGCAGGTCGGCGTACTTGTTCTCGCGGATGAAACGTTCGATCAGGTCTTTCCGCTGTTTTTGCGTCATGGGCGGGCGGCCGCGGTGAGCGCGGCAAAAACCTCGAGGTAGGCGCGTACCTGGCGGGCCGGGGCAAAACGCTCGCGGGCGAAGGCGCGCGCGCTTTCGGCGCGGCGGACCTTGTCTCCGGCGCTTTCCGCCATCAACCGGACGAGCGCTGCGCGGAAGGCCGCGCGATCACCCGACGCTATCTCCCACCCGGTATCTCCCGGCAGGAAGCATTCGCGGATGCCCTGCGCGGCGGAAGCGACGGCGGGCAGTCCGTGGGCCTGAGCCTCGATGAGGAAATTGGAAAGCGCCTCGCTCCAGGAAGCGTGCACGGCAAGGTCCGCTGCGGCGTAGAGTGGAGCGGGATCAGCGTGGAAGCCGAGGAAGCGGATTCGGCCGGAAGCGGCTCCGAGTTCACGGGCGCGGCGCTCGCAGGCGGCGCGCGCCGGACCTTCCCCCGCTAGCCAGAGCTGCCAGTCCGCTTCCGTGGGAAGCCCGGCGACGATCTCCAGCAGTTCACGCTGGTTTTTCTCGGGTCGGAACATCGCGACATCGAGGAGTACCGTTGTGCCCGGGCCGGCCCCGTGCGCGGCGCGCAAGGGCTCGTTGCGGGCCGCCGTAGCGGACGCTGGAAAAACGAGGGAGTTGTAGATCACGCTGGCGCGCGCCGCGGGCAAACCAGCGGCGGCGAGCACGGTGGCGCGCGCCTCCTCGCTGTTGGCGACCACGTGGGCGGCGGCGCGCAGCGTGCGGCGGAACCAGGCGGGCAGCGATTTCCCCGTGCGCATGGTCGCGACCACCGGCGCGAAGCCGGTGAGCCGCCAGCCGTGGCAATTCGCCATGCGGCCGAGGCAGAGGATCACATCCGGCGCCGAGTCGCGCACGGTCGCGATCAACCCGGGCGCGAACCAGTCGAGCCCCAGGTCGAACGGCTGCAGCGCCACGCGCCTCACGGCGGAGCCGACGGTGCCGTCGAGGGTGCCGCCCGGCCGGAACGTTACCAGCGTCACGTTGTTTCCCGCCGCCGCGAATGCATTCGCGAGCAGGACACATTGCCGCTCGGTGCCGCCGCTGCGGAGGTGGTCCTGCAGGATCAGGATTTTCATTGCCGGGCGTTGGGGTGACACGGACCGTGACCCTTCACGCCATGCCGCCTTCCGTCCTGAACCTGCTCGCTCGCTGGCTCGTGCTCGCGCTCGGCGTGTTGATCGCGACCCGGATCGTGCCGGGCATACGCTGCGACGGCGGCTCCACGTTGCTCGTGGTCGTGGTGCTGCTGAGTTTCTGCAACGCGGTGCTGCGCCCGCTGCTGCTGCTGTTCACGCTGCCGTTCATCGTGGTGACCATGGGTCTCGGCGTGGTGGTGATCAACGCCTTGTTGTTCCTCCTCGTGGGAAAGCTGGTCGAGGGGTTTCACGTCACGGGCTTCTGGCCCGCCGTGGGGGGCTCGCTGGTGGTGAGCGTGACCAATCTCCTGGTAAGTCTTTTCCTGCGTGGACGACGCCCGCCGCCGGGGCCTCCGCGGCGCCGGGAGCAGCGGGGCGGGGACGTGATCGACATCTGATACTTTCGTCTCGCGGCTTGGCGCGGGCGCTCCGGGCACCACACTGGCGGCCATGAACAACCCCGGGCCCGTTTCCCCCGCTCCGCTTTCCCGACGCGAATTCTTCCAAGCCGGCGCCGCGACCGCGCTCATCGGGGCGGCGGTTCCCGCGGTCGGCGCGGCAGCCGCCGCGCGGCGCAATGTGATCGCCGAGGAGAACGCGCGCGAGGGCTCCCGTGATTGGCAGCTCACGCGGGTGCGGGTCGACCGCGAGGGTTTCCGGTCCCCCTGGGTCGAGGGCTACTGCTCGCGGCAGAGCGTGCGCGCGGGCGAGTCCATCGAGTTCATGCTTTCGGCCAACCCGCCGCGGAAAGTGCGCCTGGAGATTTTTCGCACCGGCTACTACGGCGGCCGCGGCGCGCGGAAGATGACTGAAATCGGACCGCTCACGGTTGGCACGCAGCCGACCCCAAAGCCGGGCGAGAAAAACCTGCACGAGTGCCGTTGGCCCTCCGCGGCCAGCCTGGTGATTCCGGGCGATTGGGTGAGCGGAGTATACCTCGGCCGGCTCACGACGATTCCGGAGGCGGCCGACGAGCCTTACTGGCAAAGCCACGTGGTGTTCATCGTTCGCGACGAACGCCCGGCCGACATCCTGTTCCAGTGCAGCGACAACACCTGGCAGGCGTACAACCGCTGGCCGAACAACTTCTCGGTCTATACCCATCCCAAGGGGAACCAGGGGCCCTGGGCTGATGTAAGTTTCGACCGGCCCTACGGCCGCGAGGCCCAGTGGAGCGGCGTGGTGAACGATCCGCGTACCGTCGGCTCCGGCGAGTGGCTGTGTTTCGAGTTTCCGCTGGCCTACTGGCTCGAGCAGCACGGCTACGACGTAACCTACTGTTCCAATTGCGACCTGCTTACGCCCGACCGCGGTCTGCGCTGCAAGGCGTTCCTCAGCGTCGGTCACGACGAGTACTGGGATATCCGGCAGTACCGGAGCGTCGAGCGGATGCGCGACGAGGGTGTCAATCTGCTCTTCCTGTGCGGCAACTCGGTGTGCTGGGTCACCCCGCTCCGCGAAGGCCACGACGGCCGGCCCAACCGCATCTTCTTCCGCGGCGGGCCGTACGGCGGCGAGCAATCCTACGCGCGCAATCGCCAGCGCGATAATGGTCCGTTCCCGCACCACGGGCCCGACGAGGGGCTCCTGATGGGCGCCCGAAACGTCGAGCCCATCAACGGCGGCGGCGACTGGACCTGCGTGCGCCCCGAACATTGGCTCTTCACGGGGACCGGCATGGTCAAGGGCGAGTCTGTTCCGGGACTAATCGGCTGGGAGTACCACGGGCAGCCTGCAACTGAACTTCCAGGCCTTGAGGTCGTGGCCGAGGGGACCGCCTGGGTCAGCGGCGTGCGGCCCCAGCAATGGGCGGCGACGCTCTATCCGGGCCCGAAGGGCAATTTCGTGTTCAACGCCTCCACCATCTGGTGGGCGCAGGCGATGTCCACGCCGCCAGGCCATGTTCTGCCTTGGTCACATTGGAGCCGACCCCATGGCCCCGACGAGCGCGTGCAACGCATGACCCGCAACCTGCTGGACCGCGCGCTGAAGTGAGCCGCGCCGAAAGCGGTCGTCGGGGTTTGAGTTCCGGCGGGGAGCGATTCAGTTCATCCCCAGTCCAGACCAGATGCCTATTTCGTCACGCGGATGTGTTCCGACGGGGAAATGGCCGGTGTTTCCACACCGGGCCGCGTGGAAATCGCGTCTCCCCTTCCTTGTGATTCGGATTGATCCGGCCGCCTCTCATCCGCCCCTTCTCCCCCGCGTCTTTTCCTCATGCTGCGCCACGTCCTACTGAGCCTCGTCGGGTTTTGCTCCGTCGCCGCGCTTCTCGCCCAGTTGCGCCCGGTTCCGGCGGCCAAGCCTGCCAGCGCGCCCACCTCCCTCTCGTTTAACGAGCACATTCAGCCGATCCTGGCGGACAACTGCTACTCGTGCCACGGGCTCGACGCCGGTTCCCGCAAGGCCGAGTTGCGGCTGGACCGCTTCGAGCACGCGACGGCGAAGCGCAAGGATGGCCCCCCGGCCGTCATCCCGGGAAAACCGGACGAGAGCCCGCTGATCCAGCGCATCGAGGCCAAGGATGAGAAGAAGATCATGCCGCCGCCCGAGGCGCATAAGACGCTCTCCCCGGCGCAGATCGCCACCCTGCGCCGCTGGGTCGCGGAGGGGGCGCTCTACGAGGAGCACTGGGCCTTCATCACTCCGAGTCGTCCCGCCGTTCCCGCGGTCTCCGCCGCGGCCCGCTCCTGGGTGCGGACGCCGGTCGACGCTTTCATCGCCGCGCGGTTGGAGCGCGAGGGACTCATGCCCGCCGCGGAGTCGGATCGCCGCTCCCTCATCCGTCGCGTGACCCTCGATCTCACCGGCATCATCCCGACGGCCGCCGAGGTGGAGGCGTTTGTCGCGGACCGCGCTCCCGATGCTTACGAGAAGCTCGTGGACCGTCTGCTGGCCAGCCCCCGCTACGGGGAGCACCGGGCCCGGAACTGGCTAGATTACATCCGCTACGCCGACACCCACGGGATCCACTTCGACAACTTCCGAGCAATCTGGCCCTACCGCGACTACGTCATCCGCGCATTCAACCAGAACAAACGCTTCGATGCGTTCGTGCGTGAGCAGCTGGCGGGCGATCTGTTGCCGGCGCGGACCATCGACGAGCTCACCGCGACGGGATTCATGCGTTGCAACCTCACGACGAATGAAGGCGGCACGATCACGGAGGAGGTTTTCGTCAACCAGACCCGCGACCGCGTGGAGGCCTTCGGCGCGACGTTTCTCGGGCTCACCACGGGCTGCGCGGCCTGCCATGACCACAAATTCGATCCGATCACCACGCGTGACTTCTACGGACTGGCGGCATTCCTCGGCAACACGGTGGAAAAGCCCTGGGATCTCAACATCGCCGAGCCGGCGCCGGTCGTGCGGCTGCCCAAGCCGGAGAATTCCGCCGCCGCGGAATTCGTGCTGCGGTCCCGCGCCGAGCTCGCGACGAAGCTCGAGGCGCGGCGCGCGCGGGCGAGGGAGATCGCGGCGGGCTGGCTGAAGGCGGGAAGTCGCCCGAACCCGGTCGGGGAAGAAGGACTCGAGCTGCGGCTCCGTTTCGATGAGGGCAAGGGCGACGTGGTCCGCAACTCCGCCCCCAAGGCGGCGGTGCGTGAGTTCAAGGCCGACACCAACCCGTTGATCTGGGGCGAGAATACCTGGCTCTGGCCCTCGATGCGCATGGATATCCACACGCGTCTCAACCTCGGCGGAATGGGCGACGTGGAGGCCAACGATAAATTCTCCACCGGCGGCTGGATCATGCTCCGCGCGAAACCCGGCGGCGGCGTGCGCACCGGCACGGGCAACGGAAGTCTGTTGGCCCGCATGGGCGACGACAAGCGCCGCGGTGGCGCCGGCTGGGACATCTATCAGGAGGGTCTGCTGCTGTACGTGAACCTCGTGCCGGACTCCACCCAAGCCCCCGAGGCCGAGGCGGCTCCCGCCTCCCCCGCCGCGACGGAGACGGCGCCGGCCGCGAAGCGCAAAGCCGCGCTGCGCCGCGCGGCGCCGACCGCCCCGCCGGTGAAGAGGGGCATCTCGGTGGCCGCCCGCCCGGGGCAGATCATCCGCGACGAATGGATCCATGTCTTCGTGACGTACGACGGTTCGCGGAAGGCCTCCGGGGTGCGGATTTACCTCAACGGCAAGACGGCCGAGACCGAGGTGAGACTCGACACACTGGGCGCCAAGGACTCGATCCGCACCGACGCCGCGATGCACGTCGGCCGGCGCGACGACTACAACCCGATGCGCGAGACGCGCTTCCAGGACGTGCGCTTCTACCGGCGGACGCTCACTCCCGCCGAGGTCGCGCGGCTGCCCTTCGAGGATCTCGCCTCCGAGATCGTCGCGCTCCAGCCCGACGCGGCGCGCTGGACGACCGACCAGAAGTTCGTCGTGGCCGACCGGCTCGTGCTCGGAGAGAAGGACGAGGAGACGATCCGGCTGGCCGCGGCGGTGGCGGCCCATGAAACCGCTTTCGAGGCCCTCACGAAGGACGGAACGGCCAGCCTGATCGCCCTCGAGAAGAGCACGCCGGCGTATTCGGACATCCTGAAGCGCGGGGATTACTTCGCCCGCGAGGAGCGCGTGGAACCCTCCGTGCCGCATTTTCTGCCGGCACTCTCCGCCGCCGCCCCGCGCAACCGGCGGGGCCTCGCGGATTGGCTTCTCTCCCCGGAGCAGCCTTTGGTGGCGCGGGTCACGGTCAACCGCGTCTGGCAGGAGGTTTTCGGCCGGGGGCTGGTTGAGTCCGCCGGGGATTTCGGTGTGATGGGCGACCGGCCGACGCATCCGGAGTTGCTCGACTGGCTGGCGGTGGAGTTCCGCGAGGGAGGTTGGGACGTGAAGCGCCTGTATCGTCTGCTGGTGACATCGGGGGTCTACCGGCAGTCCGCCGCGGCCACGCCCGAGCGGCTCGCCAAGGATCCTTCCAATAAGCTCCTCTCCCGCGGACCGCGCTTCCGGATGGACGCGGAGATGCTGCGCGACAGCGCCCTGGCGGCCTCGGGCTTGCTGGTGGACAAGATCGGCGGCCCGCCGGTCAAACCGTACCAGCCCCCGGGGATCTGGGAGGAGGTGGCGATGCCGGAGTCCAACACGAAGACCTACGTGCCGGACCAGGGGGAGGGGCTCTACCGCCGCAGCGTGTACACCTTCTGGAAACGTGCCTCGCCGCCGGCGAGTCTTGAGACCTTCGACGCCACCTCCCGCGAGGTGGTCTGCTCGCGGCGCGCGCGCACCAACACGCCTCTGCAGGCGTTCGTCACCATGAACGACCCGCAATGGGTCGAGGCGGCGCGTCGTCTGGCGGAACGCGCCGTGACGGCCACGGCCGATCCGGCGGCACGCCTCGATCACCTGGCGCGCGCGACGCTCGGGCGTCCGCTGCAGGCCGCCGAAACCAAGGCCCTGCTCGGCTCCGCGGAGAGAGTCCGGTCCAGATACGCCGCCGATGCGGCGGCGGCGACGGCCCTGTTGAAGGTCGGCGAATCCCCCTCTGATCCGGCGCTCGCTTCGTCTGAACTGGCGACCTGGACCGTCGTCGCCAGCCAGTTCCTCAACCTTGACGAGTTCCTGAACAAATAAACCGGAGAGATCTCCCATGCATCCGTCCGCCCATCCCTTCGCCCAGGACGTCGCCCACTGCTCCGACCACTGTGGTGAACAACCGACCGTGTGGGATCTGCCGAACGTCCCTCCGGCCCTGAAGCGCGAATGGCTGTCGCTCGAGACACGGCGGCATTTTCTCGCCCGGGGCGCCAACGCGCTGAGTTGGGCCGGTCTCGCCGGCCTGCTGGGCGCCGGCGCCTCCCGAGCGCTCGCCTCCTCCTCGGTTCCGGGCGGGTTGCGGATTCCGCATCAGGCGCCCAAGGCGAAGCGCGCGATTTACCTTTTTCAGGCCGGATCCCCGTCGCAGTTCGAGACGTGGGATTACAAGCCCGCCTTGCAGGACATGTTCGACAAGGATCTGCCGGAGTCGGTCCGGGGCGGCCAGGTGCTAACGGGCATGACCGCCAGCCAGGCGCGTTTTCCGATCGCCCCCAGCATCTACAAGTTCTCCCGGCATGGTAAGTCCGGCCACTGGATGTCGGAGCTTTTCCCGTACACCGCGCGGATCGCCGATGAGCTTTGCATCCTGAAGTCGGTGCACACCGAGGCGATCAACCACGAGCCGGCCATCCTGCAGATCACCACCGGCAACATGTTCCCGGGCCGCCCGTCGATCGGCTCCTGGCTCTCCTACGGGCTCGGGGCCATGAACGAGGAGCTGCCGGCCTTTGTCGTGATGACCTCGAAGATGCCGCACCGGACGAATGTGCAGGCGCTGTCGAACCGCCTCTGGTCCTCCGGCTTCCTTTCGCCCGAGCACGCGGCGGTCGCCCTGCGGGCCGGCAACGACCCCGTCCTCCATCTCGGCAATCCGCCCGGCATCGACAGCGACGTGCGGCGCGCGATGATCGACGGTGTCAACGAGCTCAACCGTCAGCTCTTCGAACGGGTGGGGGACCCCGAGACCAACGCGCGCATCGCGCAATACGAGATGGCGTTCCGGATGCAGACCTCGGTGCCGGAGCTCACGGATTTCTCCAACGAACCCCAGTCAACCTGGGATCTCTACGGTCCCAAGGCGAAGGAGCCCGGTACCTTTGCCTACAATTGCCTCATGGCACGGCGGCTCGCCGAGCGGGGGGTTCGCTTCTCCCAGATCTTCCTTCGCAGCTGGGATCAACACACGAACCTGCCGCGCAACATCAAGCTGATGGCCGAGGAGTCGGACCAGCCGAGCTACGCGCTCGTCACCGACCTCAAGCGCCGCGGGCTGCTGGACGAGACGCTGGTCATCTGGGGTGGCGAGTTCGGCCGCACCTGCTACTCCCAGGGCGTGCTGTCGCGCGAAAACTACGGTCGCGACCATCACCCGCGCTGCTTCAGCATGTGGATGGCCGGGGGCGGCGTGAAGCCCGGCATCAGTTACGGCGAGACCGACGACTTTTCGTACAACATCGTGAAGGACCCGGTGCACATCCGCGACCTGCACGCGACCCTGCTGCACCTCTTCGGCCTGGATCACACCAGGTTCTCCCACAAGTTCCAGGGCCTCGACCAGCGCCTCACCGGCGTGCTGCCCGCCCAGGTCATCGACGCCATCCTCGCGTGACGAGCCCCCGCCCGCCCTCGCCCTCGCGCGCTTTAGCGGCCGCCGTCCTCCTCGTGACGGCCGCGCCGGTTCGCGCCGAGACCCCTTTCTATCAGGCGCGCATCGCGCCGATCCTCGATCGCCACTGCGTGTCCTGCCACGGACCGGAAAAGCAGAAGGCGAAGCTGCGGCTCGACTCGTTCGAGGCCCTCATGCGCGGCGCCGAGTCGGGCGCGATGGTGAAGCCCGGCGATCCGCGCGGCAGCGAGCTCTTCCGCCGCATCACGCTTCCCGCCTCCGACGAGGAAGTGATGCCGACCGACGGCAAGCCGCTGCTCTCCCGGGACGAGATCCGCAATATCGAGCTGTGGATCGCCGGCGGAGCCTCCGCCTCCAAGGTCGTGGCGGACTTCCCGGGAGCCCCTCCGCTCCGGCGATTCAAGGCCGCCGAGCCCGCCCAGGCCCCCGACTGGCGGCCGCGCGCCGGCGAGATCGCGGCCCTGGAGGCGCGTTACCGGGTCCGTCTCGTGCCGCGTTCGCAGGTGCCAACCGACGGCCTCGTCCTGCGTACCGCCAGCTCGCCGGGTCGTTGCGACGACGCCGTTCTCGCCGGCCTCGCGCCCGTCGCCGCGCTGATCGTCGAGGCGGAGCTCGCGCGCACCCCGATCACCGACGCGGGTGTGGCCGTTCTCGCCGGATGGGAGAATCTGCGTGCGGTGGATCTTACCCGGACCTCCGTCACTTCGGCCGGCGTCGCCGCGCTTGCCGTGCTCAGGACGCTCGAGGCGGTGAATCTGACGGACACGGCGGTGGACGATTCCGGCGTGGCCCCGTTGCGGTCCTTGCCCGGCCTGCGGCGGCTTTGGGTGCACGGCACCAAGGTTTCGCCCGGCCCCTCCGAGGGAGGATGAGGATTCCCGGCAGGTGGTATACCGCGGTCGTTTCCGGATTGGCCGCCATCGCGGGGGCCGGCTGCGCGGGTCAGGCGGTCCCGCGCGAGCCGCGCAATCTCCAGCTCGCGAAGGAGGAGGTGCGGGCCTACGTCGCGGCCGGCGCCTACGCGCGGGACATCGCGGCTGTGGCGGCGGAGGCGCGGGCCTGGCTGGAGCGACGCGCGGCCGCCGGGGGCGGGCGTCTGGCGGTGGTGTTCGACGTGGACGAGACGCTCCTTTCCAACCTGCCCTCCATGGAGGCGTTGGATTTCGGCTACATCCCCGACGAGTGGCGGCGCTGGGTGGAGCAGGCCAGGGCGCCGGCGCTGGAGCCGGTGCGGGATGTTTTCCGCCGGGCCCGCGCGCTGGGGGTCGAGACGCTGGTGATCACCGGACGGAGGGAGTTCGAGCGGCAGGCCACCGCGCGTAACCTCGCGGCGGCGGGGTGCGGCGAGTTCACGCAACTCGTCTGCCGTCCCGACGGCGATCAGCGCCCGGCGGTGGAATTCAAAACGGCCGCGCGGGCGCGCCTCGCGGCGGAGGGACGCGTCATCATCGCCAACCTCGGCGATCAGGAAAGCGACCTCGCCGGCGGTCACGCCGAGCGCACCTTCAAGCTTCCCGGCCCCTTTTACCTCATCCGCTAAGCACGGCTCGAGCCGGGGGTCTGTACCCGAAATCCGGGTTTGCGCCCGGTTGGAATGGTGGAGCGGCGCCCCAAAACGGGGCTGCCGTCCATGTCCTCCGCTGCCCTCACCGAGCGTCAGGCGTTCCTGATTCTCAACGCCCTGCCCAATATCGGCCCCGTCACGCTCAACCGACTGCTGGCGGAGCTGGGCGGCGACCCCCGGACGGTGCTGGGGGCGGAACGCCGGCGGCTGGAGTCGGTACGCGGGGTGGGGCCGGTCATCGCCTCGACGCTCGCGGAGTGGGAGAAGCACTTCGACCTCGCGCGGGAGGAGCGGCGGCTCGCGGCGGCGGGGGCGGATTTCATCGTGGGGAGGGATCCCGCCTATCCGGGACTTCTGCGCGAGATCCACGACCCGCCGATCGGACTTTACCGCCTCGGAGCGCATGACTTCGCCGCGCCGGGGATCGCCATCGTGGGCTCGCGGCGCACGACGCTGTACGGTCAGGCCACCGCGCGTCGCTTCGCGGGAGACCTGGCCCGGCTGGGCTTTTGCGTGGTCAGCGGGCTGGCGCGGGGAATCGACACGGCGGCCCACGAGGGCGCGCTGGAGGCCGGCGGACGCACCGCGGCCGTGCTCGGCTGCGGCGCCGACATCGTCTACCCGCCGGAAAACCTCGGCCTGTTCCGGCGGATCACGGCGAGCGGCGCGGTGCTTTCGGAGTTCCCGTTCGGCCGGCGGGCCGACCGGCAATCCTTCGCCATGCGCAACCGGATCGTCGCCGGGATGTGCCAGGCGACGATTGTGGTCGAGAGCGACGTCGACGGCGGCGCGATGATCACCGCGCGGTTCGCCGGGGAGCAGGGCCGGATGCTTTTCGCCGTGCCGGGTCGCATCGACCAGCCGACCAGCGCGGGGTGCCACCAGCTGATCCGTGACGGAGCCACGCTGATGACGAGCGTGGACGACCTCCTCGAGGAGTTGAGTTATCTCGCCGGCTTCCGGCCCGCGCCGGTCGCCGCCAAGCCCGCCGAAACCGCCGCCGGAAGGCCCGCCAACCTGAAGTCGGAGGAGGAGCGTGTGTTGGCCAGCCTGGCCGGAGGTGCGATGCTCGCTCCCGACGCCGTCGGCGCACTCACGGGTCTCGGTCCCGCCGAGGTTTCCGCCGCCCTCATGATGCTTGAGATCCGCCGGTTGGTGGTGAAGCGGGCGGATGGACGGTATGAAGCGGCGCCGGGCTGAAGGTTGGAGAGCGGGGAAATTTAGTTGCGCCTTCCTCAAGCCGGGCGACTTGTTCGCCTCATGAAATTCCCCGTCCTGCCCGCTCTTGGCCTGCTGCTCCTCCCGGTTCTTTCCGCCGCCGATTCCGGCCGCCGGGCGGTGGGGCACGAGGATGTCTGGCTGATGCGGCGCGTCGGCGCTCCGGTGGCGAGCCCCGACGGCAAACGGGTTGTTTTCGCGGTGACCATGCCCGCCTACGACGCCAAGGCGCAGACTTCTGACCTTTGGCTGGTGCCGGTGGACGGGTCGGCGGCCCCGCGCCAGATCACCCACGACAAGGCGGTGGAGAGCGGCGCGGCTTGGAGTCCGGATTCCGCACGGATCGCTTTTTCCGCGAGGCGCGAGGGCGATGAAGCTCCGCAGATCTATGTCATCGATCTCGCCGGCGGCGGCGAGGCGCAGCGCGTCACGGACGTTGTGACCGGTGCCCGCCAGCCACGCTGGAGCCCGGATGGAACCAAGCTGCTTTTCGTGAGTGAAGTCTACCCGGGCGCGGCCGATGAGGAGGCCAACCGCAAGGCCGCCAAGAGCCTCAAGGAACGGAAGCACACCGCCCGCGTCTACGACTCTTTCCCGATCAAGTACTGGGACCGCTGGCTGGACGACCGGAGAGGCCACCTGCTGGTGCAGGAGGCGAAGCCCGGCGCCAAGGCGCGCGACCTTCTGGCGGGCACCCGGCTCGCCGCGGAGCCGGGATTCGGAGGCCGCCAGGGTGAGTCGGGAGAGGATCTGCCCGCGGCGTGGACCCCGGACGGATCGGCGGTGGTGTTCGTCGCGACCACGGGCCGGAACCGCGGGGCGTACGCGAGCGTATCCACCCAGTTGTTCACGGTTTCGCTGGCTGGGGGCGAGCCGCGGGCGCTCACCCAGGACAAGGATTCCTACGACGAACCCGAGTTCACGGCCGATGGGCGGGGACTACGCGTGATGTTTTCCCCCGGCGGTGACGGTAAGACCTACCACCACGCGCGTGTGGCGGTGTTCCCGTGGCCGTTCGAGGCGGGGCGGCGGAATGTCCTGACGCGGGAGCTCGATCTTGCGGTGACCCGGGCGGTGCACTCGGGCGACCGGTTGTTTCTGACCGCCGAGGATGGTCATCAGGGGCGTTTGTACTCGGTGCCCGCCGCGGGCGGGGCGGCCCGGTCGACGGGACTGCCGTCCCGGGGCGTGCTCAGCGGGCTGGGTAAGGCGGGGGCGTTTCTCGTGGCGACACATGATCACGCGGGACAGCCTCCGGAAATCGTGCGGATCGATCCTGTCGCAGGCGCGGTTACGCCGCTGACCCGTTTCAACGCCGATCGGCTGGCCCCGCTTGATCTGCCCGTTCCGGAGCACTTCACCTTCCGTAGCCGGGAAGGTCGCACGATCCACAACCTGGTCGTGCGGCCGGCGGGCTTCACGCCGGACAAGAAATATCCCCTCTTCGTGGTGATCCACGGCGGGCCCGCGCCGCAATTCAAGGACGCATGGGGAATTCGTTGGAACTACCACCTGCTGGCTTCGCCGGGCTATGTCTTGCTGCTCACGAATTACAAGGGGTCCAGTGGTTACAGCGAGGAGTTCGGCCAGGCGATCCAGCTGGACCCGCTGCGCGGGCCGGCGGAGGAGATCATGCAGGGGGTGGACGAGGCCTTGGCCAAATACCCGTTCATCGACGGATCACGGCTCGCCGCGGGCGGGGCGAGCTACGGCGGGCACCTTTCAAACTGGCTGCAGGCCACGACCACGCGCTTCCGCTGCCTCATCAGCCACGCGGGTCTCATCAACCTGGAGACGCAATGGGCGACCAGCGACTCCGTCTACGCGCGCGAATTGAACACCGGCGGGCCGGTCTGGGAGCAGGGGCCTGTCTGGCGGGAGCAAAATCCCGTCCGGTTGGCCGGCAATCACGCCAAGGGCACCGGCTGGCGAACGCCGGTTCTGCTGACCGTGGGCGATCTCGATTACCGGGTGCCCTCGAACAACGTCTACGAGTATTGGACGTACCTCCAGCGGCTGCAGGTGCCCTCGCGCCTGGTTTCGTTCCCGGACGAGAACCACTGGATACTAAAGGGGGAAAACAGCCGCTTTTGGTTCGGCGAGGTGCACGGCTGGCTGGCGCGTTGGTTGAAGTGAGCCGCGCCGGCCGCGGGCGTTCAGCCGGGCGGCCAAGCCAGCGGGCGCCCGGCCAGCAGGTGGACGTGCAGGTGCGGCACCGACTCGCCTCCATGCGGGCCATGGTTGATCACGAGGCGGAATCCGGAGCCCAGATTCAATTTCCGCGCCATCTCGCCCGCGACCAGCAGCAGGTGGCCGAGCAGCGCCTGGTCCCCCGCCTCCGCGGAACCCACGCGCGCGATCAGGCGCTTCGGGATGACCAGCAGGTGTACGGGCGCCTGCGGCTGGATGTCGTGCAGGACGATGCATGATTCGTCCTCGTGCTCGATGCGGGCCGCGATCTCACGGTCGATGATGCGCTGGAAAATCGTCTTCGCCATGAGGGGCGTTGGTGGAGCAAACCTCCGCCGGGCTCACGCCAAAACCACCGACCCCCGCGCTTCGTCCGAAGCCGGAGGAAACAACGCCCGGCCCGCCCCCTGTTCAGCGCGCAGTCGCCGGAGGAACTCCGCGCGCGGAATCTCCCGGGCGCCGAGCGCCTCGAGGTGCGGGGTGAGTTGCTGGATGTCCATCCACGGCGAGCCTCGGGTCAGCAGGTGGTCGGCGAGGTGCCACAGGCAGAGCTTTGATCCGTTGTCCACACGGTGGAACATGCTTTCGCCCGCGAAAACCCCGCCGGCGTCCACGCCGTATAACCCAGCCACCAGGGTCTCGCCCTCCCACGCTTCGACGCTGTGCGCTTGCCCGCGGCGATGGACTTCCGTGTAGGCCTCGATCATCGCGGGGGTGATCCAAGTGCCGGCCTGGCCCGGCCGCGGGGAGGACGCGCAGGCCCCGATCACCTCCGCGAAGGCCTCGTCCACCGTGAAGCGCAACCGGCTTCGCCGCCGCGCCCTTGCCAAGCTCCGGGGGACCCGCAGACGCGCAAACTCGAGGATCGCGCGCCGCCGCGGGCACACCCACGGCACCGGGTGCCGCGGATCGCCGTCTGGCCACGGAAATATCCCGTTCCGAAAGGCCGAGAGGACGCGGTCCGGGCTGAGTTCGAAGTCCAGCGCCACCAATCCCAATTCCCCCCGGGGGTCGGGCGCGGACCAGATCGTCGGCGTCAGCGGCATGGTCGTTAGGATGGAGGACGGTGCGCGGGTGGCGAGGACGCGCACCCGGAAAATCCGCTTCCGACTTGCCTCGACGCGAGACCGCGGTTCGTACGGGGCCATGCGATTGTCACGTGCGTTTCTCGCCGTCCTCGTCCTGCCCCTTGCGCTGCGGGCCCACGATCCCGGCATCAGCACGGCGCAGGGGGACCTCACCCCCGGCGCGCTGGTGCTCACCACGGGTTTCGCCCCCGCGGATATTCAGACGCTTTTGCCAGCCTCTTTTCCCCGCGCCGAGGTCTGGGGCCAGGCGGAGTTTGAGGCGGCGCGGCCGCTCCTGCTCGCGTTGGCGCCCGGCCTGTGGGACGTCGCCTGGTCCGGCGCGAAAGTTCCGCCGCGCGAGGTCAACGTGGAATTGCTGCCGGGAGACAACGTCAGTTTCCGGCATATCCTGCCGGTCCCGGGCGCGAGGGGAGACCTCACGCTGCGGGCGGCGCGGGTGCCGGATCTTCCCGCCGGGCACCGTCAGTTTGTCGTCATTTCCGACTCAGCCGGATCAACCGTCGCAAAAAAATTAGTCAGCAGCCGCGACTACACGCTGTCCGTTCCCGCCGGCGCTCCCGGTCCGGTCGCGATGTCCGGGGGAGCCGGCACCCCCGCTCCCGTGAATTCGGCTCCCGAGGCGGATGCGCTTCCCAGCGCCCTGGAGTTTCTCCGGCTTGGCGTGGAGCATATCTGGACCGGCTTCGACCACCTGCTTTTCCTCTTCGCCCTGCTCGTTGTGTGCACGAGTTTCCGGTCGATCGTCGCGATCATCACCTGTTTCACGCTGGCCCATTCGCTCACGCTGGCTCTGGCGACGCTCGATGTGGTGAACGTGCCGGGGCGTCTGGTGGAGCCGCTCATCGCCGCGTCGATCGTTTTCGTGGGCGTGGAGAATCTGGTCCGACGCGGAACAGAGCCCCCCGGCCGCCTGGTGCTGACCTTTGTCTTCGGGCTGGTGCACGGATTCGGGTTCGCGGGTATTCTACGAGATTTGGGCCTCGGGACCGCGCAGGGCGGTATCCTTTTGCCGCTCTTTTCGTTCAACCTTGGCGTGGAACTCGGCCAGATCGCCATCGCAGCCCTGGTGCTGCCGGTGGTGTGGCGGCTGCGGAAAAACGAAACCTTCCTCGCGCGGGGGGTGCCCGCGTTGTCCGCCGTCGTCACCCTGCTGGGACTCTACTGGTTGCTGGCGCGGACGGTCCTGTGACACGCGTCCGGCCGGCGCGCGTCAGGAAAAAAGGTCCGTCGCCGTCCGGCTGAGAAAATCCTCCATGTACGCGGTCGTGGCCTTGCCCTCGATGAAGACCGGGTCGGCCATGATCGCGCGGTGGAGAGGGATGGTCGTCTTGATTCCGCGCACGAGGTATTCGCTCAGGGCGCGGTAGGCGCGCTCAAGGGCCACCTTGCGGGTGGGGCCGACACAGATGAGTTTTCCGATCATCGAGTCGTAGTAGGGCGGAATCGTGTATCCGCTGTAGGCGTGGGAATCAACCCGCACGCCGTGGCCACCGGGCGCGTAGTAGAGACCGATGGTGCCGGGGGAAGGCGCGAAGTTTTTCGCGGGATCCTCGGCGTTGATCCGGCACTCGATCGC
>SXGQ01163590.1_pt1 | contig 18340 bp, 20 predicted proteins | sample 3178371 | NCBI WGS metagenome assembly SXGQ01 (sample SAMN11356859, study PRJNA531348) | freshwater metagenome | isolation source: freshwater sample F1-20 | place: China: Fuxian Lake, Yuxi | collected 2017-12-25 | reverse complement strand
TGCCGCCTGCGGGTGCGCCGTGAGCGGCCTGCTCTTTGTTTACGGGACGCTCCAGCGCGGCCGGGTGAACCACGGCCAGTTGGCGGGCCAGCGGTTCGTGGGCCCGGCCCGGACCGTGCCGGGTTTCCGCCTGTACGACCTCGGGGGCTATCCCGGTCTCGTGCCGTTCCCGGAGGCGGTGACCGGCGTGACTGGGGAGGTGTGGACGGTGGACGCGGCGGCGTTGGCGCGGTTGGATGCGTTCGAGGGGGTGGGGGAGGGCTTGTACCGGCGGGGTCCGGTGGCTTTGCAGTCTCCGTATGAGGACGAGGCAGTGGAGGCTTATTTTCCGGTGGCGGACGTGGCGGCGCACCCGGTGGTGGGGGACACGTGGCGCGGGGCGTGAGGTGCGGAGGGCGGAGGGACCGAGAGACGGAGGGACCGAGAGACGGAGGGACGGAGGGATGGAGGGCTCGATGGAGCTGGGAGCCTGCCCGCCGTCTTGTCCGCTGTAGCCTCGGCGAAGGTGGAAGCCTTGGCGAAGGAGGAAGCCTCGGCGAAGCCGGGGCGACGCGCCCCAGCTACACCAAACCGATTCCCGGCAGTATCGATCGTGTGCCGCGGATCGATGTAGCTGGGGCGCGCCGCCCCGGTAATTTGAGGCGGAAACCCGTATTGCGAAGCCATTCTCCCGCGCCGCACAATGGCTCCTCGGGCCGGTGTTTCCGGACGCACGGCCGGGCCTGCCCGCGGAAGCCTTGGCGAAGGCGGGGCGACGCGCCCCAGCTACACCGGGCCGATTCCGGCGGTTTTGAACACCGGAATTCGGGGATATTTCAACTTTGCGCCGGCTCGCGGCACGAATCACTGTGTCCGGGATGAGTCCCCTGGAAGACATTGAGGTCCGCGCCCAAGGCCTGCCGCCTGCCCAGCGGGCGCGCCTCGCCGCCAGCCTGCTCGCCTCGCTGCCTCCGGTCCTCGGCGACGAGGATGAGGGTCTCGCCGTGGCCCGGCAGCGGGATGCCGAGCTCGACCGCGACCCCGCCCTCCAGTGCTCGGAGGCCGAGTTTCGGCGTGCGGTGCTGGCCGCGCGGGACCGGTGACGATCTCCCTGCACCGCGGAGTCCAGAGCGACACCGCGGAGTTCCTCCGGTATTACGATGAGATCGGGGGGCGTTCTTTGGGCGACGCGTTCTTCGAGGACCTGTTGGCCCGATTGACCCTGATCGGCGATCAACCGCGTCGCTTTCCTCGGTGGCGAGGCGAGATCCGCCGGGCGAATCTGACGCGCTTTCCCTGCCACCTCTTGTTCCGCATCGTCGGAGAGCAGGTGCGGGTGTTGGTCGTGCGCCACCATCGGCGCCATCCGCAGTTTGGACTGAGTCGGCGCTGAATGCTGGGCGGGTCAAAGGATGGCGGAGGGATCGAAAGAGCAGGGATGGCGAGAGTCCGGAGAGATCGCGTGCCTTGGCGAAGCCGGGGCGACGCGCCCCAGCTACACCAGACCGATTCCCGCGGTATCGATCGTGTGCCGCGGATCGATGTAGCTGGGGCGCGCCGCCCCGGCCAAAGGGACGAAAGCGCCTACCGCGCAGCAGTTTCTAGGCGCCTTAACCCTTCGGCTGCGCCGTCGAACACTCCTCGGCTCGAGCCCTGCGCCTGAGCGTCCCACGCCCTGCCTCCCCGCGGCGTCTATGGACGCCACGCACGGCCCCTACCGCGGTTTGAACCTTTTGCGCTTTTTGTGGCTCAACCCCTCCGAGGATAGCCGCGGTAAGGCTCCGCGGGCCGGTGTTTCCGGACGCAAAGCCGGGGCGACGCGCCCCAGCTACACCAAACCGATTCCCGCGGTATCGATCGTGTGCCGCGGATCGATGTAGCTGGGGCGCGCCGCCCCGGCCAAAGGGGCGAAAGCGCCTACCGCGCACCAATTCCGCCTGTCGTACCAGTACCGTTGCACGCGCTGAAACTCCTCGGCTCGAGCCCCCGCCCGAGCGGCTGCCGCACCCAGCCCCGCGGCGTCTATAGACGCCACGCACGGCCTCGATCGCGGATGGATCCTCTTGCGCCTTTTGTGGCCAACCCCTCTGAGGATAGCCGCGGTAAGGCTGCGCGAGCCGGTGTTTCCGGACGCACAGCCGGGCCTGCCCGCCGAAGCCTTGGCGAAGCCGGGGCGACGCGCCCCAGCTACATCAGACCGATTCCTGCGGCCACCCGCCCCCATCATCGGCACCGCCGATGCCCACATCGGGAACGTCGATTGGGCGGAATCCGCGGCGGCTGGTAGTCTCGCTGCACACCCGCGAAGGACGGCCCTTCCGCCGCCCCGGTCCGGGTGAAACCAAACCAAGAAAGGAAACACGCAGATGAACCTGAACGTCAGCCAACCCAAGTCGCGCGCCCCGCGCGTCCCCGGTGCCCGGCCCCGCCGGCCCGGCGAAACCCACACCCGCCTCACGCGGGTCGCCCACCACCTCGTCGACCTCCTCGCCGAGCTCACCCCCCTCTCCCCGGTTCCCTTCCGGATCGAGCGGGGACTGAACCAGGACTGGAAGCACACTGGAGGCACGCGGTTCGACCACCGCGGCGCCGTCCCGGGGTGGGCGCGGTCCCGGAAGGAGGTGCGTCATGGCTAAGGCCATCCTCAGCTCCGTGCTCGCCGGCCTCCGCGGGCGCATCGACGGGATGGTCTTCCGCCAACAGGCGGGCCAGACCGTCGTGACGCCCCGCCCGAAGGTCTCCGGCCGGGCTTCGACCCCCGCCCAGCTCGCCGCCCGCGAGCGGTTCAGCCGCGCCGCCGCCTTCGGGCGCAGCGTCGTGGCCGACCCCGCCCTCCGCGCGCTCTACGCCGAGGGCCCGGGCGACCACCGCAACGCCTACGTGGCCGCCCTCACCGACGCCCTGCGCGCCCCGGTGATCGACGCCCTCACCGACGCCCTGCGCGCCCCGGTGATCGACGCCCTCGAGACCACCGCCTTCCGCGGGGCGATCGGCGACCCGATCGTGATCCGCGCGCGGGATGACCACGCCGTTACCACGGTCACCGTGGCCGTAAAGGACGCTGCGGGGGTCGTCCTGGAGCAGGGCCCGGCCAGTGCCGCCGACGGCGCCTGGCGGTACGCGATGACGCGCAGCGTGGCCACGGGTAGCACGATCACGGTGGAAGCCACCGCGACGGACCGCCCGGGTAACGCGACGGTCTCCACGCGTACCGTGACCGTCTAAGGTCGGCCTGGAGTAACGCCGGGCCCGGGGGTGAGCCCCGGGCCCGGTTTTTGGCTCGCTGCCTTGGGGTTTGGTGTAGCCGGGGCGCGCCGCCCCGCAGAAGCCTTGGCGAAGGTGGGCCGCCCCGGTCGGGGGAGACGGGAACGCCTTCCGCGCCTTGATGCGTGCGGGGTCGGGCTGCAGGAGGGCCGCGCGGGTAAAGCGATGCTGGCGGCACGAAGCCGGGGCGTCGCGCCCCAGCTACACCAGATAAATTCCCGTCGTCTCTTCCGGGTGCCGTGGCTTGATGTAGCTGGGGCGCGCCGCCCCGGTAAGTTGGGGCTGAAACCCGTCTCGCGAAGCCATTCTTCCGCGCCGCGGCCGTGCTCCGCGCCAGGCGTTTAAGGACGCACGGGCCGGGGCGACGCGCCCCAGCTACACCGAGCCGATTCCGGCGGTATCGATCGGGTGCGGCCGCTGCGCCATCGGCAGCCACCTTGGCTCGAGCTCCCGCCCAAGCGGCTGCCTCAACCCAGCCTCGCGTCGTCCATGGACGCCAAGCACGGCGGTCAGGATGGGTCAGGCTACCCCATCGGGCAGCACCGCCTTCCAGCTAACTCTGCGCGAAGGCGAGCAAGGGGGCGAAGTTTCCTGCATCCGCCTGCTGGATTGCTTCGAGGTAGCGTCGCCTGGCATCGCCAATGGCGACTAGGTTTCCGCGGGAACCCCAGGTGAGTTCTTCACCTTTGGACGCGGCGATTATGAGGTCGGCGATCAAGCGCGAGTGTCGGCCGTTGCCGTTGGGCCACGGATGAATGACCACCAAGCGATGGTGGAGACGGACGGCGGCTTCGTGGAGCGGGTAGGTGGAAAATTCCATCCACGCGCTCGCATCGTCGAACGCGTTCCGCACGCCTTCAGTAATGCGTGCGACCTCCCATCCCAGATTTTTCTCGGTCTTCCGATAACGCCCGGCCCAGCGCCAAGTCTGGTTGAACATTCGTTGGTGCAGTTCGCGCGCGAAGGCGTCGGTCAAAAGGTCTGAGCGTTGCAGGGTGCGGGGTCGCATCGCCCAGACGCGCGCGGCGTGAATGTTCGCGCGCTCGGCCGCGTTGAGTTCGGCGCGCGTCGAAAGGCTGGGAATGAGGTCGAGCTGCTCTTCCGGACTGAGGGCGGTGTTGCTCTCGTCCGCGGCGAAAAGATCGCCCGTCATTTTGCAGTCGACTGGGGTGCGAGATCGCCGACCGCCTGACCTTCCAGCGCCATCGAATGCTCGCTGGCGTGAAGATGTTTCATCGCCGAGTCGTGACGAAGGGCAAGCTCCCCGAAAGTTTTTGCCACGGCAGCGCGGGGCACGAGGAAGTAAACGAGTTCACAGTCCATCGCCTCGGCAGCGCGGGTGAGGGAAGACAGACTGATCGAGCCGCGCGCCTCAGAGGATTCCAAATCCCGGTAGGAAGGGCGCGTCACCCCGATCGTTCTGGCGACCGTTTCTTGTTTTAGTCCGATGGCCTCTCGCACCGCGCGCAGCCATCCCCGGGCAGGTCTCTGCGCGTGGGCGGCAGTCGATTTCAATGCCGCCACCCGCTGATCGAGCCCCTTCCTGATGAGCCCACGAACTTCCGGTTTCATGGCGGCTAAAAGCTTCATTTTATTACTTTGTGCAAGGTATAACCTTCTTAATAGGAATAAAAGGTGGGTAAAGCCATCTCAAGGCGATTTCGTCTTCGGACCTGCCGGTGGGCGGATGGGGTCAGGCCGTGAATCGCTTGTGCGCCTACGTGCAGGCGGCGAATCCACGGCAGCAGGGCAGGGAGTAGCGATTCACGGCCTGACCCCATCGGGCGGACCCCCGCGGCGTCTCTGGACGCCACGCACGGCCGTGCCCGCGGAGGGAACTCTTTGCGCCCTTTGCGGCCAACCCCTAGGCACAAAAAAACCCCGCACGCGGGAGCGTGCGGGGTCTGGAATTAAGCTGAGAGGCTAGGCTTAGGCCTTCCGGCGACGGGTCGTGAACCCGAGGGTCGCCAGCGCCGCACCCATGAGGGCGAGCGTCGAGGCGCCTTCCGGAACGGACGTGTAGGACACCGAGTTGACCTGGAAGTAGTTGGTCGAGTTGAGGCTTCCGTTGATGGCACCGAGCAGCAGGTAGCGGCCCGTACCGGGAACCGACGAGAACGTGAAGAGATCGTCCGCACCGCCGTTGGTCCCCGCCGTCACGTAGTTGGTGAACACGCCAATGTTGGTGGTGTAGGGATCATCACCCGCATTCGGGGTGGGGCCGCTCGGCACGCCGCTCACCCAAGCATACTTGAAGTACGGGTTCTGGGGCGTGCTGGTAGGGGGGTTGTTGGTCGGGTAGTTCAACACGAGGGAGTCAACTTTGACGTTACCCGTAGCCGTGCCCCCGAAGTCGAGGAGGATGAATTCCACCCACGTGCCCTCGGTGGAGGTCGTGAGGCCGGCGAAGCCGACAACGCCGACGCCGGTGCCGTCTGAGGCAACCGTGCGGGTGATCCAGGTGGTGTTCGGATCGTCCCAGATGTAGCCGGTGAGGCTAACGCCGCCGTTGGAAATCGACGCCGTGCTGCCTTGCGGGGTGGTGAACGACACCGTGGTCGCGTGGACAGAGACAGTCGCCAAGGCGGCGAGCATCCCGAGTTTGATGATGTTTTTCATATGCTAGGTTGGCTGGCTGGTTGAAGACTCAGACGAGTTCCGCAGCGAGTTAAGCTAAGGGCGTGCCAAGTGAGCTCATGATGGACTCAAAGTAGTCACTAATAATTGATAGATAGTATGTTAAAAACCCATAATCTTTTGGTGACTATCCCGCGGCGGAGTCCAATCTGTTCAGAATTCCGACACTGGGCAGGTTTGCTGACGGTTCCGACCGGCCGGCAAGACCGCAAAAAGCTCGCGCAGCACCCAATTGGAAGCGGGTCATTTAAATAGCTACCAATTATGTAGTTAAGATTTAATCAGGCGTCTTGATTGCGGCAGGCAACCGTATTTACCGCAACTTTACTGCACTAGCGACCCGCCAGAATGGCCGCACGCGCCGGGCTCCGGAGCGGGGTAAATGGAGGGGGATATTTCATAAAAGGTTGATGGGTAGATTTTAAACAGCTCTTTTGGCGTCGGTTCAGCGGTGGGGAGGCGTGAAGGTGTCGGGATTACTTACCGGAAGGCCGCGACGGAGAGCGGAGGGCGGAGCAACCGCGGGCCGAAGGAGAGGCGGAGCGAGGGCGCGTGCGTGGGATGGCGCTGGCCAGTCCGGCGTCTAGCCAGCCCTCCCGACCTTCGCATCTCGGGCGGAGGAGGCCCGCGTCCGCGCAAGATATGGCGAAAGAGGACTTCGTCCTCGGAGGCCTGGGCCAACAAGCACTAGTTCGCGGAGGATTTGGCGAAGGAGGACTTGTCCTCCGCAGGCATGGCGAAGGAGCAAGCCTCGCGGCGAAGGCAGACTGCGTCGCCGTGGCGGCCGTGCTTTCCCGCCTGCCGGGTAGGTAATTCCACGGGTCGGCACGAATTGCCACTGGGGCGACGGTCGCACATTCAAGGGGCGTCTAATTCCCGCTGTCCCATGGTCTTCAGTTCCCTCACGTTCCTCTTCTTCTTCCTGCCGCTCTACCTGGTCGGTTTGCGGGTGGTGGACGGCACGCCGGCGAAGATCCCTTTCGGAATGACGACCGGATGGTCGGCGGCTCCCCCTCGCGGGGCTGGGCCATCGGCGCCGCGGCGTGGCGCCGGGCCCGGCGCGCGAGCACGCGCAGCTAGCCCTCGCCCCCGGGTTCGCCCAGGAGGACATACGGGAACTGCAATCCGGGCAGTGGAGACGGGCCCTGGAGGGCAGCCTCCGCGAGCGTGGGCGCCCGTCGGCAGAACTGGCTTCCGCCCCGAAAAGCGCCCCTTGGAAGCGGGCGCTGGCGGGACAGCTCCGCGAGACAGTCACGCCTCCTTACACCTCGCTGGCCGGAAATCTTTGGATGGGGCTACCGAGTTCGGTCCGTGCCTACGTGCACGCGGCGAGCCCACGGTAGCAGGGCAGGGAGTAGCGATTCACGGCCTGACCCCATCGGGGTGCCGCCGCCCCCTGAAGATCCAGTTTCCTTTCAGCAATAAATATCTCCACCGCGCCGGCTAAGCTGCCGCCTTCGCTGGAAATTCATTATTCGGTTCCGAGCTTATTTTGTAGATTTATATATGTCTAATACATCTGATTATCGGCCCGATGTAGATGGTTTGCGTGGGGTGGCAGTCGTTTCAGTTCTGGCCTTCCATTTTTGGCCTTCATTTATTTCGGGTGGATTTGTCGGCGTCGATATATTCTTTGTGATTTCGGGCTATCTGATTTCCTTGATCCTCCTTAAGGATTTCGCGCGCGGAAAGTTCTCGATCTCGAACTTCTACGCCCGGCGCGTTAAACGCATCTTTCCTTCCTTGGTTGCGGTTCTCTTCGCCACTTTGATTATCGGCTGGCTAATTCTGTTTGCTCATGAATTCGCAAACTTAGGAAAGGACATTATTGGCGGCGCCGGTTTTGTCGCCAACATCTTGCTTTGGAGGGACACTGGCTACTTTGCAGTCGTGGCTGAGCGGAAGCCGCTCCTCCATCTTTGGTCCCTGGGCGTAGAGGAGCAGTTCTATATTTTCTACCCAATCTTCCTCTGGGCTGTGTACCGATACAGCCAGCGGCCAATTGCGAGTCTGCTCCTCGTCCTCTCGGCGTCGTTTATTTTATCTATCTATTGTACTAATGTTTATCCCGGTGCTGCATTCTATTTACCGTTCACTAGGCTTTGGGAACTGCTCACTGGCTGCATCCTCGCTTGCTATGAACAGCGGACTGGACGCCTGTCCTCGCCGCCCTCCGGCAACTCCTTGCAATCACGTGGCGGCACGGGAAAGCCTCTGAATAATTCGCTCATTACGGTGGCCGCCATTGCGGGATTGGCCATGATACTTGGGAGCGTCGTTTTCCCCATCAATCCTCGCAGCTTCCCCGGATTTTGGGCGGTATTGCCAACACTTGGCGCCGGTCTAGTAATTTGGTCCGGCACTCGGACGAGAATCAATCGGCTTTTATTGAGCAACAAGGTAATTGTTGGTATCGGCCTGATTAGTTACCCGCTTTATCTTTGGCACTGGCCGCTTTTGGCATTCGCGCGCATCGGTTTCGGTGATTCGCTTCCGGCTGGCGCGATTCTCGCACTCATAGTATCGACTTTTGTTCTATCGTACATAACCTACAAATATATTGAGTGTCCGATCCGGTTTGGTGGCGTCCTTGGATCGCGCAGCGTTCTGATCCTGTCGAGCGCCATGCTGGCCGTCGTGATACTGAGCTGCGGCGCATTCGCACGCCTGCTGCCTTCGAGGTTGGCATTGACCGACATTGGCGAGGAGGTGGACGCCGCGCGCCAGGATTTTCACTATCCGTTTGCGGATAACTCCGGTTTGGACAGAAATTTTAGGCGTGATGTAACCATTCCGTCGGCCCAGGGTAGCAAAACGGTTCTTTTTGTCGGCGATAGCCACATGCAGCACTATTGGCCGCGCATCGAGTTTGTTTTAAAAAATCGGCAAGGCAATGCGCGGGCCGTATCCTTCATAACCGCCGGTGGCTGCCCGACGCTGCCCAACGTCAATAGAGTAAAGCGCGGTTACGCATCGGATAAGCTCTATGAATACATAATGAGTGAAGCAGCGAGGCCTGAAATTGATACGGTTGTGATCAGCTCCTTTTGGGAGATCTACTTTATCGGCTGTTATCCAGGCAGGGGGGCGGAATCCTTGCATGACGTCCGCGACAGCGATAAAACGCCGCTCCGTCCTGGCACTGCTGCCTTCCAGCGCATTTTGGACGAATTTGGAGCGTCAATTTCGCGCTTGGCCAAAATGGGCAAGAAGGTCGTTGTGATTCTGTCAAACCCATCTTCGTACGACTGGGCCCCCTTGGAAACGCCACGCATGGGAGGGGGGCAGGGATTGAGCCGTTCAATCAAGGTTAGCCGCAGGGCTTTTGAGGCATTTGTATCCCCGGTGAATGAACCGCTTGCAGAGGTGGTGGTCCGCAATGGAGGAGAGGTAATAAATTCTCTGGACTACTTCGATGAAGACGGTTTCTTCAATGGCAAGGCGTCCGATGGACGTTTTCGTTATCTGGATCCCGACCATCTCCGGCCTTTTTATGCCCGGGAGCGAGCGCTATTCCTTGATGCTCTCCTGCAATAGTACGCAGACTTTCCAGTCCTATCAATGCATTAACAGTATGACGGGCGCAAATCCATCCCGAATCCAGATGCCGCTCCATCATAACTCGTGGAAGGTGAATTGTTCCGGTGTCGCTAGGTGTAGTGGTCCCCGAAAGTTGGACAGGTCGGATCGTTAATCCAGCGTCCGAACCACGATCCCCACGTCGAAGAAGCGACGTCAGTACAGTCCCGATTTGAAAGCCAGGGTGGGTCTTGAGGCCCTGAGGGGCAGTGATTCGGTGCGCGCGATCGCGTCGCGGTACGAAGTATACCCGGTGCAGGTGAGCCAGTGGAAGAAAGAGGCGGCGGAGCGGCTGCCGGAGGTGTTCGCCCGGTATCAACGCCCGCGTGAAACTGACCCGCTAGCCTCCGTTTAGAGGTGCCCCACCCGCGTTCCAGCAACCGCGGAGGATGGATGGTGGCTGATCCCCTTGGAGGTGCAGGCGGAGCCGGAGGCTTTTGAACGCATCAGCGAGGAGGAGACCTTCGAGGTGGACCTGATCGGGCCGAAGCTGGTCAAGCGCGTGATCGTGCGGCCGAAGTACCGGCGCAAGGACTCCCGGGAGATGGTGCCGGTGATCGCGCCTGCGCCGGCACGGGTGGTTGCCGGGGGTTACGTCGCGGCGGGGCTAGTCGCCTACGTGGTGACCTCCAAATACCAGCATCACCTGCCGTTGTATCACTTGGAGGCGATGGCGCCGCAGCAGGGCGCGCCGCCGAGCCGCAAGACGATGGTGGACTGGGTGCGGATCGCGGCCGAGTGGGCGGAGCCGATCTACAAGCTGATGCACCGGGAGGTGCTGGCCAGCGGTTACGTCCAGTGCGATGAGATCCCGGTGAAGGTGATGGATCCCGATGAAAAGGGACAAGGCACCCATCAGGGCTACCTTTGGGTGATCAGCGCCCCGGGGGGGACGTGGTCCTCGATTGGCGGCTGTCCCGCCGGCATGGGGAACTGACGACCCTGATCACCGACCAGTACTTCGGGGTGCTGCAGTCGGATGGTTATGAGGCCTGTGCGGCGTATGCCCGGAGCCATCCCACGGTGGCCTGGGTGGGGTGCTGGGCGAACGCTAGGCGGCGCTTTTTCGAGGCGCAGGGCGAAAAGCCCCGGGTGGCCCAGGCGGCGCTGCGGTTGATCCGCCGGATTTACCTGCGGGAGCGGGCCTGGGACGAAGCGAAGCTGGAACCTGATCAGCGGGCCCGGGCCCGGGCCAGGGCGGAGCCCGAGGGGCTGGCCCGCACGATGGCGAGCCGGCGGCGGCTGGCCCTGCACGCCCGGCAGCGGGTCCTGCCCAAGTCCGCTCTCGGCAAGGCCTGCGATTACCTGCTCTCCCAGTGGGCGCCCCTCTCGGCGCACCTGCATCAGGGCGTGAGCCGCCTCGACAATAACCTCGTCGAGAACGCGCTGCGACCGTCCTGCATCGGCAAGCAGAACTGGCTGTTTATCGGGCATCCCGACGCCGGCCAACGCTCGTCAAAGTCTATTCCCTGATCGTCTTCTCCCTGCGCCACGGCAAAGATCCGCTCCTTTAGCTGCGCGACCTCCTCACCCGCCTGCCCCGCCTCACCAACCGGGACGACCTCGACCCCTCACCCCGGCCTGCTGGCAGCCCTCCGGCGCGAGCTAGCATTGCCTCTGGTCATCCTTGCGATGTCGCGATGATGACCATCGCTGTGGCCCGGGCTTCACCGGCAAAACCCCCTCCGTAGCTAGCCGGCCGGACGCTTCCAAAGCTTTATCGAAGGCGGGCAATCCTTGCCTGGACGAAGGGACGAAAACGCGATGGGCGAAGCGATATCCCTGCGATGCAGTGCGGCCCGGCGTGCCCGTGTTTTCCGACTTCCGACCGGCGAGGGAGTCCCCGGGCTACACCAGAACCATTCCCGCCGCCTGCCGGCGCTCTCGGCCGCCGCGCCTACGCGGGTGCGGTCCGACCCTCTGCCTGAGCGCTTCTACGTACCTCCCGGCGCGGAAACTGCGCCTAAATCCGCCTCGCAAGCCCGCGCCTTCCGTCCAGTCTCTTGCATCAGCCTCCCTCCGCGCCGTATGGGTACCGTCCAACCTCTTCCCCTCCTTTATCGCCGTCTGTGGCGGCAGGTCTCTGCCCGGCGGCGCGTGCAGCTGGGAATTTTGTTCCTGCTGATGCTCACGGCCGCCGCGGCCGAAATTTTCAGTATTGGCGCCGTCTTGCCCTTTCTCGGACTGCTGACCGCCCCGGAGCGGGTGCTCGAACATAACCTGGTTCAGTCTCTCATTCGCGCCGCGGGGCTTTCCTCGAGGGAGGACGTCCTGCTGTTCTTCTCCGTGGCGTTCGCCGCCGCCGCTCTCCTCTCGGCTGCGCTCCGCCTGCTCGCGATGTGGACGCAGGTGAGGATGGCCAACGCGATTGGAGCGGACTTCGGCATCCGGGCCTACGAGCGGACCCTTTACCAACCCTATGCCGTCCACGTGGCCCGTAACAGCAGTGAGATCCTCTCCGGGCTCACCAAGGCCAACGGATTGGCCAGCGTGATCGTGCAGCCGACCCTCAATGTGCTCAGCGGAGCCGTGATCCTGCTCGGCCTGCTCGGCGCCATCCTCGCCATCGATCCGCTCGTTGCCGTAGTCTGCATCGGCGGTTTCGGCGGCATCTACGCCGGTATTCTCCAGGTCACGCGCCGGCGTCTGGCGGAAGCCAGCCAGACGGCCGCCTTCCAGGTAGGGCGCATCACCAAGGCCACGCAGGAGGGTCTCGGCGGCATTCGCGATGTGCTCATCGATGGCTCCCAGGGGACCTACGCGCGCCTCTACAAGAGCTCGATCCGACCCTTGCAACGTGTGGGCGCTTGGGTGGCCTTTATCGATAACAGCCCGCGCTTGGTGATCGAGGCCCTCGGCATGATTCTGATCGCCGGGCTGGCCTATTCCCTCGCCCGGGAATCAGGCGGCGGGACGAATCCGGTGCTGGTGCTGGGCTCCCTCGCTTTGGGGGCGCAGCGCATGCTACCGGTGCTACAGATTGTTTATTCCAATGTGGTGAAGATCCGCGGTTCCCAAGTCTCCGTTCAGGATGCTTTGGATCTCCTAGAGCAACCCTTGCCCGCTCACTTCGGTCTGGCCCCCGCGAACCCCCTCGACTTCCGGCAGGCCATTGAAGTTCGGGAACTCCACTTCCGTTACTCCCCGACCACCCCGTGGGTCTTGCGCGGGCTGAACTTGCGCATCCCCCGCGGCAGTCGGGTGGGATTCATCGGCGCCACTGGCAGCGGCAAGAGCACCCTAATCGATATCCTGATGGGCTTGCTCTCTCCCGTGGAGGGGCAGGTGTTGGTCGACGAGCGACCGGTATTTCCCGATCACACCCGGGGCTGGCAGGCGCATCTGGCGCACGTGCCGCAGGCCATCTACCTGGCGGACATCAGCATCGCGGAAAACATCGCCTTCGGCGTGCCCGTTGACCAGATCGTTCGGGAACGCGTCCGCGCGGCCGCCCGCCAGGCGCAGATCGCGGACGCGATCGAAAGCTGGGCCGACGGCTACGACACCCTGGTCGGTGAACGCGGCGTCCGGCTCTCCGGCGGCCAACGCCAGCGGGTCGGCATCGCCCGCGCCCTCTACAAGCGCGCGGACGTGATCGTCTTCGACGAGGCCACCAGCGCGCTCGATAACCAGACCGAGGCCGCGGTGATGGAGGCCATCGAGGGACTCCATTCCGACCTGACCCTCCTGATTGTCGCCCACCGTCTCACGACCCTGCGGGGCTGCGACCTGATCGTGGAACTCGAGCAGGGGCGGATCCGCCGCGTTGGCTCGTACCAGGAAATCGTCGGGGAACAGACGGTGGCTGCGGTCCGGACCGGCTGACGCCCCGGAGTCCCGATCCGATGTCCACGGTCAGCGCTGTCATCCCCACCTACAATCGTTCCGCCTTGCTGGTCGAGGCGGTGGAGAGCGCCCTCGCCCAGCGCCGCCCGCCCGACGAGATCCTGGTCATCGACGATGGATCCCAGGACGACACCGCCGCGCGGATGGCGACTTACGGGGATCGGGTGCGGTACGTGCGGCAGGCCAACGCGGGTCCCTCCGCGGCCCGCAACCACGGTTTTCGCCTCGCCCGCGGGGAATTCCTCGCGCTCCTGGACTCGGATGACCTGTGGACGCCGGACCGGCTCGAACGGCAGCTCGAGGTGCTGCAGCGGCATCCGGAGACGGATGTGGTCTTCGGCCGCGAGGTTCTCTTCAGCGCCGGCCAAGCGGACCGCGATTGGAACCTGCACGACCCGGACGTCCGGCGGGCACTGCGGGAAACGAATGGCCCGCTGGCCGGGGCGCTGTCGCTGCTGGTCCGGGAAAATGTGGTGCCGACCTCGACGGCCCTGTTCCGCCGCACCCTGCTGGAGCGCGCCGGTTTCATCGATGAGTCCCTGCGGCAGGCGGAAGACTGGGACCTGTGGCTGCGCTTTGCCCTCGCGGGCGCCCGCTTTGCCCACGTGCCCGCCCCCCTCTGCCGGCGCCGGATGCACGACAGCAACCTGATCCATGATAAGGAGGCCCGGATGCAGGCCACCTTGGCGGTGCTGGAGCGGCATCTGCCGCAACTGGGAGACGGGCGTGCGGCAGCGGACCGGCGCTGCTCCGAATTGGCCTATGATCTCGGCAGTCAGCGCCTCCGCGCCCGGCAGTACCGGGCCGCCGCGCTCCTTTTCGCCCGCGTGCAGCCGGGGACCGTCCCTGCGGCTAAATTATGGTGTAAGCGCTTGTGGGCTGCTCTCGCGCTTCCGGGCCGATCGGGGGCGGGACGGTAGGATGGGGTTAGGATGGGACCCCATGGGATGGCGCCGCACTGAAGCAGTGGTTGATATAAGGTTTTTCGCCTACCCTCAGGCCCAACGACTGCCGCCTACGGTTTCGCGATTAAGTCCTTTCGAATATAAAGGGTATCGATCTCGTGGTGGGGGACGGTCTCACCCTGGGAGTTTTGGATGGAATAGTTCTTGCTGTCCAGAATCTCAACCAAGGTAAATCCGATGCCTTCGAGGTATTGTCTTATCTCATCGTGCAGGGGGGCGTTGAAGTTGAAGCGATGGATGTTTTCCTCCAGAATCAAGCCGCTGGCCCGGCGAATCAGTTTTAAGCCGCCCTTGATTATATCCAGTTCGCTTCCCTGAGTATCCATTTTGATCAGATCAAAGACGACGTTGTCACCATAAAGGTTATCTAATGTGTTTGTGATTCTCGTTTCCCGGGGGGTTCGGTTGTTGTAGTGGGGCGTGTCCTCGAGTAGGTAAGAGTTGCCCGGGCCCGTTGATTGCTGGCCCTTGCCATCCAGGAAAAAGGTTACTTCTCGCACCGAATCGGAGAGGACTTCGATATGATATGGGATTTTTAGCTCGTGGCTCAATTGCTTGAGCTCCACCTCGTGGAATCTGCAGGCTTCAATCATCTCCATCTTTTCCAGCATAGGTAGTTTCCGGAACTTCACGAAGGGGATGGACCAGCCCTTGCAAACTCCTATGTCCAGGTAGGATTTGGGGGTGAAGTATTGCAGGACCTTGTGGTAATTTTCGAATACGCCGTCCTGGGGTCGTTTCAGGTATTTATCCGTCAAGGTTTCGTCTTGCGGCGTGCCAGTAGTTAACCTTCGGAAGATCGATTTCAGGAGGGATTTCATTTTTTGGGGTAAGGTTCTGTCGAAAATCAGACGAAGGTGGTTCCCTGAGTGGGTCCAAGCGGATGGCTTTGTTTTCAGGCGCCGTACTTCCGGGGATCGGAATGCATGAACAGCCCCTCGCCGTGGGCGATTCGATAGCCTTGGCGGGGCCAGAACCGGGCGATTCTTTGTTCTAGATCAATTCCGTTACCGATGAAGGGACGGATGGTTTCCCGATAGAACTCGCGGCGAAAAAGGCAGGGATTGTTGGTCCAGTTTCCCCAGCGCGAGGTGGTTACGAAGTGATCCTGAATCCACTGGATCTTGTCCGGAAAGGTCTCCGCCGGATCCAGCCAGTGCAAGGAGTCGAGCAGGTGAACCGCGGGCAATTGCGACCATTCGTCGAAATTCGACAATTCGCGCCCGATCAGGCTGAAGCAGAATTGGGGGTAACCAGGATTCCAACGGTGCCGCAGACGCACGACGTCGAAGCCCTCGCGCAGGAGATCGATCCCCCGTTGCAGCCGCGCGCGCGTGACGGCGGCGGATTCGACCAGGTGCCAGTCATGCTCCAGCGGCAGGAAGAACTCCTGCTCCGTGAAGTCGGCGAGGCGCAGGAAGCCACGGCCGATGCCCAGGTTCCGGTTCAGAGCGATGGCTTCCAAGCCGAATTTGCGGGCGAGGCGAAGGTCCGCGGGAGTGCTTTCCTGGAAGAGGATGATGGTTTCCGCCACCGCTTCAAAAAGTCCATTTTCCCTCTGTGTCCGGAGGGATTCCTCAAGGGTGGGACCGCTCTTCCAGGCGAGAATGCCGAGCGTGATAGGGAGCTTGTGCATCGATTTGAAGGGCGGATCAGGGCGTGCCGGCCTTAGTGCGGTCCGGTGGCGCTCCGGCCCGGCAACTTCAGTTGCGGGGCCAAGGCCCGTGGAAGGGCTTCGGCCGGGTGCAACTGGGCTGCGAGCTTCAGGCGGCTCAGAATCCGGGCGCCACTCTTCCGGGTGGTCAGGAGGATTCCGCTGGGCTGCAGCTGGATGGAATTGAGCCAGGGAAGGACGGCGAGCAACAGCCGCCCGCGGCGGATCTCCTGCCGTAGGTCCCCCACCGGCGGCTGATCCTCCTGGATCAGCACCATCAACCGGATGCGGTCGTTGAATTGCAGCCTGAACGCCCGCTGTACGGAAAGCATTCGGGCGAGCGCGATGGCATCAGAACCCGCCCGGGAGGCGCCTGAGCGGCCGTTGGAGCTGGACTCTCGCTCCAGCGCCTCCGGGCGCGACGCGTCCACGGCCGGCAGGGTGACCACCCGCGGATGAGCCAAGGCGAGGTTCGAGGCCGAGGCGCCCGGCTGTCCGTAATCACGAACGAGCACCACCGTGGTGGGGGCTCCCGGATGGAGGGGGTCGGGCACCAGTGGCTTTAGGCAACCCTTGAGAAAACGGGTGAGGGTAGAGCGCATCTCAATTACGGGATGGTCCTATCGGCGGGCACGGTGCGAGCGCAAGCTCAGGGCATTGGATCTTCGCTGCAGCGCGCGTCGTCGGGCTCAAGGGCGTCGCCAAGGTTCGCAGGTCAAAAGGATTTCTCTTTGGGGAATCACCGTCTCAACCCAGAAGGCGGGCGTTGACTGGAGTGGAATTCGCAAACGCCGCCCAGACTGTGTAATCGAGTGAGCATTGGCATCTCCGATGGCCGGGAGATGCTTGGATGGATTGCATGATCCCCGCCGAGGCGTTTGTTCGGTCGACGGCCGAAGTTGAATCCAGGCCAGACGTTCTCTTCGCGAGGAAGGAGGGTAAGTGGCATTCGGGCGAGGAAAAGTGGAGTACAGCCAGCGGCGCTGGGTAACGCCAGCCCACCAACGGGCGACCTTTGCTTACAAAAGCTGAGAAATCTCCCGCTCAGTGCTGGGCGGACGGCAGACGAGGAATCGCCCATGGCGGATAAGGCGAATGCACAGCTGCGAGACCTGTGTTCATCGGCCTACGCGTCGATCCTCGGCTGGGTAGGGCAAGCAACGCCCTGAGTCCATCGCTGCTCCAGTCGAGTCTGGCCCCGTCCGAACCTCTTAAATGGCGGAGGTGATCCCCAGGCCTGTCCGCGGGTGGCGAGAACCCTCGCGGTACCGAGGAACGGCTGGGCTCGACCCGTTAAAAACCGCGGGCTTAGTACTGAGCCTAGGTTTTCAGCGTTGCCGCCAGATCGGGGTGGCGGTCGTACTGATGAACGATGGCCGGGAGGTTGCCGTGCACCAATACCAATCCCGTGGTTTGGTCCTGCCGGAAATGATCGGTCTTCTCGTGGCCCAGCGTCGCGATGATTTTTCCTTGGTTGTCGGTCAAATCCACGGGGATCTCGCCTCTCAGGATGAGCTGATTGTGGATGCCCTGATCATAGCCGGCCCCTGAGGCGACCTGGGGCAGGCAGCGCCAAATCTCGCCGCACATCGCCCGCAGGTAGGCCTCGATCGCCTGGGTCGGTCCCAGAGTGACGCCGGAACACACGATGCGCTGGCCTGACAGCCCGGCCAAGGCCTCCGCGCCGTAGAGATCCCGGATCCACCCGGAATTCCACGGGCAGTTGCCGATGGTATTTTCCTCCAGTCCGGAAATGAGTCGTGTTCCGATCAGGGGGAAGGGATCGCCTTGGAAGAAAACGTCCCGGCTGTCGGTCAGCATCACCTTGGCGAACTCCTGCCGGCGGTCCGCCAGCAGGTGGCGCACGACAAAGTAGCGCTCAAGGGCTACATGGAGCTGGTGCCGGCCTATTGCCTCGAAGAGGCGGCTGACGGATCCATAATCCCGTCGGCTCAGGGATCGGACCAGAAGACGCAACGCCCCGCCGTAAAACCGGGATCTCTGCGGGTTTCTCTTCCGGATGGAGACGAATTCCAGCTCCGGATATCTTTCGCGCAGCGTCGCGACGATCTCCCGGTCCTCCTCGTAGACGATCAGGATGACCTTGGCCGAGGGACAATGCCGCTCTGCCGAGCGCAGGAAAATCCGGAGATCGGTCTCAGTGTAACTGGTTGCCGCCGTGATGATCGCGTGCACGTGCAAAAAATAGAGTTTTTGTTAATTACTGGATCTTAAGTCACTTCTGAAGTGGTCCCCGTCGGTTGGACAGCGGATCGGGTAAATTAAGTTAAGAGAGACAAAGGCGCTTGCGATGCCTTGGCCGACTCCGAGGACAGGAGCCGAAGAGCTTGCCGCAGGAGTCGGCCCGGGGTCGGACGGATGTATCTGGGCGTCATTGGTTGATGGCAAGCCGGAT
>SXGQ01157220.1_pt1 | contig 18340 bp, 20 predicted proteins | sample 3178371 | NCBI WGS metagenome assembly SXGQ01 (sample SAMN11356859, study PRJNA531348) | freshwater metagenome | isolation source: freshwater sample F1-20 | place: China: Fuxian Lake, Yuxi | collected 2017-12-25 | reverse complement strand
CCGGTCCCGGGCCACGCCTCGTCGACGCCTTCGCGCAACTGGACCACGCCCATCGCCTGCCTGCTCGTCAGCGGCGCCTTGAGGAAGACCGCGTCGCTGTGGTGCTTGTCGGGCTCGGCGCCAAAGCCCTCCGGCGCCTTCGCGACGACGCTGCGGAACTGCTGCTCGGAACGGACCACCACGAGAACGGGGAACCCGAGCGCGCGTTCGAGCGTCGCCTCGACGTGGTCCTCGATCTCGGCGGCGGGCCGGTCGCTCGCGAGGATGACGTTGCCCGACTGGATGTACGTGCGCACACGCTCATAGCCCGCGTGCTCCAGCATGGCGCGCAGGTCCGCCATCGGAACCTTCCTCTTCCCGCCGACGTTGATCCCGCGCAGGAGCACGACGTATCGCCTTCGAGCCATAGGCTGACCGTACCCGTCGCCCTGGCTTTCGCAACGACACCAGACGGAGGAACGCCGTGAGCGCAGCTGATCGCGTCGAGATGCTCGGAGCTGACGGCCGGCCGCTGGGCTGGACCTACGATCGCGTCCAGTACGACCTCGTCGCCGAGCAGGTCCTCGTCGCCGTCGAGGCACTAGCCGATGCCGACGGGGACGCCCTGTTGAAGGAGGTCGTCGCGTTTGTCCAGACCCAACTCGGCGAGCATCCGGCGTTCCCGTCCGGCCGTCTGACGAACGCCACGCGGTACGTCGCCGCTGACCTGCAGGGCCGAGGCACGTTGATGCGCGTGGGACACCGCAGCCCTCAGCGCCTCCGGCGCGTCGCCGGCTGAGGGCGCCTCGGGCGTTTGAACGTCGAGATGTGGCGGTTGGCGGCGTCGAACGTCGGGGCGTGGTGGCTGGCGCGACCACATTTCGACGCTGGGTTTCCACCCCGCGCTCGACCGGCCTGGCGGCCCAGGCAGGCCCCGGCGGTCGCGTGGACACCGTCCGAACAACTGAGCGTCGGAATGTGGCGGCCGCTGCCACCACATTCCGACGCTCACCCCGCAGAACCGCCCCATTCCGACGTTCGGACGCACGAGGCGCCATGTGGCCCCAGAACGACGAAAGCCCCCTGGCGAGAGGGGGCTTCCGGGCTGGTTCCATGCCGGCGAACCGTCATGAAACCAATAGCGGGGGCGGGATTCGAACCCGCGACCTTCGGGTTATGAGTTGGCCGGGATGCGAGCTGATGCCAGGCAGAATGCGGCTTCAGTGCAGGGATTCCTCCGGTTCAGTCGAGTTACCTCAGGCTGTTCGGGGAGGACGTTCGGGAGGAAAAACACGTCCGCCGAGTGCGTTACCGTTCGTCGGGAGATGGCTGCTGCGACCTTCGATCCCAACTCCCCGATCTCCGGCCACGTCTTCCTCTACGAGGGCAAGCGCCGCTCGACCTGGGTGGCCAAGTGGCGCGACCACACCGGCCAGCACGAGAAGCGCCTGGGCCCGGCCTGGACGGGCAAGGGCGCGCCGGTCCCCGGCACCTTCCGCAAGCGCGAGGCGCAGGCCGCGCTCGACGAGATTCTCGTCGAGGCGCGAAGGGGCGCCCGGCGCCAGGAGCGCACTGGCGTGACGTTCGCCGACGTCGCCGACGACTGGTTCGAGCGCGGCCGCTTCGAGCGCGACTGGTCGGCCTCCACGCAGGTCGACTACCGCTCAGTGCTCGACACCCATCTCATCAAGGCGTTCGGGACCCGGCGCGTCGAGACGATCACCTCTGAGCAGGTCCAGAAGTGGCGCGACAAGTTCGCGCGCGAGACCGACGACGACGGCGAGCCGCTGCGCGCCCGCAAGACGGTCAACAAGATCGTCACGCAGCTGCATGCCGTCTTCGAGCACGCCATCGACCGTCACGGCCTAGTGGTCAACCCGGTCGCCAAGGTCAAGCGGCTGCGTGAGTCCAACGACCCCGCCCGCTACGACTTCTTCTCTCCCGAGGAGGTCGACCTGCTCGTCGTCACCGCCGCGGCAGGCAAGCACCGCGACCCGAACCGGCCCGCGGTGTCGGAGACCGAGCAGGCGCTGCGTTCGTTCGAGGACCAGCAGGACGCCGCGATCTACCTGACCGCCGCCCTGTCGGGCCTGCGTCGTGGCGAGCTGCTGGCGCTGAGGTGGGCCGACGTCGACTTCGAGCAGTCCTCGATCCGCGTCTATGAGGGCTTCTCGGCCAACGTGACCGGCAAGACCAAGTCGCGCAAGTCGCGCACCGTGCCGATGGTCGACCGTGTCGCCGTCGCCCTGCGCGAGGTCCGGCAGCGCGGGTTCCTGACCGGCAAGACCAACCTCGTCTTCGTCAGCCGCGAGCGCACCAACGTCGACGGCTCGGCGCTGCGGCGGCGCTACATCGCCACGCTCGATGCCGCCGGCCTGCGTCGGCTGCGCTTCCACGACCTGCGCCACACCTTCGGTTCGCTGGCCATCAACGTCGCCTCGATCGTCCAGGTCCAGGCATGGATGGGCCACGCCGACATCAAGACCACGATGCGCTACCTGCACCACAAGAGCCGCGCGACCGACGCTCGGCTGCTTTCCGCCGCGTTTGAGCCGCGCGCCGAGCAGGACGACGACGCGCAGGCCGCGTGAGGTCCGCGGAAGTCAACGAGCCCGCCGCTCGGCGGCCGAGGCTGCCATGACAGCCGACCACGGAACGCCCGACCTGCCGGTGCCGCGCCGCGGCGGCGAGGCGATCGCGACGACTTCGGAGTACGTGGCGCTGCGCGACGACATCGTTCAGCGCGCTGGGTTCGCGCGCGAGCGCGCGTCGCGGGCGGTCAACACCGAGCTCGTGCTCCTGTATTGGTCGATTGGGCGCTCGATCCTCTCCGAACAGCAGCGCCTCTCGTGGGGCGACGACGTGGTCGGGATGCTCGCGCGAGACCTGCATGCCCGAGGCGATCTGGGCCGCGGGTTCTCACGGCGCAACCTGTTCTACATGCGCAGGTTCGCCGCGCTGTGGCCCGACGAGCAAAGTGTGCAGCCGCTGGCTGCACAAATCGGCTGGACCCATCACCAGGTCCTCCTGGACGCCTTCAGCGACCGCCCGGACCTCTACGCATGGTACGTCGCCAAGGCGGTCGAGAACCGCTGGTCCCGACGCCAGCTCAAGGGCCAGATCGACCTCAAGCTGCACCTCCGCGCCGGTGCCGCGACGGCGAACTTCGCTGCGGCGCTCGGCGAGGTCGAGGGCCACGCCGCGCTCGCGGTCACCAAGGACCCGTACGTCCTTGATTTCATCGACGTCGCGGAGCAAGCGAAGGAGCGTGAGCTCGAGAACGCGCTGCTAACCGAGATCCCGCGCTTCCTGCGCGAGCTCGGCGTCGGCTTCGCGTTCTACGGGCGCCAGCAACCGCTGGAGGTCGGCGGCCAAGAGTTCTTCCTCGACCTGCTCTTCTACCACCACCGCCTGCGGCGCTTCGTCGTCATCGACCTCAAGATCGGCGAGTTCAAGCCTGAGCACGCCGGCAAGATGGGCCTGTACCTCAACGCCGTCGACGAGCAACTCCGCCAAGGCGACGACGCCGAAAGCATCGGCCTGATCCTCTGTACCACCCACAACCGGACGGTCGCCAAGTTCGCCCTGCACCGCAGCGGCGCGCCGATCGCCGTCGCCGACTGGCAGACCGACCCGCACGTCGACGTCGCCGACGACATCCCCCACGGGCTGGCCGACGAGCTCCGCGGCATGCCCGAGATCCGGGACCAGCTCACAACTCACGTCGCCACCACCGCCGAGCGCATCGAAACACGACAACTGGAACCAGGTCAGGGCGGCGAAGCGTGACGGCCTCCGTGCGTCTTCCATCGTTGGGAAGATCGGGCACCGCGGGCGTCGAGGGTTGACGATGAACCGTCACCACCATCCGCCATCCTGGACTCGTGGCCACGCCCCCACCCAGCCTCAGCCCGGCGCAGATCACTCAGCTTGCGCATCTGCTCGACGGGCCGACCGGGAGCGAACTTCGCCGTGACCTCGAATCGCTGCGTCTCCCACTCGGCACGGAGAGCACGAAGTGGCGAATGCTCCGAGAGTCGTTCGAGCTGGCCCAGCGGCGCGACGGGCACGGCGGCTCCATCCTGCGGTTCGTCAAGCACGCCCTGGATCCCGCACAAGAGCTCGGCTCCCGCGACCTAAGCGGCCTGCGAACGTCGGTCAACGAGATCCTGTTGCTCAGCGGGCTCGAGCTGATCAACGACGGGCGGCTGGTGCCGCGCACCGCGTCCCGGACCGCAGACGAGGCACGATCACGCGCCGACGCGCTTCGCGCCAAGCTACGCGCGCGTCAAGTGCATCCCGACGTGCTGCGCCATTGCCGAGCCGAGCTCATCCAGCGCAACTACTTTCACGCTGTCCTCGAAGCATCGAAGAGTGTGTCGGTCAAGATCCGCGAAGTCACCGGACTCGAGAGCGACGGCGCTCAGCTCGTCGATGAGGCGTTCAGCCTCAAGAACAACATGCCGCCGCTGGCCTTCAACAGCCTAGAGACCCCGTCGCAGCGCAGCGCGCACACGGGTTATGCCCACTTCGCACGAGGGGTCGTCGGCGCCTTCCGCAACCCCACAGCTCACGAGCCCAGGGTCGAGTTCGCGTTGTCGGAGGAGGACGCGCTGGACATGCTGGCGACGATCTCGATGGTCCACCGGCGACTCGACCAAGCGACGATCACTCCCAGCGCCCCCGCGTTCGCCACGCGCTCATAAACCAGGCCTGAGGTGGGTGCGGCAGACCGCCGTGATTCCCGCGCACAACCCCGAGCGCGTTGAGTTGTACGCCTGAGCAGCTGGTTTGCGGCCGCTCGTTGCGAGGAATCGTTCGGGTCAGAACCTGAGGTAACCGTGACAATCTTGCGGCTCGGGTCCCGAATGAATCGCTACCCGAGGAGTCTCGATGTACTCGTCCTCGTGTCGCGGCGCGTGCCCGCGACCTATTTCCCGCGGCGGTGGTCCTCGTGGCCACTGATCCTGCCGTCGTGTTGTCGCTCGACGAGCCGTTGCTCGATGTCGAGCAAGCCGCCGCCTTGCTCGCGGTGCGCCCGTCGTGGGTGCGCGATGCCACGCGCGCCGGCCGCTGCGCGCCAGGGCCTCGACGATGCGCAACCGGTCGTGATGACCAAGCGCCTTCAGCCGATCAGCCGCCGCGGACCGCACGAACCCCGGCGCCAGTCCGTTCCACGGATCCTTGGCGCCTCGATCGTTCCCGGCCTGCGCGGCCCGGGTGAATCGTGGATTGTCGTTCGGCATCGCCTCGGCGGCCTCCACCAACGAGTGTTCCCGTAAGTGCGCCGAGTCACACAACAGCTTCCCCGTTACGCCGTGTCGGCGGCCGCCTCGTCGTCACCCAGAGGCGACTCACGCGTCAGCCCGGCTGCGTGGGCCGACGTCTCTTTGAGGTGGCGGACAACGCTCGCGACGACCGCGTCGAGGATCGTGATCGTCGCCGGATCCTTGAGCGCATAGAAGGCGTTTCCGCCCTGCTCGCGACGCGTCACGACACCGGCCTGCGTCAGCACCTTGAGGTGCTTGGACACGGTCTGTTGTGACAAGCCGAGTTCGTTGGCAAGCTCGCCCGGAGTCGATGTCCCGCCGTCCGCGAGCTGCTCGATCAACAGCAGCCGTGTGGTTTGGGCCAGCGCGCTCAGACGCTCCGTCACGTTCGGCAGGAGGCCTTCCGCGATGACGACTCGTTCGCCCACCTCTAAGGGTGTACAAGTCAGCGCGCTTGTGCCGCTGTGGTTGTACGGGCGTGTGCTTTATCGCCTGTATCGGTGCGCGAGCTCGTGCTGCTCGCAGGGGCCAAGCCGACCAGGAACAGCCAAGTCTCTGGACCCCGCGGCCACCCGCCGATCGTGCTCACAGGTTGTAGAAGAAGTCGAGGCCGAGTTCCGACAGCAGCCGTTGCGCCTCGATGTTCAGGCGGAACATCTCGCCGGTAAGGACGAGGAAGCCCATTCCGATCAGCAGGACCGCCGAGCCGAGTTGAATCGGCGTGTGGTGGCGCTTGAGGACGGAGAGCAAGCTGGTCGTGCGCTCGAACGCAACGGCGCTCAGCAAGAACGGGACGCCGAGACCGAGCGAGTAGATCGCGAGGAGGACTCCCCCTTGGGCGGTGCCGCTGCTGGTTGCCGCCAGCCCGAGGATCGCGCCGAGCGTGGGGCCGACGCATGGTGTCCAAGCGATGGCGAAGGCGGCCCCCGCGACGACCGGGCCGCCGCCGCTGCCGGCGCGTTCGATCAGGCCCGTGGGGAGGAACTGCATGTTGAGCCGGCTGATGAACAGTGACGCGCCGAGGAAGACGCCGAGGCCGATTATCGCCACCCCGGCGACGTTGTTGAGGACGTCCTGGTTGTCGCGCAAGGTGGCGCCGGCGGCCGTCGCGCTGAGGCCGAGCAGGATGAAGATCACGGAGAACGTGCCGACGAAGGTCAGCGCGCGCAGGAGGACGGTGCGACGCCGTAGGTCCACGGCGCCGGGCAGCCGACTGCCTGACACGGTGGCCAGATAGCCCGGGACGAGCGGCAGGCAGCAGGGCGACAGGAACGACAGGAACCCCGCCGTGAAGGCCAGGAAGATGCTCGGGCCTTCGATCACGCGACGGACTGGTCCGGATTCAGGTAGGCGGTCGGCGCGCGATCGAAGGCGTCTGCGCAGCCCGCCGAGCAGAAGCTCAGCGTCTCGCCTGCGTCGCGACGGCGAGTGATGGCGTGCCCGCGGATACGCATCCGGCAGACCGGGTCCACCTGCTCGACGTCGTTCGCGGCGAGTCGCACCTGCCAAGTAGCGGTCAGTCGCTTCACGTTGCGCAGCGCCTCCGAACCCAGCGGCCGGAGGTCCAGGCCATCGATGTCGCCGATTGCGTTTCGCGTCGCGTCGGTGAGCAGCACCGCGCCGGGCCCTGCGCGCTCGGCGACGCGCGCCGCGACGTTGACCGCAGCTCCGAACCAGTCCGAGCCTCGGCGGACCGCCGGTCCGGTGTGCATCCCCACGCGGACGTGCGGGAACGGCCGGTCGGCCGCCGCGTCCTGAACGAGAGCGACGCCGAACGCGACCGCGTCGAGCGGATCAGGAACCCGCACCATGCAGGCATCGCCCAGCGACTTGACGTCCTGCGCCCCGGCGGGAAGCAGGCGGTTCAGCTCGCGACAGAACTCGATCGCGACGTCCGCGGCGACGTCGTCACCGTGTGCTTCGGTGAGCGCTGTGTAACCCGCGAGGTCGGCGAACACGAAGGTCTGCTCCGGGATCGTCACTTGGCCACGACTCCTCGGTTCGAACTGCTGTCTCGGTCGGCCGGCGGGGGAGCGGCGCTTCCGATGAGCCCTGCCCCGAGGAGCGCGACCACGACCAACCCGGCCGTGACTCGCTTGAGCACCCGAGCGGTCATCCACGTGCGCGTGCTGAACCACAACCGAGCCGCGTTCGCGCCGCCGACAGCCGTCATGGCTCCCGCCATGCATTGCATGCACATGGGTCAGTTCTCCCGCTCGCCGGCTTCTTCGAGGGCTTCGCGGCCTTCGCGGAACGCGATCACTGCGATCAGCAGCGCGACGGCTGGGTCGGCCCACCACCACCCGAACAGCGCGTTGAGGCTGAGCCCTACGAGCAGGCTGATAGACAGGTAGTTGCTCAGCCACGTCTCCTGGGCTTGCGCCACGAGCACCGGGTTGTCCAGGCTCCGGCCGGTCGACTTCTGAGCGATGGCGACGGGGACCATCACCGCGAGCGCGACCAGGTTCAGGACGATGCCGACGATCGACTCGTCGGCCTTGTCGGAGGTGGCCAGATCGCGGACCGCCTCGAAGCCGACATAGGCGGCCAGCACGAAGAAGGTCGCCGCGATCAGCCGCAGCGCCGTGCGCTGGCGTGCGTGGACGCCGCCCCGCAGCTGCCAGATCACCACGCTCGCTGCGACGACTTCGATGCCGGAGTCGATGCCGAACCCCACCAGCGCGATCGAGCCGGCGGCCAGGCCCGCGGTGACGGCGATCGCCCCCTCGCTGACGTCCCAGACGACGATGAAGTAGGCCAGCGCCAAGCCGCGCCGGCGCAGCGCGTCGATGTCTGCTTCTGCGGCAGTCACGCGTGGTCTCCAGGGGCTGCTCCGGCGCACGCCGAGTCCGCGCAGCACGAGCCCCCGCCGCGGTTGTCAGCGGCCGCCGTGTCGGTGTGCGGGCGAAGCGCGTCCGTGTCGGCCGCGTCGGCTCCTGAGCTCTTCAGCAGACGCAGCCCGTTGAGGGTGACCAGCAGCGAGACGCCCATGTCCGCCGCGATCGCCACGACGAGCGTCACCAGGCCAAGCGGCGCGAGGAGGACGAACACCGCCTTGGTGGCCAGGGAGATGACGACGTTCTGGCGCATGATCCGCAGCGCCCGACGGCTGTGGTCGATCGCCTCGGGCAGCCGGTCGAGCTCGTCGCCCATCAACGCGACGTCCGCGGACTCCAGCGCCACGTCGCTGCCCGCGGCGCCCATCGCCACGCCGACCGTCGCGCCGGCCAGGGCGGGCGCGTCGTTGTCGCCGTCACCGACCATCGCCACGCCCCCACGGTCGTCGGCCAGATCGCGGACCGCGACCAACTTGTCTTCGGGCAGCAGGCCGGCCCTGATGCTGGAGATGCCGACCTGTTGGCCGACGGCCTGGGCGACCCGCTCGGCGTCCCCGGTGAGCATCGTCGTCGAGATCTCGAGGTCTCGCAGACGCAGCAGCATCGCTGCGGCCTCCGGCCGCACCGTGTCGGCCAAGCCGAACACGGCGAGCACCCGGTCGCCCTGCCCGAGGAGCACCGCAGTCTCGCCGCGCGCGTGCGCCTCGTCGACCTCGGGCGGGACCGCGGCGCCCTCGTTGGCGGCGAGCCTCGGCCCACCGGCCCAGAGCTGCCGGCCATCGACGACTGCCCGTGCCCCGCGACCGGGAAGCGCCTCGAAGCTCGCGGTCGGCGTCGAGCCGATGCCGTCCCGTCCGGCGGCCCGCAGGATCGCTGCTGCCAGCGGGTGCTCGGATCCCCGCTCGATGGCCGCCATCAGACGCAGCGCCTCGGACTCGGCAAGCTCAGGGGCGACTGGTGTTGTGCTGACGAGCTCCGGCCGCCCTGTGGTCAACGTGCCGGTCTTGTCCAGCGCGACCGCGCGCACGCGGCCGAGGTCCTCCAGCGCTTGGCCGCCCTTGATGAGCACGCCTCGACGCGCGGCGCCACCGATTGCCGACACCACGCTCACGGGAACCGAGATCACCAGAGCACACGGGCACGCGACGATCAGCAGCGCCAAGGCTCGATACAGCCACGTGTCGAACTCACCGCCCGCGAGCGTCGGGACCGCAGCGACCAGCACGGCGGCGGCGAAGACCGCCGGTGTGTAGATGCGAGCGAATCGGTCGACGAAGCGCTCCGACGGCGCCTGGGTGCCCTGCGCCTCGGCGACCAGCTGCGCGACGCGCGCCAGCATGCTTCCCGCTGCTGACGCGGTGACCCGGATCGTGAGGGCCCCCTGGGCGTTCAGCGTGCCGGCGAAGGCCTGGTCTCCCGGCTCCTTGTCGACGGGAACCGACTCGCCGGTGAGCGCCGACTCGTCGACGCTCGAGCGGCCGTCCACCACGACGCCGTCGAGCGCGAGACGTTCACCGGGGCGCACGAGAACCAACTGGCCGACGAGGACACTCTCGGCCGGCACGACGCGGTCGCCGTCCTCGCCGACCAGCGTTGCCTCGGCGGGGGCGAGTTCCATGAGCTGCTCGACCGACCGCCGGCTGCGATCCAGCGCGAACGTCTCGATCGTCGTCCCGACCGCAAACAGGACGAGGACCCACGCTCCCTCGGCGAAGTCGCCGATCCCGACCGCCCCGATTGCAGCGAGGCTCATCAGGACGTTCATGTCGAGCACGCGGCGTCGCGCGGCCATCCATGCAGCCAGCGCGATGGGCCACCCACCGATCGCCATCGACGAGAGGTAGAACGCACCGGCCAGCGCCTCCGCCGCCCCGGCGAGCGAGGCGACGACACCCGCGACGAGCAGCAGGACCGATGCCGTGGTCGACGTCGTCCGTGCGTTCCGCCGCCAGAACGGGGCCTGCGGAGCGCGTGGCCGGCCGGCCCGGTGCGCGACGTACCCCGCACGCGCGACGGCCGCGCTCACGTCCTGCTCGGAGACGTCGCCGTCGACGACGAGCATCGCGTTGCCGAACGACACCTGCACCGCTCGCACGCCGTCCACGCTCGACACGACCTTCTCGATCGTCTGCGCGCACGAGGCGCAGTCCATCCCGTCCACGACGAACCGCAGGTCAGGCGCTGCAGCCGTTTTCGACTCGCGATCGACCGCCGTCTCGGCGCTCATCGCGCTACCGCAGATCCGACGACGGCGCGCAGCGCGTCGAGGCCCTCGCTCGAAAGGGAGTACAGAACCATCCGGCCGTCGCGGCGCGAACGCGCGAGTCCCGCTTGACGCAGCAACCTCAGGTGGTGGGAGACGATCTTGTCCTGGCGCTCACCGATCCACGCCACGTCGCAGACGCACAGCTCACCGGCCTGGGCGAGCGCCAGCGCGATGCGCAGCCGCGTCGGATCGGCCAGCGCTTGCCCGCGCTGCGCAGCGTCCTGCAGATCCTCGATCGTCGGTAGGTCGCGTCGAAGCGCCTCGGCGCGTTCGACGTCGATCGCCAGCAGGTCGCACCGCTGCTCATCGCTCATGACCCGTACTCTAACTATCATGAGGACGTGGGATGTGTGCGGTTGGCCGGCATTGGTCGGTACGACGATCGCGGTCGGCGTCACCGACGGCGCGACGAAGGTCTTCGCCGAGCGTCATCTGGACGAGGCGGTCGCCCTGGCCGGCGGGGCGCAGCTGCGCGTCAGCCACAACAGCGGCATGGCGTTCGGCGCGCTCGATGGAGCATCGGACCTCCTCGTCCTCGGCCTCGTGCTGACCGCCATCGGCGCGCTGGTCGTCGTCGCTTCACGCGGGACCTTCGGCGACAACCGTCTCGTCATCGGCCTCGTCCTCGGCGGGGCACTGGCCAACGTCGTCGACCGCATCGAAGGCGGAGGCGTGACCGACTTCATCGACCTCGGCGCGTGGCCGTCCTTCAACGTCGCCGACGCGGCACTCACGGTCGGCGTCCTCGGAATGCTCTGGCAGGTCAGCCGAGAGCCCAACGCGGCAACCCGGCCTGGAGCACCAGCGTGACCCCGCCGCGAACCGGACGTTCAAGGTTGGTCGTGACGAGCGTCGTGCTCGGCGCGACCGCGCTGATCGCCCTGCTGCTGTTCGGTCTCGCGACCCAGCGCGCCGACCTCACCCTGGAGCAAGCCCTCGCCGAGGACCGGCGCCCGATGGCGCCCGGCCGCGAACTCCGGCTCCCGCTGCTCGACGGAACAGGCTCCGTAACGCTCTCGGACCTCGCCGGCGAGATTGTCGTTCTCAACTTCTGGGCCTCCTGGTGCACGCCATGCGAGGAGGAGGCCCCCACGCTGGAAGCCATCCACCGCGAACTGACGCGCACCGGCGCAGGTCGCGTCCTCGGCATGACTTACCAGGACACCATCGAAGACTCCAAGGAGTTCGTACGGCGCTTTGGAATCACGTTCGCCTCGGCTCGCGACGTGGGTGTCGAACTCGCCGAGCGATTCGGGACACGCGGGCTTCCCGAGACCTTCGTGATCGACGGCCGCGGACGCATCGTCTCGCTCGCTCGCGGCCAGGTCGACGCACAGTTCCTGCGTGAGGCCGTTCGACGGGCCGCAGAAGGCTCGAAGTAGACGAGCCTGAGCGGCGCAGCCTTCACAGCGTCAACGGGCCTGCCGCAAACGACGGGTTGCGACGACGGCAAGACCCGCAAAGCCCCACGAAGTCACCGCGAAGGACGCCGCTACCCCGATGCGGTACGCATGATGGTCGCGGGCCCCCGGGCGGACAGCCAGCACGCCGAAGGCGTTGGCGTTTGTCCACGCGCCGAGGGCGAGCGGGTACGCGACCCGCCTGGACAGATCAGGCAATGCGACGCCGGCCAGAGCGGAGAGGGACCCAAGCATTACGAGATCCAGATGCCACTGACGCAACCTGGCGGGCGATCGGATGCCCCACCGTCGAGCGCGCTCGGGCTCCGCGACGGCCAGCGCGTAGGGCCACCCGGCAGCCGCACCGAGCGCCATCTCGGTAAACCCGGAAGCCAGCAGCAGACGATTGGTGTCAGGCATCAGGATCCGATTCCACCTCGACACACGAAGTCGTTCCGTCCTCGCCAGCTCGATACCGGCGCTGCTGCACGACGGTGACCACCGCCAGCGCGACGAGCATCAGCGCCACGGGTCCGAAGAACGCGAGCGAGACGCGCAGATCGCCGTGGTCGGCGAGCACGAACGGCAGCTCGGCGGTCACGAGACGCTGGAGGGTCGCGCTCGTCCGCCAGCGACGAGGATGAACGCCGCGACGACCAAGCCGGCCATCGCGGCGTAGAGCACGATGCCGCCGACGACCTTGATTGCGCCGCTGGATCGCTCAGGCGGCAGGTAGGCGTATCGCTCGGTGTCGCTGATCTGCGCACTTCCGTCGCCGACCGTGATCGGCAGCCAGCTCTCGACCGCGCGGCCGGCGCGGCGCAACTCGGCGTAGACGAACCAGCGCCCGCGGCCGGACACGGTGAGGCGACCGGCGATGCGGCAATCCGTCGCCGTCAGCGGCGCGCGCAGCACATTGCCCGCCCGGCGGACGACGATGGCGACGGCTTGCGTGCTGGTGCAATCCGCGGGCCGTAGCCGGCCGTCGAGGCGGATGTCGTGTCCGTCCGATTGCAGGCGCAGGGCGAGTGATCCGGCGTCCTCGCCTTGGCCGGGGTCGTGTGCGGCCGCGTCCTCCGCGGTCACGGCCGGAACGAGGAGGGCAGCGACCAGCGCAACCGCCGTAGCTGACGGCGGCAGGCCGACCGGCGTCCAGCCGCCGTCGACCGTTCGCGCCAGCGCGAACAGCGCGATCCCGGCGACGGCCGTGAGTCCGCCTCCCAGCACGACATCGGCCATATCGAAGGCCACTCCGTCCCCTAGCCAGTTGCGCACGGGGACGTATGAGACGTGCAGCGCCACCGCGAACAGCAGCCCGCCAGCGATCGGCGACCAGCGCCGCCGGACGGCCGTGTCGACCACCAGCGCCGGGAGGAGAAGCAGCGGAAGCGCCGGGGGCGGGAAGTCGACCAGTGAGAGGAACCCGCCGACGGCGACCATGAAGCCGAGGTACATGACCGCCGCCGACGTCGCAGCCCAACGCGCGTCCGAGGCCAGGCGCACGAGAAGCAGCCCGATCCCCGTCGTGAGTCCGAGCACCGGGAGATAGAAGGCCTCGTCGAACTGCGGGACGTCCGTGTCGTACTCGGCGGTCGAGAATCCGGCGGACGCCAGGACGAGCCCGCCGGCGACGACCGTCAGCGACCGTGCCCACCGCTCGGGCCACGTCGCGAGCTCGGCCAGGATCGCGGCGCCCAAGCCGAGCGTCCCGGCGATCCCGAGCATGTGCGGCGGGCTCCAGATCACCGCATCGCGCCCGAACGCGACGTGCCACACGTTGTCGATCGGCCCCGAGGCCAGTGTCAGAGCCACGCTGATCAACGCGAGGACCAACGGACGGTGGCGCCAGACCGCCACAGCGCCGCTACGGCCGGCGACGAGCAGGGCCCAACCCGTCAACGCCGCCCCCGCGGCGGCGATGCCCGCGTAGATCGCGATGTGAGGAGCGATGAAGAACGAGTCCCGACCACGCTCGGTGTGCCAGGCGTCGTCCCAGTACCCGCCAGCGAGTGCGCTCATGGCACCCAGGAAGGCGACGGCGAGGAGTGGAAGCGGCGCGCGAAGCGTGTGCTCTGGGCCATTGGCGGGCATCACCGTTTCACGATTGAAACATAGATGTTGCGTCGTCGCAAGCCACGTGTACATTTCGGTGCGTGACCGGCATCGACCCCGAACTGCTCGCTGCCGCTCATCGCGCGTTCGCCAAGCACGGCTATGCCAACGCCACGCTCGAGCGCATTGCCGAAGAAGCTGGGCTCTCCCGCGTGACGTTGCACCGCCGCGGCGTGTCCAAGGACGGCCTCCTCGGGGACCTCGTCGCACGCGCAACCGAGGACTACCGCCGCGCCATGTGGCCCGCGCTCACGCAGGAAGGAAGCGGCGCCGACCGCCTCGTCGCCGCACTCGAAGCGCTGTGCCGCGCGGCCGAGGAGTACAAGGCCCTCCTGCTAGCGGTCCGCGCCCAGAGCGACGGCATCTTCCACGAGGATGACCAAGAGGAAGCGAACACGCGATCGGTCTTCACCGAGCCGCTAGAGCGAATCCTGCGCGACGGCGCGAACGACGGCTCGCTTCGGTCGGTCGACCCTGTCGAGACCGCGACCGTGCTGTTCAACATCGTCGGCTGGACGTACCTCCACCTTCGCACGGGTCATGGCTGGTCAGCAGAGCGGGCCGTGCGCGCAACGCTCGACCCGGTTGTCCACGGCCTCGTTGCTGTCTGACCCTCGCTCCGGAGTCAGGATCGCTGCCAGCTCGGCGGTATCAGAGCGTCACCCTCACGCCAGCGCTGGATCACCGAGTCCGCGAACCAGCCGTCCTCGAAGTCCGCGTGGTCGAGCGCGATCACCTGGAGCCCCCCGGCGAGGTCCCGCACCACATCGAACGTGAGCTTGTAGAGCCTGCGCGTGTTCTCACGATCGGTGTCCGTCAGCTCGTCGAGGTCTCCGCCGGTCTCGCGATCGCGCGGGAAGAAGGCTTGACTGGGCTGGTCGAGCACGACGAAGGACGGGACGGGCCGCTGGCGCTTGATGAAGAAGTCCTGCAGGGCGAGGTAGGTCGTGAGGTGGTAGCCCACCCAGTTCATGCCGCTGCCGATGCCGCCGGCGTTCATGTACGCAGGCCCTTGCGGAGTGTCCGCCACAACGGTGAGCTCGTCGATATCGATCAACGCCCCGTGATCGGCGTGCTCGAGGTCCAACGCCTGCGCCCATGCGGTCATCTGGCGACTGACGGTGCGTAGCAACGAGGTCGTCCGCGATCGCACCGCGTCGCTGTCCAGCGAGTCGGCAAGCGCAGCGACCAGCTGCTCGGTAGAAGCCACCTCACGACGCAGGCGCTCGAGCTCCTCGTCGCCAGTGTCGTCGGAGCTGTCGAGGTACAGCGCGATGCGCCCGCGGACGTAGCTCTGCACGTTGACCGCGTCGCGGGCCTTCTGGACTGTCTCGTCGCGGGCCGCGAGTGCGTTGAGCGCTAGGTCGACGTCACGGATCTCGTTGCGAGCGGCTCGCTGACGTTCGAGCAACGCAGCACGGGCAGCGTCGATCCGCGGGGTGTCGCGTCGCGCGAGCTCAAGCCGCCGCCCGGCTCGGCCAAGGGCTCGCTCGACCGTCTCGCGCGGTCCAGCGTCCTCGCCGAGGCTCTGCCCGCAGAGCGCGCAGGTCGCGTCTGCGTCCTCGGCGGGGATCAATCCGATCGATGCCAGGCGGCCCTGTTGCTCGGCGAGCTCCGTGGTGTGGTCGTGGTCCGCGGCCGCGAACTGCTCGATAGCCCGGAGTTGCTCTCCGAGGTCGCGCACGCGGTCGCTCAGTTCGCGTCGCCGGTCGCGCAGGCCGTCGAACTCGGCCCCGGACTCAACGGCCTCCGCGACTGCGGCCGGGTTGTCGACGATGCGCCGAAGCTCGACCCGGGCCGCGGCAAGGTCAGCGATGTCGGGGCGATCGGCCAGGAGACCGACATCGACGCTCTCGGCCAGCAGGGCGCCGGCTCGGTCAAGTCCGGCGGCTCGCTCAGACTCTGCAGCCCGTAGTCGCTGGGTCAGCCGGCGCAGCTCGCGGCGGCGTTCGACGAGTTCTTCGCGCTTGCGCAGGTCGTCGGCGCCCTGCGCTCCCAGGAAGTAGGGAAGCGTGTCGCGGATCGTCTGCGGGATCCACTCGCGGTTCTGGCGATGGAACAGGATCTCCGGGTTGGCGATCTCCCCCTGGCCCTGGAAGCAGTAGTGGAGCGCGTGCACGAACGACGCTGTTAGTGCCCGTCGCGTCTGCCCCAGCCGCGGCTCGTTGCGGTTGTCCTCGACCCCGAGCAGTCCACCGAGGTATTCGCGCAACGCTCCGCGCGACGTGTTGTGTTCCAGTTCATCCAGGCTCGGCGTCGCGAGATCTCCGACGACGAGCATCACGTCGTTGCTCTCGTGGTCTGCCGCGGGTGCCTTGCGGGCGACGAAGAAGCTCGTGTCCCCGACGTGGGCGTGGAGGGCGTACCAGGACACGCTGTCCTGGATCGGTCCGAACGGCACGTTCGGCTTTCCGCTGCCCAGGAGGAAGCGCAGGATGTTGATGAGGCTGGACTTGCCGGTGCGCGAATCCCCGGTGATGACGTTCAGGGCGCCGGGCTTGAACGCGATCTCGCGAGTGTCACCGTCGGCGTTGAAGAGGACGAGCTTGTCGAGCTGCATCACGGGCGCAGCCCCCAAAGGGCCAGGACGGTCAGGGCGTCGGGCTGCTCGGCGAACCAGCGCCCCAGGAATCCTGCCTTGCAAACGCAAGCATCGACCTCGGCAGTGCGCGCCATCCCGCGGGGGCGCCGACCGATGGCGAGCGCGCGCAACGTGCCGTCCTCGCCGACGACCAACCCATGCCGGAGGGCCATCGTCACCCCGGACGACACAAGCGGGCGCAGGGCTCGGGCGCGCACGTCCAAGCCCGCCGATGCGTCGGGGTGGTTCCGGATCCACTCTCCCATCTGCGTCGTGACGTGCGTCGGCAGTTGACGCCGCGTTGGGCCATGCAGCGCAAGAGGCACGGCCAGGTAGGCAAGGATCACCGGCAGCAGCCGCCCTCCGCCGCGGTGCTCGTGCTCCTCCGCGGCGCGACGAATCATCACGGCGAGGAAGGCCGGGTTGAAGAGGGCCTGCTCCTCGACTGGTCGCGTGTCGGCGACGACGTTGCTCACGCGGCCTCGCCTTCTGCTTGATCGTTGGCGACCTCGCTCAGACGATCGCGGAGGTGTTCCACCCACTTCGGGTGCCAGCCGATCTCCAAGCGGTCGGCGATGACGTGCAGCGATCCACGAGCGACCCAGCCCTCCCGGACCTCTCGACGGATCGGCGCGAGGTCACTGCGATCGAACTCGACGAATCGCTCGGCCGCTTCGCGCCGCAGGCCGGCCTCGTCGAGCTCGCTCCCGGCATCGTCGTCGTCACTGACCGGCAGGAAGTGTCTCCCCCACGCCTCCTTCAGCTCGCGGTCGTACCGGCCCAGCTCACCGACTTCGAGCAACTGGTCGCGTTGCCACAAGGAGCGCTGGGCGAAGGCGCGGTTGTGGTCGTAGATGCACCTGCGCATCCGCTCGCTGTTGAGCGCGACGAGACGCAGCTGAGCCACGAAGATGCGGTCGCTCTCAGACGCCTCCTGCTCACTGGGCTCGGCCATGTCCAGCACGTCGATCGGCAGGTTCTCGTCGCGCAGGGTGTTCGCGATCTCCAGCAGCTCGGACTCGATCTCCGCAGCGCTGACGCGGTCGTGCTGGCCGCGGGCCACGGCGGCGAGGTGTGCGATCGAGCGCTTGTGCCACCAGCCGCGCATCCGGTCGACGAGCGCTGCGCGCCTTGCGGGCTTCACGCTCTTGCGCACCGCGCGCTCGAGCTGCTGCTGCACCTCGTCGGCCGGCACGACCGCGTCGATGATGTCCACGCGCGCGAGCAGCGCGCGGCGGTCGTCGTCCTCGAGATCGAGGAACGCCTTGTAGTAGCCGGCGTTCGAGGTGTTCTCCGACGTCCGCGCCGTCCGCTCGAGCCGCTCCTGCGCCTTGACGACGTCGCGATCAGCGCCAACCCGGAGCAGTCTTGCCGTCGTGCCCGCGGCGGCCACGGCAAGCAGCACCAGCCGCGTGGTCCTGTTGCCCGGCTCGGCGATCCAGTTCGCGAGGGTCTTCCAGAGGTCCGTGCTCGCGTCCGTCAGCGAGCGCGTGGCGTTGATCGTGTGCTTGCTCTGCCACTTCTCGGTGGCGTCGTCGGTCTCGGCGTCGTGGAAGACGATGTCGTCGAGGGTCTCGATGCTGACGCCGAAGTCGTCTTCATCGTCCATGCGTTCGAGCGCCGCGAGGAGCGCGTAGTCGATCTGCGCGAGGTAACCGAGGGCCGGCCCGGCCGCACCGAAGGCGGATGTAGAAGCGGCCTCGGTCATGTGCGCACGCTATCCGCCGGGGATGACGCCCCCAACGCGGCGGAGTCACTCGTCCCCGGTTCCGGGAGGAAAATCCGGGAGGAAGCGCCCGGATCGTGTACGCTTCCAGAACGACGAAAGCCCTGGATTACCAGGGCTTTCGTGGGAGTAGCGGGGGCGGGATTCGAACCCGCGACCTTCGGGTTAT
>SXGQ01099638.1_pt1 | contig 18344 bp, 17 predicted proteins | sample 3178371 | NCBI WGS metagenome assembly SXGQ01 (sample SAMN11356859, study PRJNA531348) | freshwater metagenome | isolation source: freshwater sample F1-20 | place: China: Fuxian Lake, Yuxi | collected 2017-12-25 | reverse complement strand
GGAAGCAACTTGGAGTTCTTGGAACTCTTAATGACTCTCAGCTCCCTTTTTTCATTCAGTGGATGTCTAGTGATCACCCATCAACTGATGGCAAGGCAGTTGCTGAGATTGTAAAAATTGAGATTTCCGGTGATGAAAAGACAATTGAAGAGTGGCTTGGCTCAGATCTATCAAAAGCTTTGGGTGGTGTTGAAATTCAGTGGGTTGACCCAGCGGTAAATGATGGAGAAACCGGACTTGTAGCTGTTCACCTAGCAACGCTTAATGGCGTTGTACGCTTGGATTAATTCTCACAAAGTTTAAAGCTTTAAAGCATCGCCGCCCTAGCTCAGTCGGTAGAGCGTCGCTCTCGTAAAGCGAAGGTCATGAGTTCGATTCTCATGGGCGGCTCCATAAATTGAACGAAAAACATCGAAATTCGATGATTTTGTAGAAATTTAATGGTGCTTGGATGCAACTGTTGGATTCAACTGGGGTAAAGTTTTAACTTAAGAAAGAGCCCGAACACAGAGTTGTAATGGGACAATTTGTGTCTTTAAGATTATTCCAAGGGGTAAATAATGTACTTCGTAAAAAAATTAAGTAAGTATCTAATCGCGTCTATCACGCTTTCCCTTTGTATTTTGGCGACTCTATCTTCTATCCCCTCAAACGCTGTGGGAGCTTGTGCAGGGTTTGACAGCATCGATAATCAAGAGACTAAGACTGCCATCAGTACGCCACACTGGAAACTGCTCGACGGAGCAGGTTTCAAGTTCGAAGTCACTTGGGCTATTCCCGACAAGAATGGTTGTGTTAACGACGTGTCCACACCTGATGCATTGAGGTGTCTCCATGTAAAAATTAAGAAGGGCGCGGGGGATATTGGTATTTGTGTCAATTCCACCTGGGAGCTAGTGAGAAGTGGAGGCTTTTCAATCATAATTGCTCGGTTTGAAGTTCCCTCGAACTGGATTGAATCTTACAAATTTCCTAGCATGGACTACGAAGAAGCAATAAAAATCTCTTTTTTTTCTTTCCAACATAAGGATAATGACCAATATTCTAAATTTGGGCAGGATTTTCTTGAGGGTAAATTCTACTGGCGAGACCTGTGGGCGATGTACTTCTCAAAGAAACAGAACATTTACTCCGAGAATTGTGATGTAATTGAGTCAGAAAAACCTTATGCGGCCACGATTAAGTATTTACCAGATTTTACTTACAGAATTGAAAGTCCTGGCAAGAGCCCAACCCTAAAGATCGACATTGCTGACATCCGCAAATGCATACATTTAGTTGGAGTACTACCTGTTGCCAAAGATTCAACAAAGAAATCTCCGTATAGTTTTTTCCCTACTCTTTTTACAATTGATCGTTACTTTGCTCACTATCCATTTTGGGATCCGCAAGCGAAAGAACACTTTTCACTTTTCGAATCGAACCAAATACCCAAATTACGAATAGCTCAAGGTGACTTCGCCCGTACAGCCTCTGTATCAAACTACACCGATATCCTTGGCCGGGTAAGTAATCCAATTTACAATTATGAACCAGTTCTTCACGAAATCCTCACCTCTATTTCAGAGCTGAAACACTCTGATACTGTTGCACGTAGCTCTACTGGAGTAACTATTTCATCTCAGATAGACCTATCGACGATTGACAACTCACTTGTTACTCCAGATTCAATTACAGGAGTGTACTTAGGGTATTACTACCCTTACTCGGGAGCCGACAGTTGCACTTCTAGTTATGTGTCTATCAATCAGAGTGGTTCAAAGGTAACCGTAAGATATTCAAAAGGAGGATGTCTAAACCCAGCGCAAAGATTCCAGTATCAAACGAAATATATACAGATACCAACACTTGATTTGCTATATGGTGGAGGTAAAGCTGACCTAGAGAGAAAAGCAATCGTAGAAGCAAAGGCCAAGGCAGAAGCAGAAGCCAAAGCGGCTGCAGAGCTGAAAGCTAAGCAGGAAGCAGAAGCCAAAGCGGCTGCAGAGCTGAAAGCTAAGCAGGAAGCAGAAGCCAAAGCGGCTGCAGAGCTGAAAGCTAAGCAGGAAGCAGAAGTAGCAAAGAAGAAATCAACTATCTCTTGCATTAAAGGAAAGACAGTAAAGAAAGTCACTGCGGTAAATCCAAAGTGCCCCGCGGGATACAAGAAAAAATGACAGATCTAATCTGGCATTGTCCAAAGTGTCGCGGAAGTAATGACCGCATGTAGGCTGTGCCTGACAGTCGACAGTATTTGCTATTTGGAGAGCGCCAGACTAAGTAAATGGCTATCGATATTGATTGTTGGGCTGAAATAGAATTTGTAGGGATCGTGTAACCCTCACCCTTAAGTGGTTGAGATTTCAGAAGCGAATTAGATATCAGTCACAGCTCCGATGGAAGTCTCAACGCAGTAACCACTCTGTAAAAGGAGTCCTTGGATGCAAGCTTGGATGCAACGCAAAGGTTCAAGAGCGTACATAGGCGAACAAATAACAGCTCGAATGTCAGTGGATTGAGCGATAATGAACGCAGTGAGTCAAGGGTGGATAGGAGGTCTGAGAACTCGTAAAGCGAAGGCCGCGGGTTCGATTCCCGCGGGCGGCTCTTGGAATATCTACATGCTTGCGATACACCGAAGATAATGAATTCCAAATATCTTCTAAACAGCGTTTAGTATCGGAATAACAAATTACTATGGACATACTACCAATTACCAAGGAGATTGTAAAAACTTGCAAGTTTCATTTCAACAAGGCCGATTTGGTAATTATAGACGCAGAACCTAGGAGAACCCTGATTTGTCTTGCAGCACTCCTTCTGAATGATCATCAAATCTTGGTAGTAGACAATTCGGATGCAGCGTCACTTCAAGACGCCGTGTTGAAGTTAAAGGAATCAGGATTTCAAGAAATTCCTTTTCTTGGCCTTGGCCCTATGAATCCGTACGAATGGACTACGAGTATCTTTTTTAGAAGTTACAACGCAATTGCGGATCTTACAAACGTCTTTGAAAAGGGATAAATTAGTTTTACGCGCCATAATTAGTCAAGAACGTAATATCGGCGAAAAGTTTTATATTAATTCTTTTTCATGTATCTATGACATCGGAGGTCGTTTAAATCCTCTAGGCCTGGAGAAGACTATGGACTAGTGCTGGCTCAGGCTTTTCTCAACGTGTACAAACCGTTGTAATCTCTAAAGAAGTTTTGTATCTCGTTGATTGCTTCATCTAATTCTAGATCAAGCCAGTAGTTGACGTTGGAATTGAAAGGATATAGCGACGCTCGTTCCTTTGAATTGACGTATGAATCAAGATATGCTTGATCATAAGGAATAGAATTAACTTGCTCGCTCAACAGTTCTTCGCTAACAAATACCGCGTTACTTTCGATTAACCTATGTAGAAAATAACCCTTTACAAAAAGTAATTGACAGGCCGCCTCTAAACTACAACCAAAGAAATGGTCACCGCGCCAAAAGTGCTCATCGAAGTAGTCGACTGTGAAAAAAATACCTAATGGAATTTTTTCATTAAATTCCATCGAAATTATCTTCGGTCTGAATACTCTTAACATCGATTCTAAAACATGCAGATCATATGAATCTATATCTAGATTAAGAACATCAAAGTCCTCCTTGATATGAAATCCCTGCAACAATTCAACTATGTTTTTTGGGGTAACCTTTACTCTCGCCACAGATACAAGTGGGAACTCACTATAAACTACAGACATTTTTAAGAATTTTTGCCAATTCATTTCTACTGATAACCCTGAGAATTTTCCACTTTTTGCAAACCCATACGTCGACGAAAATGAGAATCCATCACTTGCACCTATATCAACAAATTGACCCGCCTTAATTTCCATCTTATCGATTAATTGTTCTAGAAATACTCTTTCTGTTGACCACTCAGAAAATAAATCGCTTGTGCTCTGTCGCTTGAAATAGTATAGCTGTAAAAAGCCTTCTGCTCCTTTTCTATAGATAACTGAGTGTATAAGTCGAGTTAAGAATTTATTCATATTCTCTCCAATAGGACTCAATTGAGACACCCACGCGAAACAATAGTTTATCAGAACGAAGCTTAACTAAACCCACTTTATATCTAAGGGGTACCTTTTTTAGACTTAGCTCTCTAGATAGGATTTAAGGGACACTGCGCAAAATATGACTTCTCCAGTGAGAAAACTTTAAAAATTCAAAGCTTGAATTCCTTCTCTCTTGGGCTAAATTCCACAACTGCTCCACTAATTCAAGATCCTCTAATTCCTCCCAAGAATTCAGAATGACAACTGGTAACTTTAGAATTTCTTTTGGCAGATATCGATTAGAGATAATGACTGGGGTCCCCCCCATGTAAAGTGTTTCCCACAGCCTATGAGTATCAAAACCGTTTCCTTCTGGGGCCAAAACCATTGGATGAGAACGTAAGTTTCTTAAATAATGGATAAACCCATTTTTTGATAGATTTATTCTATGCCACACAACGTTCAGAGAATTAGAGGCATACTTTAGGGCCCTCAACCGTTCACTAGGGTTTGTTTGCACTGAGAAATTACAATAAATTGAAGGTTGAAAAGAATCACACGTCGCTGCATCTTCGTTAGCTATTTTAAAAGTTGAGATGTCACCAAGTAAACGATGCCAAGGCGAGTCATCACAAAATTCTGTTATTCCTAAGGGAATGGAGTATGAATATCTTGCCAGATTGAAAGTATTTACCCCATAAACACGTTTTACTTGTTTTAGCCAAAGTCTAGACAAGTCTTTCAAGTCTGTTCTATAGTCGGAATGTGCGAGGCAAATCGTAGTTCTTTTATTGAATAGCTCCTCATCAATACTAGCGTGGTAGTTACCTCTCCAGTAGCCAGACTGAAACAAGAAATCTCTTTTGAAATAAAGAAGTGAGGATTCTTTGCCTAATGACTGGTATTTATCGGGCGAAATCATGTCGTTATCATCGATAAGTTTTTTTAAGAAAGTGTAAGTTTGCATTACAAAACGTAAGAGTATCAGAAATTGGAGAACTTCGAAAGCCTAATGATTTGCCGTCAAAACAAGTAAAGGGGAAAAAATGGAATGTTATTTCTACAGTAACACTAAAATAAAACTATAACTATTTAACAGATACTATCGATTCTTGTCTAAACTTTCAAATTTATGTTGAGTCACCAAATAAAATCTGGCGCAACCAAATTCTCCAATATCGACGAAAGACAGAGATGCTCCATATAAATTGTGAAAAGACACTATTAGATCTTACTATATTGAGAAATAGTCTAATGACTGCTACATCTTCTTTCGTATGATCTCGAAGAAATGCCACTTGCTTGAGTTTTTCTGGGCATAGATCAATTTGATTTTCAACTAGATTAGATAAAATTGGGAATACATCAAGCGATTTTATTTGGTTGGGTGATCCAATAAGTAGGAGATCTGAGAAGCCATGTCCTGAACCATCTACGACAAGCTTCTGGTTTGGCAGGTCCGCAAATTTTCTGATGAATAAGACAAAAACATCATATCTAGTTAGCACTACCCAATCGTAAGTTTGATTTGCAGATTCTTCACTAAACAATTTTATAGCTTTTGAGATGGAATAAAATTGAGATAGGAAAATTGGGAACATTTGTTTTAGATTATCGTGAGAGGCGAGAGCAACATTACTTGCTTTTAAGAGCAGTTTATTAGACTCCTTGTCGAACGATTTAGGTGGCTCGACAATCAACTTGATGTTTGGATATTGGTTTTTTATAAGCTTGGGGGCATCGATAGGTAATCGCCAATGTCTAACTTCATTTTTTTCCAAGTGTTTTCCTGAGTATATAGCTATGTTTTTGGATTCGTGCCAACAGTGCCCATAATAATCTACTTTATATCTCCTTAACCAGAATCGGATACTTGAGGATGCAATTTTTGAGTCCACATTTCTAGGCTGGCCAAAAAAAATGACCGCAATTTTTTCTTGGCTTTGTCTCAAGATAGTAAATCTAAAAGTTTGTGCAGATTGGTTTCAATGGATGTTTCCGACTTGAAGACAGTTCCTGCTCCGCAAACGAATCGGTTGGCTCCCGCATCACACAAAGTCATTAAATTTTCAAAGGTGATACCCCCATCTACGTCAATTGTCCCTTTGAAGTCCAAATTGTTAGCCAGAACTCTAATCGCTTTTACTCGTGCAGGGGTAGACTCAATCAAAGTGTGACCTTTGATGCCCGGATTTATTCCCATTACAAGGACGCTACTCACGATTGAGAATAGATCCTCCAAGTTGTGTATTGAGGTACCTGGGTTTATTGCAATACCTGCCTTTACTTTACTCATCAATATTTGTGACAATAACCTATGTATGTGTGGCGTTGACTCAATGTGAGGGATAATTTGAGCAACTCCTAGCTTAGCGAATTCGCTGATGTAATCGAAAGGGTTAGTAACCATTAAGTGAATATCAATTGGTATTGTTGTCTTCCTTGCTATTTCCGAAATTAACTCACTATACATTCCTAATCTAGGCACAAAGTGACCGTCCATTATATCGATATGAAGCGAAGCGACAGACTCTTTTTCAAAGAAAGAAAGATTTTTAAGTAGTTCTGAGAAGTCGGTAGAGATTGCTGATATGCAGATTTTTTTTTGGGGGGGGGAATTAGATCCTCTTGTGTATGCTTCATTCAAGGACATTATGTTTTTCCTTCATTAACTCTTCACTAACTTCCCACTCCTTCATCATGCAAAGCACGAGCCCATCTAGAAGCAAATATAGCGCCTGCTCAAACAGAGTGGTCATAGGTTGCCTAGATTTTACTTGGACGTCATCAGAGTTTTTGTGTGGAGAACTAATTAATAGCACATGATTAGAAATCTCTACTAATTTAGAATGACTATTAGCAGAACAGAGAAGTACATCTGCTCCTGAGTTTTTAGCAATATTGCTTATCAAAACAATAGAGGGTGTTTCACCTGAACCCGAGCCTACAAAGAGTACATCACCACTTTTGATTCGGGGTACATTTGTATCTGTAAAAAAATATGCGTTTATGCCGAGGTGCATCAACCTTTTCGCGAAGGCAGACATGACGAGCCCAACCCTCCCAGCCCCTGCCGTTATGACCACATTAGCATCATTAAGCGTTTTTATCATATGCTCAATATTCTGCAGATTTGACTCCTGAAAAACTGATGCAAGCTCAAATTGGATTAAGGAAAGTGCTTTTTTTATGTCCACAATAAAACTCCAAAAAACTTTTCTAATATGTGAAGAATTGCTTCAGAAACTGCCCTATCTCCCCCACAGTGGCTGGTGACATAATTCGCACTTTGCCTGGTCTTTATGGATGCGTTTTGTGGAGAAATAGAATAGTCACACTCCGAAAAAACTAAAGAATCGTAAAATCCATCTCCCATATATATAGTGAAAAACTCCTGTTTTTTCTGCTTAATCCACTCAATTCGTTCAGTAGTTCCAACAATGAAAAAGTCTAAACCTAATTTCTTTGATACTCTAGAACGAGAGATAGTCTCCCCTTCACGGTCAGCAGAAATCACGACAATTTGGAGATACTTTTCGGAAAATTGAATGGCATCGTGATCATCTGGGCCAAAGACTTTGAAAATCTTTCCATTTTCGGATTGGTATATTTTGCCATCCGTTAGAACACCATCTAGGTCTAAAACCAATAGACAGGGCTTTCCAAGTATTTCGGGCTTTTTAATAGTCATAATCCGATAATATTGCTCGATTTAAATTATACTTTCCAAAATAGAATAGAAATCTATCAAAGGGGTACGCATGCAACGGTGCCATATTCAACCAAATTAGCGCAGTCAACATTTCAGTTTTCTTTCGTGAAACTCCAATCGACTCAATGAATGAAAAAAACTTTATCTGACATTCGATTAGAGTGTTACTTCTTTTTACATCAAGAAAAATCTCTTTATCTCCAATTCTTAGGTCAAATCCACCCTTTAGAATTATATCGTGGTTCAGGATGAGACTATGGTTCAATTTAGCCAAATCATAGTTTTTATCGCCGATATCTAGCAAACCTGCAAAATCATGTCTCCAGTCGATTAAGGCAAATGAATCCTGTGTTACAATTATGTTGTCTAAGATCAAGTCACCGTGGATTCTACAGGGCGTTCCCAAATATAAACTCTTCATCGAAGCGTGTTCAAGTAGCTCGCTAACCTTAGGAACGAGAATTCCATTTATTGAGTTCTCTTGGTCCTCTAGACCGGTCTTTAAGAAAAAACTAGCAAGCCTCATTTGAGTTTTCGTAAAATAAAATTTGAAACAAGTATCATAAAATGATGAAGTTTTATCAGATGAATCTTGCAAGTTCCACAAGTTTTGTTCGAGAAATAATAAGAGCTTTTCAAACAAAGGTACGTCCAGTATTTTTGGAGCTACACTGCCGTCTATAAATTCATATTTGTAGAAGTTTTCACTGTAACCTATAATTTTTGGGACTACTGGTTCAAGGATTTTGCTCCGCGCAACACGATTTTTGCATACACTTTTGTCTGCAAAAAACTTAATTACATTATTATCAACTAAGTAAATGCTTTCATCATTCTTCTCTAAAGTTGGAAGAGAATTATCGTGCCTATCCCTAGCAAGCTTTAAAGTTGCGATGTTACCAGTGTCAACCCAGTTAGTTACCTGACTTAATTCAAAACGGATACCTTGTGCAATTAAGTTTGTAATTGCGGCAAAATCATTCAGTGAAGAATCTAGAGGATTTTGTTCATACAGACGTTCAAGCTCAGACCAGAATGCTTCATAAGAGAGAATGCCCGTGATTCCAACATAAACATAGTCAAAATTATCCATGCCTTTGGAGTGAGTCTGCACTACCTGATTTTGGAAGACATCAAAAGAGGCAAAGTTGGAAGCGTCTTTTCCAGTAAAACCAGCAATCCAATTCCTGACTGGCCGTTCTACCGGTGCTGAAACAATAGTGTCTGATGCATGATATACAAAAGGTTCAGACAAGTACGATTTTGCTGCCAGCATGGAGTAGGCGAGGCTACTTCCTGGACCCGAAAAATTATCGATTTTAACAAAAATAAAAAGTCGATTTGGGTGGGCTAGGTGAAGATAATCAAACACAAGATTTCCATAGTGGCCTAGTGTTATTACGAACGTCGTATCATCGGGGTATAAGTCAATAATGTGGCTGATAACAGGTTTATCGCCAACAGATACCAGACACTTATTGGTGAAATTCGTGAACTCTCCTAGCCTACTTCCCAATCCCGAAGTAGTAATCAAAACCCTCATGAATTAATCCTCAATCTTCCACGCCGTGTTATAGGTAAACTCCATCCGTGGGTTAGATCTTGCCTCAGGACGAGAATAGCGATGCGCTATCTTACGTACGTTGATTGGCATACCTTCGATTAAAGCTGCGAACGAACTTTCTATACAGTGTATTTCGGCGGCATTTTCAATCAACATTAAGTAGTCAGCAAACCTATAGTGCGAATTTATTTCAGGGGATACAATCGGGAGTTTTGTATTAATGAGTGAACGGTCTATCACAAATCCACGGTTCACATCTTCATGTAAGAATACATACCCCCCAGGGCTTACACTGTATGTTTCAAAAACTTTCTTCTCTCGATTAGTTTTTCGCGATATTTGAAACGACTCCCATCTATGGTGGAAATCCACACTAGCTTGTCGATAAAAATTTTCATCAAATTTTATGTTTTCTCCTGGAATAAGAAAGTCCGAACCGAAATAGCCTAATCCTAAATGAGGAAATTTTAAGGCTCGTGCTAAAACCTTCAAGCATCTTTGGACTCTGTCGGCAACTCGATTTGGGAGTGGGAAAATGGTAATTCCAGATGTGTCGACTAGGAGGTCTTTTACAGATTGAAAATTGTGCTTTTTAACGACAAAGAAAATACGACTGTATTCTCTGGAAAGCTGCCTATATAGTCCAGAACAAATTAGGTGGTCGCCAAGGCCCAAGTGATGAAGAACTAATAGAGGCAGAAGAGTTTCCTTTCTCATTAGACTTCTCAAATAGTAGCAGACACATTTGCCGCTTTATTAACAATAAGATTGAGGCTATCTCCTTTTTCTATGACCTAATTTAGATCTAAGTTACCTTAGGGAGTTCCAAGTGTTTTGGGTTAACCAGAGATCACCAATAATTCCAGGCAATTTTGTTTACTTTTTTACATGGATTTGCCGAATCTTTGGTTCTATTGTCGGCGAAGAAGCATAGAAAAATGTTTTCCTCTGGTTTAATGCTCTCCATGTTCTCCACATTTCGCGTTAGACAGATATGGCTCCCAAGAGACATTGACTATACCGGTGGCTACTTTACTAGAAATTTGAAGCGAATCTTGGAAACGGATATAGAATTCATAGACGATAAAAAAAAGAGAGTCGATGTAGAAATCGTAGGTGTGTTTTCCGAGTTACCAAGCTTTCTCAGCAGATATAGGCAGAAAATGATTCTGCAAATGCAAAATTTCACGGGTCATAACTTCATACATGGAGGCTTGAATAAAGATGTTGCACTCAAATACGATATGCGCAATCCGCCTCAAACTACTGGATATAAAAGGCGAGTTTGGTTTAGTGGAGAAAACATACGGCCGCCATTTGGATTTGATTATGATGCAACAATAAGTTTCGATAGAGATAATTACGGTAAGACTAATATCTACGGTCCAATTAGCTATCTTATACTAACAGAACATCCATCTTGGCTAGATCCGTTGTTGGGAAAAAGAATTAATTTACAAACATTAGCTGAACCTCGAAATTTAAAGTCTATAGATCGTAAAAGCAAATTAGCATGCGCTTTTATAGGCAATAATCACAATACTAGACTTAGATTTATTGAAGAATTGCGTAAATTTGGGGAAGTTGATGTCTTTGGCACTGCCGTAGGGCGCCCCATTAAAGATAAGAGCTCAGTCACATCACAGTACAAATTTGTTATTTGTTTTGAGAATGATCTCTTTCCAGGCTACATTACAGAAAAACTAGTTCATGGCTATGCCTGCGGGGCAATCCCTCTATATTGGGGCGACACGAGAGAAGATAAAGTCTTTAACAAGACTGCATACTTAAACCTTGCAAACTTTGATTCGTTAGCAGAATTCGCATATGTAGCTGGTAATCTTTCAGATGATGATTATGAACGTATTTTTAGCGAACCGCTAGTTCAGAATACAGCCCCGATTGAATCTTTAGTTCAAGACATAAGAAGAGTATTTACCACTCCTTCAGTCTTTGAGCGTAGCTAGAAGAAGTTCTATCTATTCCAATCACTTTGAAATTGGTTCTTTCCTAATTCCAAATAACTTACTTGAATGTCATTAGCGTAGACAAATTGTTCGTTTTCGTCGACAGCCGCGCCAACCATATCCAATCTCCAAGTTTTTTTGGAAGGGAATTCTTTAACTGTGCTTGTGAAGGGCACCCTAGTTTTGCCTGTTGAGTCATGGACCAGGGCGTCCCACTTAATGATTGGATAAATGTATCTATCAAGAAATGCCATGTCAGCACCATATTGCCCAGAATGTCTTAAATGCTTTGAGAATTTTGGAATGAAAGAGCCCCACCTTCCCTTACAGGAAAAAAGTCCTCCGAGAATATTTCTTGAGTGTCCCGTTTCATGATCCTTCATGATATGGAAATGGTTTTTTCCGTACATAAAGTCGTTATGAGCTAATAACTCTCGTTTTGATAATCTTGAATCAACATCCCTAATCAATACGGACGCGAAACCTTCTTTATTTTCTAATGCTGTAAATCGCCAGAACATACCATTTGAGTCGATATTGTCTTCGACAATTATTACCTCTACATTTGGAAACGACTCAAGTTTCTTAAGGAAGCCCCGGTCTAGATGCCTGGAGCAGTAAAAGCGAAGCTGGTAGCAAGCCAAGTGATTCAAAGCAATCTCCGCGTTCCTTAATGCACCGACCAGATAACGTGGATTGTTTCCGTAAAGCGAAAAAGCAATGAGATGTTTTTGCATGCCTCAATTATACAGTTCCAATACAAAACAGATAACCCTAATAAAATTCAAAGGAAAACAAAGGGTTGAATCAAAGCTGTAACTTAGAGTTTAGAGAGTTTAAAAAGTTACTTTCAGATACCTCAGTACCATTCAATATCTAGACCAGTTGAATGAGACCAATATAGTTCTCTTGGCAAGAGACTATCCTTGTTAAGTATAAAAAAACGAAAAATTGCTGCCCAAAGTGAGATTTTCGCGCTGGTACCTATAAAAGTCTTTGCTTGAATGCATAACTTCAAAGTTATGATGGGAGTATCGTTTACAGGTATGGAAAATTTCAAAAGTTTTGAGGCCTCAAGAAATTTAGCCACTTCTTGTTTGCTGCTATCCGAAAGTAGAACCGCAGGTCTTGAGTTCATTTCGAATTTTTCAAGGACTCCTTCAACCCTTTCTGCGCTTATTGGACGTTTATCATTTAAGTGCAGCAAATCCCCTAATCTATAGTGAATAACCAAATCTGGATTCAAAGTTGATACTTTGGGATTTAAAGAAAATAACGCTTCGTAGAGGGCCTGAACTAGTGGCTTCTCGAGAATTAACTTGGTGTAATGCCCTCTAAGGGCAAGAGTCCAGAATGAAACTAGTCTAAATGAGTCTTCGGTATCTGCCGTTTGAATGAAGCGTAGCCAAACCAAAATTAGTAATAGACGATGCCTTAATGAGTGAATAATATTTCTTGAAATCTGTTGAGATGGTTTTCTACTCTTGTGATTGATCTCTATCTTCTTAAAATCATCAACTTGGATTTTTTTCACATTTAGAATTTTGAAGTCAAGTTCTGAAACTCTTCTAGTAACCCCTGATGTATGAAGAATCACCTTAATTCGCCTACCTGGGTATCGTTTCTGTACTTTTAGAATCACATAGGCTGTGAACAATTGCGATCCAAATCCTCCCCAAGAATGGATTCTCAGCGTGGGAAGAAAGCGATAGAGCTGGCTCATTTTGAAATTTTCATTTTCTTTTCTCTAAAAGGCCCATATATACTCTCTCATGGGCCTTTTGAGTCTTTTGAATAGAGAATTCTTGTATGCGTTCAGCTTGGTACCGAAGGCAGCTATTTAGTGTCTCTCGGTCCTCCGACATTTTTTGTATTTTTTGAGCTAGATCATGTGGATTATTCGTATCTACAAGGCCAGGGTGTTTGTCGCCTAGCACCTCTGGGATGGCCGAAACTCTTCTGGCAATCACAGGGATGCCTTGCGACATCGCTTCCAATAAAACTAGTCCGAACCCTTCATAATCTGAAGGCAAGACAAACAAATCTAACGAACGATAGAAAGCCAATACGTCCTTAGACTGGCCCTTCCAAAACACAGCATTTCCGACTCCCAGCTCCATCGCGAGCGACTGAAGCTCTTTCTTACGCGGGCCTACGCCTACTACTGAGAGCTCATAACGAGATGGACCCATCGAGTTAAGTTCTTGAAGCGCACTTAGCAATAGAGGAAGATTTTTTTGAGGGGCAAGTCGGGAGACCGTGCCGACTTGGATTGCCGTAACTCTATTCTCTGCTATTTCTTTCGAGGAAACAGAAGTATCGCTCAAACCGTAGTAGATCACAGAGTTAGTTTCTAAACTACTTATTTCCCCAGAATTCTTCAAGTAAATTTCAACTGCTTTTGATATAGATATCGATGCAAAAGATTTTCTTAAAACAAATCTTGATAGTAATTTGGAGAACGCCTTTGGGCCTTTTGGAAAGAAAGGTTCACTATTATGGCGAGTGACAACAAAACTCTTGGGCTTTAATGCTAGTGCACAAAGCAGTTCAGCCCTTGGTAGATGTGCGTGAACAACAAGATTATCTTGCACATTCCTTTTCTTGAGTCTAAAGAATTGCTTGCAGAACCCAGATTCTGCGAAATCCAAATCAACTTTAACACCTGATTCCAAAAAACTATCTAAAAGTGTTGGTTTATCCTTAAGGAAAATAACTTCAACCTCAAATCCTGCTTTTCGCTGACAAGTGGACAAAGTCAGCAACTGCTTCTCAGCCCCCCCAAGATCGATTGTCGTTATAACATGCAAGATAGAGTAAATCACTCTGAAACACCTTCTCTGAGTATGCCAATAAGTCGATCTATCCAACCTTCAAGCGTGTGTCCCATGTTGGCTATATGCAAACGCTTGTTTATTTCTTTATTCAATTCAGTAGCCTTAAATGATTCGATTGATCTAAATTCTTGGATAATGAATTCTAAATCTTCACTTACGGGTACTCCACTCCATGTACCAAATTGTGAACAATATTCTTTATTCCATGTTACAACAGGCATCCCCATTAAAGTAGCCTCAATTAAGGTCTTATCTAGGGACCCACTAAAGAGATTAAGAAAAGTACCATGTTGTTCAGCGATATCTGGAATCAAATCTCTCGCGATAGGACCATTAAAGGTGATTGGCAATTCCTGACTTTTAATCTCTTGAACCGCGGCAACTTTCTCAAGATACTTCTCAGCCGCTTCATTTCCAGGTTTTCCGAATATAGCGAGCCTATAGGTTTTTTGAGAACGATTGAGCTTATCTATAAGATTAGGAAACAAATGAATATTTTTTGATGGGTCCAACCTTCCGTAATATAAAATGTTATGAAAATCCTCACGTGACCGTTTATGATAAGGAAAATTTTGTCCACGTATTCCTTGATTTATATAGACAATTTTTTTCTTGTTAAAATTTAAATTACAAGATCCAGGTGTAGAAGAAACAACCTTAGTTACAAAGAAAGACGCCCAAATCAAATATCTGGAGTTTTTCGCATGCGCATACCAAAGTGTGTGTCGCATCCGAAGAAGCCAAGTTAATGGCGCAACTATTGCCGCATGGATATCTGTCATATGACTGAAGAGAACAGAGGAACGAGCTCTGTAGATTGCAGGATAAAGAAACTTTAGAATAGTTACTATATTTCGTATAGGCGACTGTGGCTTCCACGGAACAAGAAAGACTTTCACGTTATTTGGTAGAGACTCCAAGCTGGTTTCCGTTGTAAATACATCAACCGCTTCAAAGAAGGGTGCTAATGCAAGTACTACCTCTCTTTGGTGCGAAAAAATAAGACTTTTAGGGCTTATAGAGTAATTAACAACGATAAGTTTCACAGTGAAGACTGTACAATACAGACGCTAGAGAAATCGGCTCTTTGGGATGTGATGAGGTAAAAGTGCGTATATATGATGTTTGGCCCTTTTCTTCGCTAAAGAAACGTTCCATAGCTATCCCATTAAAATTGTTATCAGGGCGTGACCGTTTTCTATTATTTGCTGCCACGATCATAACCTTATTTCTTGCAATTCTTGACCTGTTTGGAGTGCTACTTGTCGGGGTAATAGGCTCTCTATCGATTACGGGTTTAAGCAATGGGCAAACCGGTGATCGCGTATTGATAGCTCTTAGGATCCTACAAATCGATGATCTTGGGTTCGAGTCTCAAGTTATTGTTGTTGGACTCATTGCCGCGCTTTTGCTCATATCGAAAACTATCTTGTCTCTATTTCTTGTTAGAAAGACTTTGTTTTTTATGGCAAGAAGAGCGGCTGTAATGTCATCTAACTTAATAACAAGATATTTCACGACTCCATTAGCAACGGTCAATCGAAGATCAGCCCAAACTTCAATTTTTGTCCTCACCTCAGGGGTCAATTCAATTATGGTTGGCGTAATTGGAGTGTCAGTATCATTAATATCTGATATTACTTTGTTATCAGTCATGAGTGTAGGATTATTTTTTATTGACCCTATATCAGCGATTGGCACAGGCTTAATCTTTGGATTTCTATCTCTTTTTCTGTATCGAGCCATGCACAAAAAAATGCAGAGACTTGGAGAGGAACAAGGAACATTAAATATTGAGAGCTCACAAAGAATTTTTGAAGCAATCAATTCTTATCGAGAACTCCTAGTTCGCGATAGACGAGGCTTCTATGCGCAACAAATCGGGGGCCTTAGGCATAAGCTAGCTGACGGCATTGCAACGATGGGGTTCATGGGAAACATCAGTAAGTACGTTTTAGAAATAACTCTTGTAGTCAGCTCCTTAATTTTGGCTTTTCACCAGCTCTCCACAAGTACAGCTTTTAGGGCAATTGCGACAATAACCATTTTCATAGCAGCTAGTACAAGAATGATCCCTGCAATCTTGAGGTTACAACAGGGAGCACTTGGAATAAAGGGTGCCCTAGCTCAGGCTAGGCCAACCATATTGCTTATAGAGGAGCTCTCTGAAATTCCTTTTGAAACTATTGAAGTCAAGGGATTCAACAGGAGCCACTCACAGTTCAAGCCTGAGGTTAGCGCTTCAAACATTACTTTCTCATACGAAGCAAATGTTAAAGTATTAAACAAAGTTGATTTTAAAACGCTACCAGGGGAGTTTGTAGCAATTGTTGGTGGTTCTGGAGCAGGAAAAACTACTCTTTTGGATGTAGTGCTAGGAGCTTTGGACCCACAAGAAGGCACCGTCGAAATATCTGGCAAGCAACCAAGGTCTACTTTTTCAATATGGCCAGGAGCCGTCTCGTATGTTCCACAAGATAGCCCTGTAATAGACGGTACGATTAAAGAGAACTTGTGTCTTGGATATCCTATAGATGAAATTTCAGATGAATATTGCTGGGAAAGCCTAAAAATAGCGCGGTTAGATGATTTTGTTAAGTCTTTACCGAACCACCTGATAACCCATGTTGGCGATCGAGGAACTCGTTTAAGTGGTGGGCAAAGACAGAGACTTGGAATTGCGAGGGCTTTGATAACAAATCCAAAGTTGCTAATCCTTGATGAAGCCACCAGTTCTCTAGATGGGATTACGGAATCTGAGATTTCTGAATCGTTAAGGGGATTAAAAGGGCAGGTTACCTTAATTATTATCGCTCATCGCTTGTCTACAGTAGTGAGTGCAGACAGAATTTATTTTATGGAAAAAGGCATAGTTAAAGGAGTAGGAACTTTTGCGGAGCTCAAGCTCAATCATCCTGAATTTCTCACTCAAGCCGAGTTAATGGGCTTATAGTGAAGATTCTTGTCACTGGTGCTGCTGGATTTGTCGGTAGCCATGTATTAAAAAGACTCAAGGAATTAAACCTAGATGTTTATGGTATTGATAGCTTCTCCTCTTACTATTCAGTCGAATATAAAGATCTAAGACTCGAATACCTAGGGCTAATTAGAGGTAGCGATGTTCTCACGTGTGACATTTCTGACTTTAAGCAGGTAAGTGAGATGATTTCAGGAATTAGGCCAAATTATATAATCCATCTAGCAGGTCAGGCAGGTGTCAGGTTGAGCCTTGAAGACTCCAATTCTTATATTTCGTCAAATGTTGCTGGGTTCCAGAACATCACTAGGTCGTCAATCGAGAATGAAGTAAAGGGAATTGTCTACGCGTCCTCATCAAGTGTTTATGGAGATTCCACCGCGACGCCTTATAAGGAAGCCTCGATTTCATTAAGACCAAAGAGCCTTTACGGCGTAACCAAATTGAGCAATGAGCTATTTGCAGAAATACAATCCAAGTCCAGCAACTTGCGCTTTCGAGGGCTTCGATATTTCACAGTTTATGGACCATGGGGTAGGCCGGATATGGCATATTTCAGACTAGCTGCTGCTGCTCTAGGCCAGAGAAAATTCACTCTATTTGGAGATGGAACTACAAAAAGAGACTTCACGTATATTGATGATGTGGTTGAAAATACCATCGCTTTATTTAGAGACCTGACAAGGCAAGACCAAAAGTTTAATGACATTGTCAATATTGGAGGAAGCCGCCCCTTAGAGATGAATTATCTGATAGACCTCATTTCAAAGAAAGGAAGTCATCAAATAGATTTAGCTAGGGGGGAGGAGAGTGAGCTGGACTCACGAATAACTATGGCAGACAACTCTTATTTAAAATCAATTCTTGGAGAACTAAAATTTACTAAATTAGAAGAGGGAATAGATAATCTCATGAAATGGGCTAGCCAAGAAAATATAAAGCCGAGCCTCACAAATTGGATTCAAAGCACTGTTTAAAAGTTGTTGAAGCAGTACCATAAGTCAACTCAGCGCAAACCACTTAAGGGGTGATCATGGGATCAGTAGTCAAAAAGCGCCGCAAGCGCATGGCTAAGAAGAAGCATAAAAAGCTTCTAAAGAAAACTCGTATTCAGCGAAGAAATAAGAAGTAGCTCTTAGAGTTTTACAAGAACTAACTTTTTAGAAATCGAGGTCACCGCGTAGCGGACCTTATTGATTGTGACTATGGCGCTATCTTTAACATTGTTAAGGATGGCGCCATTGTTTAATTTAGGCGTGGAACTATAGGACCCG
>SXGQ01014733.1_pt1 | contig 18346 bp, 23 predicted proteins | sample 3178371 | NCBI WGS metagenome assembly SXGQ01 (sample SAMN11356859, study PRJNA531348) | freshwater metagenome | isolation source: freshwater sample F1-20 | place: China: Fuxian Lake, Yuxi | collected 2017-12-25 | reverse complement strand
CGCAGCGGAGATGGTCAACGTTGTCCCCACACCGAGACCGTCTGACGGGTATGCCATTGTTGCCGAGAAAGCAAAGGAACAACTTCCTGAGCACCTTCATCCGATCATTACTCGGAAGGTAACAAAGCGAACCGTGATGACTACCCCTTATGGGGTCACAGAGAACTCTGCTAGGGATTACATCCGTCAGGAACTCAAAGGTGTCGAACTTCAAAAAGGAGAACTACAAGCAATCGTCAAAGCTATCTACCGTTATGCGGTTAAGGAAGTCTTTGCTGGTCCTTGTAGATCCATGGAGTTCATCCAACGAGTTGCTGGAGATGTAATTAAATCTGGTCGTACTCATCTTGAATGGGTCACACCATCTGGGTTTACTGTCGTCCAAGAGTATCGACGGAATGATTGTGAACGGATCAACACCAAGCTTCTTGGTCAACGCGTTCAGACTCACCTCCTGAAGCCCTTTGAGGAACGACAGGTGGACCTATGCAAAGCCAAGACTGCTTCCAGTCCTAATCTGGTTCACAGCCTTGATGCTGCCCTCCTCCATTTGGTCTTTGCTGAATGGGACAACCCGTTTACGGTTATTCATGACTGTATCTTGGGTCGGTCCTGTGACATGGACGAGATGGGTGAGGCTATCCGTGACAAGTTTGTTGAGATCTATTCCCAGCCTGTGCTCAAGAACTGGGCAGAGCAACTTGGGGTAGACTTTGATGAAGCTGTCATGATCAATACGCTGGACATCGATGATGTTCAGAACTCCTCCTACTTCTTCTGCTAATGGGAAGCACCGTCCCTGATTTTGCTGCGTATGCCGATTGTCTCGGTGTGCGTGAATCCGTCATCGAGAACCTCTTTGAGGAATACGAACTCGAAGTCGAAGCCTTTGGCATTGAGATTACCTTCTACGAATACCTCGTCGAAGAGTTTGCTCAAGCTGCCTACATGATCGAAGCCCTCCAGAATGGTGGAGATGCTGTCGATTGTCTTGAGGCTTACGACGCTACGTATTCCTTGCTTGAGGATGACAATGACTGATCCAATCCACGCCTTTGATCTGACCGTTGAGGACATCCTCGAAGCCAACCGAATCTATGATCCATCATTGGATGATAGTATTGAGGAGGTCTTTGAATTGATCCGAGACCACAATCAGATCACTACCGACGCTGAACTCCACCACCACCTCACCAATGTCTGAATCTCGTCACGTCATCACCACCACGCTTGGCGGTTATGTGAATGCCCTCAAGCCTGCTGGTAAATTCAACAACTGCTGCTTCTCGTTCATGTTGAACAAAGCAGACATGGATAAGTTTGAAGAAGCTTACGAACAGGCTATGTCCTGGGGCGCCACCAAGATGGCCGGTAAGCGTTTTACCAAAGAACTCGCCAAATGGGATGAGTCTGGTGCCATCAAGTATAGCTATGGCGGTGAAAGCAACAACCCCATGTTCCCCTGGGTAGATACTGATGGTGTGCCCATCGACGTTGAGACTCCGATCTGGAAAGGCACCGTTGTCAAGCTGATCATCGATCTGCGCCCTTATGTTTTCTCCTCAAAGGTTGGTCTTGGTCTCAAGGTCAAAGGTGCTCAAATTATCAAACTTGTCAGCTCTGGCGGGTCTGATTCTGGTGGGCTTGAGCTTGAAGATGTGGCTGCTATCTTTGGAACTTCTGATGGTTTCAAAGCTGGCTCTCCATCGTTTGAACCAAACCCTCAACCGGATACTGACGACGACGACTTTCCGTTCTAATGGCTAAGTACCGGTCCCGTCTCGAAGAGCGGCTTGCCCGGTGGTTAGAAGTGAATGGACAATCGTTTGAGTATGAAACCCTAAAGCTTGACTACACCATAAAAGCCGTCTACACACCAGACTTCATTCTTCCCAATGGAGTTGTATTGGAGGCCAAAGGTTACTTCAAACCTGAAGACCGGAGAAAGATGCTTGCCGTTAAAAAGCAACATCCTGATCTGGACATCCGCTTAGTCTTCCAGCAACCCTACAACACAATCACAAAGGCGTCCAAGACTACCTATGCGATGTGGGCAGAGAAGAATGATTTCCTTTGGTGTCCTTACCACACTATTCCACTCGATTGGTTTGAATGAAAGTCAGTAAGATTCTTTCTGGTAAAGTATTTATCAGCAAGAAAAAGAAACCCAAGCGTCCACTGAAGACTGGCAAACCTTACCGAGGCCAAGGCCGCCGATGAACTACCAAACACCATACGGCACCAAACAGCAGCTGTTCGAAGAACTTGGCGATTTATTTGCCGAGATTCCCGAGGGTTACGATCCGTGTGACGTAGCCGACGCCATCCTTGACGCCCTTGAGGATTGGATTAAGTACCACAAAAAGAACCTCGAATCCTATGAGCTTGTTCGATCAAAGCTCCGAGAGCGAATTTGTGCGGCATGAACCATGCCCTTCTTGTGGCAGTAGTGATGCCCTTGGTCGTTATTCTGACGGTCATGGGCACTGCTTTTCTTGTGGTCATTACGAGTTTGGTGATGACCAATCTATTCCTTCTCACAAGCCACAATTCCGCATGGACTTTACCGGAGACATTGTTCCTCTCCGTTCCAGGGGCATCCTTGAGGACACCTGCAAGAAGTTCAACGTAAGATACGATGCGGAGACTACAACCCTCCGCTTCCCTTACTACGATTCTTCTGGTCAGTTGATTGCCTTCAAGGCACGGACACCAGACAAGGACTTTCGATGGTCAGGTAAGAACGAAGACCATCAACTCTTCGGTCAGCAACTCTTCGGAGGAGCCAAGGGCAACAACAAGACCATTGTTGTCACGGAGGGTGAGCTAGATGCTTTGAGTGTCTGGCAGGCCCGACCTAACTGGCCAGTGGTTAGCCTCGACAACGGGGCTCAAGCCGCCAAGAAGTCCCTCCAGCACCAGTACAAGTTCATCGACAGATACGAAGAAATCGTGCTGTTGTTTGACAATGATGAACCTGGACAACGAGCTGCTCAAGAGTGTGCTCAACTGTTCAGTCATCAGAAGGTATTCATTGCAACCCTATCTAATTACAAGGATGCCAATGAAGCGATCATGGCCAAAGACGCTGAGGCTATACGCCAGGCTTTTTGGCAGAAAAAACCGTATTCACCAAAGACGGTTATCGACGGACGCGACCTATTCGATCTCGCAATTAAGCCTCTACATGGTCGGGATGCTAACTGGCCTTTTAGTTGCCTTGATAGCGTCACCAGCGGGCTCCGTTTCGGGGAACTGGTTACTGTCACGGCTGGGTCTGGGGTAGGTAAAAGTACGTTCTGTGGTGAGGTAGCCCAGGCATTGGTTGACCAAGAACAAAGGGTCGGCTACATTGCCCTTGAGGAGAGCCTTCAACGGACAGCACTTCGATTGATGTCAGTCAAGGCAAACAAACCTCTTCACCTCAACAACGAGCTTCCCACAGATGACCTTAAAACAGCGTTTGATTCGTCGCTTGGCACTGGACAGGTATTTCTTCGTGACGGGTTTGGGTCAGTCGATCCTGAAGCCATACTTAGTGATTGCCGGTTCATGGCACAAGCAAAGGATGTACGCTGGATCATTCTTGACCACCTCTCGATCCTGATGTCGGGTAATGAATCACACGATGAGCGGAAGCTGATCGACGTGACCATGACCAAACTTCGATCCTTTGTGGAGGAGACTGGTGTAGGTATGATCCTTATCAGCCACCTCAAGCGCCCTCAGGGCGACAAGGGACACGAAGACGGGCAACAGGTTAGCCTTGGCCAACTGCGTGGCTCACACAGCATTGTGCAGCTATCTGATATGGTTATTGCTCTTGAGCGTAATCTATCCTCAGGTAACAACTTTGCTAACATCCGCGTTCTCAAGAACCGTTTCAATGGCCAGACTGGAAAGGCTGGTACCATTGCTTATGATTCCACCACCGGACGAATGATTGAAGACCTTACTGCCGAGTTCAATGACTCCAAGCCAACAACTGGACCAACCGATTACGGAGATTTCTAGTCGTGTTATTTGTGCCTGCGGTTCTGACGCTTTCTTTTTCTCGGAGATGGAGCCGAGTGGTTACTTCTGTGAGGAATGTGGGCGACCAGATCCTATTACGCAACGTACCCTTGATACGGAAGAACCAGGATACTGGGGCCTATGAGACTCGTCTTTGACCTAGAGACGAACGGCTTACCTCGACAGGGTTTAAGCTGTATCCACTGTCTCGTGACTAAAAACATCGACACAGGAGAAGTTCTCCGGTACAACGATGTTGGCACTCACGAATCAATCACCACCGGAATCAACATCCTTGCCGAAGCTGATGTGCTCATGGGGCATAACATCGCTGGCTTTGACATTCCCGTCATTCAAGGAATCTATCCGTTCTTTAAACCAAAAGGGAAAGTATGTGATACGTTGATTCTTAGCCGACTGTTCCAGCCAGACATCCTCTCGATTGATTATCACAAAAAGACCATTGGAATGCCAGGCAAACTTTATGGCCGTCATTCCTTGGAAGCCTGGGGTTATCGCCTAGGTAATTACAAGGGTGAGTTCGGTAAGACTACCGACTGGTCTGAGTGGTCTCAAGAGATGGAAGATTATTGCGAACAGGATGTTCACGTCTGTGAAGCCTTGTTCAATACTTACTTCCGCAAGAACATGAAGAAGTACCTTGATGCTGTCTGGTTAGAACATGACCTGGCAAAGATCATGGCACTTCAAGAGGTAACCGGTTGGCCCTTTGATGTTGTCAAAGCCCAGAAGCTAGAGTCCACTCTCCGAACAGAGATGGATCAGCTTGCCGATCACATGCGAGAAACCTTCCCGTATGTTGATGGCGGAACCATGATTCCCAAGAGGAACAACAGCACCAAGGGGTATTTTGAAGGGGCTGAGTTTACAAAGTTTAAGGAGTTCAATCCTACCAGCAGGCAACACATCGCCTGGGCATTTGCCACCTGGAGAGGTTGGAAGCCTGAGCAATTCACCGACACCGGAGCACCAAAGATTGATGAAGGAGTTCTTCAATCCATCGGGACCGAAGAGGCCACAGCCTTCGCCCGAATCCTTGAGCTACAAAAGGCCCTTGGACAGCTCAGCGATGGAAACAACGCATGGCTCAAGATGGTTACTCCTGCGGGCCGTATCCATCACACTTGCCAACTTGCTACCAACACCGGGCGCAACGCGCACAGCCGACCAAATCTTGGGCAGACGAGTTCGGATCCTCGTTGTCGTGAACTATTTGGTCCTGGCCATGGTATGCGTCAGGTTGGTGCCGATGCTTCCGGCTTGGAGCTTCGTATGCTTGGGCATTACCTCGCTAAGTTTGATGGCGGTGCTTTCGCTGACGTTGTAGTCAACGGAGACATTCACCAACAAAATGCAGATCGTGTTGGCTGTTCCCGAAAGGAAGTCAAGACCCTAACCTACGCATTCATCTATGGCGCTTCTGACAAGAAGATCGGCACCTCGCTCGATAAGTCATTGGATGATGAGAAGGCGAAGGCTCTTGGCAAAAAGATTCGAGCAAAGTTCCTCAAGGCAATTCCAGGTCTTGGTGAGCTGCTTAAGGACGTGGCCTCTCAATCTGCTTCTGATGTACTTGTTGGTCTTGATGGCCGTCCAGTTAAACTGCAAGGAAAGCGGCACGCTGCCCTCAACTACCTCTTGCAATCAGCTGGAGCAATAGTTTGTAAGCGGTGGAATGTTATCGCCTTCAACCAAACACAACAACTCGGATGGACCTGGGGCATTGATTACCAATGGCTTGGATGGATCCATGACGAGATTCAACTCGCTGTTCAACCGCACCTCGTAAATGACGCCAAGTTCCAACTCGAATGGTCAATCGTCCAAGCGGGGGAATACTACAACCTCCGCGTCCCCCTCGCCTCAGAAGCGAAAGAGGGAAGCACCTGGGCAGACTGCCATTGAACCAGAACTTCGGATCGATGCCGACTTCTTTGCCTACCGTTGTTGTCAGGTAAATGAGGTTGAACTTGACTGGGGTGATGATCTAATCACGATTGCCAGTAACTTCAAAGAGGTTATCAGAGCATTCAATACCGAGATTAAAAATCTCAAGACTCGCTTTGATACAGAACGAGTACTGTTGTACTTCTCTGACAGTAAGAACTTCCGTAAACTTGTCGATTCAGACTACAAAGGTAAACGTACCAAGCGAAAGCCAGTAGGTTACAAGCGGCTGTTGGAGTGGTGTAAATCTCACTTCAAAACTATTCGCTATGAAAACCTCGAAGCGGACGATGCGCTGGGTCTGGAATGCCATCTCGATCCTAGCGATTTTATTCTTGTTTCTCCTGACAAGGACATGAAACAGATCAGCTGTAACCTCTTTAATGGGGATGAGCTGAAGTTCATTACACCCAAAGAAGCCGACTACTGGTTCTGGATGCAATGCCTTACGGGCGACCCAGTGGATGGCTACAAAGGAGTGCCCGGCATTGGTGCCAAAGGTGCTCAAAAGATCCTTGCCAAAGCTGAGGATCCGTGGCTAGCTATTATTACTGCCTACGAAATGTCAGGCTTAACGCTTGATGATGCCATCCGTAACGCTCGTCTCGCACGGATTCTCCGGCCTGGTGAGTACAACTCAACCACAAAGGAGCCTATCCTATGGAACCCACCTCAATCCTCCTTGGATTTGACATCGGCTTAGTACTTGCTATTGTTTATGTCCTCGACCGCAACATCTTCCACGCAATCGATCTCCTGCTACAAGCAGCCCCTATCTGGCTTAAACTACGAAGATATCAAATCGTTCTTGGAGTGCAGCTGTGGCTCGATAGACGATCATTCAGAAATGATGCCTTGGGACGATTTCTGGCAAATCGTAAACTCAAAAGCATCCTTGACAACCCCGACTACGCAGAACTTTTCCGTGACCAAGTACAGTCCAACTCACTACCAGAGGGGGAAGATTGAGGTTTGGGATTTTATCGTTGACCAAAACCTTGACTACCTTTCAGGCAACGTGGTAAAGTACGTGTGCCGTGCCGGATACAAGAACCATGAATCTGAAATGGATGATTGGCTTAAGGTAAAGGCTTACGTCGAACGCAAGATCAAAGCCATTTCCGAATCCCGCAACCGCTGATCACATGTCATCGCTGCTCCACCAAGCCATTACCTTCCGCGAGGTGATGGATCAACAGATTAACACCACTGATGAAACGGTACACGAACTACAAGCAAACCTTATCACTGAGGAATACATTGAGTTCTGTAACGCTTTTGATACTGAATTCACCACACTAGATCAGATAGAAGAAAACCGACTCAATCAACTCAAAGAGCTGGCTGATCTGGTATTTGTCTGCTATCAATACGCCGCTGCTCGTGGCTGGAATCTGGATGAAGCAATGCGCCGCATCTTTGAATCCAATATGAGCAAGCTTGTCGATGGGAAACCCCTTCGCCGCGAAGACGGTAAAGTTCTCAAAGGCCCTAATTACCAACCCCCCATCCTCGACGACCTTATCTAAACCAATGTCCACCAACAAGATTGCCCGCACTGGCCGTGTACAAAACTGGATTGATAACCCCGAGTCCCGCTTACCGGTCAGCTGTACCGTCTTCCAAGTGGACGATACGATGGAAGGGCCTGAGGGCATTGAAGCGTCATGGCGTTTTGTTTCGCACGCTTTGCGTAACGGAGCTGGCGTTGCTGTTCATCTCACTAAGCTACGTCCTAGAGGGGCAGAAAATGGAAAGGGCCTTACGGCGTCAGGTCCAGTCTCCTTCGCTCGAATCTATTCAGCCCTCAATGAAACCCTCCGCAGGGGCGGCATCTACAAGAATGGCGCAGTAGTCTGTCACCTTGATTACACCCATCCTGACGCCATTGAATTTGTCACTGCTTCCCGAGCCGATCTCGCCTGGGTTAAGCGGTGCCTCAATGTTGATGAAAACTTTCTCAAGTATGCCTCCGACGAACTGATTGATGCTACTATTGATGGTATCAAGAAGGGAGACATTTGGCTGAATAAGATCCGCTATGACGCTGAAGGAAATCGCATCCTCGGTAATGTTTGCCTGGAAGTGTATCTACCTAGTCGTGGTACCTGCCTTCTTCAGCATATCAATCTCGGAGCTTGCAGTATTGAGGATTTGGTTCCGGCATTTACTGAGGGTATGAGTTCTCTCATTGATCTTCATAGTAAGACCGGTGTGGGGGATACCGGTGAATACCTTCCCCCAGAGACTGATCGCCAGATTGGCCTCGGTGTTCTTGGTCTGGCTAACTTCCTTTGCCAGAATGGCGTAACGTATAAAGAGTTTGGAAACGCCCTTACCAAATTCCATACTCATCAACCGGAGCATACTCCGGCTTACCTCCTTGTCTCTGAACTTGCAAAAGCCATTGAGATTGCAGCACAGATTGCACGAGTCGCAAAGATGGACCGTGCCTTTGCTATTGCGCCTACGGCTTCCTGCTCTTATAACAACGTCGATCTTCGTGGGTATACTACTGCCCCCGAGCTGGCCCCTCCTATCTCTCGTCACGTCGATAGGGATAGTGGCACTTTCGGAGTCCAGTCTTATGACTACCCGCCGAACATCGAAATTGCATCTGAAGTAGGTTGGGATGCTTATAAGGAAGTTGTGGACGGTATCGTTCGCCTCTTCCAAAGCACGCTTCTCTTCCACGGATACAGCTTCAACAGTTGGTCTGACGTTGTTACCTATGACCGAGACTTTATCCATGAGTGGACCTACTCCCCTCAAACCAGTCTCTATTATTCCCTTCAGGTGATGCCTGATACTCAGGCCAAAGATGATGCATTGGCTGCCCTTGATGAGGACTTCCGTGATCTCTTTGCTTTTGATCAAGACATCGACCCTGACTGCGGCTGTCCCACTGTTAAACCCGAAAACGAACCCTGTATTCCCTGCGGAGAATGAGCCCAACCCTGTCGCCCTACGATCAAGTTATCAGCCGCAAACGCAAATGGACCCCTGTGGCGGTACAAAAGGGACAGGTGGTAGAGGGGGCCGAGGACGCACTCAAACGCGCCCTTGGTCTTCGCCACCTGGAATTGCCTGTGCGTGAGTTTCTTCAGCAAGCCCTTGATAAGGATTTGCCTTCTACCCCTGGTGTGCGGGAAGCCCTGCTCTCCAATCAGAAGGATGAAGAGAATCATGACCTGGCATTGAATTATGTTATTGATGCTCATGGTGCCAACATGAAGCATGAAGACGAAGCCAAGCACATCCTTCGGGCATGGCTTGACGCGCCTGAGCATCCGATACTCAAAGCAGCTATTCTGGAGCGTAGTGTCTTCTTCGTCGTCCTCCCCTTTTTCCGATTCAATGGAGACATCGGAATCCGCACCACAGCAGCAGACATCAGCCGCGATGAACAAACCCACGTCGCGGTCCACTCGATGGTCTGTTCCGAGCTGGGTCTCAGGTCCACATCAAGCCTCAATCGCTTACGTCGAGCGACTGTGGGATGGGTAGTTGATGGTCTTAAATCAACCACCAATAAGTATCTTGATAAGGACTTCTGGCTGAACCAGTCTGATTCTCTTTATGAAAGGGGAAAAGCTCCTGGTCTTTCTGATACCCAACGCGCTCGGATGCCTGCCTTTTTTGAGGCGGCAAACACCGATCTTCCACAGTATGGTTAATCCATGGCTTACCTTGATGAGGATCCCCTTCCCCTTACTCATGTAGTAGGGGGTAGGGTTGATTTGCTTCGGCTTATTGAAGAGCTTGAAGAAATGTATCCTGATCGTTTTCCTGAATACAATATAACAGAGCGGGAACTTGCTTTCCAAGCTGGTGCTATTGCTATCATCAGGCATCTTAAATCTAAAACTTCCAGAGATTAAGATCATGTGTCTTGCTCCTTCGGCCCCCCAGGCCCCATCTATGCCCGCCCCTCCGCCGCCCCCTCCGGCACCTCCGGCACCTCCTCCGGCTCCTGTTAGTGCTGGTGAAAAGGTTGGTACTATTAAGACTGCTGCTAGTATGCGAGGCGCTCGTCAGAAAGCTACTGGCGCTGCTAGCTTCCGCGCTCCTACTCCCACCCCTACCATGGGTACCATCAGCGGCCAAGCAACTGGCCTCAACCCTCCTGGCGCTTAATTAAATGGAACATCAATCTGCTGCTGGCCGTTACTCTCGTCTGGCAAGCGACAGAACGATCTTCCTTGATACCGCTCGGGAGTGTGCAAGACTTAGTTTGCCTTACTTGCTTACACCAACTGGTGTATACAGTGGCCAACAACTACCCACTCCTTGGCAATCAATCGGTGCCAAAGGCGCAAACGTCATGGCCTCGAAGCTTATGCTTAGCCTGTTCCCTGTAACAGCTACGTTCTTTAAGCTTCAGATCAACGACGGTAAACTCGCCTCGGACCCCAATCTTGATGCTCGGATCAAATCTGAGATCGACCTGAGCCTCTCCAAAATGGAGCGGGTTATCATGCAACACGTTGCTGAATCACAGGATCGTGTGATCCTTCATCAGGCAATGAAGCATCTGATTGTAACCGGGAATGTCCTGGTCTACATGGGTTCGAGTGGTGTTAAGCTTTACCCTCTTGACCGCTATGTGGTCGTCCGTGATGGAGAGGGTCAACCCACCGAGATCGTTACTGTTGAATCTATCAACCGTCAATTCCTTCCTGAACAATTCCAAAAACCAAAGTCTTCCGTTAATCGGGTAGACGATAATACTTCTACTCCTTCTGTGGATGTGGCGGTAGGTGAGGATGAAGTCGCTGTGTATACGTGGGCTAAGCTTACGGACGGGCAGTGGCGTTGGCGTCAGGAAGTTGATGGTGAAATCATCGAAGATAGCTACGGCAAGTCTCCGAAAAACACAACCCCCTGGCTTCCCCTTCGCTTCAACATTGTTGATGGAGAGGACTATGGCCGTGGTCGCATTGAAGAATACCTTGGTGATCTGAAGTCCCTTGAGGGTCTGATGCAAGCCATGGTAGAAGGCTCTGCTGCTGCTGCAAAGGTTGTTTTCCTTGTCTCTCCTGCTGCTACTGTCAAACCAAGTGTGTTGGCAAAAGCAGGAAACGGTGCTATCATCCAAGGTAGGCAAGAAGATGTGTCTGTTGTTCAGGTTGCTAAGCAGGCTGACTTCTCTACGGCATATCAAATGATCACCCAGCTAACTCAACGGCTGAGTGAAGCCTTCCTTATTCTGACTGTTCGCCAGTCTGAACGTACTACCGCTGAAGAAGTTCGTGCTACCCAGCAAGAACTTAACGAACAGCTTGGTGGTATCTATGGAAACCTGACCACAGAACTCCTTCGTCCCTATCTTCAGCGGAAGTTGTTTGTTCTTCAACGGTCTGGTGTCCTTCCAAAGCTTCCTAAAGGAGTAGTCTTCCCGACTGTCATTGCTGGTATTGAAGGTATTGGCCGTGGTCAAGATCGGGAATCCTTGATGATGTTCCTTCAGACTATCTCTCAGGCTCTTGGGCCAGAGTCTATGATGAGGTTCATCAATCCAGAAGAAGCCATCAAACGTCTTGCCGCTGCTCAAGGCATCGATCCTCTTCAACTCATTAAGACTGCTGAAGAGCGTCAGAATGAAATGAAACAGCAGCAATCTCAGGCAACACAGATGTCCTTGATGGGTCAAGCAGGTCAGCTTGCCAAAGCTCCTATGATGGATCCTGAAAAGAACCCTGGTGTTACCGAAGCCCTTCAGAATACTGTTAATGGAATCGCAAGCGCCACTCAACCAGCCCCTCAACCCTGAGGACTTTGAACTCCCTTCTGAGGAGGCAACTTCGCTTTCTCCTCGTAAGAAGTCCGCAGGCAAACCGGTCGTTAAGACCGACACCGCTCGTCCCCAAAAGAAGCCAGTGATTATTCCTGGCCTTGGCGACGTTCGACTTGTTATCCACTGATCCACCCACCATGCCTGAAATCATTTTTGACGCAACTGATCCTGATGTGACAGAAGCTCGCCTTGAAAACGAAGCGAGGCTTGTGGACATTGGCGATAAGTTAATTGCTGAAGAAGAAGCACGTGATCTCGATAAGTATCAACGTGCGCGTGCTGATGAAGAGGCAGAACTTCGGTATGCTGGTAAATTCAAATCCGCAGAGGATCTTGAAAAGGCATACAAGGAGTTGGAAAAGAAACTTGGCCAGAAGGATGAGACCACTCAAGAAGAGGGTGATGATACCCGAGACGTGAGTGACTCTGCGGAAGAATCCACTGATGAGGATGTTTCCGATACCGCTAAGTTTATCCAAGAAGCCTCGGAGGAGTACTTCAGCAACTCCAATCAACTGAAACCTGAAACTGTTCAAAAGCTCAAAGAACTGCCGTCTGAGCAGCTCATCGATGCTTATCTAGAACTGCAAAAGAACGCAACCGTTCAGCGCCAAGAACTTACAGATACAGATGCTCAGGCAATCCTTTCTTCTGTTGGTGGTGAAGCTGCTTACAATGAAACACTTGCTTGGGCAGCAGATAATCTGAAGCCTGAGGAAGTAGCTGCGTTTGACAATGTTGTCAATAGTGGCAATAAAGATGCTATCTTCTTTGCAGTTCAAGCTTTGAATCAAAGGTATATGGATGCTGTCGGATTTGAAGGCAAACGTGTGTCTGGCAAGTCTGTCAAGAATACCGTTAAGGGCTTCCGTAGTCAAGCTGAACTGGCTCGTGCCATCTCCGATTCTCGTTATCGTGATGACCCTGCTTATCGGATTGACATCGAACAACGCCTGGCTGCAAGCGGCGATCTAATCTAACAGATCGCGGGGACTGCAATGTCCCCCTGCCTATTGAGGATGGGATAACCTCGTTAAAAACCCAGTCATGACTGGAGTGGGCCTTCTGCGGAAGATACCCCATGAAAGGACAACCCCCAAATAAAATTAAATAACCTCTCAAAGATCTTTGGGAATTAAGTTTCACATTCTTCATTCCCCCTAAAAACTGTGTCTGCAACTCTTACTCAACTTGGCCAGGTTAATAAAGCTGGCGACAAGAAGGCTCTGTTTCTGAAGCTCTTCACCGGCGAGGTCTATGAGGCCTTCCGTAATGCTACCATTGCTAAGGGTCTGGTGATGAACCGCACCCTGCGTAACGGCAAGGAAGCACAATTCATCCACACTGGCCGTGTGGCTGCTGGCTATCACACCCCTGGTGCGGCCATCCTCGGTAGCGGCAACCCCCCGGTTGCTGAGACCACCATCGCAATGGATGATCTGCTGATCGCCTCTGCGTTCGTTTATGACCTGGACGAAACCCTCGCCCAGTATGACATCCGTGGCCCCATTGCCCGTCAAATCGGTCAAAGCCTGGCTGAGTTCTATGATCGCCGCATCTTCCGTGTGCTGGATCGTGCCTCTGGCCTGACTGCCGCTGTGACCGGCGAGCCTGGTGGTTTCCGTGTGAACCTGGGTGCTAACAAGGAGTATGATGCTCAGGCTCTGGTTGATGGCTTCTTCGAAGCTGCTGCCCGCCTGGACGAAATCGCTGCTCCTAAGGAAGGTCGTGTGGCTGTGCTGTCCCCGCGTCAGTACTATGCCCTGATCAGCCAGGTCGATACCAACATCCTGAACCGTGAGTACGGTGCTGCCGGTGGTAGCCTGAACAGCGGCGAAGGTCTCTATGAGATCGCTGGTATCAAGATCTACAAGTCCAACAACATCCCCTTCCTTGGCAAGTACGGCTCTGCTGCCGGTACCGCCATCGACGCGACTGCTGTGACTGGTGAGAACAACAACTACGGTGTGGCTGCTGACTTCACCAACGCCTGTGGTCTGATCTTCCATCGTGACGCTGCTGGTGTTGTGGAAGCCATCGGTCCTGCTGTGCAGACCACCGGTGCTGACACCAAGGTGATCTACCAGGGTGACGTGATCGTGGGCCGTCTGGCCTATGGTGCCGGTGCCGTGCGTGTTGCCTGTGCTGGTGCGTTCCGTAACGTGGCCTGATTTAACTTAGGCTTTAATATGGGGTTAGCCTATTAAAGGTTAGCCCCTTTTTCTTTAATTATCCTGTCCGATAATGACAACCCAACTCCAAGCAATCAATCAGATGCTTAGTGGCATCGGGCAGGCCCCGGTGGTAAGCCTAGATGTCGCTAACCCCGAAATCGCTATCGCAGTTGACATCCTAGAAGCTGTCGATAGAGAAGTACAAGGCGAAGGTTGGCACTTCAATACTGAAGTCGCTTACCCCTTTACTGCTGATAACAGTGGAAACATTTATGTTCCCGCTAATGCTCTTCAGCTTTCGGATAACAAGTATGCCAACAGTCAGAAATACCAGACCGTATTGCGTGATGGCAGACTTTACGACAAAGTAGCCCATACCTATACGTTTACTGCCGGATCAACAATTAAATGCGATGTTGTTTGGAAGTTTGACTTTGAGGATCTTCCTCAAGTATTCCAAGATTACATCACCCAACGTGCGACCCGTGTCTTTGCAGGACGTGTTCTTGGTTCCCAGGAAATGGTAACCTTTAACGCTCAAGACGAAGCCCTACTGCGTTCCAACTGCCTGGCCTATGATACCAGCAGTTCAGATGTAAACATCTTTGGTCTTGAAACTGGTCAAAACTTCTACATCAGTTACACCCCTTTCCGTGCTATTGCTCGATAAATTATGGCTGCTATCTCACAAAGAACTGTTGGCCTGATTGGTGGGGTATCACAACAGCCTGACTCTTTAATGCTTCCAGGTCAGTTGCGAGAATGCGACAACTATTATCCTGATCCAACATTTGGACTTGTCAAAAGACCAGGAACACAGTTTGTTCGACGACTTGATAACTCAGTAGCTGGAGGCACTTGGTTCTTTATTTGCAAAGGCCTTAATGAAAAGCTTTTGCTTCAAATCGCTTACAACGGCGTAGTGCGTGTCTGGGATGCTCAAAGCGGAATCCAACAGACTATGAATGCGCTTTCTGGTACGGCTACCACGTATGCTAGTCATGCGAAAAGCTCTGACCTAGAAGTGCTTCAGATTAACGATTACATCTTTATCTTGAATAGAGGTATAATTGTTCAGGATGTTGCAACCACTTCCGCAGCCCAAACACCATTTGGTTATGTTACCTTAAGTACGATTGCTTACGATACAACCTACCGTGTCGTTCTTGATGGTACTGCTTTTACATACAACACCCCTACCTCTTCTGGTTCCAACCTAAACGCCAATACTATTATTACCAATCTGGTAAATACCATTAACGCCAATGCGGCTTACGTGGCTACCGGTATTGCAAACTACATCCATGTCCGCCGAGCCAACAATGCTGATTTTAGTATTGAAGCTACTGGTAGTATTTCTGGTACTGGTCTTGTTGCTTACAAAGGAACCGTAGATGGTGTTCAAGATTTGCCAAGCCAGTTTCTTAATAATCTGGTTGTAAAAGTAGCGGGTAATGCCGACACTAATGGCGATGATTATTACGTTAAATTTGTGACCAGTAACGGTGGAGCACAAGGCGCAGGTACTTGGGAAGAGACAATAAAACCAAGTGAGGTTCTTGGTATCAATCCAACAACCATGCCACATGCGTTGATTCGTGAGGCAAACGGCAGCTATACGTTCCGTGAGCTTAGCGCAGCAGCAGCGGCCTCCTATGTACTTTCTACGACGGTTACGGGCATTCCTACCGCTGTCAGTGTTACCTCAGTTGGTACTGCCCGTTGGAACATTGGGCAAACCTTTTCGGTTTACGGTGGAAGTGGCATTAACCTACGCCTAATTGTAACAGCTGTTAATGCTCAAAAGCAGATCACCTCTGTGCAAATTTCACGGGCAGGTCAAGGGTATACCGCTGCTAATGTTGTCTCAAACAATCAAGGCGATACCTTTACCATTACCACGGTTGGTTCTGCTACAATCTCAGGTAGCAGCTGGGCAAATCAATACTGGTCTCAACGAACAGTAGGTGATGTAGATTCCTCACCAAGCCCCAGCTTTGTTGGAAGCAACATTTCTGGTATTGCATTTTTTAAGAACCGTTTGGTTCTGATGAGTGACGAAAACCTTGTCTGCTCTCAAGCCGGTGAGTTTCTTGCGTTCTATCCTTCAACAGTTATTACTATTGTTGACAGCGATCCAATCGACATCTCTGCTGGTTCAACGACTCGTGTTGAATTTAGGTATGCTCTTCAGCAAACAAATGGCTTGCTGGTCTTTGCAGACAATGCTCAATATATTCTGCAAACACGAACAGAAGCATTTTCCCCAGCAACAGCTGAACTTAACCTGATCTCTAGTTTTAGCCACACCACTGAAATCAGGCCGTTGGATCTTGGCAGTACTGTTGTGGTGATAGAGGAAAACGAAAGATCAATCGCTGTAAATGAATTAACAATTAACATTGATGTCAACCCCCTAAAAAAGGAACTAAGCAAACTTATTCCAGCTTACATTCCAAATGGCATCACTTTAATTACCAACACCCTTAGTGCTTCGGTGTTTGGAGTTGTTTCTGCTCAAGAGCCTGACACGCTTTATTTGTTTAGGTACTATACCCAAGACAATGAACGTTTTATTGCTTCTTGGTTTAAGTGGACATTCCCTGCTCCTATTTTGGTAGCAGAACTTCATGAGGACGAAGCGTTTATTGTTCTTAACTGCGATAGTCAACCCGTCCTTTGTCGGATGGAATTATTGACAGAGACCCCTGGTGGTGCTATTCTGTTTGAGAATAAATACGTTGACCTTCGTATGGATTTGTTTGATTACAACCCAGCCAAGGCCTATGATGCTGGAAACAATGAAACAAAGATCTTCTTTGATGAAGGCGCTAACATTGCTTCCGCTCAACCCTGTGTGGTTAAGATCAGTCCTAATGATAACTCCTTTGTTGAGTACCCCACTCTTCAATATAATGCGGCTGCCCCTGCTGGACAGAAGTATTATGTAACCGTAGATGGAAATCAAACATCTGAACAGTTTGCCCTTGGCTATCAGATCACCTCAACCGCAAGGTTCCCTGGGTTCTATGTCAAAAAGGAAAAGGTATCAGATGAAATGAATATACCTACTATCCATCGCGTCCGTTTTTATAGCCACGAATCTGGACCCTTTGAAGCATCTCTTGATGTTCCAGGTCGGGCTACCTTTAACATCACCCTTCCACAGATCACAGCAAACCAAAGCCAAGCCAACGAGGCTCCAATGCTGCGAACTGCAGAAAACATTGTTCCTATTATGGCAAAAGGTAAAGACGTTGACCTTAGTATTATCTGCAATGCTCCTTTTCCTTTGGCTTTGGTTACAATGACCTGGGAAGGCACCTACAACAACAAAGGCATTAAATCCGTATGATTCACGAAATCCGTCCAGCCACAATCGAAGACACTATCTATTTGGCTGAGCACCTTCAGACGGATGATCTTACTGAAATCCTCGGGTGGGGCCACAATCCATTTAAGGTTCTACCCGAGTCTTTTTCTCAGCTTGATAATCCAATCTCTTTTTTGATTAAGGATAAGCTGTGTGGGATGGCGGGGGTATCCAGAACCGATGCCCAAAGCGGAGCGATTTGGATGTTAACAACAGATCATGTCCGTCCGTATCCAAAACTATTTTTTAAGGAGGCCAAAAAATGGGTCGATCAACAAACCTCCTATGCTGTGCTTCATAACATAGCTGATCCTAGAAACCGAATGCACATGAAGCTTCTTCACCTTCTTGGGTTTAAGAAACTTAGTTATGTGACTGTCGGACCACAGAAACTAACTTATGTTGAATTTGCCAAACTAACAAGGTAATTATTATGTGTGGCCCTTTAGCAATCGGAATAGCAACAGCTGTCATGGGTGGTTTGCAATCGATTGCAAGTTACCAACAACAAACAGCACAGTACGATTACGAAAAGCAGGTTGCTGATGTCCAATACCAATCGCAGATGCGTGCGTATGAGGAATCTCAACGAGCCTATCAAGAACAGATTCGCGCAAATGAGGCTGCGGCTAATCGCGCTTATCAACAGGAACAACTTAAATTAAAGAGTGAGTATGACAAAGCAGCCCAGGATGCACAGCAGTTAATGATTGCTAAGCTCCAACAGCAGGGGCAGGTGTTTGCTTCTGGTCGTACTGGTAAATCCATTGCTCTTCTTGCCAGCGATGCCGAACGGGAGTATGGTAAGGATCTTGCCAACTTAGGTACTAACCTTGGTTATGCTCAAACGGCCTATGAGTTTGGGATGCTTGATATTGAATCTCAGGCCCGCTCCGCTAACGCTCAGGCAGCATCTCAACGGATGGTGCGTCCTATTGAACCCATGATGGGTCCAAAACCCAGTGCTACTGGTATGGTGCTTGGTATTGGTACTTCAATTCTTGGCGGTGTTACGACTGG
>SXGQ01224995.1_pt1 | contig 18347 bp, 19 predicted proteins | sample 3178371 | NCBI WGS metagenome assembly SXGQ01 (sample SAMN11356859, study PRJNA531348) | freshwater metagenome | isolation source: freshwater sample F1-20 | place: China: Fuxian Lake, Yuxi | collected 2017-12-25 | reverse complement strand
TTGCCGCCGGTGAGGCGCCAGATCAGGAACGTGTCGATGGTGCCGAACAGCACTTCGCCCTTCGCGGCGCGGACGCGCAGGCCGTCGTGGGAGTCGAGCAGGTGCTTGATCTTTGTACCCGAGAAGTAGGCGTCCACGACGAGGCCGGTCTTCTTTCGGAAGGCCGGCTCGTGACCTTCGGCCTTCAACCGATCGCAGATCGGCGCGGTCACGCGGCTCTGCCAGACGCTGGCGTTGGCGATCGGCGTGCCGGTGGCCTTGTCCCACAGCACCGTAGTCTCGCGCTGGTTGGTGACACCGATCGCGGCAATCTCGGCCGCCGTGATGCCGGCCTTCCCGAGCGCGTCCTTCGCCGTCTGCAACTGCGTCGCCCAGATCGCTTCGGGATCGTGCTCGACGTGCCCCGGCCCGGGGAAGAGCTGCGGAAACTCCTGCTGCGCCGTCGCCACCGCCGTGCCCGCGCGATCGAACACGATCGCGCGGCTCGAGGTCGTGCCCTGATCAAGGGCGAGAACGAATTTCATTTGCTGGCCTCCGGGGCCTCGTGGTGCTGGTTAATGAACAGGTCATAGAGCCACGCGCCGAGCACCGCGCCGACGCACGGCGCCACGATCGGTACCCACCACCAGCCACCGCCCGCCGTGAAGACGCCGGGACCCCAGCCCGCCACCAGCGTGAACAGCCGCGGTCCCAAGTCGCGGGCCGGGTTGATGGCGTAGCCGGCGTTGAAGCCGAAGGCGACGCCGATAGCCACGACTAGCAGGCCCACCAGTGGTCCCGTGAGCCACGCCGGCGGCGCCACGTTCTTCTGGTCGGTCACGGCCAGCACGCCGGCCATCAGCAACATGGTGCCAATGACCTGGTCCACGAAGCCACCGGCCAAAGACAGGTACGGCTGCGGATAGGTGGCGAAGATGCCGGCCGTGGCGGTGGCCCCCTCGATCAGTCGCGTCCCGCCGTCGAAGGCCGTGAACGCCTCGCGATAGTTGAGGAACACGAGGGCGGCGCCGGCGAACGCGCCGGCGGTCTGGGCCAGCGCATACGGCAAGACCTTGTGCCAGGGGAACGTGCGATGCACCGCCAGGGCAAACGTCACCGCCGGGTTCAGGTGCGCGCCCGAGACGCCGCCGGCGGCGTAGATCCCGAGCATGACACCGAGGCCCCAGCCGACGTTGATGCCCAGGTACGAGCCATTGCCGTCCTGGCTGAGCACCGTCTGGGCGACCACGCCCGCGCCAAACGCGATCAGGATGAACGTGCCGAAGAACTCTGCTGCAGCTTCTCGCGCGGTGCCTGTGAGCATGCGCGGGATTCTACTTCACGCGAAGGACGATAATGTGCTGCCAGGGCAGGACGTCGATCACCTTGTCGATCACGAAGCCCTCGGCCTCCAGTTCCAGCTTCACCTCGGCCACGCTCATCTTGTGGACTTCGAGAATGGGCACCTTCGGATCCTCCTTGCGGAACTCGACCAGCACCAGCCGCCCGCCGGGCTTGAAGACCGGGCGCAGCTTCTGCAGGAACACCTGAGGGTTCTGGAGTTCGTGATACACGTCCACCAGGATGGCCAGATCGATCGACGCGTTGGGCAGCGTCGGGTCCTCCATGGTGCCGAGGACCGGGGTGACATTGGCCAGTCCTTCGCGCTTGATCCGGCGGTTCAGGAGCTCGATCATCCCCGGCTGGATGTCGGTGGCATACACGCGGCCGGCCGCGCCCACCAGCTTCGACATCCGCGACGTGTAGTAGCCGGAACCGGCGCCAATGTCGGCCACCACCATGCCGGGCTTCAGCTCGAGGACCGCCAGTGCCTTCGAGGGCGCCTCTTCCGCCTCCCGCTCGGGCCGCTCCAGCCAGCCGGCGCCGCCGACGCCCATGACCGGCGCAAACACGCGCCCGCTGACCGGGTGCCGGCGCTGCGCCTCGGCGACCGTCACGAATCCGATGGAGAGAGCGAGAATCAACGCGGTGGTCCGGGTTAACATGAAGAGCTTTCCTATTCTCATGACGTGGTCCGCACGAGCGGCGTCCCCGGGCGACATCCCGGCGATAGCCCAACTCTACAACGAAGGGTATGGCCGGCCGCGTGGGCGGTTCGACGGCGTGCCAACCTCGTCCTATCGTACTCGCGACCGCTACCAGAAGCACGGCAAGCTCGACGGGGTGTGGCGCGACGCGGTGATCGTGGAGCGCATCATTCCCGAGAACGTGCGCTGATGAGACGAACGGTCCCACAACTGATTTCGCTCGCGGCCCTTGTTCTGGGCGTCGCCCTCTTCATCTACACAGTGATGGGCCTCGACCGTGACGAGACCTTCCGGCAGGTGCGCGAGCTGGGCCTGGCCTTGCCGATCGTGCTGATCCCGAGCGTGATCTGGCACGTGATGCGCGCGGCCGGCTGGTGGGTGTGCTTCCCGCCCGAGGTGCGGCCATCGTTCTGGCGGGTGTTCCGCGTCCGGCTGGCCGCCGACGCCGTCGGCTACTTCACCATCCGCGGCGTGGCCAGCGAACCGCTTCGGGTCGTGCTCCTGATGGACCGGGTGCCGCCGGTGGTCTCGGCCGCGGCGTCGGTGCTCGAACGCACCGCCATGGGCATCATGAGCGTGGTTGGTGTCGGGATGTTTGCGGCGTTTGCGGTCTCGTCCGACATGCTGCCGCGCGCCTGGCAGGGCGTGTTCCTGGGCATCGCCGCCACGGCGCTGGTCGTGCTGGTGTTTTCGCTGCTGTTCCTGATGCGATCGGGACGCTATTTCGGCCCGCTGATCTCGAAGATTCACGCCCGCACCGGATGGCGGTGGGCCGGCGGCCGCACGGTGCGGATCATCAGCACCGTGGAAGATTTGTTCCTGAAGCTGGCGCGGACTGATCCGCAGCGGCTCGAGGCGCTGGTCGCGCTCAGCGTGGCGTGCTATGCGGTGATGGCGCTCGAGGTCTACCTGGTGTTCTGGGCCATGGGCGAATCCATCTCGCTGTGGGTCGGCATTATTGTCGAAACGTTCACGCGATCGGCGAGCGTCGCGAGCGGCGCGATTCCGGGCAACCTTGGCGCCCTCGAGGCGTCGAACGTCGCGGTGGTGAAGGCGCTCGGCCTGGCCGGTGGCGGCACACTGGCGCTGTTCCGGCGCGTGCGCAGCCTGATCTTCGCCACCGCCGGCCTGGCGTTCTACCCGCGCGACACCGTCGCCGCCGCGCCCACGGCCGAGGCGCCCGGATGCTGACCAAGGTGGTTGCGGCCATCACCGCGTGGGCCACGGGCCTGGGGGGCGTCGGCCTGTTCATCATCGCCGCGCTCGACTCGTCGTTCCTGTCGTTTCCGCAGGTCAACGACGTGCTGGTGATGTTGCTGAGCGCGAAGTACCCCGAGCGCATGATCTACTACGCCGGCATGACCACCGCCGGTTCGCTGCTCGGCTGCTATGCGCTCTTCGCCGTCGCCCGCCATGGTGGCGAGGTGTTCATGCGCAAGCGCCTCAAGGGCGCGCACGTCGATCGCGCCATGCGGCTCTACCAGCGCTTCGGTATTCTCGCGGTGGTGGTACCGGCCCTGCTACCGCCGCCGGTGCCGTTCAAGGTGTTCGTCGTACTCGCCGGCGCCGCGAATGTCGCGACCTGGCGTTTCGTCGTCGCGATTGTGGTCGGCCGCGGCATCCGCTACTTCGGCCAGGGCTACCTGGCGGTGCTGTACGGCGAGCAGGCGCTGGATTACATGCAGGCGCACGGCGCCGACATCGGCATTGGACTGGCGGTGCTGGCGCTGGCGTCCGGTCTCGGACTGGTGATGCTGCGGCGACGCCGGCAGGCTCCGGCATGATCGAGTTGCTGCCGTTCCGGTCGGTGCACGTCGACCTGGTGTTGACCGACCACGCCGCGGCGCTCGCTAAACGGGACCAGTACCTGCCACTGCTGTCGCCCGAGGAGCGGGAGCGCATGGCGCGGTTCGTGTTCGAGCGCGACCGGGTCCGGTTCCTGCTGACCCGCGCGCTGGCCCGCACCACCTTGTCGCGGTACGCGCCGGTGGCGCCTGCCGACTGGCACTTCAGTGCCAACGCGCACGGCCGGCCCGAGATTCTCGACCGGCCGGCGGGCGTGCCCGACTTGCGGTTCAACCTCTCCCACACCGACGGCCTGATTGCCTGCGCGGTGACGATCGGCCGAGAAGTGGGCATCGACGTCGAACACGTCGGGCGCCGATTGACGCAGGACGTCGCGGCCCGCTTCTTCGCGCCGGCCGAGGTCGCGCACCTCCAGTCGCTGCCGGCCGTTCAGCAGGAGCGAGCGTTCTTCGATTACTGGACCATGAAAGAGGCCTACATCAAGGCCCGCGGCCTTGGCCTGGCCTTGCCGCTCGGCGACTTCGCGTTTCAGTTCGCGCCGGACCGGCCGCCGACCATCACCATCGAACCGTCGCTGCAGGACGATCCGGCAACCTGGCAGTTTCAGCAGGACTGGCCCACGCCGATCCACCGGCTCGGCCTGGCCGTCCGCCGCACCGGCGACGACCTGCCGGTGCGCCTGCGGCAAGTCGTCCCGTGAAGCTCTGGGCGACGAGCGATCTCCACGTCGGCTACGAAGAGAACCGGCGGGTGGTCGACGCCTTGCCGGCGTTCCCGGACGACTGGCTGATCCTGGCCGGCGACACCGGCGAGACGCCGGCCCACCTCGACTTCGTCCTGCGCAGCCTTGAACCGAAATTCGCCCAGGTGATCTGGACGCCGGGCAACCACGACCTGTGGACGCCGAAGACCCTGCCGCCGAACCAACGCGGCGCGGCCCACTACGAGCGGCTGGTCGCGCTCTGCCGCCGCTACGGCGTGTTCACTCCGGAGGATCCGTACCCGCGGTGGCCCGGCGACGGGCCGCTGCGCGCCATCGTCCCGACCTTTACCCTGTTCGACTACTCGTTCCGGCCGGATCACATTGCTCGCGAAGACGCCCTCACCTGGGCCGCCGAAACGGGCATCCGGTCGGCTGACGAGGACCTGCTGGCCCCCGATCCGTATCCGAACTGCGACGAGTGGTGCGCCGCTCGCGTCGCCGCCACCGAAGCGCGGCTGGATGCCATTCCCAGGGACGCGAAGCTGATCGTCGCCAATCACTTCCCGCTGCGCCGCGACCTGGCCGTGCTGCCGCGGATCCCGCGTTTCTCGATCTGGTGCGGGACGATGAGAACGGACGACTGGCACCGCCGCTACCACTTCGAGACGGTCGTCTCGGGCCATTTGCATCTCCGCTCGTCGCGCGAGATCGACGGCGTGAAGTTCGAGGAAGTGTCGCTCGGCTATCCCAAGCAGTGGAACCAGTCACGCGGACTCGAGCACTACCTGCGTCGCATCCTGTAATCAGATCTTGACCAGGCGTTCGGCGGCGGCCGTCAAGGTCTCGTCCTTCTTGGCGAAGCAGAACCGCAGCACTGGTCCGCCGGTGTCCTTGTAGAGGAACGCGGAGACGGGAATCGACGCGACCCCGTGCTCGACGATCAGCCGGTGGGCGATCTCCTTGTCGGTCTCGCTTGAGATCGCCGAGAAGTCCATCAACTGGAAGTAGGTGCCGCCACAGGCGAGCGGCTTGAAGCGCGAGCCGGCGGTCAGCTCCAGGAACAAGTCCCGCTTGCGCTGGTAAAAGCCCGACAGGTCCCGTGCGGCGGGATCCTTGCGCACGAACTCCGCGAACGCCATCTGCGACGGCGTGTGCACGGTGAACGTCACGAACTGGTGGACGCGCGTGACTTCAGCCATCAGCGTCTGCGGCCCGACACAGTAGCCCACCTTCCAGCCGGTCGTGTGGACGGTCTTGCCGAACGAGCTGATCACCATCGATCGGGCGCGCAGGTCCTCGTAGCGCAGCAGGCTCTCGTGGCGGCCGCCGTCGAAAATGATGTGCTCGTACACTTCGTCGCCGATCAGGAGGATGTTCGTGCCGTCAACGATCGACTGCAGCTGCTTCATGTCATCGGCCGACCACATCATGCCGGTCGGGTTGTGCGGCGTGTTCACCAGGATGAGGCGCGTCTTCGGCGTAATGGCGCGGCGGACCTCGTCCCAGTTCACCGTGTAGTCGGGATAGCGCAGGCTCACGAACACCGGCACGCCGCCGCTCAGGCGAATCACCGGCACGTACGAGTCGTAGCACGGCTCGAACAGCAGCACCTCGTCGCCGGGCTGCACGAGCGCCGTCAGCGTCGCATACAGGCCGGCAGTCGCGCCCGAGGTGACGAGGACCTCGGTCACGGGATCGTAGCGCGGACCGTACAGCTGCTCGACCTTGGCCGCGATGCCCTCGCGCAGCGCCAGCACGCCCGGCATGGGCGCGTACTGGTTGTGGCCCTCGCGCATGGCCTTGGCCACCGCCTCGACCAGCGCCGGGTCGCAAGCAAAGTCGGGAAATCCCTGCGACAGGTTGATGGCCTGGTGCTCGTTGGCCAGCCGGGTCATCACCGCGAAGATGCTGACGCCGATATCGGGGAGCTTGGAGGCGACGGGAACGGCCGAGGTCATGACGGTCCCCACATTCTGACACGGCAACGGGGTTACAATCGCCGCCATGGTATTTCTCTTTGCCCTGCTCCTCGGCGTGCAGTCGCCCACGACCTACGCCCGGCCCGAGTTACTCGTCGACACGGCCTGGCTGACCCAGCACCTGAATGACCCGAACCTCCGCGTGGTCGACATGCGCACCCGTGGTTATGCCGAGGGGCACATCCCGGGGGCCGTGTTCGTGGACAACAACTGGATTCGCAATCCGAAGGCGCCACCGACCTTCCTGCCGACGCCGGCCGAGTTCGAGACATTGATGTCGCGGCTCGGCATCTCCAGCACCACGCGCGTCATTGCCTACGACGATCGCGGCGGGCTCTACGCCGCCCGCCTGTGGTGGATCCTGAACCACTACGGCCACGCCAACGCGGCGCTGCTCGACGGCGGCTGGAACAAGTGGTCGGCGGAACAGCGGCCGACCAGTGCCGACGTCCCCAAGCCGGCAGCGGCGGTGTTCACCGTCAAGCCGGGCACGGTCAGGGTGGCGACCGCCGATGACGTGAAGGCGGCGATCAACAAGCCGGGCGTCAAGCTGGTGGACGCGCGGACGCAGAATGAGATCGACGGCAAGGACCTGCGCAACATCAAGCGCGGCGGCTTCATCGAGTCGTCGGTGCCGGTCTACTGGGAAGACACGATGGATCCGGTGACCAAGGCCATGAAGCCGGCGGCGGAGCTCGTGAAGCTCTATCGCGACAAGGGGATTCTGCCCTCCGATCAGGTCACCGTGTATTGCCAGGTCGGCATGCGCGCCTCCCACGACATTTTCACGCTGGCCCTGGTCGGCCACGACCTCACCAGGCTGTCGAACTACTACGGGGCCTGGGAAGAATGGGGCAATCGCGACGACACGCCCATCAAGACCAAGAATCCTTAGGTGCCCTATAATCCGCCCGGAGGCTTTGCCATGATTCGCCGTGCATTCTTCGTTGTGATGGCCCTGCTGGCCCTGTCGTCGCTGACGATCCAGGCCGGCTCGTCCCCGGCCCGCGCCAAGTTGGGGATGGTGATCACCCAAAGCGACATCGCTTCGCAGATTGGGTTCGAAGTCATCAAGAACGGTGGCAACGCCATCGACGCGGCCGTGGCCACGGGCTTCGCCATGGCGGTGACGCACCCGACCGCCGGCAACATCGGTGGCGGCGGCTTCATCGTCTATCGGCCGGCCAAGGGTGAACCGGTGTCGTATGACTTCCGCGAGGTCGGGCCGGCGCGGTCGTCGCCGGAGATGTGGCTGAAGGACGGCAAGTACGACTTCGACACGCATCACAACAGCCACATGTCGGTGGGCGTGCCCGGCACGGTGGCGGGGTTGCACCTGGCCTGGAGGGAAGCCGGCTCCAAGCCGTGGAAGGAGCTGGTCGAGCCGTCGATCAAGCTGGCGCGCGATGGCTTCGAGGTCTCGCACGGCCTGGCACGGTCGCTGGCGTCGATGATTCCCGAGTTCAGGAAGTATCCGGCCTCGCTCGCGCAGTTCTCGAAGAACGGCCAGCCGTACGAGGCCGGCGACATCTTGAAGCAGAGCGACCTGGCGCGCACGCTGACGCGCATTGCCGAGCAGGGCCCGGCCGGGTTCTACGAGGGTGAAACCGCGGCGCTGATCGAGAAAGAAATGCGGGCCAACGGCGGACTGATCACGGCCGGCGACCTCAAGGCATACGAGGCCAAGAAGCGCGGTGTCGTCAAGGGCACCTACCGCGGCTATGACATCTATGGCATGCCGCCGCCAAGCTCGGGCGGCATGGCCATCGTCCAGATGCTGAACGTGCTGGAGGGATTTGACCTCAAGGCCAACGGCTACGGTTCGGCGAAGAACATCCACTGGACCGCCGAGGCCATGCGCCGCGCGTTTGCCGATCGGGCGCGCTACCTCGGCGACCCCGACTTCGAGAAGGACATCCCGCTGCCGATGCTGATCTCGAAGGACTACGCCAACGGGCTGCGCAAGACCATCGATCCGAACAAGGCGTCGAAGTCGTCCACCACCTCGTTCACGTGGACCAGCGAATCTCCCGAGACGACGCACCTGTCGATCGTGGATGCCAGCCGCAACGCGGTCGCCATGACCTACACCCTCGAATACGGCTACGGCTCGCGCATCGTCGTGCCCGGGGCCGGCTTCCTGCTGAACAACGAGATGGGCGACTTCAACGGCCAGCCCGGATTGACCGACGAGCGCGGCATGATCGGCACCAACCCCAACCTGGCGCGGCCCGGCAAGCGCATGCTGTCGAGCATGGCGCCGACCATCATCGCCAAGGACGGCCAGCTGTTCATGGTCACCGGCACCCCTGGCGGGCGCACCATCATCAACACGGTACTGACGACGATTCTCAACGTGATCGACTACGGCATGAACGCCCAGGAAGCCGTCGACGCGGGGCGCCTGCACCACCAGTGGCTGCCCGACCGGATCAATGTGGAGCGGTTCGGCGTCTCGGCCGATACCCTCGCGCTGCTGCGGGCCATGGGCCACACGGTGAACGAAGGCGGCAACCAGGGCGCCGCCCAGGTGATCGTGTTCAACCAGAAAGAGAACATGCTGGAGGGCGGGGTCGATCGCCGGCCCGCCGACGGCGGCGCGGCCGGCAAGTAACTAGCGTTCGGTGCGGTTGACGTATTCGAAGCCGAAGCGTCCCTTCACGCACAGATTCCCACGGGTGACGTCGTTGTCGAACGGCGACGTCACCTTCACGATCTGCTGATCCTGCACGTGCACGGTCAGCGTGCAGCCGACACCACAATACGGACAGATCGTATCCGTCACGGCCTGCGTCTCGGGCCGCCATTCCCCGGCCTGCCGCAGCTCGAACTCCGGCGTCGCCATCAGCGCGCCGGTCGGGCAGACCGCGATGCAATTGCCGCAATAGACACACGCCGAATCGGGCAGCGGCACGTCGAGCTCGGTCGAGATGTGGGCGGCGAAGCCGCGGCCGGCGACCGCGATGGCAAAGGTGTTCTGCGCATCGGCGCCGCAGGCCTCGACGCACTTATAGCAAAGGACGCATTTGCCGTAGTCCCTCACGTACAGGTCATTGTCAATCTTTACGGGTTGAGCCACAGAGGACACGGCGGACGCAGCGCCGATACTGTCTTGAAAGCGTTCTGGACGAGCTCCGTACTCCAGCATCATCTCGCTCAGTCCGGGCGCGGTACTCAGGTCGACCGAGGATGCCAGCAGTTCCAGGACCAACTTGCGTGACAGGTCGACCCGGGGCGAGCGCGTCTTCACGACCATGCCGGCCTCGGCCGTGCGCGAGCAGGCCGGCGCGAGCACGCGCGCGCCCTCGACCTCGACGACGCAGACGCGGCAGGCATTTACCGGGGTGAGGGTCTCGAGGTAGCACAGCGTCGGAATAGTGATGTCGAGCGTCGTGCAGGCGTCGAGCAACGTCGCGCCGGCCGGCGCCTCGACCGCTCGCCCGTCGATGGTCAACGGCACCATCACCGGCGCCGGTTCGGACGGCGGTGCGGGAATGACCGCCGCCGGCGGCGGCAGGCGGAAGGAAATCTCGTCGTTGGTCATGAGCCAGTTCCCTTGAGTGACGGGAGGATCGCGTAGGCTGACTCGATGGCCGATGCCGCCGTCTGCCCCAGGCCGCAGATCGACGCGTCTCGCATCGCCTGACCCAGCTCACTCAGGAGCACCCGGCCCTGATCCCCGATCCCTGATCCCCGGTCCCGGCCACGCAGAAGCTCTTCCTGCCTGACCGTGCCGACGCGACACGGGACGCATTGGCCGCAGGATTCATCGCGGAAGAACTGCGCGATGCGGGCCAGCGTGTCCGGCAGGTCGGCGGTCTCGTCGAACACCATGATCACGCCCGATCCCAGGGTGGCGTTGGCGGCGCGCGCGCCTTCGAAGGACAGCGGCATGTCGAGGGCGTCGGGGCCGACGAACGTTCCCGCGGCGCCGCCCAGCAGCACGGCTTGCAGCCCACGGCCGCCGGGAACACCACCGGCCAGGTCGATCGCATGACCCAGGGTCTGGCCACACTCGATCTCATACAGGCCGGGTCTGGCCACGTGACCCGACAGGCAGAACAGGCGGGTGCCGGCAGACCCGGCCGTGCCGATCTTGGCCCACTCCGCGCCGCCGTCGATGAGGATGTCGAGGACGTTCACGAGCGTTTCGACGTTGTTCACCACCGTGGGCTTCCCAAACACCCCGGTCTGGGCGGGGAACGGCGGCTTCGACCGCGGCTCCCCCCGCTTGCCCTCGATCGAGTTGAAGAGCGCCGTCTCTTCCCCGCAGATGTACGCGCCGCCGCCACGGCGAATCTCGATCTCGAAAGCGTAACCTGAGCCTGCGACGCTCGACCCCAGCAATCCGGCCGCGCGTGCCTGTGCGATTGCCGCGCCGATCGCCCTCTCCGACTCCGGGTACTCGCCGCGAATGTAGATGAACCCGCGCCCGGCGCCCGTCGCCAGGCCACAGATGGCCATGGCCTCGATCACCGCAAACGGGTCCTGCTCCATCAACACGCGATCCTTGAACGTGCCGGGTTCGGACTCGTCCGCGTTGCAGACCACGTAGTGCGGCGTCGCCGGCTCACGAGCCACCGCCTCCCACTTGCGGCCGGTCGGAAACGCCGCGCCGCCGCGCCCCAGCAACTTCGCCGCCGAGACCTCGGCGATGACCGCGGCCGGCCCGATCTCAATCGCCCTGGCCAGCGCCACATAGCCGCCGTGCTCGCGATAACTCGCCAGGCTGGATGGATTGCTGCGGCCCATTCGCCTGAGCAACGTGGCGCCACTGACCGTCGAAGCCGACCAACCTGAAGGTTGGTCGCCACGCTTCATCTCGTCAGCGGCCGGGAGTGGCGACCAATCTTTAGGTTTGTCGATTCCCTTCAGCGCGTCGACGACCGCTTCGGCACTCGTAAGCGGGCTGATCACGAATCGCTCCGGATTCGCGCCTGCCCTGGTGACGAGCGCCGCCGAACCGCGGTCGCATTGCCCCAGACAGGGCGAGCGATGCACCGCGTGACCGAGACGCGCCTCCAGCTCGCGGCACACCCGTTCCGCGCCGTGCAGGCGGCAGGCGATGTCGTCGCAGACATGCGCGACCGCAGTGGGGCGAGACTCGGTGGCCAGCAGGTGATAGAAGGTGACGACGCCCCACGCCTCGGCGGGCGGGACCGACAGCCGCGTGCAGACGTAGTTGAGGGCACCGTGGCTGATCCAGCCGATGGCGTCCTGCACCGCGTGAAAGGCCGGCAGCAGCAGATCGCGATCGCCCGTCACCTGCCGTCCGCCAATGGCCGTGCGCCCGTCGCGGGCGATGTCACGCGCCGCGCCTTGCCATCCGGTCGGCGGGGGCCCCAGCCGGCGATCGACCGCCGCGCGCTCGGCTGCGGTGGCTTCGGCGCCGACGATATGCAGGTCCATCAGGCGTGCTCGATCCGAATGGCCGTCGCCTTGAACTCCGCCGTGCCCACGCGGGGATCGGTGGCATCACTCGTCAACATGTTGGTCGCCACCGAATCGGGGAAGTGAAACGTCATGAACGTCAGCCCCGGCCGCAGCGCCTGGTCGATGTGAACGGGAGCGACGACCGCCCCCCGGCGGGAGGTGACGCGGACACGCTGCCCCTCCTCGAGGCCAAGGCGGCGGGCGTCTTCGGGCGAGACGTCAATCGTCTCACCGCGGCGCGTCGGCGAGTGGTACGCGCCGGTCTGGACGCCGGTGTTGTACTCCGCCAGCCGGCGGCCGGTCGTCAGGCGGTAGGGATAGTCGGCGGTGAGTTCATCGAGGGGCAGCTCGTGGATCACCATCGAGAACGGTGCCCGCGGGCCGCGGACCGGCCGTTCCCACAACCGGCCGTGCAGGAACAACTCGCCGGGATGCTGCTCGTCGTAACAGGGCCACTGCAGCCCCGAGTGCTGCTCGAGCCGCGCGTAGCTCATGCCGGCGTGCATCGGCGACAGGCGCCGGACTTCGTTCCACATGGCCTCGGGGTCGGGGACCCAGTCGTGACCAAGCCGGCGGGCCAGGTCGCAGATGATCGCCAGGTCTTCGCGCGCCTCGCCGGGCGGGTTCAGCGTCTTGCGCACGCGCTGCACGCGGCGCTCGCTGTTGGTGAACGTGCCTTCCGATTCAAAGGCGCCGGCCGCGGCGGGAAACACGACGTCGGCGCGTTGGGCGGTCTCGGTCAGGAAGATATCCTGCACGACCAGCAGGTCGAGGCCCTCGAGCAACTGCGTGGCGCGGTGTTGGTCGGCCTCAGACTGCACGGGATTCTCGCCAATGACGTAGAGGGCGCGCAAGTCGCCACGGCCCATCGCATTGAACATGTCCGAGAGGTGCCAGCCGCGCTTCGCCGGCAGGGTCACGCCGTAACAGCGATCGAATTTCCGGCGTGCCTCGTCGTTTTCGACATGCTGAAAACCGGGGAGCCGATCGGGCAGCGCGCCCATGTCGCCGCCGCCCTGCACGTTGTTCGGGCCGCGCAGAGGGTTCCGGCCTGAACCCCAGCGGCCGACGTGCCCGGTCAGCAGGGCGAGATTGATGAGCGCCATCACGTTGTGGACCGCGGTGTGATGCTCCGTGATGCCCAGCGTCCAGCAGATCATGGCGCGCTTCGCCGTGGCGTAGGTGTGCGCCATCTCGCGGATCACGGCCGCCGGGACGCCGGTTTCGGCCTCGCCCGCGGCGAGCGTCCACGGCTCGACGAGGGTCCGGTAGGCATCGAAGCCGGTGGTGGCGTGCTCGATGAACTCCTGGTTGGCCAGGCCGCTGGTGATGATCTCGCGGGCCATCGTGTTCGACAGCGCGATGTCGGTGCCGATATCGAGGCCCGCCCACACCTCGGCCCACTGCGCGGAGGTGGTGCGCCGGGGGTCGATCGCATAGAGCTTCGCCCCTCGCTTCAGCCCCGCGAGCAGGTGGTGAAAGAAGATCGGGTGCGTCTCGCGGGCGTTCGATCCCCACAAGAGAATGCAGTCCGTCTCTTCAATCTCCTGATACGAGCTGGTGCCGCCACCCATGCCGAATACCGCCGCCAGACCGGCGACGCTCGGGGCATGTCAAGTGCGGTTGCAGCTGTCCAGGTTGTTCGAGCCCATCACCACGCGCCCGAACTTCTGCGCCGCGTAGTTCATCTCGTTCGTGCTTTTCGAGCAACTGAAGAGGCCGAAGGCCTGGCCACCATGGGTCTGACGCACGGTGTCGAACCCGGTCGCGGCGCGCTCCAGAGCTTCGTCCCACGAGGCCTGCCGGAGCGGGCCGCCGCGGGTGTCACGAACGAGCGGATGGACAATGCGCGTCATCCTGCTCATCGTGGTTTTAAGGTAGCACGGTCCACTGAGCGATGGGGATCGACAGGAGCAGATAACGCCGCCGCAACGCGATCACGTGGCCCGGCAGCTCCCTGGTGCTGAACTCCCCGGCCCGGCAGCGGTCGCGCAGGCGGCGGATCTCAATCCGGTAGAGGTCGTTGATCTGTTCCCGCAGGCGTTCGGGCGAGGTGCCGGGCCCTGGCGCCAGGCCATGCCGCACCAGTTCTTCGGCGACGTCGGGTCGATAGATCACCGGCGGCATTTCAAGGCGTACAACGAGATCTCGATTTCCACCGCCGGTGGCAGGCCGGCCGTGGCCCCGGCCTGGGTGTAGGCGGCGCAAGCGGCGACGACGTCGCCGAGCCGGTCGCTGGCGCGGGCCAGGCCGACCCAGGCGTTGGCGGTCGGCTTCACCCTGGTTGCGCGCAAATAGGCCTCGCGCGCCTCCGTGTACCGGTCCACCTCGAGCCACAGCTCCCCGGCCAGTTCATCGATGGGCAGCGGCCACTGTGCCGGCGCGCCGGCCAGGGCCATGGTGTCGGACAGGTCGCGGGCGTGGGCCAGGAACACCTCCATCTCGTCGCGCTCGTCCTGGGCGGCGCTGACGGCGGCGCGAATGGCAACGTCGGCATACCGCGCCGCGACCCCCGGCAAGCCATCCAGGGCGCGCAGGCGCAGGTTGACGGGCCCGAGCAGCTCGAGCGCGCCGCCCCTGGGCGCCAGCTCGCGCGCGGCGACCCACCCTTCCATGGCCAGGCGTTGCACCTCGCGGTCCACATTCTGCCCAAGCGTGGCCATCACCGCCGCAATCAGCATGAGGCGCATCGCGTCAGCCCCCGATCAACTGCACCACGACACCAGTGCCCGGATCGGCCACGGTGCGGGGCTCGAGTTGCGCGGCCGCGATCGTGAACGACCGCATCCCGACCGCGTTCTCGGGCGGTGGCGGCGCGCCCGCGCCCATCCACGTGTTCATGCCCAGGTGATGATGATAGCCGCCGGCCGCGGCGAACAACGCCCCAGGGTAACCGCGCACGCTCGGCTCGAACCCCACGTCGCCGCAGAACACCGCCTCGCCGTCTTCGAGATGCGACACGTGGAGGTGCACGTGACCGATCACGGTTGCGGCCTCGAGCCCTTGCCACGGCGCGTCAGCGCCCGCCTCGTTCGCCACGCCTTGCACGTCGAGCGGATCGGTGGTCATCGCCAACTCGCCGTTGGCGGTGCGCCAGGTCTCGCGCGGGCGGTCCCGATAGACCTCGATGCCCAGGCCGTCAGGGTCACTCAAGTACAACGCTTCGCTGACCAGGTGATCGGCCATCCCGGACAGGGGCCACTGCCGGTCGGCCAGGCGCCGCAGCGAGCGGCCGAGCGCCGCGCGCGAAGGCACGAGGATGGCAAAGTGGAACAGGCCGGTGCTGCGACGCGGCCTGGGCACCGAATCCCGGCGCTCGTGCAATTCGATCAGGACCGGTCCGCCGGCGGCCGACAGAACGGCGTGGCGCCCCGCGCGCGATTCCTCGAAGCCGAGCACGTCGCGGTAGAAGGACACCGAGCGGTCGAGGTCGGAGACGGTCAGGCTGACGGAGCCGATGTGCGCGTCGGCCGGCAAGGGCATGCAGCCATCTTAACGCCGGACGGAACATTGGCCACAGAGGGCACAGAGAACACAGAGTCAAACTCTCACAATGCGAACAGGCCACTTCGAAGCTTGATCGCATCTAGAAATGAATCCTCTGCGTCCTCTGTGGCCTCGGTGGCCACGATCACCGCATGAGGGCGACCAGGGCCTGCCGATCGACGTCCACATTGCCGATGACGATGCGGGAGATGCGGCGGGTGTTGGTGATGTCGTCAAGCGGGTTGGCGTCGAGCACCAGGAAGTCAGCGCGCTTGCCCGCCGCCAAGGCGCCGGTGTCGTGGCGGTTGACGAACGCGGCGGCGCGGCTGGTCGCGGCGACAATTGCCTGCGACGGCGACATGCCGGCCTCGACCATGGCTTGCAGTTCCAGCTGCTCGGCGAAGCCGAAGTGGTGATCTTCGAGACCCGTGTCGGCGCCGAGGACGACCTGCGCCCCGGCCGCAGCCAGCCTGGCGAGACTCTGCCGCAGGATGCCGTAGCGCTGACGCGCGGCGTCCACTGCCTTGGGTTCGCGCTTTGCGTAGTAGGCCCGCATCCGCTCGATGACAGGCACGCCAACGGTCGGGGCGAGCAGGGCCATCATGGGGTCACCCGCAGTCAGCCACGGCGGCGTCGCCGCGAGCGTCGGCTTGAGCGGCGTCGTGAGATTGCCCATCACCACCACGTTCTTCTTGACGATCGCCGCCACCAGCGCATCGCTCATCACGGTGTCGCGCACCATGTGCGCGAAGGCGTCGATGCCGGCCTCGACGAGATCGACCGCATCGGCATGATAGAAGACGTGGGCAATCACCCGCAGCCGGCGCTGGTGCGCCTCGTCGATGATCGCGCGGTAGACCGGCGCACTGAGCTTCGGCGCGCGGCCGTTGCGATCGTCCACCCAGATCTTGACCATGTCGACGCGGCGGGCGGCCAGCTCCGCCACGGCCTGGCGGCCCGCGGCCTCGGTCGTCACTTCATAGGCGAGGCCGGCGTAGGCGGCGCCGCCGGGGCCGGCATTCGGCGAGCCAATGCCGCGGCCGGTTACCTGCAGCCGCGCGACCGCCGGGCTGGCGGCGGCCTGCTCGGATCGCAGTTGATACAACAAGTCGCCGGTTTCGATGCCTTGCGACTGCACCACGCTCACGCCGAAGTACAACGCGCGCGCCAGGTCGCTGATGACGGTTTCACGGGTGTAGTTGGCGGCCGAGTAGCTCAGCCCCTGCTGGAAGCCGGGATGGCCGTGAGTACCGATCAGCGCGGGCATGACGGTCTTCCCCGCCAGGTCGACGCGCCGCACCGATCCTGGAACGGTTGCGGCGCCGGCGGGGCCGACCCGGGCGATCGTGCCGTTCTCCACGAGCATCGCGGCCCGTTCGATCGCGGCGTTGCCATCGCCAGGGATCAGGCGGAAGTTTTCATAGAGGACCGGGGCGCCTGGCTGGGGGGCCTGGGCCGCAGGTGCCAGTGAACTGAGCGCCGCCAACGCGCACGCACCGAGGATCGCTGTCCGCATGACGCGGACTATAACTCGGGGGATCCGGGATCGGGGATCAGGGATCCGGGATCAGGGTTTCGGAATGCGCCAGGTCGCGCTGATCATCGCACTGCCGCTGGCCGCGAACATCAGGACCAACGGGTGCAACAGGGCCGGGCCCGCCTGGTAGACGCCCAGCCACAACCGATCGTCGACGCGGCCGAGATACTGCGCCAGTCCGAGCACCAGCACCAGCACCACGCTGGTGGGAATTGGCGTGCCCTCGAAGTACTTGACCTTGCCGGTCGCCGCGTCGGTCAACGCCTCCGTCGTGGCGTTGAATCGCGCCAGGCGGCTGACGCCGCACACGACGAAGTAGGTCAGGATCACCATGTCCCACCCGCCGCGCAGGCCAAGGGTGAAGCCGAGGACGGCGGGCGCGACGCCGAACGAGATGACGTCGGCCAGCGAGTCGAGGTCGGCGCCAAGCACCGACTGGCGCCGGCTATCGAGCCGGGCGACGTAGCCATCGAGCACATCGAACAGCAACGCGGCCGGCAGCAGGAAGAACGCCGCCCACAGAAACCGGCGGTTGTCAGTGGCGATGTAGTCGAGGCACAGGAAGACCGCGATGGTGCCGCACGAGGCGTTGAGGATGGTCAGCAGGTCGGCCCAGGTGTAAGACCGCAGCATGGACATGTGCCGTCGCCGGACCGTCATGGCCCCAGCGTATCAAACCGCGCAGGAGTCGGAATCGCCACGGATGGGCGCCGGTGCTGCTCTACTTCGTCCTGTCCAACGATTGACCGCACGGCCGCGGCGGCGCCTCGCCGGGCGCGCCAGACGCGTGCGCACAATAGCGGAAGATCGTCCCCTGCGGCCCGCCCAGCTCCCAGAACTGCGGGCACTGCGGCCAGTACTCCAACTCCTCCACGACGTCAGCGGCGCGGCGCACCGCTTCGGGCACGGCCTCGATGACCGGCGAGAAGTGGTGGCCGAACAGCCCCGACCGATCGATCGCGGCGAAGCCCCACTGCCCTTCGCATGACACGAGCAGCGGGGACCGGCCGCCCGCGGCCGACAGGCGGACGCGCGACGGCGCCGTCCCGAACGAGTCGTAGCCGACGTCCTGAAACTGCAATGACTTGCCGGCCTCGGTGACGACCGTCACGCAGACATCCCCTTTCGGGGTCAGCCACCCCGATCCGCAAGACACCTCGACCGACGCGACTCCTTCAACCCCGGCCAGGCGCTCGCGCACGAACGTTTCTTCCCGCGGGCCCGCGCGCGCACAGGCCGATGCGACGCCAACGGAAAGGGCCATCAGCACCAGCCAACCCCGGCGCGCGCCGGCTACCATCGTCCGCTGGCGCCCCCGCCGCCTGATGACCCGCCGCCAAAGCTCGAACTCGCCCCGCCTGACCCGCCTGACCCGC
>SXGQ01778783.1_pt1 | contig 18349 bp, 16 predicted proteins | sample 3178371 | NCBI WGS metagenome assembly SXGQ01 (sample SAMN11356859, study PRJNA531348) | freshwater metagenome | isolation source: freshwater sample F1-20 | place: China: Fuxian Lake, Yuxi | collected 2017-12-25 | reverse complement strand
GGGGTAATAGGGGTAGTCTGGCGGTGCGGCCGGGGTGACCGGTGGCGGATTTTTTTGCCATGAACATCATCATTGTCGGTGCCGGGGAGATTGGACGGCATCTTGCGTCGTCGTTGTCGGAGGAGTCGCATGCGATTTCCGTGATCGAGAGTGATGCGGGGTTGGCGGAGGATTTGGATTCTTCGATCGATGCGAAGGTGGTGAGCGGGGATGGGACGAGTGTGGCGGCGCTGGCGGATGCGGATGTGGGGACGTGCGCGTTGTTTTTGGCGCTGACTTCGTCGAACACGGCGAATCTGATGGCGGCTTCGATGGCGAAGTCGATGGGGGTTCCGAAGGTGGTGGCGCGGGTGCATCCGGGGTTGCAGCGGGAGGAGTGGTTGTTTGATTTCAAGGGGCATTTCGGGATCGATCATTTGTTCAGTTCGGAGCGGTTGACGGCGATCGAGCTGGCGAAGTTTGTGAGGAATCCGGATTCGCTGGCGGTGGAGGAGTTGGCGCGGGGGCGGATCGAGTTGCAGCAGTTGCGGGTGGGGGGGAAGGCGGAGGCGCGGGGGTTGAGTTTGCGGAAGCTTTCCGCGCCGGAGGGGATCCGGGTGGCGAAGGTGGGTCGGGGGGAGCGGCATTTCGTGCCGAATGCGGAGACTGTGTTGGAGGAGGGGGATATCGTGACGATTTTCGGCGAGCCGCGGAAGTTGCGGACGTTTGCGCAGCGGTTGCAGGACAAGGGAGGGAAGACGGAGCGGTTGCGGGTGGTGATTTTCGGCGGGAACGAGTATGGGTTCACGCTGGCGCAGATGTTAGAGAGTCTGGATTGCAGCGTGCGGGTGTTCGAGCGGGATGCGAAATTGTGCGCGGAGCTGGCGGACCGTTTGAGCAACACGACGATCATTCATGCGGATGCGTCGGTGGTGACGGAGCTGGAGGAGGAGCAAGTGGGCGAGGCGGATTTCTTCATCGCGACGAGTCCGGATGACGAGGACAACGTGATGTCGTGTTTGCAGGCGCATACGCTGGGGGTGAAGCATTGTCTGACGCTGATCCACCGGGCGGACTATGCGGCGGCGATTTCCGCGAGCGGGAAGCATTTCGGGATTCGTGCGGCGGTGAGTCCGCGTGAGGCGACGCGGCGTGAGATCCAGCGGTTCATCACGACGGACCGGTTCCATGTGTTGAAGTCGTTTGAGGGTGCTGATTTGTTAGAGATCCGGGTGAACAAGGGGTCGATCGCGGCGGGGCACATGGTGCATGAGGTTCAGTGGCCGCCGGGGGTGGTGCTGGTGGGTCATTTGCGGGGGATCCACGCGGCGGTGCCGGGGCCGGACGAGGTTTTGTTGGCGGGTGATCATCTGCACGTGATGGTGGCGGGTGAATCGCGGAAGGCGTTTTTGAAGTTGGTGGAATGAGAACGGTGCAGGCATGAATCACGGACTGGTATTGCGGATCACGGGGATGCTTTTGCTGTTAGAGGCACTGGCGATGTTAGGTTGCGGGTTGTTCGCGCGGTTTGATGTGGTGGCGGGGGATGAGGAGGCGATGGCGGCGCTGTTCAAGTCCGGTGGGATCACGGCGGCGTTGGCGTTGGGGATGGTTCTGGCGGGCGGGGTGCGGCAGCAAATCCAGGGGATTCCGCGGCGTGAGGCGGTGGTGGTGGTGGGGTTGGGTTGGCTGTTGAGCAGTGCGTGCGGCGGGCTGCCGTATTTGTTGTGTCCGCCGGGATTGACGCCGGCGGGTGCGTTTTTCGAGGCTGCATCGGGTTTCACGACGACTGGGTCCTCGGCGATCATGGATTTGGAGTTGTGGCCGAGGGGTTTGCTGATGTGGCGATCCGTGACGCAGTGGTTGGGAGGGATCGGGATTCTGGTGTTGTTCGTGGCGGTGCTGTCGTATTTGGGGGTGGGGTCGAAATCGTTGTTCCGGAACGAGTCGTCATTCCGGAGCGGGGAGGCGGGGGTGGCGCGGATCCAGGATACGGCGTTGATGTTGTTGAAGATTTATGTGGGGCTGACGGTGGTGTGTGCAGTGGGTTTGCGGGCGATGGGGCTGACGTGGTTCAACTCGATTTGCCATACGATGGCGTCGGTTTCGACGGGTGGGTTCAGTCCGCACAACAAGAGTGTGGGGTTTTACTCGGGGTGGGGGAACGGGTGGCTGATTGAGTTGTGGATCGTGTTTTTCATGGCGGTGTGCAGTTTGAATTTCCTGCTGTTCGTGGTGATTTTGAAGAAGAACTGGCGGCGGTTTCATCAGGAGGAGGATGCGCGGTGGTTTTTGGCGATCTGTGCGGGTTTCGCATTGGCGATCGCGGGTGGGCGGGCGTTGTCCGGAGATGCAGGGTTTTTCGAGGGGTTGCGGGAAGCGGTGTTTGTGGTGGTTTCGATCGCGTCGACCTCGGGGTTCGGGACGGCGGATTATGAATTGTGGCCGACGTGGTCGCAGGCGTTGTTGGCGTTGTTGATGTTGATGGGCGGGTGTGCGGGATCGACGGCGGGTGGGTTCAAGGTGGGGCGGTTGCTGGTGTTTTTGAAATCGGCGCGGCATGAGATTGTGCGGACGTTCCGGCCGAACCAGGTGTTCCGGTTGGTGGTGAACGGGAATCCGATCGATGATGCGGCGCGGGCGCGGACGATGTTTTTCCTGACGATGTATGCGATGATCGTGGTGTTTTCGACGGCGGTGGTGGGGTTCCTTGAGGCGGGGACGGGGATTTCGTTAGAGACGTGTGCGGGGTCGGTGCTGGCGACGTTGTCGAACATCGGGCCGGGGTTCGGGACGGTGGGGCCGACGGAGAATTTCGGGCATCTGCGTGAGTCGACGCAGTTGTTTCTGGCGTGGTTGATGATTTTGGGGAGGCTGGAGTTGTATGCGTTGCTGGTGTTGTTTTTCCCGAGCGCGTGGCGAAGATATTGATGTTTCCCGGAGTGGTGAGGCTGGAGATGTGATGACAGGAAGTGGTGGATGTAACTCCCCTGTAGATGCACTGTGAACTCAGCAAAAATACCTTGATTTCAAGGGTTTTTTTGTGCGATGCTTTGGAATCGTAAACCCCTGATGTTATGAAAAAGACCCTAATGATGATGTTTGTCGCCACCGTATCGGTTTGTGCCGAGCCAAGTCCCGCCGAGTTGGCGGATCGTTATTACAAGCAAGGAATCGCCGCTGAGAAGGCGGGGGATCCGGAGACGGCGAAGGAGGCGTTTAACCAGGCGCTGGCGTTGAATCCGAATCACGCGCATGCGCGGTATCGGTTGGGGCAGGTGCGGGTCAATGCGGGTGCGATCGCGGCGCGAGGGCGTGAGGCGAAGTTCGGGGAGGTGATGATTCCGAAGATCGAGGTGGATGGTGCGACGCTTCAGGAGACGATCGATCTGTTAGCGATCGTGGTGGAGAGGGAGTCGAAGGGGGAGGTGACGCCGAATTTCGTGATGCAGGATCCGACGGGCAAGTTGTCGGACGCGAAGATCACGTTGAAGTTGAACAACGTGCCGGCGAGGGCGGTGATGCATTACATGACGACGCAGGCTGGAGCGAAGGTGAAATTCGAGGAGCACGCGATCGTGGTTGCACCGCGGTGATGGGACCGCGGTGATGGGACCGCGGTGATGGGACCGCGGTGAAATTTTCGTGGGGAGCGGGATCGGCTGGATCGCTGTCAGTTGCCGGTGAAGACGCGGCCGCGTCCGGATTCCCATGCGGTGCGGAGGCTGCCGTATAGGCCGGAGAGTTGTTGTTCGCTGAGGAGGCGGTATTCGATGGTTTTGGAGTGGGTGGTGTCCGGGTATTTTTTCATCACCATGTTGTGGACGTCGGTGCCGGCGCTGCGGCCGGCTTGTTCGAGCAATTCCTTGCCGCGTTGGGTGAGTTGGGCGGCGGCGTTTCCTGGGGCGGCGGCGGTGACGGGTTGGAGGAAGTAGAATCGGGCGAGGGCCTGGCCGACGGTGTCGACGGTGACTTCATCGACGAGGACGGCACCATCGAGGACGTAGCTGTGGCGGCTGACGGATGAGATGCGGTCGAGGGCGACCATGTAGTGGCCGCCCGGGAGGTTTGCCTGCCAGAAGCGGCGTGGGCCTTCGGCATCGCCTTGGATTTCCTCGGTCTCTTCCTCTTGTGGTTCCTCATCCGGCGCTTGGGCGCGGAGGGTGGTGGGATGGATGGTGAACGCGAGCAATGCGGAGAGGAATGGAATCAACAGGGCTTTCATCGTGGCAGGATGCTGGCACGTCGGATGGGGCTTGGCCAGTGCGGAGTCGAGGGGAGTGAAGGTTCGGGAAAGTTAACGATTGTCAGCGGGGGAGGGGCGGCGCATGATTTTGCGCATGGTTCGATTCCGGCCGAACGTTGCGGCGCTGATTTTGAAGCCCGGGGGGCAGCTTTTGATCTGCGAGCGTTTTACCGTGCCCGGGGCGTGGCAATTTCCGCAGGGTGGGGTGGATGACGGGGAGAGTTTGGTGGAGGCGTTGCATCGTGAGGTGCGTGAGGAGGTGGGGTTGGAGGCTGGGCATTATGAGATTTTGCAGCAGCGGGAGGGATACCGGTATTTGTATCCGGAAGGGGTGCGGATGAAGAAATTGAAGAAGCACGGGAGCCACGGGCAGGAGCAGACGTATTTCCTGTGCCGGTTGAAGCCGGGAGCGCCGGAGGTGAATGTGAACCAGAAGGGCCGGGAGTTCCGTGCGTATCGGTGGATTGACCCGGGGGAGTTTGATTTGGACTGGTTGCCGGCGTTCAAGCGGATCGTTTACCGGGAGGTGATGCGGGATTTTTTCGGAGTCGAGCTGTGAGGAGCGACTTTCGGTTGTGTGATCGGGTTTTGGTGATTGATTGGGCGGAAATGAACGTATCGGAGGACTGGTTCTCCGGGTTTTTCGAATTTCACCTTTCATCCGCCATGATTCAACGCCGCAACATCCTGAAGGGCATCGCCGCCACGCTTGCTTTGCCGTCGCTTTCTTCTTCCGTGCGCGCCGCGACCGCGACTGCGAAGGCTGGGGCTGCCGCGGCTCCGTTGAGGATGGCTTACGTTTACATTCCGAATGGGGTGAATCTGGATCTGTGGCAACCGAAGGATGGGGCGGGAAATCTTTCCGAGACGTTGCAGCCGTTGGCGGGGCTGAAGGATCATTTTTCGGTGATGAGGGGTTTGGATCATGAGAAGGCGGAGGCGAACGGGGATGGTGCGGGGGATCACGCGCGGGCGAACGCGACGTTTCTAACGGGATGCCAGGCGCGGAAGACGGCGGGTGCGGACATACGGGTGGGGGCGTCGGTGGATCAGATTGCCGCGCGGCAGATCGGGCATTTGACGAGGTTGCCGTCGCTTGAGCTTTCGACCGATCCGCCGCGGCGGTCCGGGCATTGTGATTCCGGGTATTCCTGCGCCTATCAGTTCAATTTGTCGTGGCGTGGTGAGAGCACTCCGGCGCCAGCGGAGCGTGATCCGCGGTTGGTGTTCGAGAAGTTGTTCGGTTCCGGGAATTCGGAGCAGGACGCGCGGCGCCGGGTCTATCAGAAGAGCATTCTGGATTTCGTGTTGGAGGATGCGAATCGTTTCAACCAGCGGTTGGATCATGCGGACAAGGCGAAGATGGACGAGTATCTAACGGCGGTGCGCGATGTGGAGCGGCGGATCGAGCAGGCGGAGAAGTTTCGCACGGAGATTCCTGAGGATCTGAAGCCTAACGGGGTGCCGGACAGCTATCGCGATCACATCCGGCTGATGTATGAGATGATGGCGCTGGCATTCCAGACCGACTCGACGCGGATCGCGACGTTCCTGTTGGCGCATGACGGATCGAACCGGACGTTTCCCGAGATCGGGGTGACGAGCGCGCACCATGAGCTTTCCCACCATCGCGGCAATCAGGAGATCCTTGCGAACATCGGGAAGATTGATCGGTTTTATGTGGAGCAGTTCGCGTGGTTCCTAGAGAAGTTGCGGAACACGAAGGAGGGCGAGGGCAATTTATTGGATCATTCGATGATCGTTTATGGTGGCGGGATCGGTGACGGAAACCTTCACAATCACAACGACCTGCCGTTGTTGTTGGCGGGCCATGGTGGTGGTTCGCTCAAGCAGGGGCGGGTGATCCGTGCGCAGGAGGGCACGCCGATGACGAATCTTTATCTCTCGCTGCTGGACCGGATGAATGTGAAGGCTGAGCGGATCGGGGATTCCAACGGGAAGTTTGAGGCGATTTCCTGAGGGTTGGGTGGGTTATGGATTTTACCGAGATTGACCGGGAGGATTTCAGGAATCTTTTGATGGAGATTGGGGGTGCGGCGATTCCGTTTGGGAGGTTTGGGATCAAGGAGTATCCGCCGGCGGGGGTGCCGATCATGGATTTGCCGATGGAGTATCTGGCGTGGTTCAAGGAGCGGGGATTTCCGAAGGGGCGGTTGGGGGAGTTGATGGAGCAGGTTTGGGAGATCAAGGCGGTGGGGATGGATCAGGTGTTTGATCCGTTGCGGCAGGCGCGTGGCGGGCGGTTTCCGCTGAGGCCTGTTAGGAAGAGGGTGTTCAGGGCGGGTGATTGAGGGGCTGGGTTGATTTCCTGGATTTGGTTTTGGCCTTGGCAAGGATTGGTGGGGCTTGGTAACGGTGTAGTGCTGTTGGAGATGATTCGGTCCGGCCGGGGAGGTCGGGGGTGTGGTTTCCTGCGGTGTTCAATCAAACGAAAAACCTGATGAAAAAGTATGTTGCCGAGTTAGTGGGAACCTTCTGGCTGGTTCTGGGCGGGTGTGGTAGTGCGGTGTTGGCCGCGGCGTTTCCGGATGTGGGGATTGGTTTGTTAGGGGTTTCGTTCGCGTTCGGTCTGACGGTGCTGACGATGGCTTATGCGATCGGGCACATTTCGGGATGTCATTTGAATCCCGCGGTGTCGGTGGGGTTGTGGGCGGGCGGGCGGTTTCCGTCGTCGCAGTTGTTGCCGTATATGGTTTCGCAGGTGATCGGGGCGATGATGGCGGGTGGGGTTTTGTATTTGATCGCGAGCGGGAAGGAAGGGTTCAGCACTGCGGGCGGTTTTGCATCCAACGGATATGGGGCGTATTCGCCGGGTGGGTATTCGATGGTTGCTGCGTTGGTGACGGAGGTGGTGATGACGATGATGTTTTTGGTGATCATTCTGGGCGCGACGGGCAAGCGTGCGCCGCAGGGGATGGCACCGTTGGCGATCGGGTTGGGTTTGACGTTGATTCATTTGATCAGCATTCCGGTGACGAATACTTCGGTGAATCCGGCGCGGAGCACGGGTGTTGCGGTGTTTGCTGGGGGGTGGGCGCTGTCGCAGTTGTGGTTGTTTTGGGTGGCTCCGATGGTGGGCGCGGTGATGGGCGCGGGGATTCACAAGTTCATCAGCAGCAAGGACGACTGAGGCTGATTTGATCCGATCCGAGCGGGCTGTGATCGAGGATCCGGCCCGCTTTTTTCTTGGGGCTGGGGTGGGTCGGGCTGGGTGGAGAGGGTGGAAAAGAAGATCGGCGGATCCCGGAGGGGGAACCTCCGGCATCCGCCGACGTTTTTTTGGGGGGGAGTGTGTCTGGTACCGCGGGCCTGGCCGGGCTTGCGCGGTGACAGGAGCAATCTAGCAAACGGCGGGCGGTTCGCCATTCCGTGATCGCGTGTGACGGAATGGATTGTGCGTTGCGGTGGGGATGGGTGCCGCGCATAGTGGCGGCGATGCGCGAAGACACGCGGCGATGGATTGAGAAGGACAAGCGGCATTGTTGGCACCCGTTCACCCGGCAGGGGGAGTGGTGTGCGGAGGGGCATGAGCCGTTGGTGATCACGGGTGGGGATGGGGTTTGGCTGATGGATTCGGAGGGGCGGCGTTATTTCGACGGGAATTCCTCGATTTGGACGAATGTGCATGGGCATGGGCGGCGGGAGATCGGCGAGGCGGTGCGGGAGCAGTTGGAGCGGGTTTCGCATGTGTCGTTTTTGGGGCAGACGCATCCGGCGGCGATTGAGTTGGCGGGGCGGTTGTGCGGTTTTTTTCCGCGGGGGACGTTGGATCGGGTGTTTTTTTCGGACAACGGGTCGACGGCGGTGGAGTGTGCGTTGAAGATGTCGTTGCAGTATCGGCAGCAGACGGGAGAGGGTGAGCGGTGCGGGTTTGTGTCGTTTGCGAACGGTTATCATGGGGACACGCTGGGTGCGGCGTCGTTGGGAGGGGTGGGGAGGTTTTTCGACCGGTTCCGTGGGGCGGGGTATCCGGTGCGGTTTGTTAGAGATTTGTTGGAGTTGAGGGGTCTGGGGCGGGAGGAGAGCGGCGGGGTGAGTGCGGTGGTGGTGGAGCCGTTGGTGCAGGGGGTGAACGGGATGCGGTTGTGGCCGGCGGGGATGTTGGCGGAGTTGCGGGCGTGGTGTGATGCGGAGGGGGTGCATCTGATTCTGGACGAGGTGATGACGGGGTTCGGGCGGACGGGGACGATGTTCGCGTGTGAGCGTGAGGGGGTGGTGCCGGATTTCCTGTGTCTGGCGAAGGGGCTGACGGGCGGGACGTTGCCGTTGGCGGCGACGCTGACGCGGGAGGGGATTTACGAGGCGTTTCTGGGCGGGGCGGAGCGTGCTTTTTACTATGGTCATAGTTATACGGCGCATCCGGCGGGGTGTGCGGCGGCGTTGGCGAGTTTGGATTTGTTTGAGGGCGGGCGGTTGTTGGAGCGGGTGGTTGAGAGGGCTGGGCAGATGGCTGAGGGGTTGGTGCGGATCGCGGGGCATGGGCTGGTCCGGGAGGTGAGGCAGTGCGGGTTGATTGCGGGGATCGAGCTGTGCGGGCCGGGGGGTGAGGCGTTTCCGCCGGAGAGCAGGGTTGGGGAGCGGTTTTGTTTCGGGGCGAGGAGGCACGGGCTTTTGACGCGGCCGATTCTGGACACGGTGGTTCTGATGCCGCCGTTGTGTGTTTCCGGGGAGGAGTTGGATTTTTCGTTAGATGCGGTTTGGAAGACGTTGGAGGAGGGGATTTTGGAGGGATGATGGGGTTTTTGCATTTTCCCTGTCTGTCGGTTGACCCGGGGCGCTTGGCATCTATAGTGCGGGCTTTCCAACCAACCCCAAATCATCATGTCCATCCAAGTCGGCGACAAAGCCCCTGATTTCACCCTTGTTTCGAAAACCGCAGACGGACCGCAGCTGGTGAAGCTGTCGGATCATGTTGGGAAGTCGAACCTCCTGTTGTTGTTTGTGCCGATGGCATTCACGGGAGTTTGCACGGCGGAGTTGTGTGATATTTCGACGGGTCTTGCGGACTATCAGGCGCTGGATGCGACGGTGTTTGGCATTTCGGGTGACAATCCGTTCGCGCAGGAGGTTTGGGCGCAGAAGGAGGGGATCACGATTCCGTTGCTGAGCGATTACGAGCATGCGGTGGCGAAGGCTTATGGCGTGGCTTACGAGCAGTTTCTCCCTGAGAAGAACCTGATCATGGGCGGAGTGGCCAAGCGGTCGGCATTTGTGATCGATAAGGCGGGCGTGGTTCAATACGCCGAGGTGCAGGAGCATCCGAAGGACCTGCCGGATTTCGAGAAGATCAAGGAGACCCTGCGGGGCCTTTGATTTTTGGTAGCGGATGGTTCCGTCATCCGTCATTCAGTTGGCGGGACCAGGCCAGCCGGCGGGCAGGCGCAAGGGCTTGCCTTCCGGCATTTGGACGAGTGCGAGGGTTTGTCGTGCGGTGACGAGGAGTCGCTGATCGGACTCGCGGATCATTTCGAAGGCGCAGATGAAGCGGACTTTGGACCATTCGGCGAGTTGGCCGCGGATGGTGATCCAGTCGCCGAGGCGGGCGGGGTGGCGGTAGTCGATTTCGGTGCGGGTGAGGACGGGAAAGGTTTGGGTTTCGGACATGGAGCGGAGGTCCATGCCGAGTTTGGCGGCGAGGCGTGTGCGGCAGGTTTCGATCATGCGGAGGTAGGCGAGGTTGTGGACGACCGCGCCGCAGTCGGTGTCGAAGAACATGACTTCTTCGCGGGTTTCGATGTGGTGATTTGATTCGCTCATGGGGGTTTTCTTGCTGATGTCTGGATGCGATGCAATGTCGAGATCAGGCTTGGCGTATGAGGTATATGCAGAGTAGTCTCAGAAAAATGAAGATTCTGCCGATTTTAGCGCTGGTTTCTCTGTCGATGGCGGGGACGTTGATGGCTGAGGGCGGGCCGTTTGTGCCGCCGGCGGAGGGTCCGGTGCCGTTCCGTCGGGACAAGGTGCCGTTGGATCCGGATACGATGTCTGCGCTTTCGGGGCAGTTGGTGACGTTGGTGGGCGGGGTTGATTTGGAGGGTGCGGAGGGTCGGCGTGCGAGTGCGCAGTTGTTGGCGTTGGCGTTGGCGCTGGATCCGGCGAACAAGGATGCGCGGGAGACGTTGGAGGTGTTGGAGGAGGGTGATTTGCCGACTTTTGGTGACGAGCGGAATGTGGAACGGGCGAAGGCGAGGGTTTGGACGACGCTTTCGTGGTTGGAGGATCCGGAATCCGGGAAGGATGGCCATTCGCTGGGTGCTTGTTTGGGGGATGTGATGATCATGGTGGATCCGGATCATCCGCGAGCGAAGGTGTTGGCGGCCAAGGGTGAGCGGGGGAGTTGGTCGGGTTGGGTTGCGGGTTTGAGGGATTTTGATGACAAGGCGATCGTGAAGAACGTCGATCCTGAGGAGGATGAAATGGATGTGCGGGATGAGGATAGCGATGAAGTTGACGAGCCTGGCAGCGGATCCTCGATCCGGCTTGAGGCTGCGACGGTTCAGACGCCGCTGTGGAATTACGACAAAGTGACGGACAAGACGAGTTTGCGGGTGGTGCCTGTGACGATGGCCGCGACGATGCGTGAGGTGGATCCGGATGATGAGGATGATCAACCGCGGCCGTTTGGGATCCGGTTGGAGAATACGGAGGAGGCTGAGTTTTTGTCTGGTATGAATGAAGCGATCCTTGGTGCGCTTGAGAAGATCCATGGACCGCTACCGAAGAACGGGCGGGTGAGGCTGACGGTCGGGAAGGATTCGGATTATCTTGTGAGGCGCAACCGGCAGGCGATTTCGGCGGCGGCGGCGGTTTTGGCGGATGCGGCACTTTCGGGGATTGCGCCGAATGCGACGGTGATCGGGATTGTGGATGAGAAGGGTGGGTTCAAGTTGCCGCCGCGGTTTTGGGAAAAGTTGCGGGCACTTTCCAATGGTCCGGGCGGGCGGTTGGTATTGCCTGCGCAGGCGGCGGAGTATTTGCCATCGTTGTTGGCGTTGGAGCAGTCGGATTTCTTTTTCAAGTATGAGGTGTTGCTTGCTTCGAATTTGAAGGAGTTGATCCAGCGCAGTTCGGGTTCCGCGACGGGTGAGGTGGCGGATGTTTCGGTGAAGTTCGCGGAGATTCGTTCGCGGCTGGGAGCGCAGACGGTGCCTTTGTATGTGAGCAACAGTTTTGTGCGGCAGCGTCTTGCGGCGATCGCGCAGGAGGCGCCACATCATTTCTCGGCGCGGATGTTGGCGATTCAGGGTGCGGGGGAGCGGCCGACGATTTTGCCGCGGAACATTCTTGCCGCCGAGTTGCGCACGGCGATCGAGGCGATGGCGTGGATCGCGCATCATCAGGGTGATCGGATTGATTCCGACGATTTGGATCGCACCTATGGGGTGACGCGAGCGGATGTGGATGCGCTTGAGCGTTATGTGGATCTACGGGATCGTGATTTTCATGAGAAGGTGAGGGCGTTGACGATTTCGGTTCGGACTTTGGCTCGGGACTCGCGGTCGATGGCGCGGGTAAGGGAAGATGAGGTTCCGCGAAATCTAGGGCCTGCGATCCGAGCCTTGGGAAGGGACTATTCCGAGATGGTTAGAGTGCTCTCAGAGGCTGCCGGGGACGAGGAGGAATTGCCCCGCCGCCTTCCGCGAGATTAGGTCTGGAATTTCCGCTTCCCACGGCGGGTTGGATGTTTTATTCAAACGGCATGATTCAAAATGTCCGCAGGCGGCTTGCCGCATTCGTCCCCGCGCTATGCCTTCTCTTTGGTGCGGTGGCCTCCGCCCAGCAGGGTTATCGTCCGCCAGATCTGGATAAGGAGATTTTCGACGTCAAGAAAGTAGATCTCGATAAGTTCGACCGCTCGGGATTGGTGAGTGCGCTGATCAGTGTGGGACGGGATTTCGACAAGAAGGATGAGGTGGATTATGAGCTTCGTGCGCACGCGCTGGCGATTGCTTCCCGCCTGGACAAGGACAACGAGCGTCTGACGACGACGTTGAAGCAGTTGAAGGATGATGGCGAGACGGTGGGTGATCCGGGAGACAAGGAGCGCGTTTGCAAGCGTCTTGCGTCCGGGATTCGTGCTTTGGTGCGGGAGAAGGACAACGAGGACAATCAGATTTGTGCTGCCTATTGCGTGGACATCGCGCTGCGTTTGGATCCGAAGAGCGAATCGGCATCCAAGCTTGAGGAGTATCAGGAGCAGTTGTCCAAAGGGGGGCACAAGGCGGATTGGACCGACATGCTGGGCAAGGTGATCCGCCATCAGACGAATCCTTGGGAAGAGGAAGAGGAAGTTTTCGAGAAGAAGGAAGTCACGATGCCAGGCGGCGAAGCGAAGTCGTTTGCGCGTAGCCAGAGCCGGATCAACGGATTGGTGGTTCGTCAGCTTCCGGGCGGAAAAATGGCAGGTGCGGCATCGGCGGTGAATGCGACCGCGCTGCGTGAGGATGGCCAGAAGGGCTTGCTGTTCACCTTCAACCAAGATGTTGGCCCGATGATGGGTGGCTGTTTGGAGGAAGTGATCAAGTTCCTGCGCGTCCGTTATGACGCGACGCCTGAGAAGGTGCCGGACGGGTTTCGGATCGAGCTTGGTTTCCAGGACAAGTATGTGCCGAAGGATGGTCCATCCGCGGCGACGCTTTTCACGTTGGTGCTGGATTCGTTGTTCTCGGGTGAGGAGTTGGACACCGATTTTGCCTGCACGGGCGACATCACCGCCGATGGTCAGGTGCAGAAGATCGGTGGCACCGCAGGCAAGATCCGTGGTGCGACGAAGCGCGGTTGCAAGATCGTGGGTATCCCGGTTTCCAACGGCAAGGAAGTTGCCGACGTGTTGTTGTTGGATGGTCCGCAGCAGTTGTTGGATATCCAGATTTTCACGATGGCGGACTTTGATGAGGCCCATGCGATTTCGAGGAAAGAGAAGTCCCCGGAAGTCCAAGAGACGTTGGACGCATTTGATGACATTGCGAAGGTGGTGAAAGAGGGCAGCTTGGATCTATTGAAGAATCCTGAGGTTCTCAAGCGGCTTGAGGCTGTCGTGGACAAGATGCCGAACCACCTTTCTGCGAAGCTGCTGATGGAGTATGGCACCGGCAAGAACCCGAAGGTGCTTTCCCTTGGTGGCTCGTTCAATGAGTTGGATGTGGCGTCTTCCGGGATTTTCCGCCTGATGGGTCCGCTGTTCCGCCGCTCTTTCTTCGGAGAAGAAGAGGAAGAGGAAGAGGCTTTCGAGATTACCGACGAGCAGCGCGACGAAGCGAAGGAGTCCGTGGCCGAGATCAAGAAGCTGGTGAAAAACATCGATCCCAAGCTCAAGAAATACAGCGAGGCGGTTTTGGAGGTTTGTGAGGCTGTTGCCGATGGCCCGGAGGACGATGAGAAGGCGAAGAAATACACCGAGCGACTGAAAGAGGGGATGGAGAAAGTCCAGTCGACCCGCAGCAAATTGCAGGAAGATCCGGAGATCATGGAAGAGATCATGGATTGATCCGTAATCTTCCGACGATGAGTTCCTGAAATGGCCAACGGAAGTTGGCCATTTCCATTTCGAGACCGTGACCTTGCGACACCGCACCATGAAGTTTTCCACCGCATTGTTTTTTCTTGTGAATTTCGGCCGGCTTTCGGCACAGGCTCCGGATGGGGCTTTGTTATTCAATCAGAACTGCGCGGCCTGCCATCAGCTGGATCAGATGATTGTGGGGCCGTCGCTGGTGGAGATGCGGGCGCTCTATCAGGACAAGCCCGCTGATTTTGTGAAGTGGGCGATCGCGCCGCAGAAGAAGCGGCCGAATGCGATCGAGATGCCGTCGATGGCGCATTTGGGTGAGCCGGCGTTGCTGGCGATCCATGGTTATATCATGAAGGCGGCGGAAGGTGCGAAGGAGAAGAAGGCGGCTGCGGGTGACCGTTTTGCGGGCTCGCCGACGCAGGCGGTGCGGCCGTTGGTGATGAGGATTTTCATGCCGGATGCGGGGCCGGCGTCGATCGCGGTGGCACTGGATTCGCGGGTGTCGTTTTGTTGGGACGCGGGGCCGTGCCGGTTGCGCTATGTTTGGACGGGCGGGTTTGTGGACGGGTATGCGTATTGGCGTGGGAATGGTCACGGTCTGGCGAAACCGCTGGCGCCGGTCCGATACACCGAGGCTTCACCTCTGTTAGGTGATGTGGCGGCGCGTTTCAGGGGATATAATCTTGATCCGAAGGGTTTTCCGACGTTCCGGTATCAGCTGGGCGCGCTTGAGGTGAGTGAATCGTATCTTCCGTTAGAAAAGGAGACCGGATTCACCCGGAAGTTCACGTTTGCCGTGCCGGTGACCGATGCGCTTGCGCTGACGTTTCCGGATGTGCCGGAGAAGGCGGGAGTCCGCAGTGATGCGGGGTCCTGGTCCGGCAAGGTTCTAACGCTTCCGGCGGGAACCACCTCGTTCACCCTCACCCACGTTTTCCCATGATCCGTCCATTTGCCGCCGCCGTAGTTTTTCTAACCGGATCGCTGGTTGCCGCGCCCTCGCTGTGGGAGGAGTATTTCGAGTTCGAGAAGATCCCGATGCCGCAGGGTGTGGATCCGCAGATCGGGGGTCTGGATTTCCTAACAGACGGACGGCTTGCGGCGGTGTTCCACCGGGGAGAGGCGATGATTTTCGATCCGAAGAGCAAGGAGTGGTCGTTGTTTGGCAACGGCCTGCAGGAGCCGCTGGGTGTGGTGGCGGAGGAGGATGGCTCGCTGGTGGTGATGCAGCGTGCGGAGCTGACGCGGTTGCGCGATGTGGATGGGGACGGGCGGGCGGACCGTTATGAGACGCTGAGCGCGGATTTCGGTCTAACAGGAAACTATCATGAATTCGCGTTCGGTCCGGCGCGTGGAGTGGATGGGCATTATTACATCGCGCTGAATGTGGCGTCCAACGGGGCATCGATGCGGAGGGAGATCCGCGGGGAGTTTTCCGAGATCGGGCAGTTGAACCGCGAGCAGATGACGGAGGGGCAGGACTGGGGGAAGTCCGCAGGCAAGGCTGGGCGGATGTATTCGCGGGTGCCGTGGCGGGGGTGGGTGTTGCGTGTGGCTTCGGATGGATCGAAGACGGAGCCTTGGGCGAGCGGTTTCAGGTCGCCGGATGGGATCGGGTTTGATGCGAAGGGGCGGTTGCTGATTACGGACAATCAGGGGGATTGGCGGCCGACGAGTCCGTTGTATTCGGTGAAGCAGGGTGGTTTTCACGGGCATCCGGCGTCGTTGGTGTGGGAGGCGGGATGGGATGGGAGAGATCCGTTGCGGGTTCCGGTGACGGAGTTGGCGAAGCGCCATCATTTGCCTGCGGGTTTCTTTCCGCAGGGGGAGCTGGCGAATTCGCCGACGCAGCCGATTGTGGCGGCGGAGGGTTCGGTGCCGGAATCGATCGTCGGTCAGACGCTGATCGGGGAGATGAACCAGCCGACGTTGGTGCGGGTGCTGGATGATGAGGTTGGCGGAGTCCATCAGACGGGTTTGGTGCATTTCCTTGACCGGTCGCCGTTGGGGAATGGGAACCATCGCCTTGCGTATGGGCCGGACGGATCGCTTTATGTGGGGAAAACGGCGCTTTCGTGGGCTGGGAACAACGGGATCACGCGGGTGAAGTGGAAGGGGAAGGCGATGCCGCTGGTGGCATCGATCCAGGCGTTGTCTAACGGATTTGAGATCGGTTTTTCGGAGCCGATGGATGGGGCTTCGCTGGGTGGGGTGGTGATCAAGCGTCACACGTATCATTATCATGCCGGGTACGGTTCGCCGAAAGTGGGTGAGGAGGCGGTGAAGGTGAATGGAGCGGAGTTGCGCGAGCCGACGCGGTTGGTGTTGGATTGTGGTCCGCTGAAGGAAGGTTTTCTGCATTTGGTGGATCTTTCGGCGGTGAGAACGGTCGGGGGGAAGGGTCTGTTAGGGGGGAAGGTCTGGTATCACGTGGTGAAGGCGCCGGTGGTGAAGTGAGCGGATGGCGTGGATTCGCGATGGATTGGGGGTTGCAAGGGATCGAGGCATAAGAAACGATGCTTGGAAACGCACGCAGTCATATGTCGAAAAAAACCTTCATAGCGGTGGATTTGGGAGCGGGGAGCGGTCGCGTCATGGCGGCGAAGACGGATTTCACGAAGCTGTATCTGGAGGAGGTGCATCGTTTCGACAATCCGGGGACGGAATTGCCGGGTGGGTCGTTTTGGAATGTGCTGGGGCTTTACCGGGAGATCATCGAGGGGATTCGGCGTGCGGTGGAGGAGCATGGTGAGCGTGTGGTATCGATCGGTATCGACACGTGGGGTTGTGATTTCGGTTTTCTGGATGGGAACGGCGAGTTGTTAGGTTTGCCGCATCAGTATCGGGATCCGCGGTTTGCTGGGATGGCGGAGGCGATGCACGGGCGGATGCCGGAAGCGGAGGTGTATGCGCGGACGGGGGTGAAGACGAATTTCTACAACACGTCGCTGCATTTGTTGGCCGCGTCGCTTGGTGGGGGTCCGGCGTTGAGGGAGGCGAAGCGGTTGTTGTTTGTGCCGGATTTGCTTTCGTACTGGCTGACGGGGCGGGCGGTGGTTGAGCGGACGGTGGCATCGACGTCGCAGTTGTTAGATCCGCGGACGGGGGATTGGTCGAGGGAGGTGATCGAGGCGTTGGGATTGCCGCAGGAGGTGTTTGGCGAGATTGTGGCGCCGGGGACGGTGTTGGGGCCGTTGCGTGATGAGGTGGTGCGATTGACGGGTGCGAAGGATGTGCCGTTGGTGGCATCGGCGAGTCATGATACGGCGGCGGCGGTGGCGGGGATTCCGATGAGCGGGGATGACCGGCTATGGTTGTCTTCGGGGACGTGGTCGATCATGGGGATCGAGATGGAGGAGCCGGTGACGACGCCTGAGGCTTTGGCGTTGGGATTTTGCAATGAGCTTGGGGTGAACGGGAGCGTGCGGTTTTTGAAGAACATAGCGGGGCTTTGGCTGATCCAGGAGTGCAAGCGGCAGTGGGCGTTGGATGGTGAGGATATTGATTATGCGGGGTTGGCGGAGTTGGCGAAGGAGTCTGAGCCGTTCAGTGCGTTCATTGATCCGGACGCGCCGGAGTTTGCCACGCCGGGTGGGATGCCTGAGAAGATCCGGGCGTTTTGCGAGCGGACGGGGCAGACGGTGCCGAGGAAGAAGGGGTGTATTTTGCGGATTGCGACGGAGTCATTGGCGTTGAAGTATCGCAAGGTCTATCAGGATATCCGTGCGTTGACGGGTCGTGATTTCCAGCGGCTTCATGCGGGTGGTGGGGGGATTCAGAACGAGTTGTTGAGCCAGGCGACGGCGGATGCGTTGGGGATCGAGGTGGTGGCGGGGCCGGTGGAGGCGACTTCGTGCGGGAATTTGATCACGCAGATGATTGCGACGGGGCATTTGCCAGATTTGGCGGCGGGGAGGGAGTTGATTTTGCGGTCGTTCCAGTTCCGGCGTTTTCAGCCGAGCGACACGGCGGCTTGGGATGCGGCGTATGAGCGTTTCCTGAAGATCGGGGGTTGAATTTGTCGGGAGAATTCCTATCGCCTTGAAAGGTGGGGGTGCGTGATCATTGTCGGGTATGAATGATGCTCAGCCGCCGGCGCTTCCCGTGACGCAGATTCCGCCGTTACCTCGTGGGGGTGGGGCGAGTGGGGCTGGAGGGAAGGTGTTGCTGAATGCGATTGTGGCGGGGTTGTTGGTGTTGTTCGGGGTTTGGATGACGGTTGCGGATTTTTCGCATCGTGGGGATTTGTTGTTCCAGAGTTCGGCGAGTTTCCTGATCGCGTCGTTGTTTGTGAGTTTGTTGTATTTGGCGCTGATCGGAGTGGCGGCGTTGCCGAAGCGGATGATCATCGGGCTGAATGTGGTGCTGTTGTGCCGGATGGCGATGGGGTTTCCGCTGAATGGGTGGCTGGGGAATACGGTGGCATCGCGGGTGATGACGGTGGCGTTTCTGGTGTTGGCGCTGGTGTATTTGTGGCAGTCGGTGGGGCGGGAGAAGCGGGTGGGTGTGCGGCCGTGGTTTGATGGGCGGCATTCGATTGTGGCGGGAGTGTCGTGGGTGTTGGTGAGTGTTTTATCGCTGCCGGTGTTGGG